>Ga0209980_10000357_pt1 | contig 24493 bp, 18 predicted proteins | sample CR02metaG_FD_183611 | JGI IMG/M metagenome (GOLD analysis project Ga0209980, IMG submission 183611) | Deep subsurface microbial communities from Mariana Trench to uncover new lineages of life (NeLLi) - CR02 metaG (SPAdes) (version 2) | ecosystem: Environmental > Aquatic > Marine > Ocean trench...
ACAGCCCAGATTCGCGCAATGGCACGGCTACCGATTGACCCGCTCGTTCATCGATGTCGGCGATGACCACCTGGGCGCCCTCTGCGGCGAACCTTTTGGCATAAGCCTTGCCGATCCCGTGGCCCGCTCCGGTAATCACAGTGACTTTGTTCTGTAACCTCATGACTGATCCTCCAGCGACCGCGCTCGGGCTGCCGCGGTCAATGCTCTGCAGCGAAAGGGTCCTTGTCTTTGGACTGAATGAGACAAAAAAGGGTTAAAAAGACCCCTACGGTGATAAAGCTGTCGGCAGCGTTAAAGGCAGGCCAATGGTACCTAGACCAATAGAAATCGAGAAAGTCGATCACCTCTCCATAGAGGAGTCGGTCGAGCAGATTCCCTATGGCACCGCCAAGGATAAAGGATAAGGCTATGGTTAAGGTTTTTTCATTCTCGGGCAACCGTCTAAGGAGCACAATAATAAATCCCATGGCGACGATGGAAAAGAAAAGAAGAAAGGAAGAGCGAACCCATCCGCTCCGTCCCGCTAGGATGCCGAAGGCGGCTCCGGTGTTTCGTATGTGCGTCAAGTTGAACAGGTTGTCGATGACGGGAATGGAGTGGTGAAGAGGGATGGTCCGGTCGACAATGATCTTAGTGCCTTGATCCAGGACGAGGATCAGGGTGAGAGTGAGCCCTATTAGTTTGATTTTGTGACTCAAGACGGACTTTCAGGTCGTAGAACCTCCGCACAACGAACGCAAACCGTTGGATGATCGGAATTCTTTCCAATGTCTTCAGTGTATTTCCAGCATCGCTCGCATTTTGGAACATTACCATTGGAGGCGGCTTTGGAGACCTCAATCCGTCCACCGAGGATGGGGCTGTGATATCGGATGGCCACGTTGCGAGTCCCCTCACTATCGAGTGGCCCAAAAGGTTCCGATCCACCCTCTTTTAGCTTCTCAGCGTCTTCGGACTTCCATGATGGATCTGCCTTCCCCAACTGCAATTGCGAAACGATGGCTACGTCGTCCCATTGGATGCTTCTGTCTCCGATAAAACCGGAAACGTCCTTCTTATACATGTCAGGATAAAGAACGACTCTTGCATCGAGGGAATGGCCGATATTGCCGTTGTTCCTGGCGGCCTCTAGTGCTTTAAGTATCTCGGCCCTAATTTTGAATATCTCTTTCCACTTTTCCCCGAGTTTTTCATCCACAAAAATTTTGTCCGGCATTGGGATTTGAGACATGAGAACACTTTCCGGTGCGCCCTTTGGTTTGGGCAGATGCTCCCAGATCTCCTCTGCCGTGAAGGAGAGAATGGGTGCCATGAGGTGGACCAGCACGTCTAGAATCCGGTATAGGGTCGTTTGAGCAGAACGCCTCTCCAGGGAATCGGCCCTGCCGCAATAGAGACGGTCCTTCACGATGTCGAGATAGTGGGCGCTGAGATCAACGCTGCAGAAGTTGATTAACCGGTGGTAGACAGTGTGAAACTCGAAATTGTCGTAGGCCTCTCGACACTCGCCGAGGAATTGCTGGGTGCGGTGCAAGATCCAACGATCCAGCTCGGTCAGGTTTTTTGGCTCGACGGTGTCCTTTTCGGGATCAAAGTCGTAGAGGTTTCCCAGTAGAAAGCGCGCCGTGTTTCTCAGCTTGCGGTAGGCCTCCACTAGGCGGTTCAAAATCTCCTTGGAGATCCGGACGTCGTCGCGGTAATCCTCGGCGGAGACCCACAATCTCAGGATCTCTGCCCCCAAACTCTTGATGGTTTCTTGAGGGGCGATCACATTACCCAGAGACTTTGACATTTTTCGACCGGCTCCGTCCAGGGTGAAACCGTGGGTGAGGACACTCCCGTAGGGCGCTTGGCCGCGTGTCCCCACGGACGTGAGCAGTGAGGTGTGAAACCAGCCCCGGTGCTGATCACTGCCCTCCAGGTAGAGGTCGGCCCGGGCACCTAACTCGGGATAGAGCTCCACCACAGCTGCATGGCTTACCCCCGAATCAAACCAGACATCCAGGATGTCCTCTTCCTTGGAAAAATCTTTTCCGCCGCACTCTGTACACTGGAGGCCAGGAGGGATGAGTTGGTCGATGGAAAGAATGAACCAGGCATCCGAGCCCTCTTTCGCAAAGATCGCAGCGATGTGCTCGCACAGCTCTTGATTGAGAAGCGGCTGCTGGCATTGTTTGCAATAGAAAACCGGGATGGGGACTCCCCAGGAGCGTTGACGCGAAATACACCAGTCCGGTCGGCCCTCCAGCATACCGCGGATGCGTTCTCGTCCCCAGGGGGGAATCCATTTCACTTGGTCGACTGCCTCCAGGGATCGGCGGCGTAGATTGTTCTTCTCCATTGAGATAAACCACTGCTCGGTGGCACGGATGATCACCGGTTTTTTGCAGCGCCAGCAGTGAGGATAGCTGTGGGTTAGTTTTTCCTCCTTGAGCAGGGCACCCTTTTCTTGGAGCCTGTCGATGATTTTCCGATCAGACTTAAAGATAAATTCCCCGGCAAGGTCTCCTGCATCACGGGTAAATTTGCCCTCGGAATCCACTGGGGCAGAAACCTCGAGTCCATAACGCTGTCCCGCTTCATAGTCCTCTTGACCGTGGCCAGGCGCGATGTGCACACAACCGGACCCTTGATCCTTGGTCACGAAGTCTCCAAGGATGATTTTTACATCACGGTCGATCCACGGGTGGCGACACACGATCCCCTCAAGCCCGTCACCTGCCCATGTCCCCCGGGTGACCTGGTAATCGGTTTTATTGAATCCGAAGGTCTCCATCAAAGAGGGGATCAGGTCCTGGGCAAGTATGAGCCCGCCCACCGGTGTCTTGACATGCCTGTATTGGAGCTTGGGATGTACTGCGATGGCCTGGTTGGCGGGAAGGGTCCAGGGGGTCGTGGTCCAGATGACAAAGTAGGATCCCTTGGCTGAATCTGGGGAAAATTTTCCTTTTGGGTCCTTTACAGCAAACTTCACAAAGATGGACGGGGAGGTACGCTCCTCATACTCCACCTCGGCCTCGGCCAGGGCTGTGACACAGGAGGGGCACCAATAAACCGGTTTTTTTTGCCGGTAGAGGGAACCGGCGGCAATCAATTTTCCCAGCTCTCTTATTTCCTGAGCCTCATAGGGATAATCGATGGTCCGGTAAGGGTGCTCCCAATCTCCTAATATCCCGAGCCGTTTGAATTCCTCCCTCTGAATGGAAATGTATTTCTCCGCATATTCCCGGCACAGTTTGCGAACCTCTGCCTTGCCCAGGGATTTTTTCTTTGCCCGACCAATGGATTTTTCTACTTGCAGCTCGATGGGTAAACCGTGACAGTCCCAGCCCGGGATATAGGGCGCCACGAACCCTGTCATGCTTTTGTATTTGACGATGATGTCCTTGAGAATTTTGTTCAGTGCGTGCCCCAGATGAATATTCCCGTTCGCGTAAGGAGGGCCGTCGTGGAGGATGTATTTCCTTTTCCCTTTATTACCCTCCATCATCTTGAGGTAGGTTTTGTTTTGCTGCCACTTTTCCACCTGGAGGGGTTCGTTTTGGGGAAGGTTGGCTCTCATGGGAAAGCGCGTTTTCGGCAGGTTGAGAGTCTCTTTATAGTCCATGGGAATGCCAAGAGGGACGGGTAGATTAGGACATCTGTTACAGGCGGGAACTATGTGTTGTGATTCGTCTTGCCGTTGCCGTTCAGGCCCCGGACCATTCTAACGGCAAATGTATCCGCCTTGGTTTCGGCATCCGCCCAAAAGAAGTAGTGGGCCAGCTCGTGGTATACCGCATTAATCCATCTTCTCTCCGAGTTGTACTTTCTGCCCCGCTTCCAGTTTTCGGGGTGAACCAGATGGATATTTCCGTTCTCATAGGTTTCCCCCGCTGTTTTGCCCCAATCAATATACTCGAACCATGCCACGTTGGGCATCTTTAAATGATAAAAACGGCACAGGGACCCAATGGCCCTGTTAAAGTTAGAAGGCTTGTAATCACGGAAAAATAGCGTGAGATGGCGATCTATCAAACGGCGTTCTTTTATTGGTGGTAATAGCGTACGCATAAGGTTTCTCTCCGGCCACAACAGATGAATTTTTACCACAAACGGAGAGAAATAAAAACAGCCCGACCTTATCAGAGTTGTGGAAAAGATATATAACTTATTGATTTAATAGGGTGTTTTTGTAGCCTGACAAAGATCATTGGCAGCCGGCTTTGATCTGTGATATGTACGGCGGCCTAAGGTGGAGTGTTGATTTTTGAGGTATCATCGGGCTCCTCCGCGGCTGCCTTAATCGCTGAAATTATTGGTCTAATTTGATGCTGCGTCGTCTTCTCGACAGGCTCTGTTTCGTTGGGGTCTACCTAACTATTACCGGAGGTATTTGGATTCTGAAGCTTCTTCCCCGACGTGCGGTGATGCGATGTTCCGAGTTTTTTGCCGATATTGGCTATTATCTGTTTCGCGGCTTCCGAAAACGCTCGGTCAAAAATCTGCACCTGGCCTTGGGTACAGGTCTGGATAAGACGGAGGCGAATGCTGTCGTGCGGAATTCGCTCAGGAACTTTTTCCGTGATGTGGTGGAGATGGGCTATGCATACTTCATCGCCCCAAATGAACTCCAACAGGAGATTGCTGTTGTTGGCAAAGAGCATTTGGAAAAGGCGCTGGCCAATGGGAATGGGGTGATTGCCCTGAGTGCGCATCTGGGGAACTTTTTCTTAGTTGGAAGGAGACTAGCCATTGAGGGTTATCCCACCCATGTTTTGGTGAATCCCCCTAACAATAGGGACCTGAGAGATTATTTCGCTCGATTGAGGTTGGAGGCGGGCCAAAAAACCATTCACGCAAGACCACAACAGCAAGCTTACCGTGCGCTGCTCAAGGTCTTGAGGCAGAATGAGTTGGCTGTTGTGATCGCCGATGAATACAGGTCTGGCAAAGGAATCTGTGTGCCTTTTTTTGGACGAAGGGTATTGGCCCGTCGGGGACCAGCCACCTTGGCCCTTCGAACCAACGCAGCACTCGTCCCTGTCTACCTCATCCGAGAGCCCAGTGGTCGGCTTACCTTGATCGTGGAACCTGAAATTAAGCCTCCGAGGTCTGGGGATATTCGTGCGGATACTGCAGAATGCACATTGCGCATGACCCAATGGGTGGAGAGGGTGGTCCGATCCTACCCAGACCAGTGGAACTGGATGACCGTTCACTGGCAGGATGCCCCGCATGAATCCATGGCGGGGAAAGAACTCCATTGAAAAAAACGCTGCACGACAAACAAAGCGGACGAAGCCAACTTATGCTAGTAAAGGTGGGGGAAGAATGAATTTAACGAAGAGGCAGCTCGCTGAGCTCAAGGCAAAAGTGGCCCTGGGAAATCGGATCATGTTTCACCAGGGGCTAGCCGACTATCATGGCCACGTGAGCGCCCGTATTCCAGGGACCCGCAAATTCCTAATCAAGCCAGTACTGGCGCCGCTGGGTACGATTTCCGTAAAAGATATCATCCTGGTAGATATCGATGAGTACAAAGAGATCTGCGAGGAAAACTGGGCGAAAACCGGTAATCAAAGAGAAGTGATCAAGGTCAAACTGCCGCCGCGGGAGACCATGATTCACAGCTCCATTTACGAGGCCCGACCCGATGTCAATTCAGTGGTTCACACGCATCAGCCCTTGGCTACGGCCTTTTCGGTGGGCGGAGTTCCTATTAAGCCCATCTATAATCAAGCGGCTGCCTTTGACCCTGAGACGCCTATTTTCCCCAGTCCTAGGTTGATCTATAGTGTGCAGGACGGTAAGGATATCTGCCAGGCCCTCGGGAACCGCATGGCCCTGTTGCTCCAGGGTCATGGTGTGGTGGTGGTGGGGGAGAGTGTGGAATATTCCACGGTCCATGCTATCTATCTGGAAAGAGCTGCTCATATGCAGTGGGTTGCAAGCTCCGTGGGAAATGTGGTGACGATGCCACAAAAAGATATCGACGACATGAAGGAAAACATGATCCATCGTTCCTATCACGCCTTTGCCTATTTTGCCTCTCTTATGCCCGCGAAGAAGGGTCGATAGTAGCTGGGGAAAAACAAAATGGTTTGGTCATTCATTCTTGAGGAGATTGTTCAATGGCGAAGACAGGGAAGCGTTCCGCAAAACCTGAGGCTGCAAGTCATTTAGGGCCTGCCCCCATTCAAGATCTGCGCGAGTGGTTACAACGCGTGGATGAGCTCGGTGAGCTGGTCCGCGTAACGAAACCGGTGCACTGGGACGAGGAGATGAGCGCCATCGGCTACCTGGTGGCCAAACAGACCCCATCCCCCGCCATTCTCATTGAGAAGGCAAAAGGCTATGAGAACAGTCCTGTGGGTGCCCAGCTGCTTTGGAACATCCTTGGCCCGAGCCTCAAGCGTATCGCCGTTACATTGGAGGAGCCGCCCGACACCCCGATCCTCGAGCTGATCCGTCGGGTAAAAAACAAGCTGAAGAATCGCATTCCCTCCCGTGAGGTGTTGGCGAGTGAGGCGCCGCTTTATGAAAACACGAAGACGGGCGCACAGATCGACTTGAGTCAGCTGCCCATTCCCAAACATTGGGCGCAGGACGGTGGCCGTTACGCGGGTACGGCGGATGCGGTGATCACACGCGACCCGGACACCGGCTATCTCAACATCGGCACCTATCGGATGATGCTGCAAGGCAAAAATCAGGTGGGGCTCTATCTCTCTCCCGGCAAGGACGCGCGCTTGCATATCACACGCGCCTGGCAGCGGGGGGAGTCCATCCAGGTGGCTGCGGCATGGGGCATCGATCCGTTATTCATGGTGATCGGCTCTCAGACCTTTCCCAAGAATGTATCCGAATACGAGTTTGCTGGCGGTGTGAAAGGCCAGCCCATTCCCGTGGTGCGCGGGAAGACCTGCGATCTTTTATTGCCAGCCAACGCGGAACTGGTCATCGAAGGGGTCATCCGGCCGCAGTCCGTGAAGGAGGAGGGACCCTTTGGCGAGTTCACCGGCTACTATGGAAGGCCGGAGGCCGGCTGCCCACTGGTGGATGTGACCGCCATGCACTATCGGTCCAAGCCCATCCTGACCAATGCCCTGATGGCGGACTACCCTTCCAACGAGCAGAGCACCTTCTTTGCGGTTATTCGCTCAGCGCGTATATGGGACGACATGGACAAGCTCGGTATTCCCGGCATCCAAGGGGTATTCGCCCACCCGGCTGGTGCCGGCGGATTTGGCATGACGATCATCAGCCTGGAGCAGCGCTACGCTGGGCACGCGGCCCAGACTCTGGCCCTCGCTGCTCAGGTCCCGGGGGGTGCGTATTATACCAAGTGGATAATTGCCGTTGACGGCGACATCGATCCAACGGATATGGACCAGGTGATCTGGGCCATGAGCACCCGCTGCAACCCGGTGGACGATCTGGACGTGTTGCGGAACACTTGGAGTACCTGGCTCGATCCCACCCAGAACCCACCGGAAAAGCGGCCCTACGGTTCGAAGGCCCTGATCAACGCATGCAAGGAGCACCGTTACCTACCTGTTTTTTCAAAGCGTACTAGAATCCGGAAAGAGATCTACGATCAGGTCGCCGCTAAATGGAATGAGCTGGGTCTACCAGGGGTGGTTCCGGAGGTGAGGGACTACGAGGAGGAAACGAAAGTGGTCTATCACGAGGTGGGCGGATTTGAGCCTGGGCAGCAGCCGGGTGAAGAAAAGACGGGCACCGTTGAGAAACAGAAAAAGCGATAATGTTGCGATACCCGGTGGCCGCCTTTGGTGGGCAGTGAGGGAGAGACGAGGACTAGCGGATTGCCTCGTCTCCCTTCTCGTTGGTTCGAATTCGGATTGCCTCGTCGATGGTTGAAACAAAGATTTTCCCGTCTCCGATCTTTCCCGTCGCTGCCGATTCCAGAATGGCTTCAATGACCTTCGAAGCCATGTCGTCCGTGACCAGCACCTCAATTTTAACCTTGGGTAGGAAGTCCACCGTGTATTCAGCCCCGCGGTAGAGTTCCGTATGGCCCTTCTGTCTGCCGAAGCCCTTCACCTCGATGATGGTCATGCCAGAGACTCCAGCAGAGGTGAGTTTGTGCTTGACCTCGTCCAATTTGAAAGGTTTGATCACAGCCTCGATCTTTTTCATTGTGTTAACCTCCTTGGGCTACGTTTGAACCCCTCACTGCCCCTCGACTCTCCTGATCCTCCCTAGATATCATAGTAGAGCGCAAATTCATGGGGGTGCGGCCTCAGCCTGACGGCATCGACCTCCTTGGTGCGCTTGTAATGAAGCCATGTGTCAATAACGTCCTTGGTGAAGACGTCCCCGTCGAGCAGAAAATCATGATCCCGCTCCAGTGCATCCAAAACCTGTTCCAACGACCCTGGTACCGACTTTACTTTGGCCGCCTCTTCAGGGGACAGCTCATACAGGTCCTTGTCAATGGGCTTAGGCGGCTCAGTCTTGTTCTTGATCCCATCCAATCCTGCCATCAACTGGGCGGCAAAGGAATAATAAGGATTACAACTAGGATCGGGTGTCCTAAACTCTAACCGCTTGGCCTTCTCACTGGTAGAATACATCGGGATACGCACACAGGCGCTTCTGTTTCGCTGCGAGTAGACCAGATTGATTGGTGCCTCGTAACCTGGCACCAGCCTCCGATAGGAGTTGGTGGTTGGGGCTACGAACCCGCAAAGGGCATCGGCATGCTTAAGAATCCCTCCTATGTAATACCGGGCTGTATCGCTTATCAGGGCATAGTTCTTCGTGTCATAAAAGATGTTCTTGCCGCCCTTCCACAGGCTCTGATGGGTGTGCATCCCCGAGCCATTGTCCTGGAAAATAGGCTTGGGCATTACCGTGACTGTCTTCCCGTGTTTCCGCGCCACGTTCTTGATGATGTACTTATACATGAGTACACGGTCTGCCATTTTTGTGAGGGTGTTGAACTTCATGTCGATTTCACTCTGGCCGGCGGTTCCCACCTCGTGATGGTGTATTTCCACCTGTATCCCGCTCTTTTCCAGGGTCCGGACCATCTCAGACCGTATGTCCTGCAGGTGATCCATGGGCGGGACTGGAAAATAACCTTCCTTGTACCTGGGCTTATACCCTAGGTTGGGTTTTTCCTCGCTACCCGAATTCCAATAACCCTCGACAGAGTCAATATAATAAAAGCCGTAGTTGTAGCTCTGATCGAAGCGAATATTGTCAAAGATATAGAACTCAATTTCCGGTCCCCAGTAGCTGGTGTCTGCTAGCCCCGTGGACTTGAGGTACATCTCTGCCTTCTGGGCAACGTAGCGTGGATCCCTGGTGTAGGGTTGTCGCGTGATCGGGTCCTTGACGTCGCAGATGAGGTTCAGGGTGGGCAATGCGGTAAAGGGATCCATAAAGGCTGAGTCCGGATCCGCGAACAGCAGCATGTCTGATTCATCAATGGTTTGAAATCCACGGATGCTCGATCCGTCAAATCCAATGCCATCCTCGAACAGGCCCTCGTTAAACTCGGTCATTGTAATTGAAAGGTGCTGCCAGAGGCCCGGTAGGTCGCAGAACCTTAAATCCACGATTTCTACCTGGTTCTTCTGTGCTAAGTCTAGTACCTCCTTGGGTGTCATGTGATTACCCCTCTCTTTCCTCGATAGTTAGGATATTGGCACGCAAGACCCTGTAGCATATTTTTTCGTGTGGGGGTAGCCCCGGCCCCAGGACCTTATAGGGAATAACCTCTTTCGTTGTGTTGGCTCAAGTCGAGCCCCTGGCGCTCATCTTCCTCCGTCACCCTGAGGCCCATGACTGCCTTGAGAATTCCCAGGATAATAAAGGTCCCCACGAGGGCCAGAATCCAGGTTGCAGCCACTGCGACAAACTGAATCCCGAGCTGACCGGGGTTGCCGAAAAATAGGCCATTGCTCCCGCCTGAGTTTACCGCGGTGGATGCAAAGAGACCGGTTGCCAGTGCCCCCCACGTGCCGCCGATCCCATGGACTCCCACCACATCGAGGGAATCATCGTAACCCAACTTGGCCTTTAGGTTACAGGCGGTGGAACACAGGACACCCGCACCGACGCCAATGATGATGGCAGAGATAGGGCTCACGAAACCCGCCGCAGGCGTGATAGCCACGAGCCCGGCCACTGCACCGCTGGCAGCCCCCAGGGCGGTGGGTTTGCCTTTTAACATCCAATCCATGGCTACCCAGGCAAGCACTGCCGCCGCGGCGGCCGTATTTGTGGTCACAAAGGCGATGGTGGCCAGCCCGTCAGCGGCCAAGGCGCTACCCGCATTAAACCCAAACCAACCCACCCACAACAAGGAGGCGCCGATTACACTGAAGGGAAGGTTGTGCGGCGGCATGGCCTCCCGACCATAACCTGCCCGTTTACCAAACATGATGGCGGCCGCTAGGGCCGATGCCCCGGAGCTGATATGAACAACGGTCCCTCCAGCAAAGTCCATAACACCCATGGCCCCCATCCAACCGCCACCCCACACCCAGTGGCAAAGGGGATCGTAGATAAAGGTGGCCCAGAGCAGAATAAAGACAATAAACGTGCTAAATTTTGCCCGCTCTGCGATTGCCCCGGTAATCAGTGCCGGGGTAATGATGGCGAACATCATTTGGAAGACCATAAAGGCCTGATGAGGTATCGTGGGTGCATAGCTGGATGGCTCAACGCCCACCCCCGTTAGACCAAACCAGGCTAAGCTACCAACGATGCCGCCCACGTCCGGGCCAAAGGCGAGACTGTAGCCCCACAGGACCCATTGAATGCTGATCAGGGCCACGATGATGAAGCTATGCATGATGGTGCCAAGGACATTTTTTCCTCTGACCAGTCCACCGTAGAAGAGAAACAGACCGGGGATGGTCATCATCAATACCAATGCGGAGGAGGTGAGAATCCAAGCCGTATCTCCTGCATTGATAGTTGGAGGAGGGGCCGCCGCCGCCAGGGCGAGGGCAGGAAAAAGGGTCATCAAGGCCAGAAGCGATAAAGCGCTCAGGAAAAAAGCGCAATACATCTTTGTTTTACTCACGGTTCAATCCTCCCACCATCAATCAAAGATAAAAAGTCAGGCCGAGATAAAGCTAGGTGCGCATCTGCGATCGCAATTGCTATGCCAGTGAGGTGATCTATATTTTTCAGGACTTTTGTTCCAGACCGATGATTTCAGGCTGAATAAAAACTAGGCACATGCTTAGATTTTAAGCACGGGCTACTAATTTCTACGGCTGGAATGGTTGTTAAGACAAGCCTTCTTTTTCGCTGGGGAGAGCGAAATGGACGTCGCTCTCTTTAAATCCGATATGGGTGACTTCGGCTCCCATTTCACTCAAGTAATTTACCGTCTCTTGAACTAATTGCTCTGGGGCCGAGGCACCGGAAGTAATTCCCACCCGCTCAATACCGTCTAACCAGTCTAGGTTGATCTCGCGATAGTTATTGATGAGGTAAGCCGGCACTCCCTTGGAGCGGGCCACCCGGCAGAGTTGGTTGGAGTTTTCACTGTTAGGGGATCCGATAACGAATATCAGATCCGCCACACCGGATAATTCTTTCACGGCGTCCTGTCGGTTCTGTGTGGCGTAACAGATGTCCTCCTTGAGTGGGGTAATCATTTTTGGGAACCTTTGCCGCAGGGCTTCGATGATTTCCTTGGTATCGTCCAAACTGAGCGTTGTTTGAGTCAAGACGGCAAGCCGATCCGGATTCCGGACCCTCACTTGTTTTGCTTCCTCGATGTTGGAAACGATCCGGATGCGTTCAGGTGCCTCGCCGCGGGTACCCACGATCTCGTCATGGTCAACGTGGCCGATGAGGATAACCCAGTACCCTTTGGCCACGAACCTGTTTATTTCGCGGTGCACCTTCTCTACCAATGGGCAGGTGGCATCTAGAATGACCTGAAGCTTTTTTTGATTGGCTTGTTCTCGCACTGCCGGGGAGATCCCGTGGGCGCTAAAGATCAGTTTGGCCCCCGCTGGGACTTCGTCCACGGATTGGACAAAGACCACCCCACGGCTGGTAAACCCATCCACAACATTGCGGTTGTGAACGATCTCGTGAAAGACATAGACGGGCGGGCCGTACTTCGTGAGGGCTCGTTCTACGGTCTCAACAGCCATCTCAACTCCGGCGCAAAAACCTCGGGGTTGAGCCAATATTACCTTCTTGACCTTCACAGATCTAGACCTCGATTAATTGAAGTCTGGATGATAAGAATAGGCCTGTCAAGCTGAGGTGTTTCATAGAAGTTAGGCCCCCTCGCCTTGCATTGCCTCAAGGGCGGATTCAGAGACAAGTCTCACGGAGGTATAGATGGAACGGCGAAGTTTTCTTTTAAAGGCTGGAGGGGCGCTGGTAGGCGCGGGAGCGACCGTCATGGGCTGCCGTCAAGAGTCCAAACCGAAAGCAGCTCCCCAGGTCATCACGAGACGCAAGCACCAGTGGCGCATGGTAACGACGTGGACCCCGGGCCTCGATGTCCTTCAGGGTAATGCCCAACGATTTGCGAGCATGGTGGAATCCATGAGTGACGGGGAGCTCAAGATCCAGGTCTTTGCGGCTGGCGAGTTGGTACCGGCCCTAGGCGCGTTTGATGCCTGCCAGCAGGGGACCATCGAGATGTTCAACGGCGCTGCCTACTACTGGGCCGGTAAGGAGCCGGCGACTCAGTGGTTTACGGCGGTCCCCTTCGGACTGAACGCACAAGGCCAGTACGCATGGTGTTATGCCGGGGACGGTTTAAAACTCTGGGAGGAGACCTATAAACCCTTCGGGCTCATTCCACGTCCTTCCGCCTCCACCGGTGTTCAGATGGGAGGGTGGTTTCGGAAAAAAATCAATGAGGTTTCGGATTACAGGGGTCTCAAGATTCGGATTCCCGGTCTTGGCGGCAAGGTAATGTCGCAGGCTGGCGCCTCGGTGGTTTTGACCTCTCCAGGCGATACCTACCTGGCCCTCGAACGAGGGGTGATCGATGCCGCAGAGATGGTGGGTCCCCACGACGATGTGAAGCTCGGACTCCACAAGATAGCCCGGTACTACTACTATCCAGGTTGGCAGGAGCCCGGGTCGGTCACGGAGTTCGTATTCAATCAAAAGGCCTATGAGTCTCTGCCAACGGACCTTCGGCGCATCTTGGACGCCGCTGCCATGGCCATCACGACCATAGCCACCATAGAGTACGACGTGAAAAACGCTGTCGCGCTAAAAAAACTACAAACCGAATTCCAGAGTAAGGTAGAGATCCTCCAGTTTCCACCGGCGGTGATGAAGTCCCTCAAGAGGTTCGCGGAGCAAGTGAACCAGGAGGAATCTGAGAGGAGCCCCATGGCCGGTAAGGTCTACGCCTCCTACACCAAATTCCAGCGGGAGATCCAGGATTGGGGTCGTATCTCAGAAGGTTCCTACCATGCGTTGATCGCAGGCTAGTCAGTGACGAGTAACGAGGACTGAGTACTGAGCGAATTTAGCTATCAGCAGTCAGCTATCAGTTGTCAGCTCAAGAAAAGGAGCAGAAAGACAGTGTGCAGCTAGCAGCAATGAGTCCGGAGCTGAAGGCTGACGGCTGAGAGCTGATGGCTTAAAAATGGACGCTATGCGCTTTGCGCTATGCTGTTAAGATTAGCGGAGGAGTGAAATGAAAGGGTCCCTTGGCAAACAGAAAAATAGCTTTCTTGGATCAGTCCTGAAGAGAGAGATCTGCCTCCTAGCCTTCTGCCTGCTCCTTGTGCCCAGGGCCGCTTCAGCGGTTGATGAATCCAAGATCGTCGATCTCACCTATGCCTTTGACCGGGACACCATCTACTGGCCTACGGCCAAACCCTTTATGCTGGAGAAGATTGCTGCCGGCAGGACCGATGCGGGATTCTGGTTTGCTGCCAACAATATCAGCCTCGCGGAGCACGGCGGCACTCATCTGGACGCTCCGATCCACTTCGCCGAAGGGAAATGGACCGTGGATGAGATCCCCTTGGACAAACTCGTTGGTCCGGCCACGGTCATCGATGTACGAAGCCAGGCGGCCCGAGACCCGGATTATCGCGTCACGGTGGAAGACATCCGGAGGTGGGAAAAGGCCCATGGTCGGATCCCTGAGGGAGCCGTTGTGCTGGTCCTGACGGGATGGGGACGATTTTGGCCGGACAAGAAAAAATATCTGGGTACCGACAAACCCGGTGACGTGGACCATCTGCATTTTCCCGGATTTTCCCGGGAGGTGGCCGAGTTTTTGGTCAAAGAACGGGTGATCGATGCTGTGGGCATTGACACCGCGAGTTTGGATTATGGACAGTCCAAGGATTTTATTGCCCACAGGATTCTCAATGGGGCCAACAAGCCCGGTTTGGAGAACGTCGCCAACCTGGATCGTCTACCTCCAAGGGGTGCCACGCTGATCGCCCTTCCCATGAAGATCAAGGGGGGATCTGGGGGACCGGTACGAATTATTGCCCTTCTGCCTTGAGAGGAGGTTAGCTTGCGCCTTCACCTGAGTTGCTTTAGCATAAAAAGGGCATTTTTTCGTTCCCATGAAAAAATTCTTTAAATTCATTAGTCTACTAGCGGTCGGTGTCGTATTCCTCAGCGTGCTGGTCCTTTTCGCGTTGCACCACCTGGTCCAGGTGGGAGAGTTCCGTCGTATCCTCATTCGTGAGATTGAAAAACGAACCCAATTGAAAGTTAACGCGGGTAAAGCGGAGTATCAGGTGGGCAGGGTCATGGGTATCACCATCCATGATTTTGTGTTGCGTGAGCCCGACAAGGCCCAGCCACTCCTGGTATCGGAGAGGGTCGTCATCCAAATTTCCGTGTTGCCTTTACTGTGGCGCAAGATCGTCCTCGATGGGATCCTTTTCTACCATCCCCAGATTCGCTTTAACCGCACTTCGGGACGTAACCCTCGCTTGTTTGACTTAGTCGTTGCGCTGTTTGGATCCAATATTAACAAGGTGGTCATTGAGAATGGGCAGGTCGTCTTCCGAGAACCGCGCAAGGGTGGAGGCTTTACCACGACCTACTTCCATGACATGGATTTACAGCTCCGACATATTAAGCCAAAGGGTGTTTCCCCCTTTGGGACCGGACCAGGGGTTTCGGCTCTGGGCTACAGCATTAACACGACCGTAGAGAAGGAAGGCCAACGGGCGGGGCTCGCGTCGGAGGGTGAGGTGGTTTTTCCTGACCGTAGCTTCGAGTTTCAACATGCCTGGCTGGATGTCCGCGTCGCAGTGGAGTCTCTGCCTGCAAGGCTATTGCCTGACTTCTTTGCCAATCTCCTTCCCGTTAAGGGGGTCAATGGTGTACTCAGTTCAAGTGTTCGTTGGCAGGGGATCCTATCCGAGAGCCTACGAATCGATGGAGAGATCAAATTTAGGAATCTAAAAGTTGCTTTTCCCAATCCCTCCATGAAGGCCTTGATCCTGGGCGATGGACGACTTGAGTTGGATTTGAGAGTGTCGCCGGGTGAGATCCGTTTTGAACGGCTCGCCTTTAGCTCCAACGATATCGATCTGTCCGCACACGGGTTGATGCGGTCTCCAGCCGAAAAAGACCCCTACGTGGAATTAAGCTTTACGTCGTCTTTCGTGCCCCTTTTGACTCTATTGAAGTATATACCACCGAATATTCTCAAGGCCTCTACCGTCGGCTCCCTGATCAAGGGAGTAAAAGAGGGAGAATTGCGGTTGACCAACGCACAAGTGAGAGGTCGCCTCGCAAAGATCCGAGACGTATTTGGTCCTGGCTTCGAAGAACGACTAACGGTTCAAGCTGAGGTCAGGGGATTGAAATGGGTTCCGGCCAGGGGCCGTTATCTCCCTATCGAGAATCTGAGCGGACGGCTTGCGCTGGAAAAGGGAGTCCTGTCCTACAGCCGGTTCCAGGGGAACTACGGCCAGGTGGCGTTGGACGACATTGAGGGGAGCTACAGACTCTTTTCGGGTGGCGACCCCCTTGAAGTTCGTGTAAGGGGCACCGCAGATCTCGAGCTGTTGTGGAAACAGTTGGCAGCGGATTTCTTACCCGATCGTCTAATAAAAGCGACGGGCGGTGTGCAGAATTTAAGCGGTATGGCTAAATTCATTGTCTACCTTCGGACGGACTTTAAATCCCCCCTCTTTTACCGGGGCCAGGTGTTGCTGGAGGATGCAGGCCTGCGCGTCGGAAATTTTTCTCTCTCCAAGGTTCACGGGCATGTATCCTTCTCTCCAAAGGAGATACGGACCGGTGGGGTGACCGTACGGGTCGGGGGTACACCCATTCGCCTTGGCGGGGTTTTGCAGGGGTTTCAGTCCGGTAAGCCAAACTTTGAACTTGTGGTGGATCTGCCTGAAGTTCGATTGGGAGGGGTGACCCGCATGCTTCTCTCCGTTGGTTCTCCTGAGGATCCGGGGACCGTGCGAGGTAAAGTGCATTATCGAGGCTCCTTGGGGACCAATGGGGAGCGGTACCTCACTGGGTCGTTGGAGTTGTCCGGGGTTCAGCTTCCCCTTCGGTTGTTCAAGCAACCCATAAAAGATGTCTCTGGGCGATTAACATTCGATCAATTCGGGGTAGACCTTGAGGGATTCAAAGGTCGAGTGGGGCGATACGATCTGGATTTCAGAGGTCGATATAATTATTTTGAAAAACCGCAGCTCACTTTCCTCGCCAAGGCCCCCGTCATGGACTTTACCGAGCTCTTGCCTCGCGGTAAGCCTAAAAAACCCCCTTCCCCCGCAGTGGTCCGTTGGTACAGGGGGCTCCAGGTGAAGGGTAGGATCAGCGTCGACAGCGGTAGCTATAAAGGTTTCTCGTTCACCGATCTCAAGTCCGATCTGTCCCTAAAGCAAAGACGGTGGTCCTTCGATAACTTCTCCGCCCAATCCCATGGGGGAACCGTTCGAGGGACGGCATTCTTTGTGGACCACCCTGGAGAGGATCTCACCTTTTCCATAGCGCCAGACATCCAGAGACTGCCCGTAGAGGAAATGTTAGGGTTCTTTGGTACAAAAACGAGGGAGGTTACAGGGAGGGTAGATCTTTCTGGCACGTTCAATTCCACGGGCGAATCAGTACGCGAGAGGAAGAAGAACCTCAATGGGGAGTTTAGACTTCGAATGCAAGAAGGAATGGTCCGGCGATTCAAAATCCTTGTGCGCATCCTCAGTCTCATGGATCTTTCCCGCTGGTTCACCCTGAGGATGCCGGATGTCAACAATGAAGGTGTTCAATATCGATATATCAGTGGCAACTTTAAGATAACCCAAGGGGTCTACTCCACCAGGGACCTCGTTCTGGATAGCGAGGACATTCGTATCAGTGGAACGGGAACCATCGATGGGTCCGATACCAATATGAATTTTGTCATTGCCGTTCGTCCCTTTCCAAAACTCGACGCCGCAGTGAACTATATTCCGATCCTGGGGAAGGGAATCGCGGGCATCAAAAACTCTCTACTGGTGGCGAGCTTCCGAATCAAAGGACCTGCAAAGAAACCAAGCATTACCCCCGCACCCTTCAGTACCCTCTCGGAGTTCTTCTTTGGCGCCCTGTCCATCCCCAGGGATATGATTGGTCTTCCGAAATGGGAAAAGAAATGAAGCCTCCACGGGTTTACACCCGTAGTATCCTTCATTTCTTCGGCGGAATCCGTCGAAGCACCCTCCTTCGCTTGCCCCGTGGAGTTGGTACTCACTCGGAGGCTCTCGTTTCGACCGTGGGGAGTACTCCACGGGGCGAGCCGAGCTTCGGAGGGTCCGACATGGGCATTCATCCACGGGTTCACGCCCGTGGTCTTCTGCGGAGGCGGATAATCCGGCAGCTTGAGCTTTTAACAGGAAGCGGTTCGTTGCCGTGAGGTGAGGGAAAGGTCATCCGAAATTCGGCAGTAAAGGGCCCGTTGGAGTGATGGGATCTCATCCCATTGGCCCGCGAGTCTGAGGGTGTATTGAGATAATGACTGGCATGCAAAGGTTAAGGAGCTATCTCTGGCGCCATTGGCAGAGTTATCTCCTAGGCGGGTTTTGTCTCTTGGTTACCGCCAGCCTGATCATGGTGATTCCTTGGTGGATTCGTGCAGCTGTGAGTATCATCGAGCGCGGCGGGCGCAGGGAAGACGTGGTCACCTATGCCATGATGATTATTGGCGCCGCCATAGGCCATGGATTGGTGCGGACTTTTTCCCGCTTTCTGATCTTCAATTCAGGTCGGGCCATCGAGTACGAATTGCGCAATGATATCTTTGCCCATCTGCTCAAACTCCCCCTCTCTTTTTACCGGTCCCAGATGACTGGGGATTTGATGTCCCGTGCCATCAACGACATCAATAGCGTGCGCATGCTCCTGGGCCCGGGGATCCTAAACCTCATCAATGCCCCTCTGTACTACCTCTTTGCGATGGTTCTGATGATGAGAATAGACTCGCGCATGACCTTGGTGGTGGTTTTGACCTATCCCCTGATGGCGTGGGCCTTTCGAAAGTTTAGGGGCAAAATCCAGGTGGCCTCCCTCAAAGTGCAACAGCAAATGTCCGTTTTGAGTAGTCATGTCCAGGAAAATCTCAGCGGCATCCACGTGGTGAAGGCCTACGGGAGGGAACAGGACCAGACTCGCAAATTCATGGAATTCAACGAGGAGTATCAAGTAAGGAATATGGATCTAGCCCGGCTCCGAGGCCTGGTTTACCCCTTCATGGGAGGGATTAGCGGGATGACGATCCTCGTGGTCCTCTGGTATGGGAGCGTCCGGGTCATTTCCGGGGATCTGATGATCGCCGATGTCGTCGCCTTCATTGCCTACCTCAATGTGCTGGCTTGGCCCACGGCGGCCTTTGGTTGGATGCTTGCCCTACTGGAAAGGGGCAAGGCCTCCATGGAGAGGATCGAAGAGATCTTCAAGGTGAAGCCCGCCATTGCCGATCCGCCTTCACCGGTTCCCATACCGGACTCCCGGGACGGTATCGAATTCCGCAATGTCTGGTTTACCTATGACGGAAAGACCAACGGGGAGGCGGCCCTCAAGAACATCAATTTCCACCTCCCGCGGGGACAGAAGCTGGGGATCGTGGGCCGTACGGGAGCGGGCAAAACGAGCCTGGTTCAACTCATCCCCAGGCTCTACGATGTCTCCTCAGGGGAGATCCGAATTGGCGGGCAGGATATCCGCACGGTGTCCCTAGCGGATCTCCGGCGAACCTTAGCGTACGTCCCACAGGATGCCTTTCTTTTCTCCACCTCACTTCGCAGCAATCTGGCCTATGGCCGGGATGGGGCCACCGATGAGGCCATTGAGAAAGCCGTGCGAACCGCCCGGCTTGATCAAGATGTTGAAAGCTTCATTCAGGGGTTGAATACGATTGTCGGGGAGAGAGGCGTCGCCCTCTCCGGCGGACAAAAACAACGGGCCACATTAGGCCGGGCCATCCTCTTCGACTCACCCTTTATCATTTTGGACGATTGTCTCTCCAGTGTCGATGCCCAGACGGAAAAGGAGATTCTCGAGGAATTCAAAGACCTCCTTAAAGAAAAGACGACTATTATTATTTCCCATCGGATCTCAGCCGTAAAAGAGGCCAATGAGATATTGGTCCTGGACGACGGGGAGGTGGTGGAGCGGGGAGATCACCAGGCTTTGATTCAAAAGGGAGGGATCTACGCGGATCTCTTCCACCACCAGCAGTTGTCCGAAGAACTGGAGCAGCTGTAGATGAGCGTGGAAACTCAGCAGGACGAGATCTTTGGCAAAGCCTACGACTTCAGGCTCATGATGCGAATGTGGCGCTTCATTGCCCCTTACCGTCGTGTCTTTTGGCTGTCCCTACTGTTACTCCCTCTCCAACAGGCCTTTGGTCTTACTCAACCTTACATCATGAAGGTGATCATCGATCGATTCATCGAAGAGTCCGATCTATGGGGTCTGGGGATCGCAGCAATTATTTTCGCCGTGGCGGTTATGGGCGAGATGGTTACCCACTATTTCCAATATTACCTGACCATGAAGGTTGCCCAGAAATCACTGGCGGACCTACGAGTCAGTATTTTCTCTCACGTGCAGAAGCTTCCCATGAGCACCTTTGATCGAAATCCAGTGGGCCGCCTCATGACCCGGATGACCACCGATATGGAAGTTTTGCAGGAGATGTTCGCCTCCGGGATCATGACCCTGGTGGCAGACATGATCATGCTCATCTGGATCGTAGTGATCATGTTCTACATGCACGCTGGGCTGGCATTGGTTTGTTTAGTGTTGATTCCTCCCATGGCCTTGGCCATCAATTTCTTTCGCATCAAGGCCCGACAGATTTATCGCGTCATTCGGGAACGAATTGCCGGAATCAATTCTTATTTGGGAGAAGGCATCTCCGGGATGTCCATCATTCAGCTCTTTGTGCGCGAGGAAAAGAGCTTTCAAGAGTTTGATGAGCTCAACATGGCCCATAAGGATGCCATCCAGATATCCAACATCTATGAGGCCTCTCTCTTTTCCATGGTAGAGGCCGCTGGTTCGGTTAGCGTGGCCCTTTTGCTTTGGTATGGAGGCGGAGAGGTCTTGAATGAGGCCATTGGTATTGGAACTCTGGTGGCCTTCAAGGAGTATATCCACCGATTTTTCGTTCCCATGCGTGACTTCAGTCAGAAATACGCCGTGATGCAGTCGGCCATGGCCGCCGCGGAGCGGGTCTTCCATCTCCTCGACACTCCCATTACCATCACGAGCCCGGACCGACCCGTATCCGCCAAGCCCTTTCGGGGGGAGATTGCCTATAATGACGTTTGGTTCGGTTACCGGGACAATGATCCGGTTCTCAAGGGAATTTCCTTCCGCATCGAGCCCGGGGAGAGGGTGGCTGTAGTGGGGGCCACGGGCTCAGGAAAGACCACCGCGATCAAGCTCCTCAGTCGCTTTTATGACGTCCAGAGCGGCTCGGTAACCGTGAGCGGAATCGACGTACGGGACTGGAACCTTCAAGCCTTGAGGCGTCATATCGGCCTGGTGCTCCAAGACGTCTTTCTCTTTTCGGGTGACATCTTGACCAACATCTCCCTGGGTGACTCTTCGGTGCCTTTGGAGCGCATCGAACAAGCCGCCCAGGCCACCAACGCGTCACGCTTCATCCGGAAGCTCCCCGGAGAATTCTCCGCACAGGTACGGGAGCGCGGGAGTAACTTTTCTTCGGGTCAGAGACAGCTCTTGGCCATGGCGCGCGTCCTCGCCTACGAACCCGAGATCCTGGTGCTAGACGAGGCTACCTCCAGTGTGGATACGGAAACAGAGCTGCTGATTCAGGATGCGTTGGAAAAGATCATGAGGGGTCGCACCTGTCTAGTGATCGCTCACCGGTTGTCCACCATCCGTAATGCCGACCGGATCATTGTCATGCACCGAGGAGAAATCCGGGAGATGGGAACCCATGCGGAGTTGTTAGAGAAACAAGGGATCTACTACCGTCTCTACCAACTCCAGTACGAACGGGAAGAATGGACTATGGGTATGGGGAATCCCAGGGCCAAGCTCATCGACTAGTTTACCTGGAAGGCTGCGAGTCATTATCCTCAATCTCACATGTTTGCCCGCGTTCTATTACTCTTTCTGGTTTTACTCGCGGGTTGCTCGCCTTTTTACGTTATTCGCGCCGCCTATGAAGAAGGCAAGATCCTCTGGAAGCGCGAACCCATCAAAGAGCTCCTCAAAAATCCTGATCTGGATACCCAGACTCGGGAAAAATTCGAATTGGTCCTGGCGGTCCGTGTCTATGCCCGTGATAAGCTTAAACTGAGAGTCAAAGGAAGCTATGCGGCCTATTCGCGTCTGGATCGACCGGTTCTCTCCTATGTATTGACAGCAGCCCCTCAGACGAGCCTCGAGCCTTATACATGGTGGTTCCCTTTTGTGGGACGGGTACCCTACAAAGGCTTTTTCTCCCAAGCCGAGGCAGAATCTAAGGCCAATGGGTTTCAGCAACGGGGATACGACACCACGATCCGCCCCGTGTCGGCCTTCAGCACCCTAGGTTGGTTCGACGATCCCCTTTTGGATCATCTCCTACGGTTGGACAAGGTCACCCTAGCAGAAGTGATTTTCCACGAGCTCTTACACAACACTTTGTTTGTAGCGGGGTCAGTGAATTTCAATGAAAGCCTGGCAAACTTTTTCGGCAATCGCGCGGGGATGATTTTCTTTCGGGATCGGTATGGAGAAGCGAGCCCGGAGTACTTGCAGGCAGTGCGGGCCTGGGAGGAAGAGCTCGAGTTTTCCACTTTTATAAAACGAGTCGCCGATTCCCTTGAGAAACTCTACCAAAAGGACCTATCGAAAGAAGAAAAACTTCGGCTTCGACAGAGTGTTTTCTCACGTAGTCAAAAGGAATGGGTTCACCTGGTTGCTGATAAGACACAGCATCAGTACAGGGGCTATAGCGAACAGGAGGTCAACAATGCAGTCGTTGCCCACTATCTCCTCTATCTCGGTGGTCTCGAACTTTTCGAATCGCTGTATCGGGCACAGGGAAGGGAACTAGTGAAATTGGTAGATGTGATTCAAGAATCCATCGAAGGGGGTGAAGCCCCCTTTCAAGCCGTGAGGCAGCTTGTTCCCGCCCAACCGCCACACCCTATGGGCGAGACGCCGCGTGGGGCTGGTTTGGCTCCAGCCTTCTTTTCCAGAAGTAATAGATCCAGGCACCATACTCTGCCAGGACCCAACGGATCTGTCGTCCCTCTTTCCACCATCCAGTAGGCGAATAGGGGTCCGTGCGGGCGGCAACCGTCTGTATGGAGAACTGATCAGGAAAATTATGCTCCCAGATATATCGAGCCCGCCGGGTATGAGACTTGCTGGTGGTGATAATGATACTTTTCACTCCCTCTCTGATCAGTTCCCTCCCAACCACATTTGACTCGCTGACAGTGTCATAGGCGTCCTCCGCGCTGATGGCCAGAACTCGGTCGCGCGGCACACCCAAAAGAGACAGGATCCGAAGGGAATTTTCGTACCATGGACAGCAGGGGGTGAAGCCTTTCTTTTCCAGATCCCGGAGCACCTCTGTCTTTCGGTTCCCATTGATGACCACCTGCCCTGCATATCCTTCTCGGAACAGCCGCGCCGCCTCGATCAGTCTAGGATAATATTCAACTCCTGTGCTCAAAACGATGACGGCCTCAACGGGCCTGGGATCATCGGACCTTACGAGAAATCCGCCCAGGGCAGCCAGCAAGGGGCCCAGGGAAAAATACAGGAGAGCCAATGCAAGGCATACTGCAGCTGCAAAATAGGCGAGACGCCGATCTCGAATCCGCTTCACATTCATGTAGAGATAATTGTATGTTATTAGTCGAGAGCAACTTTTTCAAACCTCCCGGGGATCCCATGGCTGAACAACGAGCTGAATCGGTAAAATTTGCTGCGGATAGGATGCTGGGGAAGCTTGCCAAGTGGCTTCGGATCATAGGCCAGGATGTGGCCTATGGTTCCCATCTGGCGGGCTATGGGTTGATCCGCACTGCCCGGAAGGAAGGCCGCTTGATCCTGACCCGTGACCGTGGAATTCGTAAGAAAGGCCCTCCCGACTATCTGCTCATCGAGAGCACCCAGTTCCGTGAGCAGCTCAAGCAGGTGATGGATTCCTATGGTTTGGATCCATTTAAGGACGCCTTTACCCGGTGCGTGGAGTGCAATTGCCTGCTAGCGCCGATCCCCAAAGACTCAGTGCAGGAAAAAGTCCCCCCCCACGTCTTTTCAACTCAAGAGAAATTTTCTTTCTGCCGGCGCTGTCAACGGGTCTACTGGCCTGCCACGCACCTGCAGAAGATGCTGGAGGAGCTGAAGGGCTTGGGCTCGCGTGGAAATTAACCAAGGTGTGTGGTAAATATAGGATATGAATTTATTTCCCCGGTTCAGCCTGAGGCTGATCAGCTCCTGCCAGAGGCGGGTCCGCCTCAGGAGGATTCAGCTGAAGCTCAAGTAGCCGGTAGAGCAGGTTCAGACGAAGGCTAATTGGTATCCGGCCAAGCCTGGAAAAATTCCCTATACGTTGATATAACTTGTAATTATCCCCGGTAGCTCAGCTGGTAGAGCAGGTGGCTGTGAAAGGCATGGGCCAGAATGGGAGACAGGAGGAGGTATTCCGACCGCCGCGAGTATTTAGTCAAGGCCGTTCAGAAGAGGCGGAAAAAAGTCCGTGAGATGGCGATTGAGTTTCTGGGCGGCCGGTGTATTCGTTGCGGCTATGATCGATGTACGGAGGCACTAGAGATTCATCACCTCGAATCCTCCGATAAAGACTTCGGGATTTCTGATAAAGGGTACACTCGAAGTTGGAATCGGGTTCGAGAGGAACTTCAGAAGTGCGAACTCCTCTGTTCCAATTGCCACCGTGAAGTCCATGCCAAGTTGCAGCTTTCCGCCGTAAGGCGGATTGAAAAATCGGGTGAATTCAGGGAACCCTAAGTCCTGAGCGAAATCGAAGGATATGGGAATCCTGAGCGAAGCCTGCCGAATGGGA
>Ga0209980_10000358_pt1 | contig 24480 bp, 24 predicted proteins | sample CR02metaG_FD_183611 | JGI IMG/M metagenome (GOLD analysis project Ga0209980, IMG submission 183611) | Deep subsurface microbial communities from Mariana Trench to uncover new lineages of life (NeLLi) - CR02 metaG (SPAdes) (version 2) | ecosystem: Environmental > Aquatic > Marine > Ocean trench...
CTTCGGTTTGCAACTATACTAAAGGTGTGTTGCTGACCCCGATCCAAAATTTCCAATGCAGTGCGTTACACCTATATCGTAGAGAGCGGTAATGAAAGAGTGTGGTACACAGGTGCGACAAGCGATTTGAACCGCTCCCTTTGGATCGGGGCTGATACACGCTGCGAAGGGGTGATTGATGCGCTCTGATGCTCATCAGGGAAGATTTCTTTGACTGATTAATTCCGGATCGGGGTTAAATTGTATCCTGGGAGGACACTCCTTCGTCTTCTCTCACCCCCATCTTAACCTGCCTCTGTTACCGTTGGCGTCACTTTTCGGAAACAGGCGATGCTGCCCACGTCAAGGTAAACCCCGTACCACGGACTTACGTCCGTGGCTTTAGGGCTTGCCCTTCGGGAACTTCAGAACATTCACCTCGTTCCAACCGTGCTGGATAGGGAACGCATCGTTTTCTCACGACGGAATTGAAACGGGGTTCATCCCTGCACTTACGTACAGGGCGTTCTGTGGTACGGGGTAAATAGTGCATCAGCGGACATGAATTCCAATTGGAACATCACAGAGTCTCAAAAGCGTCTATCCTCGTATGACGGGCGTCCGCGCAGGTTTGAGAGCATCGTGCGCTCCGTATCGAACCGTCACGGGGTAGATCCTGATCTGGTTTGGGCGGTGATGAAGGCGGAATCGAACTTTAATCCTCATGCACGCTCTCGTAAGGGGGCCGGAGGATTAATGCAGCTCATGCCTGGGACGGCACGACAGCATAAGGTTGCAGACATCTACAATCCAGTAGAGAACATCAATGGAGGGGTTCGCCACCTGCAGCTGCTTCTGAACCGGTTCAGGGGTGACGTCAGACTGGCTGTGGCGGCGTACAATGCAGGGGCTAGGACTGTCGACCGATACAGGGATATTCCACCGTATTCAGAGACAAGGAGATATGTACTGCGTGTTTTAGCATACTATCAGTTCTATAGTGGACGCGGTGAGAATCCGGATGGTGACGTCCGGAGGTGAGATCTCAGCCAAATGACGCCAGACTCATTAACTAGCTTGTGAATTTTACCCTGGTTAATGGCGGTCAGGTTGAGGAGTCGTTGTATCGCTCTACGATTCAGTGCTCTAAAGGAATATTCATTTTCCCCTTTAGCCATCTTTCAAGGATGGTTCGCTTGAAGCGCCATTGATTGCCGACCTTGAAGGCAGGGAGCTTTCGCTGGGTAACCAGGCGGTAAATGGTGTACTTATCCACACGTAGATAACTGGCAACCTCTTCTGTCGTCATGAAATTCTGCCGTTTCATAGACCAACTCCACTGAGATGCGTGAATCGCAACGCCTGCCAAACAATCGCATATACTAATAATGCCTCTAGGATGTCAAGTCATTAATCCAAATTATTACGGAAAATCTTCTGACAGATCTCTGCTCAAGGAAATGTATCCCTTTTCAGTCACAGGATTGCTGAGGGTCTAATCCACAAGCGGCAGTGGAGACGCTGGTAGGAAAGGGAAACTCACTCCCCTTTCGTTGACCCGCTCGAGTTGGAAGTAATCCCATCCTTACCATTTTTTCCTCCATTGCCGTTTCCAGGGTAGTTATTTCATCGGAGAGGAACTGTGCTCCTAAATTGTGGACCAGGGAACCCCAAGATCCAGGTGACTGTAAACGAAGTATACAAGGTTTTCGCGGATGTAAACGGTAACTACAATGGAGATTGCTGATCTTCTCCCAATCTATCCGGACCAAATCTTCTATCTATCTAAGATTACAGATGTTTTAAGCGACCGGTCCACAATTTGATCGGTTTTCCAAGATTGGCACTGCGCTTGCTCTAAATATAGGTACGAATCTCACGAACCGACGAAAAGAAGGAAAAGGAAGGCAGCAATTTGTAATGAAGACGAAAGGTTTGGGTAACCTCATATGGACATAATGGTCTTTACCTCAATCCTGGCATCAGGCATCGTATTTCTCATGGTCTGGGACCTTCTTGATTCATGATCACCTTAATTGAGATTAGTTTCTCATAAAGGACACAATCAAGAGATAAAGAGGGTAGCTAAGGGCAGGGCAGCGGATGAAATTCTTAATTGTGTAGCAGCTGATTTTAAGCAACGGTATGCGGAGAACCCAGAATCAAGTTATATCGAACACGGGGTTTGAATCCCCGTGTTCGACCAAAGGGGAGAGCTACCGCTTCTCCCCCTCTGTGGAGTAATGGACCGCGACTCCACGGGGGAACCCCATCGGCTTTGTGCCCGCCTCAAGAGGCGGGGTTTACATTGAATCAACAGAGGATCAACTGGTTCACAACATCACTAATCATCTCGCACGATACCGTTTACTTATTACTTCTTACTACAAGGAAAAGAGATTCATCATTAATTCACCGCGATAACTTCCGTGGTCCTGTTTTTGACGAATTGAACCTGCTGATTATTCACAAGTTAATGAACAGGTTGGCACAGTCTTTGCTCTCCCAAGACCCTAAACGAAGGACTCAATGAAAGGAAAATATATGACTATCCATCACTGGTTCTACACATTCTTAAGCAGCACCGTCTTTGTCTTTGTCATAGGAATCACCAACACGGGTAATGCGAACCGGTTAGAGACCGACGCTGCCATGAACCTTGTGGCCGAGGAAGAACTCAATGAACAGGATCCGTGGGAGCCGTTCAACGATCAGGTCTTCTCGTTTAACCGCGAGGCCGACCGCCTCCTTCTGAAACCCATCGCAACGGGTTATGACTGGGTACTCCCCGATCCCGTGCAGAGCAGCGTCGGCAACGCCCTGGATAACCTCGATGTGGTGCGGCGATTGACCAACAACATTCTCCAACTTAAATTTGCCGGAGCCGGTCGTGAATTGGCTCGATTCACGATCAATAGCACCCTCGGCATCGCCGGCTTGTTCGATGTGGCAAAGGGCGAATTTGGCATCGAGCAGGCCGATGAGGATACCGGCCAAACTCTTGGATTCTATGGCATTGAGCCCGGCCCTTACCTGATACTGCCGTTTTTACCCGTGACAACGGTCCGCGACGGGATCGGTTTTATTGCAGACACGGCTATGAACCCACTCAACTACTTCATCCCGATCGGCGCCTCATTGGGCAAATCAGCCACAGACACTGTCAACGAGCGATCCGTCAATCTCGATGAGTTTCAGCGTGTGGAGGAGACGACTATTGACCTCTATAGCGCCGTGCGGAATGGCTACTTACAAAGGCGGGAAGCAGCTATTTTGGAATAGGTTCACCCTACGCAACTGAATTCCCGTTCGGGCACCCTTCCAACCCCATCGGGTGCTTCCTTACATTGTCAGGGCTGAGCCATCCTCCTCGTTGATGTTCCTCGGCCCTCCAGCCTTCATCCCTTTCGGAAACGCACATACCTTATGCAGCCGAGGGGCAGGCCCTCTCGGCCTCCTCTGAGCCCATACTCCTCGCAAGAGAGCCCGGATGAGTTTGACATCCAGTGACCAGAGGCCTTAGGCTCATTTGAGAAATCAAGTTAAATCGACCACGGGGTTTGAACCCCGTGGTCGACCAAAGGGAAGAGCTACCGCTTCTCCCCTTTGGATACCCTATCGGTAATGTGCCCGCGGCAAGCCGCGGGGTATCCTTCATAATCTAAAAAGTAACTTTATATTTTAGATAAGGGAGGGTTCTGAAAGATGGCATGGATCAAGGTCATCGATGAGCATGAAGCCGAAGGTGAACTCAAAGAGGCCTACGACTTCATCAAGAGCCAGCGCGGAAAGTTCGGCAACGTTCTCAGGCTTCACAGTCTGAACCCGAAGGCACTGCGCCTGGGAGCGGACTTCATGTGGTGGCTCATGCGTGGTGAGTCTGGTGTGAGCACGGCCCAGCGTGAAATGATTGCAACAGCCGTCTCTGCCACTGCCAACTGCCGTTATTGAACCGTCTCGCACGCAGAGTTTCTGCGTAAGGAAGGCGGCAACGATCTGGTGACCGAGAACATCAAAGTCGACTGGCGGCAGGCAGACTTAACTGTACCGGAACACGCCATGCTGGAATACGTTGAAAAACTGACACTGACTCCGAGCCAGATGACAGAGGAAGATATACAGAAGCTGCGAAAGGCTGGTTGGACAGACCGGGATATTCTGGATATATGCCAGGTTGCAGCCTATTTCAACTACCGTGTGCGCATGGCTGACGGACTGGGAGTGGATCTCGACGAGGCATACCATCAGAGCGCACAGAGGAGTCGGGAACGCGCTCGAGAGGAGGCAACAAAACTCAGTAAGGAGCTACCTCCAGATCGATGGCATAAACCCCAGGAAAAAAAGCACGCATAGATTCAATGTAAACCCCGCCTCTTGAGGCAGGCACAAAGCCGATGGGGTTTCCAAAGGGTAGAAGCGGCAGCTCTCCCCTTTGGTCGAACACGGGGATTCAAACCCCGTGTTCGATATAACTTGATTAGAAAACCCGAGGTTCTAAGTCTCGATGCCAGACAGTGAAGCCAATGCTCTCCGAACGTAGACCCTTGTCATGCGCTTCCGATACCAGTAATCCATGTCAGCATTGTCCAGAGGATGAGAGACCTTGGCGGCGGCCTCCGCTGCAGCCTCTATGGCCTCCCTAGTCACTTTTTTCCCCTCAAGCTGTTGAGCAGCTGCGTCGACCACCACGGGCCATGAGGAAACCGCCGTCAGGACAATCCTTGCATGAAGGCAGGTGCCGTCTTTTCCGAACCCCATGGTCCCTGCGACGCCGAGCACGGGAAAGTCGAAAGAGCCCCTGCGGCGGAGCTTGAGATAGATGTTACGGTAACCAAAGGCCTTGCGAGGAATGATGATCCCCTGTAACACCTCATCGCCGCGCTTGGTCATAAAATCGATTCCATCATCCCGATACAGCTCAGCAAAGGGCACCCTTCGCCGGCCCTGGGGACCGACAAGACTGGCTATCGCGCCCAAACTGCTCAAGACAGGCGCCGTGTCTGATGAGAAGATCGCAAGACACTTGCTGCTCTTTGGCGCCACCAGACAGATCTGGCCATCCTTTTTGATACAAAAACCCACGGCCTGTCTCCAGAAAAATGTCTGATCGTAATAGTTGCACCTCGTATCCACCAGGATGTTGCCGCCTATAGTCCCCATATTGCGGAGCTGGGGTGTGGAGACCAGGGCGGCGCCGTTTGCGAGGGCCGGGAAGTATTTATTAACGGTAGAATTCTGAGAAACCGCAGTTAAGGTTTCCCCCGCCCCAATCCACATCCCTCGTTTGCCCTCAGGGCCAATCCCTCTAAGCTCCTGCAAACGCCTGAGTGAGACCAGATACCGGGGAGTAAACTGGCCACGCTTCATTTTGGGATAAACATCCGTCCCGCCCGCTACAGCCATCGCCTCGGGCCCCAAATCCGCCAGAACTCGCGCCGCCTCCTTCAGCGACCTCGGCCTCACATAATTAAAATTGGGTAGTCTGAGCATCTCACCTAACCCCCTAGCGAAATGGTTCGTGTCATATATTCCGGATCCAGAGCGCTTGCCTACCGAAACTTGGTTTCAACGATGCGTCCCGCCACCTTTGTTCGCAACGGGTCTAACTCTTTTGCGGAACCTCTGCGCCTTTCCCCGGCTGCCACTTGACAGGCGGGGGAAACTCGAAGGAAGGGACCGATACGGGTTTGAGCCTTCCTTCAAGCGCCCGCAGTATCTTATCGCCCGTTATAGGGATTTCATGAATTCTCACGCCCACGGCGTCGTAAACGGCATTGGCCACAGCAGGGATCACAGGCAAGAGCGGTCCCTGTCCTGCTTCTTTAGCTCCATAGGGGCCCTCCGGATCGTTGGTCTCCACCAGGATCGTCTCGATCTCGGGGGTCTCGAGCGTGGTCGGGCTCTTGTATTCAAGCATAGACGGTATCTTGTGTAGTCCTGATTTTCTGAAAACCTGCTCCTCCATCAAGACCTCGCCCAATGCCATGTAGACGCTCCCCTCTGTTTGCCCTTCAACCAGAAGAGGATTAAAGACCCGGCCACAATCATGCGCGATCCAAACCTTGTCGATCTTGATGTCGCCCGTCTCACCGTCACAGGCAAGCTCTACGATGGAAGTTGAAAAACTATAGGCCGTAGTTGGCCCGACTCCAGATCCTTTATAATTCGCAGGATGCTTCGGAGGGCTATAGCTCCCCGTCGCGCCAAGCGTCCCAAACTTGGCCTCCGCCTTCTGCACGCATTCGACGAAGCTGATCCCTCGAGCCGGGTAGCTTATGCTCCGCACCTGCCCCTCGGCCATTTCTAGGTCGTCAGAAGGCACCTCGAGCACCTCACCCGCAACCTGATAGAGCATTTCCTTCAATTTTCCACACGCCTGTATAGTTGCATTCCCCGTCATAACGGTCACACGGCTTGAGTAGCTCCCTAAATCCACAGGGGTCAAATCCGTATCCCCGGTCACCACCCGCACGTCGGCCGGATCCACGCCAAATTCTTCTGCCACCGCAAAGGCCAGGATTGAGTCAGAACCCTGCCCAATGTCGGTGGACCCACAAAAAATAGTGATCCCTCCTCCCCGATCGAGCTTGATCTGGACCCCCGATTGGGGCATTTCGTTCCAGTAAATGGGCAGCCCAGCCCCACTGATATAGGCGCTGGCCGCAAAACCAATTCCCCGACCGAAGGGGAGTTGGCGAAACTTCTTTTTCCATTCGGCTTTAGCCGCCACTTTCTCGATACACTCCCTGAGGCCCGTAGTGCTGATCCTCAGCCCGTTCACCGTCTCAGAATTGGGCTCCACTAGCTGCTTGAGCCTAAGATCAATGGGATCGATGCCTAGCTTCTCCGCAATCTCGTCCAGTTGAACCTCTACGGCAAATCGTGGTTGTGGGGTGCCATGCCCCCGCTTCGGCCCACAGGGAGGCTTGTTGGTAAAGACTCGGGCCCCCTCGAATTTATAGGCAGGCAATTTGTAGGTCACCGTTTGTAAGGCACCGGTATAGTAGACGCTTGCCAACCCGTAGCTGCTGTAACCGCCCCCGTCCAGGAAGGATCTGAAGTGCATCGCCTGGAGGGTTCCGTCGTTTTTGACACCGGTCTTGATCCACATCTTGACCGGATGTCGCCCACGATGAACATAAAAAGATTCCTCCCGCGTCAGCGTGATCTTAACCGGCCGTCCTGTAGTCATGGAAAGCTTCGCCACGGAAAGCTCATGGGAGAATGGATCGCTCTTGCCGCCAAAACCTCCGCCCACAGGCGTGGCAACAACCCTTATCCGAGACATCGGCAAACCCAAGACCTTAGACAGGGTTCGATGGAGATAATGGGGTGTCTGGGTTGAAGACCAGACCGAGAGCTTCCCATCCGGTCCGCTAAATGCGATGGTGCAATACTGTTCCATCGGAAGGTGCGTGTTGCCCTGGAAGAAAAACGTGTCTTCGTAGATATGGTCAGCCCCTTCGAACCCTTTCTCCATATCGCCGAACTCAAGAGAGACGGCCTTCTGGACATTCGCATATCGATTCCAGGAATGAATTCTATTGTCCACCTCCGTCAGCGCCTCCTCGATGGAGAGGACGGGCTTGAGAACTTCATAATCCACGTCGATCAACTCCAGCGCCTTTTCCGCAAGGGTTTCGCTCGAGGCCGCAACGGCGGCTACGGGGTCTCCTACATATCTCACCTTCTCCACTGCCAATGCCTCCTCATCCTGTGTCGAAGGCATTATGCCAAACTTTTCCGGTAGATCTTTGCCCGTGATCACCGCGTAGACCCCGTCGAGGCCGGCTGCCCTCTCGGTGCTGATACTCCGGAGTCTCGCATGGGGGTGCGGGCTACGGAGCAATTTCGCATAGATCATGCGAGAAAAAAATAGGTCATCTGCGTAGAGTGTCTCGCCCGCGCATTTGGCCATGGCATCGATTTTAGGTAGAGGCTTTCCGATTACAGAGAATTTCCTCTCTTTCACACAACCTCCTGATTTCTGGCAGCAAGCTCCACCGCCTCAAGGATCTTTGTGTACCCTGTGCACCGGCAAAGGTTGCCTGACAACGCCTCTCTGATCTCGTCACGACTCGGGTGAGGATTGCTGTCCAATAGCGCCTTGGCCGTGAGCAGGAATCCTGGAATACAGTATCCACACTGGGTCGCCCCAAGATCCGCAAAGGCTTTTTGCAGCGGGTGAGGTTGACCCCCTTGCATCAATCCTTCGATCGTAACGATATCCACATCCTCTGCCTCTGCGCCCAATACGAGGCAGGAAAGAACCGGCTCCCCGTCCATCAGGACCGTACAGGTTCCGCACTCTCCGAGCTCACAGCCGTGCTTGGTTCCTGTGAGACCGAGGTCCTCCCGCAATACTTCCAATAGGGTCTTGGTCCCTTCAGTCGCAACCTCACTGATTTCGCCATTGACTCGGAGGCGAAGAAGCGCCTTCCTTGAGGCATCTTGCATATAAAACGACCTGCGCTTCATCTTACCCGTTTCTGAGCTAGTCGGACTCGCCATCTGAAAAGCCACCCCCTTAAGACTTCCAGTCGCTATGGTTTAACCAAGTTATATCGACCACGGGGTTTGATCCCCGTGGTCGACCAAAGGGAAGAGCTACCGATTCTCTCCTTTGGAAACCTCATCGGTTTTGTGCCCGCGGCTAGCCGCGGGGTTGCTCAATAATATACTCACGTTCTCCCCCGAAATTTGAGAGCGGAGGCCGACAGGCAGATCCCGCTGGCGGTGGGGGGAAATCTGTATGGACTCGTAGTCATTTCCAATAGGACAGACCTGTAAACACCTGCTGCAACCGGTAAAGGCCCCCTGACGCAATACAGCCATATTATACCAGAGAAGCGAAGTATCGGAAGAATCGATCTTAGACCTTAATTCCGTTGGGTCATCTTGCCGGAAAACGGACCGGAAATGATCCACGAAGGCCCCCACACCATGAGGTTGTGAATAGGTGGCGCAGGCCCGACCGTCAAGGCCTCGATAGTCGGCCAGAGGAGCTCCAAGCCGCGACTGACGCGGAATGGCATCTCCCGGGCACACCGCAGCGCAACGCCCGCAATCCTCCAATCCGAGGCATAATTCGTTTTGCAGAGGCTCATCAGCCTCAACCTCAAGATTGGTCATCATACCACAGAGATAGACACGGGGACCGAACTCCCGTGTCAACAACATGTTGTTCAACCCCAATGTGCCCAGCCCCGCTTCGACCGCGGCCAGGCGGAGATACAGGGAGGCCTGACCCGCAGGTGTGTTGCTCAGCTCGTCTCGGCCTTTGAAGTCCATAGTCAGCGAAGGCAGAACGACAGCCAGATATTCCTTTTTTTCTAGAACATAGGCCAGCTCAGTGGCGGCCTCCTCCAACACCCGATGGACTATGGCGGCAGCCATCTGTTTGGCACTGCCATCGGCCGCCGCGCTGATTCCCACAGGAATATGCCTGGCCAGCACCATGAATACTGGTAAGTATTCCGAAATCTGCGATGGACGCACCGATTCCGGAAGCTTCTGATCCAGCCGTTCACAAGTTGTAAAGCCAACGAGGTCTATTCCGCAATTTTTCGCTAATGCCCGGATCTCTTCCTTAGTCACGGGTTATGCCCAGCCTGTAAGACGTCACCAAAGTCCTGATCCCGTTCGTATTCGGATTTTCGTTCCTCAGGCACCCCTCGGTAAACCATCTCCACCATGTCGTCAAAGTGACGGCGGCCCACCTTTCCAGGGGGGATGTCCATGCGCCTGTATGGTATTCGAATGATCTTTCTGAAGTCCTTGGCCCCTGGTGGACAGACATAAAAGCACTCGAAGCAGGCGGCAAAGGCGCCCAGTTTGGAGTTGATGGACTGCCAGAACTCCTTCCAATAGACATGTTCCAGGACGCGCTGTGGGTCTGGTGGAGGAGTGGTAAAGATCAGCTTGCGAAGATTTAGGAGCAGTGGCTTGATGCCAATGCGCTCCGCACCGCTGGCACAGGCCCGCTTGTCGAGGTTGCGATACTCCGTGATGTGTGCATCGCGACGGGCACGCAGAGGAATCGCCTGGGTGGGACAGATCACTGCGCATCGACCGCATTTCATTCCCGGGCAAAGATGCTGTTCCAGCTTTGGAGTGGTTTCCAGCTCTGCATCGGTCATCACCACTCCGATATAGACGCGCGGGCCATAGTCAGGTGTGAGGAGATTCAACTCCAGCCCAACCGTACCTACCCCGGACTCTTCCGCGACCCACTTGAAGTCAAGCGTACCGGCCGGGCTACGCTGCAAGCTCATATCGGCGGCCTCAGGGGGAACCGGGAGGCCAAGATAGCCCTTTTTTTCCAGCCACTCGGCAAGTTCCATCGAAATTCTCTCAACCCCATCCATGCACACGTGGGAATTAAGCGACTGCACGGAGACATCACGAGTAGCAAACGACCCGGTCAACATGTGCTTGACAAAGCAAATCAGGCTCTTCATGCCCTTGGCGGTGGTGGAAGGCTTCTGGAGATTCGGGACAATAGCTTCATAAGCCTCTGCTGAGACAACTCCAACAGAGTCAGCCCCCCTGCTCCGGGCAAACTCAAACAGTTCTTCCGTCAACGTCACGATTGGGACTCCTCTCCACCTTTGGCCAAATTCTCTACCTCCACTACTCCCCCTGTAACGGATTTGGTGAACTGCGGGATTGCGGTCTCTCCTCGCTCACCCAGTCGCTGATAATCTTCCCCCACCGGACAGACGTTCACGCACGCCGAGCAACCGGTAAACGCACCCTCCTTGATCATGACCATCTCTTGCCAAAAGGCACCTGTGAGCCGGTTTCCGATCAGTGACCACATCTCTTCAAGTCGATCCCTAGTAAGAAAGATTTGAGTCAGATGTTCTTTGAAACGACGTGAGCCCAAGGGTTGGGAACTCCGGGCACACGCCTTAGCGTCCAATCCGCGAACCTCTGATAAGGGAGTGCCCTTCCGAGCCCGCCGTGGAATAGCATCCTCAGGGCAAACGGCCGCGCAGCGACCACACTCCTCAAGTCCCAGGCAGAGTTCCGTGGCAAGGGGTCTGCCAGGCTCGACTTCAGCATCGGTTAGAACTCCCCCGAGGTAGACCCGAGGACCAAACTCACGCGTCAGAAGCATCAGATTGAGACCCATCGTTCCAAGACCTGCCTCCACCGCGGCAGCCTTCAGAAGCGGAGAACCCTGCCCGGCCGGACAGAGATCCAAGCCCTCTCTATCGCCCATGTCCACCATTAGAGAGGAGACTGGAAAGGCAACAGCTCCATGGCCCTCTAAAAAATCAGCGAGTTTCAGGCAGGTTTCGTCAAGTCGTTTGATAATGCGCCCGCCCCAAAACTGTTTGGTTCCAGAATGATGAGCAACGACAAAGCCGGAATAGCCTCTTTTTGCCACAACGATCAGAGTCTGCATGTGTTCAGCAATTCGGGAGGGACGGTATCGGTCAGGCACCTTATCCTCCACGCTGCGAGTTGAGGTAAAGCCGATCAGATCGAGACCTAGCTCCCGTCCCCGTTGTGCAATAAGATCCCGGCTTAGCGCTGCATTCATCAAACGCTCGCAAGTACAATAAAGGTCCACTAAATGAATTCGAATGCGAACATACCAATATACAGGACTCATTGACAATATCCAGCGTCACAAGATAGGCTCCCTGTGTGTGGAACCCACTCATGGAAACGCTCCCGCAGGAAAAGCTGCGGGAGGTTCAGTTATTAAAACTCAAGCGAATCCTCAACTGGGCCTACAATAACTCTCCGTTTTACCGGGAGAAGTTTGACCGCAACGGGGTCCGTCCTGAAGACATTCAGGGACTGGACGATCTCAAGAAAATCCCTCTGACCGAAAAAAAGGAGTGGCTTGCCGCCCAGGGAGAGCGGCTCGTAGAGTTCTCGTCGGTTCTTGCCGTCAGCGAATCCGAAATCGTCCGTTACCACCAAACGTCCGGCACAACAGGAACAGCCATGCGGCTCGGATTTTCACACCGCGATTGGAACTGGTGGCTGGAGTGTTGGGGATACGGGCTTGCGGCCTGCAACCTGGGTTCTAGCGACCGAGTCCTGGTCTGCTTTCCGTTCAACCTCTTTGTCGGTTGGTGGGGTGGTCAGGATGCGGCTCGATTGCTTCGATGCCGAGTTTATCCCGGAGGCGGAATGTCTACCAGGGAGCGGCTTCAGATCATTCGCGATCACGAGATCACGGCGCTGATGGGCTCTCCCAGCTATCTACTGCAGCTTGCGTCTCAAGCGGAGAAGGAGTTGGGTTGGGAGCTGCGTGATCTCCACGTGCGCAAGCTGATCTGCGGCGCGGAGCCGGGTGGCTCCATACCGTCGACCCGAAAGAGGCTTGAGACCGCATGGGGTGCTGAGGTCTTTGACCACCTTGGTGCCAGTGAGGTGGGACCCTGGGGTTATGAGTGCTCAGCTCACCCTGGCGGTGTCCACATTATCGAGGGATTTTTTCTGATGGAGTTTCTCGATCCAGAGACTATGCAACCTGCCCAGCCGGGTCAGCTCTCTCGACTGGTCGTGACCTCCCTGGAGAAGTATACCCAGCCAGTGATTCGGTTCGATGTCAAAGACCTGATCCGCCCCTCGAATCGCGCCTGCCCTTGTGGCAGAACCTTTCGGTGGGTGGAAGGAGGGATCCTGGGGAGGGCCGATGACCTCCTCAAAATTCGTGGAGTATTATTTTCGCCCCAGGCGGTTGAAGACGTTGTTTGTAGCTTTGAACAATTGACCGACTACCGGATCATTGTCAGTAGGCGTGGGCCCTTGGACGAAGTGACTCTGAAAGCGGAAACCAACACACAGGAAGGGTCGACCGAAGGACTGATTCGCGACCTGGAGTCGGCGCTCAGGTTGAAAATCAATCTGAGACTTCAGATCGAACTCTGTCCACCGGGGACATTCCCAAAACAGGAGATCAAGACCAAGAGACTGATTGACCTCAGAAAGGAAGGCCAGGAGAGTGCTGTCAAATAAAACACTAGAACTAGCAGAAGCCATTAAAGGGCTGAGGGCAGCCGCCCAGAAGGTCTTTGAGTTATCACAGGGTCTCCCGGTCGCCGAGAATAATACCTACATGATTCTCCGCCAAATCGAGATGTTGGAGATCGAGATCTGCGATCCGGTAGCTGTCCTTGTTGAGAGTAATGTGAACCGAAAAGGGTAAAAGATCATGGCACAGGAAACGAATAAACTAGGAAATCGCTTCTCCCGTGGGGGGCATGAGATAGAAGTGGTGGTAGAGGCTGAAGCGTTGGAAAAGCAACACAAGAGGGCGCAGGTGACGCTGAAGCAACCTCCAGGGAAGACCTTTACGATCCACTGCGATGAAGGACCTTACCTGGACGGAGACGATGCGGCGCCGCCGCCGCTCGCCTACCTGAGTTCATCGGTTGCCTTTTGACTCCTGACCCACGTGTCGCTGTATGCGACCATGCTCCGCCTCAAAATCAAAAAGACCAGAGTCATGGTGAAGTCCAAATTTTGGGGAGGAGGCTCTCTCATGGCCGAGACCGTCCACACGAGGTGTACCGGGGTGGAGACCCGTTTGGAAATTGAATCCGAAGAAGACCCTTCCAAGATCGCCAAACTGGCAAGGGTATCGGAAGCCGGTTGCTACGTGATCCAGTCACTGAGAAATCCGACTCCCATCTCCTTCCAGGTCTCACTCAATGGCCAGGACCTGAATCTCCATTCTTCGGAGAAGCCTGGCTAACGGCCGAGTTGTTAGCACGAAGATAGATTCTCAAGAGAGGGAATACTACTCTGGCGGCGTTCGCTTGAAACGCCTGGCCTTCAATTCGTAACGAGGCAGGGAGCCTGGGGGCGCCAGTTCCATCTCGATGCGCAGTCCCAGTCGGTTGCGAAGCTCCTGTTGTATCCTGCTCTGGATCCTCTGGGGCTCTATGCCGGGCTCATCCTTTAATTCCACCTTGAGCAAAAGGTCGTCCATTCCCTTACGAGTGGACACCTGGCCTTCAAACTCCGCCACTTCCTTGAACCCTCGTAGAACAGCTTCAATGGCGCTGGGATAGATATTCACCCCTCGAACGATCATCATATCGTCCGCCCGGGCGAGTATGCCTCCTTCCAGCTTCAAAAATGTCCGCCCACAGACACAGGGCTTCAGGTCTGAGAATTTCACCAGGTCTCCAGTTCGATAACGGATGACTGGAAACGCCCGACGGTTGAGATTGGTCAGGATCAACTCCCCCATCTCCCCGGGCCCCAAAGGCTTCAGGCTCTCGGGATCGATGACCTCACCTATGTAATCCAGCTCGTTAATGTGAACACCGCCGGGCTGCAAATGACATTCGAAGGCGTAGGGACCGATCTCCGAGGACCCGATGTGGTCAAAGCACTTGGCCCCCCAGGCCTCTTCAATTCTCCGTTTGGTTGCAGGGATGCTCGCACCGGGCTCTCCAGCATGGATGGTGATGCGTATGGGGCTAGCGGAGAGATCTATCCCCTGCTCTCGAGCGACCTCAGCGAGGTGGAGAGCATAACTCGGCGTACACAACAAAACCGTAGCCTGGTGGTCGTGGATTGCCTTCAGGCGCTGTGCGGAGGTCTGTCCCCCCCCAGGGAGAACCCGATAGCCCAGCCCCGGACCGGCTTCATAGGGAGCCCAAAAACCCACAAAGGGACCAAAGGAAAACGCCAGGTAAATCCTATCGCCGCGAATAACACCGGCCGCTTTAAAGATGTAACCCCAGCACTTCATCCACTCCTTCCAGCTTTCTAAGGTATCCAGCACGGCCAGAGGCTTTCCGGTAGTCCCGCTTGTCTGATGCAGGTGAATGTAGTCGTCAAGTTGATAGGTCAGGTTGGATCCGTAAGGGGGATGCTCCGATGCATCGGCGACCAATTCTGCCTTAGTGGTAAAAGGAAACTGCAGCCGTTCTTCACCCTTGGGAGCCCTTTGCCATCCCGCCTCACGAAACTTCCGTTGGTAAAAACCATTTTGCCTGTAGATGACCTCCAGCATCTCGGTGAGGCGCGAACGCTGGTGGGATTCAATTTCTGCTCGGGGCAATGTTTCGTTCTCACGGTCGAAGAAAAAATCGTGGCTCACTTTGCATCTCCCCTTTTTTATTACAGATAAAAGACCCATCGCCATTGGCGGATCTGGATCATCCCCCATTCATCTACTAAAGTCCGCTTTCCTTTGCAAAAGCGCTCCCTCCAAAACGAACCATGGCACCGTCTGGCCGGCCCATGCCACATTTTCTTCTTGACGAAATCCTCAAAGGACCAACGGTTGGGATTTTCCCGCGACGGTGATAAAGTTATGGCGACTCAAGAGATAATTCTCCTAAGGTTCTAATTCTGTGCGGTTCATTTGCCGCATTACACCTTCAAGGGAAGGCCACTGCAAGGTACCAGATGACCATTCGTAAGTGGACAGTAGCGATCCTTTCCTCCCTGATCATAATAGCATTAACGGTTTTTCTGGGGATCTGGTGGTGGAGGTCTCTTGGATTTGTTTCGACGGACGATGCCCGCATCAAGGCCGACATCGTCTCCATCAGTGCAGAGATTAGTGGAAGGATTAAAGTCCTTACCAAAGACGAAGGAGATAGTGTCGCCCCGGGCGAGGTGATGGCCCGGCTCGACAATATGGAGGTTCTGATCCAAATTCAACAGGCACAGGCAGAGATCGATCGTGCGCGCAGTCGAATGCTACAGGTACAGAGGCAGATCGATCTTCATGTGGAAAAGCAAAAAGGGGAAACTGTTCAGGCGCAGGCCGCCCTGCGGGGTTATCGTTACAACCTTGAGGACGTAAGTGTCCATGCTGAGCAGGCAAGGGAAGACCGCCGGCGCGCCAAGGCTCTCTTTGGGAAAGAGCTCATCTCGGCGCAGAAGCTGGCCCTCGCAGAGACGGAGCTACTCCAGGCCGAGGCGCAGGTCTCTGCGCTCAAGGAAAAGATCATAGAGGGGGAGGCCACCCTGGAATTGATCCGGATCAGGGGCAGGGAGGTCATCATCAAAGAAGCCGATCTCCAGGTCCGGGAGGCAGAGGTGCGTCAGGCCAAGGCCAAACTGGCGGATCTACGACACAAGCTCAAGCTCATGGAGATTCGGAGCCCCGTGCGAGGCATAGTTGTGAAGAAAAATTCACATGGAGGGGAATTTGTCGAAGCGGGGCAGCCGATATTCATGGTGGTGGACTCGACCAAATACTGGGTTGAGGCCAACATAGAGGAGACCGAAATCCGCTTCGTCCGCCCCGGAAGCAAAGCGATTATCAGAATCGATTCCTATCCGGACCAAAGTTTTACGGGTAATGTCACAGAGATCGGAGGGGCCACGGTCTCCGAGTTCTCCCTTTTCTCTCCTCAAAAGCTCACAGGAGTATTTATAAAATCGACCCAACGTATCCCGGTCAAGATAGCGCTTGAAAACACCGACGGTCTGCTAAAGGTTGGCATGTTGACGACCGTCTGGATTGAGAAGGATACTCCTTAGGGTGGAAGCCTCTCCATCATCTTCACAATCCTCCCAGCCAAACACCAAATGGTGGGTTTTCCTCATCGTCTCACTCGGCACCTTGTCCGTGGCCCTCGGCATTACCTCAATCGATATAGCAATCCCTACTATGATGTCCTCTCTCGGGGCCTCCCTCGATAAGATCCAGTGGGTCCTCATCGGCTTCATGATCACCCGAACAGTACTGATTCCCTCAGTCGGATGGCTTGGAGGCCGGATCGGGGATCGCAACCTCTTCATCTACAGCATGGCCTTCTTTATCATGGGCTCTCTTCTCTGCTCTATCTCATGGAGTGCGGACTCCCTGGTCTTCTTCCGAATCATCCAGGCTGTTGGAGCCGGACCGTTAATCGGCGTTGCCATGTCCATTATGTTTGAGGCATTTCCTGCCCATGAACGTGGCCTGGCCATGGGGCTCTTCATGACAGGATGGTCCATCGGCCCCTTCTTTGGTCCTCTCCTGGGTGCTTACCTGGTCGAGAATTTCGACTGGCGGGCCATTTTCTATATCAACATCCCGTTCGGCCTTTTAAGCATTGCTGCCGCCTATCTCATACTCCCGAAAAAGAAGGCGGAAGAGAAAAGAACCCCTTTTGATCTACTCGGGTTTCTGACCCTCACAGGGGGAACGGTCAGCCTCCTCCTCGCGCTCAGTCAAGGACAAGAGGAGGGCTGGGGAAGCCAGCTGATCGTGGGACTTTTTAGCGCGGCCATTGTCCTCCTGGCCCTTTTCGTGGCCGTCGAGCTCAGATCAGCGAACCCCTTTATCGAACTTCGTTTCTTCCGGAGCCTCAACTTTAGCCTCTCGAATTTCATCATCGTTTTTAGGGTAGTCGGTTTTCGCGGGACTAATTTCATCCTCTCGCTTTTTTTGCAAAAAGCCCTTCACTACACCCCCATTCAAGCAGCGATTTTTCTTGTGCCCGGGGCCATTATCACAGGCATCGTCTCCCCGTTGGCAGGAATTCTGTCAGACCGCATGAGCCCGCGAGTGCCACTTTTTCTGGGACTCGTGATCCTTGCCTTTACGCTCTACGGCCTTTCCACGATAACTATCTGGACCAGCATGGGCACCATCTTTTTCCTCATCGCGGTAAAAAGCGTTGGCCAGTCCACTATCAACGCCCCACTGAACACCGTCGCTCTCGGCACTCTACCAGAGGGGAGTGCCAGGATGGGAAGTGGCATTATCGGCTTGAGCCGGGGCCTGGGAGAGGCCTTCGGGATCACCATTTTGACTTTTCTCCTGGAGAGATACACCTTCCTTAACATCGACTCGATGACCCCTCTTCAGGGAGCCCGTCTGCCAGAGGCCGCACGATATGAGGTGCTCTCTCAAATCCGGAGTCTCCTGCTTCATGGAGGAGAATTTGGACCCGCCTTAGAGGACAGGGCCCAGTCCCTTCTGGGTTTTAGCCTCCTGAACGAGGCGATGACCCGTGCTTACAACGACCTCTTTCTCCTGATAGGGGCCATGTTCGCCGGGTTAATCATAACCGTATTCTTTTTAGGTTCAGGGGGAAAAACCGCGGTAGAGAGCTCAACCGCTCATTAGGTCTGGCTTGCCCTTGTGCCTGTAGGTCAGAGCAAATGTTCAACGTGAAGAGGTATCTTAGAGGTCCGTTCGGTTCCCAGAGCCGGATTCAGAGGGAACTGGATGAATACCTCGAAAATCTGAACGCGATCGCTCTGGAGTTGCGCAAGGCGATCGGGGCCTATCTGGATCACGACATGGCCGAGTTTTCACGACTCTTTGCGCTGATCAACGAGCTGGAGCACCGTTTGGACAGGCTGCGCCGCAGCATTGAAACAGAAATCTATGGGCAGAGGCTACTGCCAGACACACGGGGTGACATCTTGGGACTTCTCGAGAACCTGGACAAGATCCCGAACCGGATGCAATCCACAACCCGGGAGTTCAAGCTGCAGAATCCCCAGATCCCTCAGAGGCTGCGCCAGAGCCTGATCGAGTTGGTGGACCTGGATGTGCAGATCGTGCAGGTACTGGTGCGTACAGTCCAGGCATTCCTGAACAGCCCTCACAACGTCAAGAAGGACGTGAAGCAGCTGTCTGACTATGAACACGAAGGGGACTTGATCGAACAGCAGGCCATGGCGCTCGCCTTCGAGGACAAGAGCCTGGAGCTGGCCCACAAGATGCAGCTCCAGCACCTAATCGAGCGTCTGGGTTCCATCTGCGACATGGCCGAGGACATGGGAGATCGGCTCATGATCTCCTCCCTCAAGCGCCTCCTCTAGTTATGCTGGGATGGTTATCCAGCGGTATGTTTCTAGGCTGGTCCCTGGGTGCCAACGATGCCGCCAATGTCTTTGGGACAGCGGTTGCCTCCCACATGGTGCGATTCTCTACCGCTGCCACATTAGCCGCGGTGTTCGTAATCCTGGGCGGCCTGGTAAACGGGCCGGCCGCCATGGCAACCCTCAGCGAGCTCGGGCAGATCGACGCGCTCGCCGGAGCCTTCACCGTGGCCCTAGCAGCGGCAGTGGTCGTTGCAGGAATGACCAGGGCCGGTATGCCGGTCTCCACCTCGCAGGCGGTCGTCGGCGCCTTGATCGGTTACCGCCTGTTCCAACCCAGCAGCGTTGATCCCTCCACCTGGCACCTGCTGCGCACCATCGTTCTTACCTGGGTGGCGTGCCCCATTCTTGCCGCAGCCACCGCATTTCTGATCTATAAGCTGCTTACCCTGGCTTTTCGCTGGCTGCCTATGCCGCTCCTCGTGTTGGATCGCTGGTTGCGTCTCGGGCTGCTCGTGGTTGGCTGTTACGGGGCGTGGGCCCTGGGCGGCAACAACATGGCGAATGTAGTTGGCATCTATGCACGGCTCGACCTCTTCGATCCTATGCAGGTCGGGCCGTGGGGGCTATCCCAATCCAGGATGCTGGCACTTTTGGGGGGGCTGGCCATCGCCCTGGGAGTGGTGACTTACTCCTACCGTGTTATGGTGACGGTTGGCCGGGACCTTGTAAAGCTCGACGCCACTACCGCATTGATCGCGATCCTGGCCGAAGCACTCGTGGTCGATTTTTTCGCTCACCCGTGGGACATGGGTGTCCTTATCCTACCGGCTATTCCAGTATCTACTTCCCAGGCTTTGGTTGGCGGGGTCCTGGGTATTGGTCTTGCCCGTGGCATTGAGACCATCAGGATGCTGGTTCTGTTCTATATCGCCATGGGCTGGATTGCCACGCCTCTCGTCTCAGCCGCCCTCGCCCGCATCATCCTGCCCATTGTGATGCAGTTGGCCTGAACCAAGCCTTCCCCCTGCTGGCTCTACAAAGGTTGTCGATTCTGCTATTGTCCTCTGGTACCGCTGTACATTGCGTTTCACCCGAATGCAATAGACTCAGGGAAAATCCAGTGACCAAGAAAGACCAGATCGCCAGGGAGCTGGCCAAAATCGTTGGTGAAGACGGCGTCGTCATCGATCCCGACGAGCTCCGGGTTTACGAGACGGACGGCCTGACCGTCTTCAAGGCCAAGCCGGACATCGTCGTCCTCCCTGACTTAGCGGAACAGGTCGCTAGAGTGGTTAGAGTCTGCTGTCGCGAGAAAATCCCCTTCGTAGCAAGAGGGGCCGGGACAGGCCTCTCCGGAGGCGCCCTCCCGTTGGATGGAGGGGTCCTGATCGGGCTCAACCGGCTAAATCGGATAGTGGAGATCGACATCGAAAACCAGCGGGCCGTGGTGGAGCCGGGCATGGTGAACGTCTGGCTCACGAACGCGCTTTCCCCGCGGGGATACTACTACTCTCCCGATCCGGCCAGCCAGACAGCGTGCAGCATTGGGGGCAACGTTGCCGAGAACTCCGGCGGCCCTCGCACACCAAAGTACGGCGTTACAACGAACCATGTCCTCGGCCTGGAGGTGGTCCTCCCCAATGGCGAGTTCGTTCAGCTCGGAGGGCGGACACTGGATACCCCCGGCTACGATCTCACCGGCGTTTTCGTCGGCTCGGAGGGAACCTTCGGAATCGTCACCAAGGTCACGGCCCGCATCATGCGCAAACCCGAGGCAGTAAAGACCCTGATGTGCGTTTTCGAGTCCGTTGAAGAGGCATCAAACACCGTCTCCGAGATTGTGGCACGAGGGATCATTCCAGCCGCCGTTGAGCTGATGGATAACTTGAGCATTCAGGCAGTGGAAAAAGGAGTGGCGGCGGGCTATCCGTTGGATGCAGGCGCCGTCCTCCTCGTTGAATTGGATGGGCCTAAGGACGAGGTGGATGCCTTGGTCGATCCCATTAACGAGGTCTGTCGGGACAACCATGTCAGGGAGGTCCGAGTGGCAAAGGATGATGACGAGCGTTTGCTCCTCTGGAAGGGGCGAAAATCTGCCTTCGCCGCCATGGGACAGCTCAGCCCCGACTACTACGTTATGGACACAGTGATCCCGCGGTCAAAGCTTCCCCAAATTATGGAATTCATCGGGAAACTTTCCGAGAAGTACAGCCTCCGTGTGGCCAACGTCTTTCACGCCGGCGACGGCAACCTCCACCCCCTCATGCTTTACGATTCCAGAAACGAGGGACAGCTGCACGAGGCGGAAGAGATGGGGGCACAGATTATCAAGGCCTGCATCGAGATGGGCGGTAGCCTTACAGGTGAACATGGAATCGGCGTGGAGAAGCGGGATTTTATGCCTTTGATGTACTCCGATGACGACCTGGAGGCGATGCAGAAGGTGAAGAGGGTTTTTAACCCGGACGGCCTCCTGAATCCAGGAAAGATCTTTCCCACTGCCAAGACAAGTGCTGGCGTGGGACCCGTAGGGCAGCGGGATATCCTTGAGAAGGTGCTCGGGCGTGCGTAGAACCCCGATCCGAAAAAAGAGCAGGGGGTAAACAACAGAAATCAGCACACATGCCCGAGAAAACACCATGTTTGGAAGAATGGACAGTTGAACAACATAAGGAAGGGTGCAAGTGAACGCTTGCATCTGCTATCCAAAAACCCTTCAGAAAGGGCTAAAAAATTGCGTTGAACATTTCGGATCGGGGTAGAACAAGCCTATGCTGAGTGAAGAGGCGGTGGTCCAGCGATTGAACGACCTCGTTGGCGCGGAGCACGTCGTGTCCGGTGAAGGGGCCCTGGCCTACTCCGTTGACGAGAAGATCCCCGCGGCTGTGGCCTTTCCGGCATCGACGGAAGAGGTTTCTGCAATCATGGCCTTTGCCTCGGCCGAACGGCTCAAGATCGCCCCTAGGGGGAGCGGAACGAAGATGGGGTTTGGCGGCGTTCCAGAACAAATTCACGTCGTCCTCGCCCTCTCACGACTGAACAAGGTGGTGGACCACGAGCCTGCTGATATGATCGCCACCTTCCAAGCTGGGACCCTGCTGAGGGAGGCTCAGGCGATCCTGAGCCGAAACGGGCAGTTTATTGCCATCGATCCCCCCCACGCCGACCTAGCCACAATCGGAGGGATCTTAGCCACCAATTCGAGCGGACCAAGGAGGCTCCGATATGGGACTGCACGAGATCTCGTTCTCGCCATTCGGGTCGTTCACGCCGACGGGAAGATAACCAAAGGAGGGGCAAAGGTCGTCAAGAATGTCACCGGCTACGACATGAACAAGCTGTACATCGGCTCGCTCGGGACCCTGGCGATCATCGTTGAGGTAACCTTCAGGCTCTTTCCCGTACCCACCTGCGAAAAGAGCTTCCTAGCCGCCTTTGCCTCACTCGATGCGGCACAGGGAGTGGTAGCCAGAATCCTGGACTCCTCAGTGGTTGCGTCTGCTCTAGAGCTCTTAAATCCCGAGGCCTCCTGTCAGATTACCGAGCAGGCCGGCCTCCCTTGGCCAAAGGGGAGTTATGGGCTGGCAGTGGCAGTGGGCAGCGTTCGACGTGAAGCTGTCGATGCCCAGCTTGGAACGATACGCCGATTTTGCGATGAGGCCGGAATCTCCGAGGGGTGCCTCTTGGACGAACAGCTCCACGAGACCTTCTGGCGAGCGACGCGAGACCTCAGGTGGGGTGGAGGACTTCAAACGGTCCTCAAGGCGAGTGTCCTGCTCACCAAGGTGGCCGAGGGTGTGAGGTTGGGGCAGGAGGTAGCTGCGAGAGAAGGCTTGGGCCTCGGGATCGTCTCAGAGGCAGGGTCGGGCATCATCCGCTACTATCTCACCGGTGACACCGACTCACCCGAGCAGTTCGAGCAGGGCATGACCAAGGCCATAAAACGGCTTCGGGCCTTTGCCCAAGAGGCCGAGGGGAGTCTCGTGGTGCTGGAGGCGCCGCCCAAGATAAAGAGCAAGGTGGACGTCTGGGGGTCGATAGGAAACGCCCTTCCTTTAATGCGGGGATTGAAGGAGCAGTTCGATCCGGATAGGGTCTTGAATCCGGGGAGGTTCGTGGGAGGAATTTAGAGTCATGAACCAACAGACACAAGCGGAGAAGAGCGGAAGAGGTGCCTTCGATCAACAGGACCCGCCTGACCCCGAAATTTACCTCGACTGTGTCCACTGCGGCTTTTGCCTTCCGACCTGTCCGACCTACCTCGTGCTAGGCAACGAGATGGATAACCCGAGGGGGCGGATCTACCTCATCCGAGCGGCTTCAGAGGGGAAGATCGGCATCACCGACAGCTTCGTCAGGCACATGGACCTCTGCCTCCTCTGCCGGAACTGTGAGACGGTCTGTCCCTCGGGTGTCAAATTTGGCTTCCTTATGGAGGCAGCCAGGGGCCAGATCGAGCGGAACTATGAGTACCCCGCTGCCGATCGGCGCTTTCGTGATTTCATCCTCCATAACTTTACCGACCTCGGCCGTTTAAGGACCATCTCTGGCCTCCTCCGCCTCTACCAGAGGTCCGGTCTTCAGATGCTAGTCAGAGGGTCAGGAATCTTGGGGCTCTTCGGCCGTCTGGGAAAGATGGAGGCCCTTCTCCCATCCGTTCCCGATCAGCGCCTGCGTACGGAACTGCCCGAGGTGACACCAGCCAAGGGTGAGAAGAGAGGGCGGGTAGGCCTCCTCGCCGGTTGTGTCCAGCGCTATTTCTTCCCCCACGTCAATCAGGCGACGGCCCGGGTCTTGAGCGAGTGCGGCTACGAGGTGGTGGTGCCGAGGGATCAGGGGTGCTGCGGCTCCCTGTTCGTTCACGAGGGGGAGCGGGAGCGGGGTAAGATCCTGGCAAAGAAGACGATCGATGTCTTCGACCAGTCCAGCGTGGACATGGTCGTGGTCAACTCGGCAGGATGCGGCTCGGTCATGAAAGAGTACTGGGAGCTGCTCCACAGCGACCCGGCCTATGCCCAGAGGGCCGAATCCTTCAGCAAGAGGGTGCGCGATGTTTCCCAGCTTCTGGCCCAGGCCCCACTGGAAGGCAAGCTAAAAGAGCTGAAGCTCACGGTCACATATCACGATGCGTGCCACCTCGCCCACGGCCAGAAGATCAGGCAGGAACCCAGGGCAATCATCAACGCAATCCCTGGCCTTCGGTTCGTCGAGCTTGAAGAATCCGACTTCTGTTGCGGCAGCGCGGGAATCTACAATCTCCTCCACCCCGAATTGGCCCAGAAGTTCCTGGATCGGAAGATAGAGAGGATCAAGGAGAAGGGAGTCGAATTAGTAGTTAGCGGGAACCCCGGCTGCTCTCTGCAGATCGAGAAGGGGCTCAAGGAGCAGGGACTCAACATCCGACTGGCTCACCCGGTGGAGCTGTTGGACTGGTCACTTCGGGGGACAGGGCCGTAAGATGTTTAAGGAAATCGATCTTTCACAGGCCGTCTCCCCGAACACCGTTGCCATCACGTTTCGTTACGAGATCGCAGGCATCGCCCACGGGGTTTCTTCATTCGCCTGGATGGCCGACAATGCCAACGGAGAGAATTCAGTTCTCCTGTCCGGTGAGTCAGGAAGAGTAACCGTCCCTCTAAGGACAGCTCAGAAGCTCTACTACAGCCTTGAGAATCCAGGACTTCATCTCAACTTGTGGATCATCGAGTACAAAGAGCTACCAAGGCATTCGTGCTGAAC
>Ga0209980_10000362_pt1 | contig 24242 bp, 24 predicted proteins | sample CR02metaG_FD_183611 | JGI IMG/M metagenome (GOLD analysis project Ga0209980, IMG submission 183611) | Deep subsurface microbial communities from Mariana Trench to uncover new lineages of life (NeLLi) - CR02 metaG (SPAdes) (version 2) | ecosystem: Environmental > Aquatic > Marine > Ocean trench...
TTGCGCTCTGCAAGGCGCGAAAAGAGCCCGAAGGTGAATAGCAGGAGCGCGAAGAATATCAGCAGCTGGTGGTGGTGCATGACAGCGAATCCCCCGGTGATCGTGTTTTTGTTATGGTTTCAGAATACAGATAATGAGGTCGCCCGTGAACAAGAATAATTTCACCTACCTGCTGGCCGCGCTCCTGGTCATGCTTTTGGGCATCCCGCTGGCGCACGATCTCGCCGTGGCATCGGCCCCGTTGATCCGGTCGCTGATGTTCTCCCTTCTGCTTATTATTGGCATCTGGAGCCTCAGGGGTGGTGGACGTTATTTCACAGTTGGCATGACGTTTGTCGTTGCGGGGGTGCTGCTGAATGTCCTGGCCGTAAACATCGACTCCAGAATCCTATTTTTCGGTTCGTTCGCTGCCTTGTTCGGATTTCTCCTGGTCGCCATTACTTTCACGCTGAAACAGGTCGCGTTCAGCAGGGAAATAACGTTGAACCGGCTCGTTGGTGCGGTGTGCGTATACCTTTTGCTCGGCACGATCTGGGCAATCGCCTACTCATTGGTCGACGTCGTGTCACCCGGATCATTCACAGGATTTTCTCCCCAGGATGGCCGCGGTTGGAACAGCGAGTGGCTCTACTTCAGCTTTGTCACGATGACGACGTTGGGTTACGGCGACATTTCACCCGTTTCGGCCACCGCGAGAACCCTCGCCTATATGCAGGCCGTACTTGGTCAGTTCTACATTGCGGTTCTTGTGGCAGGTCTCGTCGGCGCGTATATCGCAAGGCGCCAGAGCGAAACTGACAATTGATGGCCGAATCCCGGACAATTGCATTGCATCCCGGACGATAGGGGAGCTTGCCCGGCTCTGTACCAGGCAGGATTCTTCAGGAAGAGTGGGTCAATTCCCCAGGCTCTGCAGCAGTTGGCGGACACCTTCATCATCGGGGTGTTCGGCCATGAGCAACCGAGCGTATTTCCGGGCTCGCTCGACTTCGCCGATATCCCGGTTGATTGTTGCCAATGCCCATGCGATCTCAAAGTCGGCGGGGTGACGGCCGTGGATCGACTGCAACAGTTCCAATGCCTTTTGTGTCTGTCCCAGCGAATGCAGACCGATGGCATAAACGTAAATGTACCGGATATTATCCGGCGCTGCCTCAGCTGCCTTGGCGAGATAAGTCAACGCACTGTCGGTATCTCCGCCGCGTATCATTGCAAGGCCAATCGCGTGATGGATGCTGGCATCATCAGGGTCCAGCGCCAATCCTTGTTCCAGTTCGTCAATACTTTTCGCGTTGTCGCCGCGGAGCCGATGCAGATCGGCCAGGTTGATTCTCGCAGCGACCCAATGAGGCTGTTTAATAAGCGCTTGGGCAAACGCTTGCTCCGCTGCGTCGAGATCCCCCAAATCACGGAGGAAGTTACCAAGATTCGTATGTGATTCCGGACGCTCGGCGACTGATTGCTGCGCTGCCTTGTACTCCGTCGCGGCCGATCGAAAAGCGGCCATCGACGTCGAGGGCAAGTAATCCCGTACGACTGCCAGCACACTCGCCGCTGTGATCCGAACGCCGCGGACAGAGTCGTCCAGCAACGGGGCGGCAAGCGCCACCCTCGCATCGGGTGGCAAAGCAACAAGCATGCGTAGCGCGCTGACGCGTAACAGCGGATCACCCGATTGCAAGCCCTGACGCAGTCGCTCTATATCTCGTGTCGTAAAGGGTTGGGCCATCAGCCCCAGAGCAGTTGCTCGAACAATTCCGGGCTCGTTGCTCGCATCAATCAGTTTGCCGACCAACTCACGTTGGGATTCAGCCTGATTACGACCTGCATGCAACGCCAGCGCGTAGTGCGGCTCACTGCCCGGCGACTTGCCATACCAGTTGTCTATCGCAGTCACCGCCCAGGCATCGGTCTGTTCGCTGTGGCAATTCGTGCAGGCATTGGGCGCAGCAGTCGCCACACTCAGGCCAGGTCGGGGAATGCGAAAACTGTGGTCGCGCCTCGCATCGATGACCATATAGTTACTCGACGGCATGTGACAGTCGACGCACTCCACTGTGTTGGGCTCATGAAAGTGATGTTCTGTGCGCGCGAATTTTGTCGGCGCATGACATTGGGAGCAAACATTGCTTACGACACCATCAGTTTTCAGTTCCTGGCTGTGCGGATCGTGGCAATCGCTACAGGTCACACCGGCCCGATACATCTTGCTCTGTAGAAATGATCCATACACATAAACTTCGGCAAGGACCTGCCCGTCCGCGTAATACAGACCTGGCTCCAGCAGCGCCGGCATATGAGTATCCATCAACGGCTGTCCATATTCGTAATCGGTCGTAATAATTCCGCGGCGCGAGTGACATCGGCCGCAAGCCTCAGGCTGGCGTTGTATGCGCATTGGCAGTTCACTGAGTTCGGCGATTCCCGTGTTTTGATTCATCTGCCAGCGGGCTGACCCGTGATCATCCAGACTGAGCACCAAGCCGGAATTCGAACCCGGTGAACCATTTTCTGCCCAGGCAATGTGCGCGGACCCCGGACCGTGGCAGCTCTCGCAAGCGACATCGATCTCCGACCAGGTAGTGGCATAGGTGTTGTCAGTCGCCGAGTAATTTTTCTGGAGATCGGTTGAGTGGCATTCCGCACACATGTAATTCCAGTTCTGCCCTGGACCGGTCCAGTGCAATGGATCGTCATGTCTGATCGCCTCGTCCGGATACAAGTGAAACCAGCGCTGGCCGCCCTCTTCTGTCGATCGCGAATCCCAGGCGATGCTAAGCGCCTGCAGCCGGCCACCGGACAACTCAATGAGATACTGCTGCAGGGGATCAACGCCAAAGGTATAGCTGATCTGGAAGTCTTCGATGCCGCCGGAGGCATTATCCGTTTTCACCCAAAACTCATCGCCACGCCGGAAAAAACGACTGGTCAATCCATAGTTGCTGAATTCCTCGTCGTTGAAATTTCCCAATACGGACTGCGCAGTTGCTTCCTGCATCGCGAGATCGTGATGAGAACCCCGCCACAGGTCATGCTCTGTTTCATGGCAACCGGCACAGGCCGGACTACCGACAAACGTGCCTTGCTCGTAGTCAGGTTCCGGGTCAGCAACCTCCCGATCCGATGATTGGCCACAGCCCGGCAGCACCAGGCATGCGGAAAAAAGCAATGTGCGGCAAAATTCGATTGCGACCTGATTTGTCCTTCTCTTACTAACCACCGAACCCTCACAACTCAACAATTTCGACAACAAGCGATCGGCGATTGCCCCTATCATGTCATCGTACTCGATTCCGGGTATGTCCAATAGGCAAGCTGCTACAGGCAGACACTAGCGCTGCAGAGACATGTTCGTCGATCAGTCAACGCTTTTAGTGCGCTGCCGCGTAGCCTTGGGGCTTTTGCAGGCGTAACAACCGAGTTAGGATACGACCCCGCCGTCCAATTCAAGAGGCCGCCGCCGATGTTGTTCAAATTCGTTTTGAGGCTGATAGCCGTGGGTGCAATTGCGGTTGCTCTGTGTGGATGCGCACCGTTGCCGACAAAACCCGCCGGGCAGGCCGAGGTGTATTACGAGGGCCTCGAACAGGTCGATGCTCGTGGTGTCGATATCGCGTTTGTTAGACCGGGTATTGATTTTCGCGCATACACTGGTCTGCTCGTCGAGGAGCCTGAATTGGCATTTCGCACGCCGGATCGATCCAAGCGGCAGTTCCCTTTAACGAAGGACCAGAAGACGAGATTTCGCGATCTGTTGGAGCAGAAATTCCGCATTGAGCTCGCAAAGTCGAAGCAGCTGAAATTAGTAGAACAAGCCGGACCCGACGTTCTCAGACTAAGAATCCGCGTTCAGAATATTTTCGCATCCCTATCATCGAAAAGGGTTGGCAGCGTGGGGGCGGCCGGATTTGTGCTGGAGGCAATCGGCGAGGCAACGATAGTCCTCGAACTCCGTGATTCGCAATCTGAGGAAATTTTGGCCCGCGCGGCCGACACTCGCGTAGCAGAGGGCGTTGCAATTCTTCAAAAAGGCGGCCCATTGACAAGCTGGTCAGAAGTAGAGACGCTGTGTGAACGATGGGCATCGACTGTGCGCAAGCGACTTGACAGACTTGTCGAAGGGCATTGACGCGTGACGGCGCGAATTTCAATCCATCCGGATACGGCAGATGGCATTGCCTATCCCGCTCCAGAGCCTTGACTAGGGGCTTGACCAGGCCCGTGCATGGATGTGGCTGATTTTGTCGGTCAGCTGCAATCGATAAAATCGGCGCAGCTCGGACAACGCAAGTTGATCATCATCGATCAAGCGTTGCCGCAGACCGCGACAATACCGAGCAGCGTAGTTGTTGGCAGCCCGATACCTGTGCAACTGCTCATCGTCTAGGTCATCACGAAAACTGACATTGTCGAACAGCCAGCCGTGCAGACCGTTCAATATGTCCGTATTGCCCTGCCTGAGCGCGAGCTGAAGCGTACTGACAAACTTGTCGATCTCCGCCTGCAACTCGAGTTCCAGCAACTTGACCTCGCGGTCCTCGGCCGCCTTCCAGACTACGCAATTGAAGTGACTGATGCCTTCGAGCACCTTCCACAGGTCGTCGAGTTGCTCCGCCCGGAGCCGATCCAATGGGTTCGCGGATTCGAGACGATCAAGCATGTCGCGATCAAGGAACAGTGACACGGCGAGACCATCGTCGTCCTGCGATACGAGCAATGTCTCACAGGAGGCCGGCAACATCGCATCCCCGCCGATGTACTTCGCCAGCTGTGGATCGGTTATCAGGAAATCCATGACATCGCAATCGGATCCGATCTGATAGATATTGTTCAGTTGCTGCTGAAGCTCGGAAAGCATTTCAATGCCGACGCATTTTGCGACTGTCCGAGATTGGTACAACGCCGTGCTGCCGTAACAATCCTTGCGCGCGCTTGCTGCCTGTTTTCAGCCAGATTTCGTAGGTCCGCAACAGGTCAACATCGCGCTCCTGCCGCGCTTCGTCGCGTACTTCATTGAGTACATCGACAAGTATTTGAAAGTTGATCGCGAGTTCTTTGTAGGTGTCGGCAAATGTATCGCCGCGGAATGTCCCTCGCACCTCCTCCGATAACGAGCCGTACGCATTTTCGCCCATATGGATGTAGTAATCGATATCCACAGGCTTGCCCATCAGGCTATCCGCAAAAAACCCAGCGATGAACATTGCAACGTCGCCTATGCGCTGCAGGGAATTATTCCTCTCCGCCGCATTCTGCGCAACGGCGGCGTCCGAGAGCATTAGCGCAAGCGGCCTGAGTCCGTAGGTCACACCATCGTCCAGATACAGCTCGTCAGAACGCGAGAACAGGGTAAGCAGGTTGACGACATAGTGCGTAGCGTGTGCATCGACCTCGACGCCCTGCTTGGAGAGGACTCCTTCGATCGACGCTCGAAAATAGTCTTTGAGATCATGTACCTGCACTACACGATTGTGACCTCTTTGATGATACATCTGCCTCGATCCTCTTACTCTTGGCCAAGGTATAGCGCAAATGCCTCGCCACACTTGTGACGCGCTTCACGATAATCGGCACACCCACGCAGTGCCTTTCCTGAATCGTGAACCGGTACATGTGTGCTGACACGGCACACCTTCATTGGCAAGCGCAGCTGCCATAACGCGCGCTGCCAACGGAGGAATTGCGACCAAAGGTGAGTTGGCGTCCGTGACAGGCCGAGGACGTGATGAAATCTATCGCGTGATGCTTTCACAGCGCGACGCCGCGAGAAACGTAGTGTGGAGACGGGTCTCTTAAGGCTTGGGAATCCAGACAGAACACCAGCCCTTCACATTCACGAGCTTGCCAATGAAGATCGCACATGGCCGCCACTCGTCGCCTTCAACACCCTGCAGCTGCGCACAGTTCGTACAGCTTTGTTCTGCAGCAGCCTGGGTGCGTAGCGCTGGATCTACGGTGCTTGCATCATGGGTATATTTAAGCGCCATTGCGACCGGATCGTCCTCGGTAAGTTGCGGCAATTCCTGCGCTTGCGCTTCCGACCCCGGATGAACCAAAAAACCGGCAGCGGCACCTGCCGACAGTTGCATGAATTGGCGCCTGGCAATTTTACTCAACGGAACCTCCTTCGACTGTGTTACGAGCCAGTTTATGACCTGACGTAACTTAATACGGATCAGCTATAGACCCACCAATTATAGCGACTCAGACTTAACGACGGATGAATAGCGACCTCAACTCTGACTATTGATGAATCGGCGCAGGAGCGACCTCACCGAAAAAGTCAATCCTTGTTAGGAACGTGTAATCGGCTTCGTACGTCATCAACAAAATAAGCACCATCAAGGCAACTGGCGGTACGAGTATCGCAACCTTCAGCGCCAGCCGTTCCCAAGCCATGTGCATGAATATGCCCACGATGAATCCTGCCTTCAGGAACATGAAGAGGAGAATCAGGGACCGGCGCAAGGCTCCCTGGAAATCCAGGTAGTCCACCATGTAAGAGAAAAAACTTAAAACAAACAACAGTCCCCAGATCCAGAAATAGATGCTGATAGGATGTTGTTGTCCACTTTCCTGTGCCATGTTAAGAACCTCTTACCGAACCCTACCAGAGATAGAAAAATGCAAAGATGAAAACCCAGACGAGATCGACGAAATGCCAGTAAAGCCCGGTTATTTCCACCATCTCGTAATTGCCGCGCGTTCTATCATAGAAGCCGGATTTGACTCTTCGTCCGATAACGATCAGAAAGATAACGCCAGCGCTCACATGCAGACCGTGAAAACCCGTAATCATGAAAAAGGTTGCGCCGAACTGGGCCGCGCCCATGGGGTTGCTCCAGAGACGCACGCCATCGTCCACGATCAGTTTGGTCCATTCGAACGCCTGCATGCTGACGAACATTACGCCAAACGCCGCAGTCGCCATCATGAGCCAGAATGCTTTGTTGCGCTCCCCGCGATAGCCCATATTGACGGCCATCGCCATCGTGCCGCTCGATGAGATCAGGATGAAGGTCATGATTGCGATCAGGATCAGAGGAATGGGCTCACCACCGAACGACAGTGCAAACACCTCGCTCGGAACTGGCCAGGCGTCTCTGGCCGACATTCGAACCGTCATGTACGAAGTCAGAAAGCAACCGAAGATGAATGTGTCGCTCAGGAGGAAGAACCACATCATGGCCTTGCCCCACGGCACCGCAAACGCCTGTTTGTCTGCAGCGAAGTCGGCGACGATTCCTTTCGCACCGCCAGGCAATACATCCCCGGTATCAGTCATCACAGCTTCAGACATTTGTCTTTATCCTTCTATGTCGACAACAGCAAGGCAAACAATCCAACCCAGACAAACAGCAGGTAGTGCCAGTATACGGCGCAGAGTTCGACGCTCAGTCGAACACTCCGCGTATCAGCGCCGGCAAACAGTCGCATGGTCGTCCTGCCCCAGACCCACATACCGCCAAGCAAGTGCAGACCATGCAATGCAGTCAGCAAATAGAAAAATGAATTGGCTGGATTGCCGGCCATGAAATAGCCGCTGGCATTTAGTTGCTGCCAGGCAACGAGCTGACCCAACAGGAACAAGCTCGTGCATGCGCCGCCAGCAACCAGCCCGATCTTGACGGTCAGCAGCTGACCCCTGGTCGCAGCACCTCGCGTCAACTGAAAAGCGAAACTGGCCAGCACGAGAATCGCGGTGTTCAGCCAAAGCAAATTCGGCTCGGGCAGCGGACGCCAGTCTCCGAGCTTCATGCGCATGAGATAGGCGCTTAAGAACAACGCAAACAACGATGTAACAACGGCGATAAATGAAATTAAACCGATCTTCGCGGGATCGGAACTGATAACGCCCCGACCCGGCTGGTTTTCAACCGGATCATTTGCTTCCCACGGTTGTGTGTTCAACGTCTGGCGCAACAGCCACCCGATAACGGTGGCCATTATGATGGCGAGGAACACAAGCGCAAATGTCACGTATCAGATCCGTGTTCACTCGTCGCGGGCGTCGCATCGGCCGGCACATTTTGCGGAATAAAGTCATCATGATAACCGGGCACGCTGTAGTCGTAGGCCCAGCGATGCACCACCGGCAACTCAGGGCCCCAGTTGCCGTGCTTCGGCGGGGTGTCCGGGGTCTGCCATTCCAGCGTCGTCGCCTGCCACGGGTTGGGACCAGCGTCTTTGCCTTTTTTCAGGCTCACGATGATGTTGTACAGGAAGATCAGCTGGGCCGCGCCAACGATCAGCGCGGATATCGTGATGCTCTGGTTCAATGTAAACGCCGACTCAGGCATGAATTCAGTGTCACCCATCGCAAAGTAGCGGCGCGGCACGCCGAGAAAGCCGAGGTAATGCATCGGCAGATATATCGCATACGTTCCTAAGAACGTGATCCAAAAATGCACTTTACCGAGCGTCTGGTTGAACATCTTGCCGGTGATCTTCGGATACCAGTGATAAATTGAGCCGAATACGACCATTATCGGCGACACTCCCATCACCATGTGAAAATGCGCGACGACAAAATAAGTATCAGACAACGGTAGATCGACGACCACGTTGCCAAGAAATATCCCGGTCAGGCCGCCGTGCGTGAACGTGAATATGAACCCGATGGCAAACAACATCGGTACGGTCAGGCGGATGTTTCCCTGCCACAGCGTTAGTACCCAGTTATAGACTTTGATGGCCGTTGGCACTGCAATGATCAGTGTCGTTGTCGCGAAGAAGAAACCGAAGTAGGGATTCATGCCGCTGACGTACATGTGGTGTGCCCAAACAATGAAACTGAGTCCGCCGATCGCGAGAATCGCCCAGACCATCATGCGATAGCCGAAAATGTTCTTCCTGGCATGCGTGCTAAGAAGATCCGAGACCAGACCAAATGCTGGCAGCGCGACAATATACACTTCAGGATGACCGAAGAACCAGAATAGATGCTGGAATAATATCGGGCTGCCGCCCTCGTGGCTCAGGTTTTCCCCCATTGACATGACCGCCGGCATGAAGAAGCTGGTACCGGCTGCTTTATCCAGCGTCATCATTACAGCGCTGACAAACAATGCCGGAAAGGCCAGCAGGCCGAGGATGGTGGCCATGAAGATACCCCACAGCGACAGCGGCAGTCTCATCATCGTCATGCCGCGGGTGCGTGCCTGGAGAATCGTCGTGACATAGTTCAGGCCGCCCATCGTGAATGCCACGATGAACAGGGCGAGCGATCCAAGCATCAGCACGATGCCCCAGTCGGTGCCCGGCGTGCCGGGAAGAATGGCTTGCGGCGGATAGAGCGTCCAGCCGGCCCCGGTCGGCCCCCCGGGCACGAAAAAGCTTGTCAGAAGAACGATCACCGACACGAGATACACCCAGTAGCTCAGCATGTTCATGTACGGGAACACCATATCCCGCGAGCCGATCATCAATGGTATGAGGTAATTCCCGAAGCCGCCCAGAAACAACGCCGTCAACAGGAAGATGACCATGATCATCCCGTGCATCGTGATGAACTGGTAGTAATCGATCGGCGTTATAAATGAAAAGGAGTTCGGGAAACCAAGTTGCAGACGCATCATTCCGGACAGGATCAATGCGACCAAACCGACGAACAGCGCTGTAACCGCATACTGTATGGCGATGACCTTATGATCCTGACTCCAGATGTATTTGGTGATAAATGTCGTCGGAGCGTGATGTTCTATTTCGTGATCCCGATCGGCAATCGCAACGTACGCCATCAAAATCCCCTTGAGCGTTGGCCGTGATTAAGAAAATTCATTGTGCGGTTTTCCTGCAAATCGATATTTACAAAGTGTTGATATAAGCGACAACATCTCGCATTGCCTGGTCGTCCTGGAGTGTCCGGGCCATGAATCCCATCTGTTTGCCGTGGAGGTCGTGCGGATGATGTCCCCGCAGCCCTTGTTTGAAATTCTTAAGCTGATCCAGCAGATACCAGTCGCTCATGCCGGCTTGCCGTGGCGCGCTCCTTGGAATGCCCTGGCCGTCAGCGCCGTGGCAATTGGCACAGAGCACATACAGCTCGGCACCATGGGCAATGTCTCCTATGACCGTAGCCGGCGCCGGCGTATCAGGCAACGTGCCGATATAGGCGATGACGTTATCGATGATTGCATCGGTCACCAGAGTAGCCGCCATCGGCGCCATTTGCTGTCCATAGAGATCATCTTCATGGATACCGCGCCGTCCAAGCTTATAATTTTGCAGCTGCCGTTTTAGATACCGCGGATCCTGACCGCTGAGCTTCGGCGCATGCAGTGCCGCGAGGCCCTCACCCTGCGAACCGTGGCAGGCGGCGCACACGGCGTACGATACCGCGCCGAGCACAGGATCACCGGGAGTTCTCGTCTGGATTTCGGCAAAAGTCGGCTGGCTATCTACCCACGCCTGGTAGTCCTCGGGCTCGTCAACAACAACCCTGCCGCGCATCGCGTGATGCCCGATACCACACAGTTCCTCACAAAGAATTTCATATTCGCCAACTTTGGTTGGTTCCAGCCACAAGTAAGTCTCCAAACCAGGCACCAGGTCCATCTTGACTCTGAATTGCGCGACAGTGAAGTTATGCAATACGTCTTTCGAGCGTAGCCAGAATCGAACCGGCTGACCGAGCGGAATATGCACGATGGCTTCATCGACCAGAACGTCATCGTATCCGTTGGGATCCTCCGGAATGATGCCGTACGGGTTTTCAACGCTGAACAACTTGGCATCGGTAGTCCCCAATGCGCCGTCTTTACCAGGCAGACGAAAGGTCCAATGCCATTGCTGGCCCACAACTTCGATGTCAATCGCACCTTCAGGAACCGTCACAAACTTGGCCCAGACGAACAAGCCGGGCGTCAACATCGCGGCAACACCTATCGTCGTTATGACGGTGAGCCAGCCTTCCAGTTTCTTGTTTTCGGGCTCATACTTTGCTCGTGCGCCTTTCCGGTAGCGATAGCGAATAATCGCGTAGGCCAGGAACAGATTAACACCGACAAATACAAACCCTGTAACGACAAAAGTGATGTCGACCGTGGTGTCGATCATGCCCCAGTTAGAAGCAATTGGTGTGAAAGTCCACGGACTGAGGAAATGAAAGAGAATCGAACCCACAACCAAAACAATCAACGCAATTGCTATTGGCATATGTCATGCATCCTTATTATCGTGACCGTCGCGGATGATCGTCACCGCATCGGAATCCGGACTGCCGTCGGTAATCTGAGTAGTCAACCTGCATAAAATGTTGTATACACCGGCCTGGTATTCAGTATCGCCAATCTTCAAAGGTAGATTTTGAGCCCTGTTCTAAAACGTTGAGACTGATTCCTAGGCGGAGAATAGAGGATTCAGTAACTGATTGCCACAGGTTAGACTGCCAGTATCTGTGTTCTCGAGATGGCGGAGGAGGATTTGAATAATGGAGGCGGTCTTCCTCTTTTGCACGGATGCCGGCGTCGGACCGGACGGGAAACTCAATATTCACGGTATATTCAATGAACTGCAGGCGCCTGACTTTCCGGCCCGTCAGGACAGGATGGTCCTCGTCGGAATCATCGAGTGGCAACGCAATCTGCAGGGCCGGATTCCATTCGCCATAGATCTCACCGATTCCGAGGGTAAGTCGATCTTCTCGATCGAGGGACATACTGATGTTGAGGCCCGGCCACGATCAAAGGCGCCGGCGAAAACCCAATTGATTCTGCCCCTGAAAAATGTGATGTTTCCGGCGCCGGGACGCTATCGAGTTCGGATCAATATCAACGGTACCAAATTGGCGGGTCCGTCCATGCACCTGATGCGGTCATAAAGTCCTTACTCATTCACCAACCGACCGGTACTCCAGGGTGGCGATGTAGGCGGCGACGGCGCGTACCCGTTCATCAGATTCGAGCATTTGCGACATGATGCGCATCTGGGCACCGTAGATATCGTTTTGATGGCCACCGCGAATCCCGGCCTTGAAGTTCTCGAGCTGTCGGACGATATACCAGTCATGTTGATTGGACAGGCGTGGTGCATCCAAGGCCTGTGCCCCTTGACCGAATTCTCCGTGACAGGGGATGCAGGTCTCATACGCTTGTTTTCCAAGCTCAACATCGCCGTCAACGGTCTGCGGAGGTTCGGGTAAATCCAGGCTCGTTATATATGCCACGACGTCCGCGATGTCCTGATCACTGCTCAACATCATTGCCATGGGTCGCATTTGCGCGCCGAAGGTGTCGTCGGGGTCGGCGCCGCGAATACCAGCCCTGAAGTTTTTCAATTGGCGGATCATATACCAGGGATCCTGGCCGGCGTTGGCCGGGGCGTTTAGTGCGGCCGTACCCTCAGCGTTCGCTCCGTGACAGGCGGCACAAATGTTATACAGTGCTTTACCCTTTGCGACGTCGCCAGCCGCCAGGACAGCGGGTCCGGCGCCAAGGGTTATAAGCAACAATAATCCCGAACGGATGAGAGTTTTCATGATTCGCTTCGGTGCGCCTCAAGGCATTGAAAGCGAGACTAAACGTACCGAAGTCACCGCCGCGGTGCAAGCTCGCGTAGTTGATGAGTGTCGCCTGCTTCCGGGTTGGCTGATTCAGGGCGCGGATACCACGCTGGAAACATTTCGAGAACAAAGGCGACACTTAATTTGTAGTTTGCGCAACTTACGGGCAAACTCTTGCCCCAGATAGAGGGGGGTACAAATTGTCTATCTCTGTTCTCGATGCGCTCCGGCCCGGGAAGAAGCCAGCCTTGCTCGGGCTTGTGCTCGTGTTCGGACTGTTTGTAGGCGCATGGGTACACGGCAAATATTTCTCCGATCGCAGTCCGATTCAGCCAATCGAATTCAGTCACATGATCCATGCCACGGACAACGAGATTCCGTGCCAACACTGTCACATCTATGCCGACAGGACGCCGGTTGCCGGCGTACCCAGCGTTAGCAAATGCATGGGATGTCACAACTCTGTACCCAGTGTCCGCGAACACCCGGAGATCCTGAAGCTGGTCGCCTACTGGGAAAAACGTGAACCGATACCGTGGATTAAGGTTCACGATTTACCCGATTTTGTTCACTTCACGCATAAGCGGCACATTAGGGCGGGCCTCGCGTGTCAGGAATGTCACGGTCCGGTAGAGACAATGAACCGCATTACCCGTGTTGCAACAATGAGGATGCCCTGGTGCGTCGATTGCCACACGGAGAGAAACGTGGAACATGGCCGCGATTGCTGGACCTGCCACAAGTAGCAATGCCACAAATGAACAATGATTGACATGAGGTAGTGACGTAGAGAGTTTGCATAATCCGCCTGGAATGGCGTTTGGGATTGGATCGAATGTCAAAGATCAGCCGTAGAGACTTGCTGCAATATATCGGGGCCGGAGGCATCGGGGTCGTCGGTGGCGTTCTGTATGGCGAGAGCGTGCAACAAAATGTCGAGTTGCTGATCCCGCAGGTAGTTCCGCCGGAAGATTATTCGCCGGGAGTTGCAACCTGGTACAACACGGTCTGCAATCAATGTCCCGCCGGATGCGGAATCTCCGTACGCATTCGCGAGGGCAAAGCAAAAAAAATTGAAGGCAATCCCGTGCACCCGGTCAGTCAGGGTCGCACGTGTGCAAGAGGACAGGCCGGCCTGAATGCCTTGTACAACCCGGACCGTATCAGAACACCCTTGCAGAACGTCGGGCAGCGCGGATCCGGAAACTTCGAAGAGATAAGCTGGGACGAAGCGCTCACCACTGTTGGAAGTCGCATCGGCCGGCTCAAGATCGATAATGAGGCCAGTCGCGTCAGGCTGCTTTGCGGTCGGGTCAGGGGGCATCTGGACGAACTATTCTTGCAATTTATGAACTTGCTGGGATCAGACCATTACCAGCAATACGACTTCACGTATCCGTCGGCTCTGATGGCCGCCAACAAAATGTCATTCGGTACTGACGTTTTGCCGTACTACGACATCAGAAATGCGGTTTTTTTATTGTCGTTCGGTGCTGACTATTTAGGTACCTGGATCTCTCCTGTTCACCATAGCCTCGCTTACGGACACTTGCGGCAGGGGCGAGAAGGACGGCGCGGCAAGACGATACAGATCGAGCCGCGAATGTCACTGAGCGGCGCCGCCGCCGATGAGTGGATTGCGGCGCGACCGGGCACGGAGGGGTTGCTCGCCCTGGGAATCGCCCATGCGCTTGTTAGCGAGGGGCACTATCACGGTAGCGACCGGGACGAATGGTCAAAGGCGCTGCAGGCGTATTCGCCGTCGCTGGTATCTGCTGAGACCGATGTCAGTGAGGACAAAATCCTGCAACTTGCCCGAGAATTCGGCACAAGTACGGCGAGCCTCGCCATCGCCGGTGGTGCAACTGCGGCGGGTACAAACGCCGTGGCAAGTATCGTGGCGGTTAACGCGTTAAATTATCTTGCCGGCAACCTGAGTCAGCCGGGTGGGATTATCTTCAATCCTGATCCGGCATTTTCTGCCACAGCGGGTTCAAGACAGGCAGGCTTTCAGGGAATGCTCGACCTCATCGGGGCGATGAAAGCTGGCGACGTGGACGTATTGCTCGTGCACGATACCAATCCGGTGTTTGCCTTGCCGGATAACGTCGGGTTCCGGCAAGCTATGCAAAATGTTCCACTGATCATCGCGCTATCGAGCTTCAGGGATGAGACGACGGAAATGGCGGATCTCATCCTTCCCACCAGCACCTATCTGGAATCCTGGGGCGACGATGTGCCGGATCCCGGTGTCGGCTTCCCGGTAGCCTCGATATCCCAGCCGGTCGTGGCAACGCTGTACGACACGCTCCCCGTAGGCGACATCGTGCTGTCCCTGGCCCGGCAGATTGGCGGTGAACTGCCGATACACATGCGTTGGGGAACGATGGAAGAGTTCATCAAGGAACGCTGGCGCGAGGAATATGATCAGCGTGGGTCAGAGGGGGAAGAACAGGAATTTGAGGCATTCTGGCAGGCGGCACTCGAAGCGGGCGTGTGGGGGCAACCTGGTGCCGTCGCCGGCGACCAACCCGTGCCTTTGAGCTCGTCGATGATTGCTTCGATTGCCGACCCGGTATCAAAGTTTGCCGGCGACGAGAGTGACTATCCGTTTGTGCTGCATCCGTATCTGACGGCAACTTTTCTGGATGGCAGGGGAGCCAATCTGCCGTGGCTGCAGGAAATGCCCGATCCAATGACCAGCGTCGTGTACGGGTCCTGGGTAGAGCTAAACCCGGTGACAGCCGATGAGTTGGGCATCAGAGAAGGAGATGTACTGGACGTAGAGTCACCAGCCGGCTCAGTCCGTGTTCCGGCACTTATTTTTCCCGCGATCAGACCCGGTGTAGTCGCCATACCGGTTGGTCAGGGCCATGCAGCTTACGGTCGTTATGCCAGGGACCGGGGCGTCAATCCGATTCACATAGTCGCGACGCTAATCGACGACCAGTCAGGCGATCTGGCGTGGGCAGCCACGCGAGTGAAACTTCGGGCTACCGGCGAACGGCTGCAGATCATCAAGACGGATGGCGTAACCCGTACCCTCGGCCGTCAAATTTTGGGACCCGAGAACGATCATGCGTGAAACGGAGCAGTGATATGAGCACATTCGTTGAAAAACTCAGGCAATACCGTAAACCCGGTTATTACGACAAATTCGATTATCACTGGACAATGACAATTGATCTGGATCGCTGCACAGGTTGTGAGGCCTGTATGGTTGCCTGCCAGGCAGAAAACAATCTTCCCATCGTCGGCGAAAAACGTTTCGCCGAGAACCGCGAGATCAAGTGGATACGTATCGAGCGCTACTGGGAGGGCGAGTACCCCGATGTAAAGATGCGCTTCATTCCGATGCTCTGCCAACACTGCGACGATGCGCCCTGTGAGACCGCGTGCCCCGTGTTTGCCACCTATCACAATCAGGACGGACTGAACACGCAGATCTACAACCGCTGCATCGGCACCCGGACCTGCGCCGTTTACTGCCCTTACGAGGTTCGTTATTTCAACTGGTTCACCTACACCTGGGACGAGCCGCTGGAGCAACAGCTGAATCCGGATGTCACCGTGCGCGAAAAAGGTGTCATGGAAAAATGCACTTTCTGCATCCAGCGCATCCGCATCGCCAAAGACAATGCAAAAGACGATGACCGACGCCGGGTTCGTGACGGCGAGGTCGTCCCCGCGTGTGTGCAAAGCTGTCCGACCGAGGCCTTGGTTTTTGGGAATAGCAATGACCCGGAAGCTAAAGTGTCGAAGATGATGAAAAACCCCAGGGGTTATAAAGTTTTAGAAGAATTAAATACGACACCGTCGATTGTCTATTTGACGAAGGTGCATTCTTGAGCCGAGAAGAATTTTAAACGATGTTTGATCACGGACAGCCAAGTTACGCGGAGGTCAACAAGGACGTCCTGTCTGTAATGCTGGAGACCGGTCCCAAGTACTGGATGCTGTTGGGCACGACGATGAGCGTGGCGGGAATCTGCTTCTTTATGCCCTGGATCTACCAGCTGTTCGTCGGCGTCGGCGCCGCCGGCATGAATCGCAATGCGGTCTGGGGCAGCTATCTGTCGAACTTCATATTCTGGATCGGCTTGAGCCACTCCGGTACGTTGTTGTCCGCAGTACTGCATATCACCAACAGTCCATGGCGCAAGGCGATTTATCGCAGTGCAGAGGCCATGACGCTGTTCTCGCTGATGACCGCGGCAATGTTCGTGATGGTGCATCTGGGCCGTGTGTGGTTCGTGCACTGGAGTTTTCCGATTCCCAATCAAATGGGCTTGTGGCCGAACTTTCGATCTCCTCTGATGTTTGATGTCATGGCCATCACGACCTACCTCACGGCCAGTTCGATATTCATTTACATGGGATCGGTGCCGGATTTCGCTGCTGTTCGCGATGCGAGCACCGGCCTGCGTCGCAGACTTTATACAATTTTCTCGTTCGGCTGGCGGGGTACTGCAAGAGAATGGCATACGCTTGGATGGGCCTACACATTCTTTGCCATTTTTGTCATTCCCCTCGCGGTGTCGGTGCACAGCATCGTGTCCTGGGATTTTGCGCTGTCTATCGTGCCCGGATTGCACCACACGATATTCGCTCCCTATTTCGTTTGCGGTGCCATCTTTTCGGGCACGGCCGGCATCGTGACCGTGATGTATTGCCTGCGAAAGTTTCTCAATTTCGAGCGTTACATCGGTCAGGTGCATCTCGACAGTCTCGGCAAACTTCTGATCACATTGTCCCTGATATGGAGTTACATCAACATTCTCGAGCTTTTCAGCAGCTGGTACGGTGGGACATCGTTTGAACTCGAGGCACTGCAGTTCAAGCTAACCGGATTCTATGCGCCGCTTTACTGGGAGATGATTCTGTTCTGTGCCTTCGTTCCATTGTTGATACTCTTCAAGAAGATTCGCTGGTCCTGGAACAAAATGCTGGTGATCTCGATCCTGATCAACGTCGGCATGCTCACCGAAAGATTCATCATCGTAGCCACGTCACAGCCGCGCAAGTTCCTGCCGGACGCCTTTGGCTTCTATTTTCCGAGCTGGATCGAGCTTTCGATCACGGTCGGCGCGTTTGCAATCTTCGCGACGCTGTTCCTGATCTTCATTAAATGGGTACCGGCAATATCGATTTATGAGGTCAAGGAAACGCTCAAGCCCCTCAGGAGGGATGCCTGATGGCCATCATGGGTTCGTTCGCGTTTGAGGAGGATTTTCTCACCGCTGCGAAAAAGCTGAAATCATCGGGATTCGACAAAATCTCACTATTGTCACCTCTGCCGCTGGAAGAAGCGCAGGAGATACTCGAGCTCGGCAAGTCGCCAGTAAGGCATTATTCCCTGGCTGGCGCCATCATCGGGGCCATATCCGGATTTGCGATGGCGACCGCCACCGCCCTGGTGTTCATACTGCCAACCGGGGGCAGGGCCATCATCACCGTGCCGCCGTTTCTCATTATCACCTACGAGATGACGATACTGTTCGGCGTACTGTTTACATTGCTGGGATTTCATTTCGTCTCCGGTCTGCCCGCATGGCGCGACAGGCCTTACTTGTCATCGGCAAGTAGCGATCGATTCGTCGTCGTCGTGGAAGGCGCTGCGGCAGACCAGGTGGCCAGGGCGGAAGCTATCATCAGAGACGCCGGGGCGGACGAGATTCAGCACGTGGGGGAAGGCCAATGAAAGGCCTGCATATTCGTGGCCTGGCGTGCGTTATCTGCCTTCTGGCAATACCGGGTGCTGGTTTGACGCTGCCCTGGGACAAGGACATGCGGGACCAGCCATCCCCTAAGCCCCAGGATTCGCAGGTCTCAGTAAACCGCTCTTCGGTGCCCGTCGCGGGAAAAGACCGGTATCCGCCACCGGCAGATATTATCGAGCTGGTGCAAGCGCGGCTGGAGGCAGGACGAACCCTGGTCAACCCGATAGCTAAGTCGCCGGAATCGCTTGCTCGCGGCCGACAAATGTACGAATTGCACTGCCTGGTCTGTCACGGTGAGCAAGGCCGGGGAGACGGACCAGTGGGTCGTAAGTTCGTACCCCAGCCCATGGAGTTGAACCTCGACTATGTGCAGCTACAGCCTGACGGGCAACTCTTTTATACGATCAGTCATGGCAGTATTGCGATGCCGTTTTATCGACAGGCAATATTGCCGGAAGACCGATGGCATCTGGTCAACTTCATCAAGGAAGTTTTTGGTGAAACATGAACGCTGTAAGCGCAACATGAGCGCGATTCCTGAAATTGCAAATGGCGATTAATCCGAAGTCAAAACGCGGCGGTATCACGTTTTATGTGCTGATCGCGATATTCCTGATGGGTGTCGCCAGTCTGGTTTTCGCCGTGTCGAGCACAGATATTCAGCCGGATTTCGCATTGTTCACCGTCTCGTTCCTGTTCCTGCTCGGCATCAGCCAGGCCAGCGTCGTGTTTACGGCGATACTTCGCATCGCCAAATCCGATTGGGGCAAACCGTGGTACCGACTGGCCGAGCTCTCGACACTGGCGTATTTCCCGTTCGCGATCGTCGGCTTTCTGGTGATTGTTTACTACGCACGCGACGATCTTTTCTACTGGCTGCAAGCATCGCCCGAAGATCACATCAGTCCCTGGCTGAACATCAACTGGCTCGTGATCAGAAACCTTGGCGGACTCCTGCTGTTCTATGGCCTGGCGGCAATCTATGCCAGAAAAAGCCTGCAAGCGGATATGGCCAGCGGCGATGCAGCATCGAGGATCGATTACGACGACGTCGAAAAACAGATGTACATACTCTCACCATTCGTGGTGATTGCTTTTGTTATATGCAACACCTTCATCGCATGGGATTTCGCGATGATGCTGATCCCGCACTGGCACAGCAGCGTGTTCCCGATTCATTATTGGTTCGGCAATTTGTTCGCGGGGTCTGCCGCCATGATTGCGATCGCCGCTGTCATGCGTCGGACAGATGGCGGCGCTCATTTCGGGGAGCGTCAGATCAAGAGTCTGGGGATGCTGGTAACTGCCTTTACATTACTGTGGCTTTATTTTTTCTGGGCACAATTTTTTGTAATCTGGTTTGGCAATTTGCCGCATGAAAGTGAACCACTGTGGCGACAGATGTATGGCCATTACAGTCCGTATTTTTGGATCATGCTCACGGGCTGTTTCTTTCTGCCATTGCTTTCGTCGCTGTTTGCTTTTGTCAAACGATCGGTATTCGCAACGTGTGTCGTTGCATTCGGCATCAACTTAGGCATTTGGATTAACAAGTACCTGATGATCGTGCCGGTTTTCTCACCCGATGACCGGCCATTTGATCACTGGATTGATGTCGCAATGGCGCTTGGCTTGCTTGCCGGATTTCTCGCGACTCTTATGTTGTTGGCAAGGCGACTGCCTGTGTACTCGGCTTGGGAAATGAGTCGCGAGTCGTAACAGGACGAGTCATCGAGCTACCTCGCCAGCCACGATGTAATATCGCGTGGCACGGAGGATCGGCTGATTAACGAACTTTCCGAGCACAGTGGTCCCCGACCGACCGGTAACGCCATAGTAAATGCCGGAGCGGTTATCGCTGTGCTGCTGGGAATCCCGAGTTTTTTTATCGCCATTTTTGGCGCCGTGGGACTCATTACAGGTGGGAAGCTGATTGCCGGCACAATGGGCGCTGCCTGGGGTTACCTTGCTGTAGCGGGCGCGTATGAGTTGAATCGCCGCAAATTCAATTGGACGCGCGGCAGCCAATATGGCGATCAACACCTCCTGGCAGGCACCGTAGCGGTATCCATAGGCTTGGTCATCAGCGGTGCGATGCACCAAACCATGCCCGCTCTTGCAATTGTGCCCGCGCTCTCGGCAACCATTCAAGCTGATGACGGACACGACAGCAAATATCTGTCGTTAATCCATGCGACCGTGCTTGCCGCCGGGGTCGGCACGGCAATCTGGTTCTACACTAATGGCGTTATCGGCAAGGTATTGCTCGAAAGATTCGAGGCGCTGCCATAAAAAAGCTCGGATTCAATTTTGAAAGATGGGGGTTGGTTCGATCGGGCCTCGTCGCTCTCGCACATCCCTGTGCTCCGCGACATAAGGTCGTCCTGATCGTAAAGGCCCTCCTTCAAACGTGGCAAGAACGGTAGGAGCGGTTTTAGCCGCGAAGGGTTCATCGTCAAAATCGGATTCGACCATCTAATCATTTCTCATTGGCCGTCGCCCACTGCGCAATGGTGCATTTGTCAGCAACGAGTCTTTCGAGCAGCGGTGCTGATTTCCAGTTCGCGTCACCGAATCGATCACGAAACTCGATGATACGGTCAAGAACCGCATCCAGGCCGACGGTGTCCGCATAGTGCATTGGACCACCGCGATGGGCGGGGAATCCGTATCCGTACACGTAGACAACGTCGATATCGCTGGGTCTTTGTGCAATACCTTCGTCAACAATTTTCAAACCTTCGTTGACGAGCGAAAAAATCAGGCGATCGATGATTTCATTTGCGTCCATCTCACGACGCTCGATGCCGAGTTCGGCCGCCTCGCGCTCGATAATCTCGAGAACTTCGGCATCACCGGACTTTGCGCGCGTGTCGGGATCATAGCGGTAAAAACCTGCACCACTTTTTTGCCCGACCCTGCCCATCTCAACAAGTACATCGGGTACGCGATATGCGCCTGGATCACCACGCTTGTCGGCGGGTAAGGCCTGCCGGGCTTTGTAACCGATATCGAGACCTGCGAGGTCCGCAACGCTGAGCGGGCCCATCGCCATGCCCCACTGCTCCAGGGCAGTATCTATGACCTCAGGCGTGCTGCCCTCGATCAGGCAAAGCTGCGCCTCGCGCATGTAGTGCTGCAACATGCGGTTGCCGATGAATCCATAGCAAACACCCGACATGACCGGAATCTTGCGAATGACTTTGGCGAGCGCCATGCAGGTCGCCAGCACATCGTCAGCAGTTTCGTCGGCGCGTACAACCTCGAGCAATTTCATGATGTGTGCCGGACTGAAGAAATGCAGACCGATGACATCCTCGGGTCGTTTCGTCGCCGCCGCGATTTCGTTGACGTCCTGATACGACGTATTGGTCGCAAGAATCGCGCCCTTTTTGCAGGCCGCGTCCAGCCGCGCGAAGATTTCTTTCTTGAGTTCAGGATCTTCAAAGACTGCTTCGATCACGAGGTCGGCATCCGCAATCGCGGCGTAATCCGTTACGCCGTCTATCAGCCTGCGGCATTCGGCTGCGGCTGTTTCACTGAGTTTGCCGCGCTTGACGCTGCCGGCATAGTTGCGGTCAATGATCGATAGCCCATGCTCGAGCGCTTCGTCGTCGATCTCGAGTAATGCCACGGGCATGCCGGCATTCGCGAAGTTCATCGCAATTCCGCCACCCATGGTACCCGCGCCGATAATGGCGATTTTTTGAATATCCCGCAGCGGCATCTCACGTGACAGACCACGGATCTTCGCGGCTTTGCGTTCAGCAAAAAAGATATGGCGCATCGCAGCCGACTGAGTACCTTGCAGGCACTCCATGAATAACTCGCGCTCGCGGGCAAGGCCCTGGCCGAATGGCAGCGTTGCAGCCGCTTCGACACAGTCGACAATCTTTTGCGGCGCGGTCTGTCCGCGCGCGCGCCTCGCCAATTTGCTGCGGTAGTCCGCCCATACCCCGGCGTCGACGTTTTCTACGGGCAGCTCGCTGCTCTTGCGTGGTGTAGCACCGGCCGCGATCAGCTCACGGCACCAGTCCAGCGCGCCCGACTGCAAATCGCCGTCGATCACGCGATCGATCAGTCCCAGGCTGACTGCCTGCGCGGCCGCGATCGGCTGTCCGCTCGTAATCAGATCGAGAGCTGCCACGACGCCCGCAAGGCGTGGCACTCGTTGCGTACCGCCGGCACCCGGCAGGAGCCCGAGCTTGACTTCAGGCAGACCCACCTTGGCACTCTCCAGCGCGCAGCGGTAATGACTCGACAGCGCGACTTCAAATCCACCCCCCAGCGCCGTGCCATGCAGGGCGGCAACGACAGGCTTTGCCGAGTCTTCGATTTCATTGAGGAGATCAGGCAAGAAGGGTTTTGCAGGCGGCTTGCCAAACTCGGAAATGTCGGCGCCAGCGACAAACGTGCGCCCGGCGCAAACGATGAGCACGGCCTTCGAGGCATCGGCCTGCGCCGTGCGAATGGCATCGAGAAGGCCCTGGCGTACGGCTTGTGACAGCGCGTTGACCGGCGGGTTGTCGATCGTGATGACACCGATATTGTCTGTGAGCTCATAACTGACTGGCGATATCATTGCTTTCCTTTTTTTGGCTGCCCTGATCAGCGTCCGCAGTCGGCGATACTACTCGATGTGCGAGAGTCGCACCGCTGGCCATTGGAAATCGCGGCGTCAAGCTGTATGTTAGGCACAATTGCAATGGAGTGTGGCCGGAACCGATGTACGGACAACTGATCGAGCAAGCGGAAAAGTATCTTAAGTCCTTGTACGAAAAGGATAATATCGCTACGCAGCTCAGGCGCAGGCTGACCGAATTGCTGGCGGCCGGCGAAGCCAATGCCGATACCGCCTGCCGGGCCCTCTTGTTGAGCCGTCGCACGCTGCAAAGGCGGCTGAAAGCCGAAAAGACCAGTTTCCAGAAAGTACTGCGTGAGGTCCGCGCCGAACTGGCTATCAATTATCTCAGCGACGCGCGGCTCAAGGCTCTTGAAGTCGCGATGCTGCTCGGCTACTCGAACATCAGCTCGTTCACGACCGCGTTCAAGTCCTGGTACGACATGCCACCGGCGGCCTATCGGCAAAAATTTCTCGCCATTCGACACTAATTAATATCCCCGCCACTGAGGGCGGGGATTTTGAACTCGCGTGATCAGGTATCAGTCGCGCGCACCAATCGGCACCATCAGGTGTGCGTACGGCGTGCCTGTCCACATGACATAGGGTCCACCATTCTCCGGGTCCGTTGAATACCCTTCCAGCAGAGCGGCAGGCGCGAGAATCATCAGGTGCGCTCCCTCTGTTATCCACTCGTTGTCATCGGTCGGGCCTTCTGCGTACGGATCGATATTGCTGGCGCCGCCGTCGCCGGCCAGCATATAAGAGATGCCCAGTGACTCAGCCGCGTATTCCGTCTTGTTCTGCCACGCTTCAGCCCACTTCGCCCACTCGCTGTCCATGCACATTGGAGCGGTGCCGGCCAGTGTTGGGGGCGTCGGAAAACAGGTATACCCGTTGGAGCCTTCCCTGAGCACGTTACCTTCCCAGTCCATGACGGTAGCGCCCTCCGCCATACCCGGCCACGCCGCACTCAGAGCGTCCGCCACAGCATCTGACTCGTTCTGGGCACATCCGGCAACCGGGCCAATCAAGATTGCCGCGGCCAGCGTGACCAGTCCAAAATCCAAACTGCGGTGTATTCTTTCTCTCATTTCAATCTCCCTTGGTATATTGTTGCACTAACACGACGCGCCGAAATGGGGAAAAACAATGAAATCAATTGTCCGACTGTGCGGTCTTGGACTCATGCTGCTTATGTTCTCGGCTGTCGGCAGTGGTGTTCTTGCGGATAGTGGTGAAGACAAGCAAAAGGCCGTACTGGTCACCGGTGCGAGCACCGGAATCGGTCGCAAGATTGCCGAGGTGCTCGCTGAGCAAGGTTACTTCGTTTATGCAGGTGCTCGCAAGCAAAAAGACCTTGATGCGCTCAACGAGATCGACAACGTTCAGTCGATCA
>Ga0209980_10000363_pt1 | contig 24178 bp, 17 predicted proteins | sample CR02metaG_FD_183611 | JGI IMG/M metagenome (GOLD analysis project Ga0209980, IMG submission 183611) | Deep subsurface microbial communities from Mariana Trench to uncover new lineages of life (NeLLi) - CR02 metaG (SPAdes) (version 2) | ecosystem: Environmental > Aquatic > Marine > Ocean trench...
GAGTCTGTGAATGAATCGCCCAACCTAGCGAGACGGTTCCTGGGCGTGCCCTGCTAGGCGGGTGATTGATTCACAGACTCTCAGCCCAACCTACGCGCCGATTTGCTTGATCAGCGCATCCGCGAAACCACTCGTCGAGACTTCATTGGCGCCTTCCATGAGCCGCGCGAAGTCATAAGTGACGATCTTGTCCTGGATGACGCGCGGGTAGTTTTCGCTGATCACGTCGGCGGCTTCCTGCCAACCAATGTACTCCAGCATCATGACGCCGCTGAACAGAAGGGATCCCGGATTGACCTTGTCGAGATTGGCGTATTTTGGCGCCGTGCCGTGGGTCGCTTCGAATACGGCCAGGTGATCGGCGAAGTTGCCTCCCGGGGCGATGCCCATGCCGCCGACCTCGGCAGCCACGGCATCCGACAGATAGTCCCCGTTCAGGTTCGTCGTGGCCAGCACGTCGAACTCCGTCGGCCTCAGCAGCATGAGCTGGAAGATGATGTCGGCGATGCGATCCTTGATGACGACCTTGCCCTCTGGGCGTTTGCCGTCGTGCTTGCTCCATAGCTCCTCTTCGCTGATGGTTTCCTCGCCGAACTCCTCGCGGCAGAGCTGGTAGCCCCAGTTGCGAAAGGCTCCTTCGGTGAACTTCATGATGTTGCCCTTGTGCACCAGGGTCACGCTCTCGCGGCCGTTGTCGATGGCGTAGCGAACGGCTTTACGCACCAGGCGCCGTGTGCCGAAGGGGCTTATGGGCTTGATGCCGATGCCGGCGTCGTCGAAAAACTTGGCGCCCATTTCCTCCTTGAGGAATTTTTCCACCTTGCGCATCTCGGGGGTGCCGGATTCGTATTCGATACCGGCGTACACGTCCTCGGTGTTTTCCCGGAAGATGACCACATCGACGAGCTCCGGGTGGCGCAGCGGTGAGGGCACGCCGGGGTAGTAGCGTATCGGACGCACACAGGCGTACAGATCGAGCTCCTGGCGCAGCGACACGTTGAGAGAGCGGAAGCCGCCGCCCACGGGGGTCGTCAACGGTCCTTTGATGGAGACCGTGAGCTTGTTCAGCGCATCCAGGGTTTCTCCTGGAAAATAGTCGCCGTCGTAAATTCCCGCGGCCTTCTCGCCCATGAACAACTCGCACCAGTGGATCTTGCGTTTGCCGCCGTAAGCTTTGGCGACCGCTGCGTCCCACATACGCAAACACGCTCGCGTGATGTCCGGTCCGATTCCGTCTCCTTCGATAGAACCGAGAATGGGGTTGTCCGGGACCACCAGTTTGTCGTCGACGATACTGAGCAGCTCCCCTCCCTGGGGGATCTTGATGTGTTGATAATCCATGACGGTTCCTTCTAGGAGCGTTATACTTGCAAATCAACCATATAGCCGCGTTTCTATCGCGGCCGGCGCGAACGGGTAACCACCGAGCGTCAGGCGCGGTCGGATGGCACCAGGGCCCGAGGCGTCTACCCAGGAAGTAATGAGACCGCTTCGATTGCCACGGCTGGTTGGATTCGGGGGGCGGGCGACCAAGCGGATACGCGCAGTGTCGCATACTCTACATGTGATCAGGGAAAGCTGATGCGGCACGGGCTTTCGTGGCGGCCGCTCTGTTTGCCGGTGTTTACGGAATATGAATGAAGGCACTCGAGAGCGCGCGGCCGCGTCGGACCTGGACTACCAGGAACACGTCCTGCAGGACGTATCGCGGACTTTCGCGCTGACCATCCCGCAGCTCCCCGGGGGCCTGCCCCGGGTGGTGGGCAACGCTTACCTGTTGTGTCGCATTGCCGACACCATCGAGGATGACCCGTCCCTCGATGCCGAGCAGAAACGGTATTTCTCGGAATCCTTTATCCAGGTCATTGCGGGCGGGATGCCGGCCGGTCGCTTCGCCGACGAGCTGCATCCGCTGCTTTCCGACAGCATGCTCGAGGCCGAGAAGGACCTGATTCAGCACACCGGGCGGGTAATTCGCGTCACCCATGGCTTCAGCGAGCGGCAGCGCGCGGCGCTGGCCCGATGTATCCGCATCATGTCCCGGGGGATGGCGGATTTTCAGCAGAACAAGACTCTCGACGGCCTTGCCGACATGCCACAGATGGATCGTTACTGCTATTATGTGGCTGGCGTGGTCGGCGAGATGTTGACCGAGCTCTTCTGCGCCTACTCCAGTGAAATCGATGCCCGCGGATCCGAGCTGCAGAAGCTTGCGGTATCGTTCGGACAGGGATTGCAGATGACCAACATCCTCAAGGACATCTGGGAGGACCGCGCCCGCGGCGCGTGCTGGTTGCCCCGGGAGGTGTTCCAGCGCGTCGGATTCGATCTCGGCCGGCTTGCCGAGGACTATCGGAGGGAAAAATTCTCCCTGGGATTGAGCGAGCTCATCGGAATTGCCAGGCTTCACCTTCAGAATGCCCTTGGTTATACCTTACTGATACCTGGCCACGAGGCCGGAATTCGGCGCTTCTGCCTGTGGGCGCTGGGAATGGCGGTGCTGACCCTGCGAAAGGTGCATGCCAACAGGTATTTCACCAGTGGCCAGCAGGTCAAGATAACGCGGCGCAGCGTCAAGGCCGTGGTGCTGGTGAGTACCGTCAGTGTAAGCAACGACGCCGTGCTCAAATGGCTCTTCGGCGGCTTCACCCGTAGCCTCCCGGTTGCGGAGAATCCACCCAAGGCCATATTGGTGTGAGCACGCCCATGGTGTACTATTCGCGGTCGTTTGCGGGTCACATGAGGGGAAAGGGCCACCGATGAGAATGCAGGCTTTTCGGGAACTGAGCGCCGCTGACGCGGCGGTCTCCGCGACGGCGCCCGCGGTCGAGCATCTCGACGACGGACTCGCCAGCTCTATCGCGCGCGCCGTGGAAGCCTTGCGCGCCGAGCAGTTCGCCGAAGGCTACTGGAGCTACGAGTTCGAGGCCGACTGCAGTATCCCCGCCGAGTACATCCTCATGATGCACTTCATGGACGAAGTGGACGCGGCGCTGGAACGCAAGATCGCGGTTTACCTTCGTTCGAAGCAGGGCCAGGACGACGGCTGGGCCCTGTACCCGGGCGGTGAGCTGAACTTGAGCGCTACCGTAAAAGTCTACTATGCGCTCAAGCTGGCCGGTCATTCCCCTGATACGCCGCACATGGCGCGCGCCCGCGCAGCCATTCTGGCCTGTGGCGGGGCCATCAACGCCAACGTTTTTACCAAGATTGCGCTGGCGCTGTTCGAGCAGATCCCCTGGCGCGGCGTGCCCTTCATCCCGGTGGAAATCATGCTGCTGCCCAGATGGTTTCCCTTTCATATCTCCAAGGTTTCCTATTGGTCGCGCACCGTGATGGTGCCGCTGTTCGTGCTCTGCACGCTCAAGCCCTCGGCCGCCAATCCGCGCAAGGTCGATGTCCGCGAGTTGTTTACGACACCGCCGGAGGAAGAGAGGCACTATTTTCCGGTGCGCTCGATCCTGAACCGGGTTTTTCTGATTCTCGATCGCATGGGTCGCGGCTTGCACCGGCTGGTGCCGCGCTTCATACGCAACCTGGCCGTTAAAAGGGCGGAGAGCTGGGTCATCGAGCGGCTCAACGGCACCGATGGTCTGGGTGCCATTTTCCCGGCCATGGTGAACGCCCACGAGATGTTGTCGATATTGGGATACAACCGCGATCATCCGTACCGCGTCATGACCAGGGAGGCCCTTCGCCGCCTGCTGGTGGAGAAGCCGGACCACGCGTATTGTCAGCCCTGCGTGTCGCCGGTGTGGGACACGGGGCTCGCTTGCCTCGCGCTTCAGGAAGCCGACGATCGCGGCGATCATCCCAACGTGCTGCGCGGTCTCGATTGGCTGCTACCGCGCCAGTTGCTGGACCAGGTCGGCGACTGGTCGGATCGGCGCCCGGGCTTGCGCGGTGGTGGCTGGCCATTCCAGTTCGGTAACGATCACTATCCCGATATCGACGATACGCCGGTGATCGCCTGGTCGATGCTGGAATCGGGGCAGGATCGCTACCAGGAGAGCATCGAGCGCGCCGCCGAGTGGATCTGCGGCATGCAGTCCGCGAACGGCGGCTATGGATCATTCGATGCGGACAATACCCACTACTATCTCAATGAGATCCCGTGCGCCGACCACGGCGCGCTGCTGGATCCGCCCACCAGTGACGTCACGGCGCGCTGCGTGGTCTTCCTCTCGAAGCTGGACCGCGCGCGTTTTCGCGACACCATCGATCGGGCGTTGGTTTTTCTCTATCGGGAACAGGAGTCCGACGGCAGCTGGTTTGGCCGCTGGGGTGCCAACTACACCTACGGCACCTGGTCGGTGCTGGTCGCCATGGAAGCGGCCGGTGAAAGCTTGCGCACGCCCTCGATTCGGCGTGCGGTGTCGTGGCTGGAAAGCGTGCAAAGACCCGACGGCGGTTGGGGGGAAGACAACTACAGCTACTTCGACCCGAGCGAGGCCGGTCAAGGCGCGGACAGCACTGCCTATCAGACTGCCTGGGCGCTGTTGGGCCTGCTGGCTGCCGGTGAGGTGCGCTCCGACGCGGTCCGCCGCGGCGTGGCGTATTTGGAGCACAGCCAGGGGGCGGACGGCTTGTGGCAAGACGACAGCTTCACCTGCCCCGGCTTCCCCCGGGTTTTCTACCTCAAGTACCACGGCTACACACGCTACTTCCCGCTGTGGGCACTGGCGCGCTTTCGCCGGGTACTGAAACAAACCTGAACGAGTTTCGCCGGAGCAGTTCGTCGTTCGTAGGTTGGGCTGAGCAAAGCGACGTTTAAATGGGGACAGATCTATTTATCTCTACTGCCGCGCCGCGGCAGTAGAGATAAATAGATCTGTCCCCATTTAAACGTCGCTTTGCTCAGCCCAACCTACGGTGGTTACCATGGCGGATTCGTTGCCCTGGTTCCCCTAGCCAAATGGCCAACACCCGACCTCTCTTAGGCATCATCGCGGCGCTGCCCGCCGAGGCGCGCGCGGCCGGGGTGCGCGATGCGCCGGCCGGCGAGGTGGTTCGGGTGGCCGATGACGTGCTCCTGATACGTTGTGGCATCGGCCGTACGCGAGCAACGCGGGCGGTCGAGAGTCTGATGGATGCCGGTGCCGGTGCGCTGCTGAGCTGGGGCACGGCGGCGGCGCTGGATCGGCAACTGGGGCCGGGTGATCTGGTGCTGCCCCGCGAGGTGCTGTCCCGGGAAGGGCGTCGTTTCAGCACCGACAGTCGGTGGCGTGATCGGTTGTGCGCGATACTCGAGAACGGCAGCGGCTGTCACGCCGGCACCGTGGCGGAGGCCGACAGTGTTCTCGAGAGCGCCGATGACAAGCTCCTGCTGCACACGCTCAGCGGCGCTCTGATCGCCGATATGGAAAGCGCAGCGATTGCCGAGGCCTGTCAGGGGGCCGGGCGTCCGCTGCTGGTCGTGCGCGCCGTATCGGATCGGCTGACGATGCGGATCCCGCACTGTGCGCTGGCGGCCGTGGACGCGAACGGCGACGTCAAGGTGGCGCCCTGTCTGGGAAGTCTGCTGCTCGCGCCGGGTGATCTGCCGGCGCTTTTACGGCTGGCCAGGGGCTTCCGTGTTGCCTGCTCGGTGCTGTCACGTCTTGCGCGACGGGCTGGTCCCGCGTTCCTGCTCCAGCCCCCGGAACGAGGCGCGCGTTAGAATCCGCCGATAGTGGTCACGCCTGGGCGGCGATATCCTCCCGCTTGGCACGGAACATCTCGACGGCGTCGAGAATACCGTCGCTGTCGAGGCCCGCTTCGCGCAGCATGTCGTCACGCCCGCCGTGTTCGATGAAGCGATCCGGAAGGCCCAGGTTGAGCACCGAAATCTGCACGTCGTGGGCCGCGAGACACTCGTTGACGGCGCTGCCGGCGCCGCCGGCGATGGTATTCTCGTCGACGGTCACGAGCAGTTCGTGCTCGGCGGCCATGCGCAGCACCATGTCGTCGTCCAGAGGCTTCACGAAGCGCATGTTGACCACCGTGGCATCGAGTTTCTCCGCCACCTCCAAGCAGTACTCCAGCATCGGACCGAAAGCCAGGAACGCGATGTGTTTGCCCTGGTGCCGGAGCTGCGCACGGCCCACGGGAATGGCGGTCATTTCGTCTTCCACGGCCACGCCGGGGCCGGTTCCCCTGGGGTATCGCACCGCGCAGGGCTGGTCGAGGAGAAAACCCGTGTACAGCATCTGGCGGGTTTCGTTCTCGTCCGCCGGTGTCATGATGACCATGTTCGGCAGGCAGCGCAGGAAACTGATGTCGTAGGAGCCGGCGTGGGTCGGTCCGTCACCGCCAACCAGACCCGCCCGGTCGATGGCGAGCAGCACCGGCAGGCCCTGTACCACCACGTCGTGAATCAGGGAATCGTAGGCACGCTGCAGGAAGGTCGAGTAGATGGCCACCACCGGCTTCAGTCCGTCGCAGGCCATGCCCGCCGCCACCGTGACGCTGTGCTGCTCGGCGATGGCCACGTCGAAGTAACGGTCGGGAAACTCAAGTTCGAACTTCTCCATCTTGGAGCCTTCGCGCATGGCGGGGGTGATGGCCACCAATCGTTGGTCGAGGCGCGCCATGTCGCAGAGCCAATCGCCGAATACCTGGGAGTAGGTGGGGCCTGAGCTGCTCTTTGCGGAGCGTATCCCGACCTTGGGATCGAAAGGCGCGCCGACGCCGTGGTACTTGACCGGGTCGGCTTCCGCGGGACCGTAGCCTTTGCCCTTTTTTGTCACAATGTGCAGGAGCTGCGGGCCCTCCAGGGCTTGCATGTTGCGCAGGGTCGAGAGCAGCAGCTTGAGATCGTGGCCGTCGATGGGGCCGACATAGTTGAAGCCGAGCTCCTCGAACAGGGTGCCGGGGACGATGAGCCCCTTTACGTGCTCCTCCGCCCGGCGTGCCAGCTCCCACATGGGCGGCATGTGGGAAAGCACTTTCTTGCTGCCCTCGCGGACCCTGGCATAGATCTTTCCGGAAATTATCTGGGCAAAACGCTGGGTGAGCGCACCCACATTGGGCGATATGGACATCTCGTTGTCGTTGAGAATCACCAGTAAGCTGGTGCCGAGCCCGCCGGCGTGATTGAGCGCCTCGAAGGCCATCCCACAGGTAAGCCCGCCATCGCCGATGATGGCGACGGCTCTTCGTCGCGAGCCGGTGCGCTCGGCAGCCAATGCCATCCCCAGGGCCGCGCCGATGGAGGTGCCGGCGTGGCCGACGCCGAAGGCGTCGAATTCGTTTTCCGCTCGCTTCGGAAACGGGGTAATGCCGCCCCATTTGCGCACGGTGTGCATCTGCTCCCGGCGCCCGGTGAGGATCTTGTGGGGATAGCTTTGGTGGCCGACATCCCAGACGAGCCGATCCTCCGGTGTGTCGTAGAGATAGTGGAGCGCCACGGTAAGCTCCAGGGCGCCCAGTCCCGCGGCAAAATGTCCGGCCGACTGGGAAACGCTCTGAACCAGATATTCCCGCAACTCGTTGGCCAGGGCTTCGAGTTGCGACTCGGGTAGCTTGCGCAGGTCAGCCGGCGAGTCGATGCGCTCGAGGAGGGGGAAAGGGCTTCTTTTGCTCATTTCCTGTGGCGTTTTCCCGACAGACCTGCTTCCTGATGACTCGACGCGGTATGGGATTCGGCACCAGCGCTCTTCCGGTCGCGATGCTTGCATTACGTGGGGCGAAAGTGCCAAACTAAAAGGCTTAGAGTAGCGCAGGGTATCATATACCTCGCCCAGGCTCGCGTGTTCCCGGGGTGCGCGGACCGTATCGTTAAACAAGCACGTCAAACAAGCAAGCAGGAGTCGAGCATGGGCGTTCCGTTGAAGCAGCAGATCAGCCTGGGGCTGTATATCTTGGGTAAGAAGCTGCGGCGCCACCAGCGCTATCCCCTGGTACTGATGCTGGAGCCACTTTTTCGATGCAATCTGGCCTGCTCCGGTTGCGGCAAGATCGACTATCCCGACGATATTCTCGACAAGCGCATCAGCGTTCAAGAGGCCATGGACGCCGTCGACGAGTGCGGCGCGCCGGTGGTATCCATCGCCGGCGGCGAACCCCTCATTCACAAGGAAATGCCGCAGATCGTCGAAGGCTACATCCGCAAGAAGAAATACATCTATCTGTGCACCAATGCGCTTCTGCTGAAGAAGCGCATCAAGGATTACACGCCATCCCCGTATCTGACCTTTTCCATCCACCTGGACGGCAACCGCGATCGTCACGATGCCTCCGTGTGTCAGGACGGCGTATTCGAGCGCGCTATCGAGGCCGTGCGTCTTGCCGGGGAAAAGGGCTTTCGCGTTACCGTCAACTGCACGTTGTTTCAGGGCGAATCAGCGGAGGAAGTCGCGAATTTTTTCGACCACGTCAACAGCCTCGGCATCGAGGGGGTGACAGTGGCCCCGGGTTTCAGCTACGAGCGCGCGCCTCAGCGGGAGGTGTTTCTACAGCGCAAGAGCAGCAAAGAGCTGTTTCGCCATATTTTCCGTCTCGGTAAGGGCCGCGGCTGGACATTCAATCATTCGAGCCTGTATCTGGACTTCATCGCTGGCAATCAAAACTATGCATGCACGGCCTGGGGAAATCCGACGCGCAACGTCTTCGGTTGGCAGAAACCCTGCTATCTGCTGGTGGGCGAGGGTTACGCGCCGACATTCAAGGCGCTGATGGAGGAGACGGATTGGGACAGCTACGGCGTCGGCCGCAATCCCAAGTGCGGGAATTGCATGGTGCATTGCGGCTTCGAGGCGACCGCCGTCAACGACGCTGTCGCCCACCCGTTGAAGGCGTTGATGGTCTCCATCCGCGGCCCGCGTACCAGCGGTCCCATGGCGCCCGAGCCGCCGATTCTTTATGACAGCCCTGACAGTCAATCCGTCCAGTTGATGGGCGAGGCCGTTTCACAGGACAGGTCTGAGCGCGTGGCCTGATGTCGTTTGGCTGGGCCGTCGGTTGCGCGTTGGCCGCTCTGCTCGCCTGGTTCGCCGTTCTCATTGCGCCCTGGCGGCCATGGAGTACCCGCGAGTGTCTAGCAGCCGGGGCGACGCGCCAGCGCGAATCCCTCGATGATGTCACGGTTCTGATCCCCGCTCGGGACGAAGCCGAAACCCTGCCGAAAACCCTGGCGAGCCTCGCGGAACAGGGGCCGGGACTCGATATTCTGGTGGTCGACGATCAATCCTGTGATTCCACCAGGGAGATTGCGCAAGGCTCGGGCGTCGCCGGCGTTCGGGTGATCTCCGGTGCCGCTCTGCCTGAGGGTTGGACCGGAAAGGTCTGGGCTCAAGCGCAGGCACGGCCGTTTCTCCACCGTCCCCTGGTGCTGCTGCTCGACGCCGACATCGCTTTGGCACCGGGCCTGATCGCGACGCTCCGGACCAGGCTGCGCGAGCGGCGCCTGGGACTCGCATCGCTGATGGCGGAGCTGCCCATGGAAGGATTCTGGGAAAGATTGCTGATGCCCGCTTTCATATACTTCTTCAAGCTCGTCTACCCGTTTCGCGTCGCCAACTCGCCGAGCAAACGGGTGGCGGCGGCGGCCGGCGGCTGTGTGCTGCTGGAACTTCGGGCGCTGGATGCTGCCGGCGGCTTCGCGTCATTGCGCGACGCCATCATCGACGACTGCATGCTGGCGCGCAGGGTCAAGGATGCGGGCTTTGGTACCTGGATCGGCCTCACGCGATCGGTGACCAGCCACCGGCGTTATCGCGGGCTCGGCGACATTTGGCGAATGGTGACGCGGACCGCCTTCACCCAGCTGCGCTACTCGTGGCTTCTTCTGGCGCTGTGCACACTGTTGATGGTTATTTGTTTTCTCAGCCCGGTGTTGATTGCTTTTTCGCCTGAACCCTCGGCCCGCGCCATTGCCGTGACGGCGTGGTTCTTCATGTGGCTCGCTTATCTGCCGACATTGCGTTTCTATCGCCTGCCGGCAGCATGGGGTCTGCTCATGCCCTTCACCGGACTCCTTTTCCTGATCATGACCTGGGACTCAGCACGCCGATACCTGCTTGGGGAACGATCCGCTTGGCGGGGACGGCGATACGCGGCGGGGCGCGAGAACGTCTCACGGTGATTGCGTGAGGGCCAACGAGCCGTCGCCAGCGGATATGCTATAGTCCGCGCCGTGTGATCTGGCGCAAGATGCGAATTACGACGACAATATTTCTGCAGACTTTAATGGCGGGTCTGCTCTGTTTGAGTATGCTGTTGCCGAGCGCCGCAGAAAATTCCGCTGCTGTTGCCACGGTTGACAATCTTCATGCTGCGTTGCTGGACATTATGCGAAATGCACAATCCCTCGGCTTTGCGGGTCGCCGCGATCGTATCGCCCCCGTCATTCGGGAGAGTCTCGATCTTCCGTTCATTGCGCGCTTTGCCCTCGGGCGTTACTGGAAGGACTTGAGCGCCGGGCAACAAGACGCCTTCGTGGAAGTGTTTTCCCGTTGGACGGTGGTCCACTACGCGTCGCGTTTCGATGGTTATACCAGTGAGCAGTTCAAGACGATTTCCAGCGCGCCGGCGCGACGGAACAGGGAGCTCGTGCGCACGGTGCTCGAGGTCAACGATGATCCGGCGGACAATGTCAGTCTCGATTATCTGCTCCACGAGACCGACAGCAAGTGGCGCATCGTCAACGTCATCGCCAACGGTGTCAGCGATCTGTCATTGAAACGTGCCGATTACGGCGCGGTAGTGAAAGCGCAGGGTCTGGACAGTCTGATCGCGAAGCTCGAAGGTCAGATCAGCGACCTGGAAGCCGCGTACTGATTGTCAAGAAGCAGAGGCAGGGACAGCATGAATAATACGACCAGTGCCCATCGCCCGCTTACTCTGCTGTTGCTCGCGTTGTTCGTCCTCACCGGCACCGGTTGTGTCAGCGTTCCCGGGGAGCCGGACCCGAACGACCCCTGGGAGCCCTTCAACCGGAGCATGTACGACTTCAACGATGGCATCGACAAGGCCATCATCGCGCCGGTCGCCGATGTATATCTCAAAATCCCCGATGGCGGACGCAAGGCCATTCACAATTTTTTTGTCAATCTCACCTATCCGACGACCGTCATCAACCAGTTTCTGCAGGGAAAGTTCGAGCGCGGATTCGAAGACACCATGCGCTTTATTTTCAATACGACTTTTGGTCTTCTCGGCTTCATCGATATTGCCGGGCCGACCGGCCTCGGGCGCCACGCCGAGGATTTCGGCCAGACTTTCGCCGTGTGGGGCATTCCCTCGGGGAATTTCGTCACGCTGCCGGTTCTCGGTCCGAGGACGGTACGCAGCGCCGCCGGCTGGCCCCTGGATTTCCTGACCACACCACTGTTCTGGATCGAAACCGGCGCCGAGTTCATCGCCGTGGCCGGTCTCGGCATCGTCGATACCCGGGCGCGACTGGCGCCGGCGATCAGGTTGCGTGATGAAACCGCATTCGATCCCTACATATTCACGCGCGAGGCATATTTTCAGCAGCGTTTGAATCTCATCTACGACGGCAATCCACCGATCCCGGAGCTGGAGGATCTGGACTTGCTGGACGAGGAGCTGTTGCTGGAGGAAGAAAAGGCCGAGGGAAACATTCCGTAGACGCCAAAATGTGACAGGGCTCACATTCCAGGGCGCCGGGGGACGGTAGCTTCAGCAATGGTCGTCCCGATTACAAACCGTTACCTGGGACCGGCTCATCCGCGGCCAGTCTAGCGTTTCGATATTTCCGAGGGGGTTGGATCGCGTGTCCGCGAGATCTGCGATGCATGATATAAGCGGCGGTATGAAGCCGGGATCCAGTCTCGAGCGGCGCCGGCACGCCCGCTATCCGTTGCAGCTGGCCGCACGCCTGGCGCTGCCCGGGGGGGAAACCCGTTCCTGCCGGATTAGGGATTTCGGCGGCGGCGGCCTGTTTCTGGCCCTCGAGGAAACGGGTAGCGCGCCCATCATCGCCGGCGGCAAGGTGCTGGCCCGCAACGACAAGGTGGTGGTGCGGTTTTCCGGGGAGCGGGGCCCGTCCGGCCTGGCGCAGTACGAGGGCAGCCTGCATTCCATTTCCGCGCCGGTGGCACGGGTACTGCCAACCGGTGTGGGCCTCGCCTTCAGCAATCTCGATGCGCCTTCGGTACAGGCGGTGCGCCAGCTCGTGGCGCTGTTCAGGCAGGCCCGGGCGCCTGCATCCCCGCTCACGGCGGTAGCCCCGGCATCGGTGAAGCCGCCTGCCGCGGTGGTCGGCGACGCCATGCACACGGCCCGTTGCCTGTTGTGGCTGGAACGCCTGATGGGCTCCGCCGACCGTTCTCAAGCGACCGCCGCGGCAATCGCAACCGGCCCGCCGCCGGTGTCCCAGGTGGATCCCACGGCCAGGGAGCTGATCATCGACGCGCTCGTCATCCTGCAGCGCTCGCCGGAATTCCTGGTTCCGGACGAGAACGAGCCCCTGGCCCTGCAGGACCGTCTCATGACCACCTGGGAAGCGGCCGGCCTCAACGTCACCGACGCCGACAGCATCGTCGTCGAGATCGTATCGAAGCTGCTGGATGGCATGCTGGACGATCCGTTGGTCAAACCCGAAATCAAGCATTGCATCCGCCGGCTCGCCATCCCGTTGATCAAGGCAGCGCTGCAGGACGGGTTCTTCTTTTTCGCCAATGAGCAGCACCCGGCGCGCCTGGCGCTCAATCGGCTGGGCAGCCTCGAACCGTCGATCATCGGAGCCCACCGCTGGCACGCCACCATCGACCCACTGGTGGATCGGGTGCTTGCCGAATCCGATCAGGGCGGAGCAGTCGACGGCTACGTTCTACGCCAATCCGTATTCAGCGAAGTGCTGCCGCAGCTGGATGCAATCTTCGAGGAGCAGGTCCGGCGTTACGATGAGAGGGTCGCGAACGTGGTGCGCGAGCAATCGAAGCAGGAAACGCTGCTCGATTCACTGCGCACAAGCGCCCCTACCGGGGATACCGCCGGGGCGCACGTCCGTCAGAATCCGCCGCTGGAGCTGCAGCGTTGGCTTGCCCGCGTCGACCAGCTGCAGGCCGGCGACGTCGTGTACCGGCGTCGACGGGGATCCCGGACCGAAAAGCTCAGCCTGGCGATGGTGAGTGGCGACCGCGGCAAATATCTTTTCGTCGACGCCGATGGCAATAAGGCTGACACCGTTACCCGCCAGGAGCTCGCCATGCAGTTCCGCCGGGGTGAGCTGTGGATGGTCGATGCCTCGAAGTCGCCCATCGTGGAGCGCAGCCTGTTCCAAATGCTGAACGGCCTGCACGCACGCATCGTGCGCCAGGTCAGTATCGATGAAGCGAGCGGTCTGCTCAATCGCAAAGGACTGGCAGCGCGTGTGGAGCAGGCATCGAGCGCCGCGGTGACCATGGGATCCAGCCACGTCCTGTGCATACTGGAGCTGGACGCACTCGGAGCCATTATTCAGAAGTGTGGCCAACCGGTCGCCAGCGAGTTGCTGAGAAACTTCGTGCCCGTGCTCGAGAAGCATGTGCGCGCCAGGGGTATCGCGGCGCGACTGCAGGCCGGGCGCTTTGCGGTACTGCTCCACAACTGCACCGTCGACAGCGCCACGGCTGTCATGGAGGGCTTGCGCGCCGAAATGGAGACTTCCCAGTGCAAGTGGCACCAGGAAAACTTCCGCTTGACCATCGGCGTGGGCCTGGTGCCCATCGACGCGCACAGCGCCAGCGTATCGGCGCTCTTCGATGCTGCCGATGCGGCATACAGACAGGCACGGGCAGCGGGCGGCAACCGTGTCCAGACTTACGAGAAACGACCTTCGGCCGGCGACGGTCAGGCGGCGGCCAGCGCGAGGATCAGCAGCGTGCTCGCCAACGGCGGGCTGCAGCTACGCTGCCAGCAGGTGATGCCGATCGGTGCCGACGCGTCGGCGCTGCCCCACTACGAGCTTCTTCTCGGGGTCAAGAACGCCCGCGGCGAGATCACCTTGCCGGGTAAATTTCTGCAGGCCGCGGAAGGTAGCGATCGGATGCCCGAGGTCGATCGCTGGGTTGTTCAGACGGCGCTGCGCTGGATGGCCGACAATTCCGCCAGCGTCGATCGGATCGACGGCTACTCTATCAACCTCTCCGGAATAACACTGGCCGACGAAAGCCTGATCGACTACGTGCGCGGGATGATTGCGGAAACCCGCGTACCGCCCGGGAAAATTATTTTTGAAGTTACGGAGAGCTCCGCCATTGATTCATCGCCGGTGGCCGTGAATTTCATTCACGCGCTGAAGGACTACGGCTGCCGCTTTTCCCTGGACAAGTTCGGCAGCGGGGAAGCGTCCCTCGCGCACCTGGAGGCCTTGCCCATCGATTACGTCAAGATCGATGGCTCATTGGTCAGAGACATCGCCACCGACCCCAGGGATCTGATGGTGGTCAGGTCCCTCAACGAGATCGGCCACTTCCTCGGCAAGAAGACCGTCGCCGAATGCGTCGAGAGTCAGGAGGTGCTGGTGAGACTCCGCCAGATCGGCGTGGACTACGCCCAAGGCTTCGGCATGGAGAAACCGTTTCTGCTCCAATAATCGGCCGGTAGAGCGGCAGCTCTCGGCTTATTCCGTCGTTACGGTATGCGTGTCGTCGGCAAGCGCCGCGCGCATCGTGTGCCAGGCAAGTGTCGCGCACTTGACCCGCATGGGGTATTTCTTGACGCCGGTCAGCACCGTGAGCTTGCCCAGAAACTCGGTCGGCTTCCCGGCTTGCTTCTCTGCGGTCAGCAGCGTGTGTACCTCGCGGAACAACGCTTCCGCTTCGCTGACCGGCTTTCCCTTGAGGGCCTCGGTCATCAGTGAAGCCGACGCAGTAGAGATGGCGCATCCGGCGCCGTCGAAGCCGATGTCCTCGATGACATCGTTTCCGACCCGAAGATGCACCTCGAACTCGTCCCCGCATATGGGATTGAATCCGTGCGCCGAGTGATTTGTGCGCTCTGGTTTCTTGGGGTAGTTACGCGGGTTGCGGTTGTGATCCAGAATCACTTCCTCGTAGAGTTCACGCAGATCTCCCATCGGACGCAGTCCTCCTCGGCTTTCGGAGCCCCTTTTGCCTGGGCGCTGGTTGCCAGGGTATGACCACCTGACACTTCTGGCAAGAAATGCACAAGCCCGGGCACCAATCAATTCGACAGCGTGTACAATTGCCAGGCGGTAATGCGTACAAGCTCTGGAGATTACGAACTATCCGCTATGGCAAGCAACAAGTCGGGACGTCCCCAGTACGTCTACACTATGAATCGCGTCGGCAAGGTGGTGCCGCCCAGGCGCGAGATTTTGAAAGACATTTCCCTGTCCTTCTACCCTGGCGCCAAGATCGGCGTGCTCGGGTTGAATGGCGCCGGCAAGTCGACGCTGCTGCGGATCATGGCCGGTCTGGATACCGACATTTACGGTGAGGCGCGGCCGCAGAAGGGCCTCCGCGTGGGCTTCCTGCCCCAGGAACCGGTGCTGGATGCCGGCAAAGACGTGCGCGGCAACGTCGAAGAGGGTGTCAGCGAGTTGCTCGAATTGCTCGCGCGTTTTGACGCCGTGAGTGCCAAGCTCGCCGAACCCATGGACGACGACAGCATGAGCGCGCTGCTGGCAGAGCAGGGCGAGCTTCAGGATGCCATCGACGGGGCGGGAGGCTGGGACTACGAACGCAAGCTCGACATCGCCGCCGACGCATTGCGCCTGCCGCCATGGGATGCGAGGGTGGCGACGCTCTCCGGCGGTGAACGGCGGAGGGTGGCGCTGTGCAGGCTACTGTTGTCCGCGCCGGACATGCTGCTTCTCGACGAACCCACCAACCATCTGGATGCGGAGTCCGTGGCCTGGCTGGAACGCTATCTCCACGAGTATCCGGGCACCGTGGTGGCGGTTACCCACGATCGCTATTTTCTCGACGACGTGGCGGGATGGATTCTCGAGCTGGACCGTGGCCGGGGGTTTCCCTGGGAGGGCAACTACTCCTCCTGGCTGGAGCAAAAGGAGCAGCGGCTCGCGCAAGAAGCCCGTGAGGAGTCCGCCCATCGGCGCGCCATCCAGGCGGAGCTCGAATGGGTGCGTGCCAGCCCCAAGGGCCGGCACGCAAAGAGCAAGGCCCGGCTGGCACGATTCGAGGAGCTTTCGTCCCGGGAGTTCCAGAAACGCAGCGAGACCAAGCAGATGCACATTCCCCCTGGCCCGCGCCTGGGCGATCTGGTGGTGGAAGCGAAGTGTCTGCGCAAGGGTTACGATGGGCGTCTGCTCATGGACGGCCTGAGCTTCCAGTTGCCGCCGGGTGGCATCGTCGGCGTCATCGGGCCCAACGGTGCCGGCAAGAGCACGCTGCTGCGCATGCTGGTGGGCACCGAGCAGCCCGACGGCGGCGAGTTGCGCATCGGTGAGACGGTCGTTATTGCCTATGTCGATCAAAGTCGCGAAGAGCTGAACGGCGATCACTCCGTATGGCAGGAGATTTCCGGCGGCCAGGACATTTTGGTCGTCGGCAAGACGCAGATTCCGTCCCGGGTCTACGTGGGAAGGTTCAATTTCAAAGGGTCGGATCAGGAAAAGCGCGTTTCGGATCTGTCCGGAGGGGAGCGCAATCGCGTGCATCTGGCCAAGCTTCTGGTCAAGGGCGGCAACCTGTTGTTGCTGGATGAGCCGAGCAATGATCTGGATGTGGAAACCCTGCGCGCCCTGGAAGAGGCTTTGCTGGACTTTCCCGGCTGTGCGGTGATCGTGTCCCATGATCGATGGTTCCTGGATCGTGTCGCGACCCACATGCTCGCCTTCGAGGGCGACAGCCGCGTGACCTGGTTCGAAGGCAACTACGCGGACTACGAGGCCGACCGCCGACGGCGGCTCGGTGCCGATGCCGATCAACCCCACCGGCTCAAGTTCAAGCGCCTCGGCGTTTAAGAACGAATCCCCGCTATAATCGCCGCATGCCGAGCAATGACAAAGTCGATCGTCTCATGGATCGCCTGGACGGGATTCTGGATCGGGTGGAGCGCCTGGCGCCCGCGAATGCGCAGGCACCCGACTGGTCCAGCGCCTACGCGTTTCGCTGGCGAAAGTCCCGCGGCGGCGGCTATATACAGGCGGTAGAGCACCCGCATCAGATTCGTCTAGCCGATCTTCAGGGCATCGATCGTCAGCGCGCGGAGCTCGAGCGCAACACCCGGCAGTTTCTGAAGCGTCTGCCAGCCAACAATGCGCTACTGTGGGGATCCCGCGGCACCGGCAAATCATCGCTGGTCAAGGCACTGGTCAACCAGTATCGCGGTGACGGGCTGCGTGTGCTCGAGGTCGACAAGAATGACCTCATCGATCTCCCCGATGTGGTGGAGGGAATTCAAAACCGGCCGGAGCGTTTTGTGCTGTTCTGCGACGATCTCTCTTTCGAGTCGGACGATTCCAGCTACAAGGCCCTGAAGGCGATCCTGGACGGCTCCGTGCACGCGCCGCCGGAGAACGTGCTCATCTACGCGACCTCCAATCGCCGTCATTTGTTGCCGGAGTACATGAGCGAGAATCTGGACGCCCACCACGTGAACGGTGAGATCCATCACTCCGAGGCTGTGGAAGAGAAAATTTCACTTTCCGAGCGTTTCGGGTTGTGGTTGTCCTTTTATCCCTTCAAGCAGGAGCAGTATCTGGAGATTGTCGGCCACTGGTTGAAGAGCTTCGATGTAAAGGCGGTAGACAGCAAAGCGGTGCGCGCTGCTGCCTTGCAATGGGCGCTGGCGCGCGGCTCGCGCAGCGGGCGAAGCGCCTACCAGTTTGCTCGCGACTGGGCCGGACGCCAGGGGCTCGGCTGAAGCCCTATGAGTCCCGTGAGCAATATCGCCATCATCGGTGGCAGCGGCCTCACCTCCCTCGATGGCCTGGTGATAACCGATCGCGAAGTCGTTCGCACGCCCTGGGGCGAGCCGTCGGGAGCGATCTCCCACGGCACCCTGGGCGGGAAACGGGTCGCTTTTCTCGCCCGCCACGGTTCCGGTCATACGATCCCGCCCCACAAGGTGAACTACCGCGCCAATATCTGGGCGTTGAAAGAGATCGGGATCGAAAGAATCGTGGCGGTGGCGGCGGTGGGCGGCATTCACGCGGCATTCACGCCGGCGATGCTTGCGATACCGGATCAAATCGTCGATTACACCTGGTCCCGGGGCCACACCTTTTTCGAGGACGACCTCTCACAGGTGGTGCATGTGGAATTCGCCGAGCCCTACTGTCCAGAGCTGAGGAAGATGCTGATTCAGGCGGCCGGCCAGGCCCGGGTCGAGGCCCTGGACTGGGGAACTTATGCCACCACCCAGGGCCCGAGGTTTGAAAGCGCCGCGGAGATCGACAAGCTGGAACGCGACGGTTGCCACATAGTGGGCATGACCGGCATGCCGGAAGCCGGACTCGCCCGGGAGGCGGGCTTGCGTTACGCCCATTGCGCAGTGGTCTCGAACGCAGCGGCCGGGCGCGGTGAAGCCACCATCACCATGAAGGACATCCAGAAAAACCTGGAGACCGGCATGCAGTCGGCCCGGGAGTTGCTGGAGAGCTTTCTGCGAGCATTATGACCGGACCTGGCCAGCCCAACCTGCAATTATCAACCGCCGCTACCGCCTGCAGTCGGGGCCGGGGCTAACGAGCTTGGTTGGCCAGCGCTGCTTTCAGCCGCCGTCACCTCGGGCAGCTCCACCGGCCACGCCTCCACCAGCATGCCGAAAAGCGGGTGATCGAGGTAGTGGAGTTCGGCTGAGCGCATGCGCCGGCTTTCGGTAAGGCGAAAGAGTCTAGTCGCCACATCTTCTTCGGCCAGCAGCTGCTCGATGAGTGCCGTGTCCGGGGAATCCGGCAGCGGCAATCCAGCGCTGTCACTGCCAGGCGGGACGGGTGCGCCCGCGTCCCTGTCCAGTGGGCGGTAATAGAGAAGATCGGCTTCGACGTGGAGATAGCGCGCCCGGTGCACCCGCACAGTTCCGTCGAGAGCCGCTTGGCCCGGGTCGCGGGCCACCTGTATGCGTGCCGAGAAGGTCGGCGCATAGCCCGGCTCGTCGAATACCGCCAGTGTCTCGCCGTCCCCGACGATGGGCGTGGCAATGGGTGGCGCGATGGTGCCGAGCGCGGCGTTGTTGTTTCGTACGTGCACCATGCGCGCGTCCTCGGACGCGAACCCTGGCTGAATCCATGCGATATGCAGCAACGGCCGATAGGCGCTGGATTTGTTCAGCCGGTTCCAGGCGTCCTTCAGCCGGTACTCTTCCGGCGGCACCAGCTGAAAGGCACGCGGCCTAGGCGCCGCGGGCGGCGCTTTACTCCCGGTCGCAGGCACCGCTTCGCTTACCCGTCCGTTCGGCGATTCGCCGGAAGGTTCTTCCGGCATAAGGCCCTCCACGCTCAGCTCGACGGCATCGGCGATCTTCGGGAGGCCGGGTTCAGCGGGCCAGGCTTCGGCGTCTCGCCCCTGCTCGCTGGTGCGTTCGAAGACGATAATCTCGACCGCGTACCAGGTCATTTCCTCCTGGCTTTGAGCCTGGGCCCGGGGCGCGGTGGGCAATCCCGAAGCTATCGCCGCGAGAGCCGACAAAAGGAACTGCATGCGTCTACTCATACGCCGTATTCTACACGCGCTCGTCATGCCGCATCACGCATTGAGAGCGCGTCCAACAACCCGTCCAGTGCATCGATGCGAGCGCTGCCGGTTTCGAGATCCATGGAGAAACGTAATTTATCGGTACCGTCGAGCCTATAAATAGCCGGATCATCCTGGATCAACCTGACGATATTCGCCGGATCCACTTGCGGCTTGGCGCCGAAAACGATGCGCCCTCCCTGGCCACCGACATCGACCTTGCGTATTCCGAGCGGTGTCGCTTTGAGCTTGAGCTCCGTAATCTCGAACAGATTGCGAAGCGCTTCTGGAAGAAGACCGAAGCGATCGATCATCTCCACCTTGATCTCATGGATTTCCTCCGCGTTCTTGGCGGTGGCAATCCGCTTGTACATGATCAGTCGCGCGTGCACGTCCGGCAGATAGTCTTCGGGGATCAGGGCTGGCACCTTGAGATCGATTTCCGCACCATGGTCGAGCGCACGGTCGAGCTCGGGGTTGCGTCCGGCTTTTAGCGCCTCTACCGCGCGTTCGAGCAGCTGTGTGTAGAGTGAGTAGCCGACTTCGTGAATCTGTCCGCTCTGCTCTTCTCCGAGGATCTCGCCAGCCCCTCGGATCTCGAGATCGTGTGTGGCCAGGCTGAAGCCAATGCCCAGATCCTCCAGGGACTCGATCGCTTCCAGGCGTTTTACGGCATCGGCGGTCATGGCCCGCTGCTCGGGCGCGATGAGATAGGCATAGGCGCGGTGATGGGAGCGTCCGACGCGACCCCTCAGCTGATGAAGCTGGGCGAGGCCGAACTGGTCCGCCCGGTTGATGATGATGGTATTGGCGCTCGGAACGTCGATGCCCGATTCGATGATGGTGGTGCACACCAGGGCGTTGAATCGCCGGTGATAGAAATCGAGCATCGTGCGTTCGAGATCGCGTTCGCGCATCTGACCATGGGCAATGCGTAAGTCCACCTCCGGGACCAGCTCGCGCAGCTCCCGGGCAATCCGTTCGATACTCTCGACTTTGTTGTGCACGAAATAGATCTGACCGCCGCGGTGCATTTCGCGCAGAAATGCCTCACGAATGAGTGCCCCGTCCCACTGGCGCACGAAGGTCTTGATGGACAGGCGCCGCTCAGGCGGAGTCGCAATCAGTGACATATCCCTAAGGCCCGACAAGGCCAGATTCAAGGTGCGCGGGATCGGCGTGGCGGTCAGGGTGAGCACATCGGACTGCGCGCGCAAAGACTTGAAGCGTTCCTTCTGGCGCACGCCGAAGCGGTGCTCTTCATCGATGATCGCCAGCCCGAGCCGTTTGAAACGGATTTCCGACTGCAATAGACGATGGGTGCCGATGACGATATCGACTTTGCCGGCCGCCAGATCGGCCACCACTGCATCGCGTTCCTTGCGCGAGCGAAATCGGGACAGGTGCTCTACCCGCACCGGCCAGTCCGCGAAGCGATCGGAGAAGGTCTGATAGTGCTGTTGCGCGAGCAGGGTCGTGGGTACGAGCACGGCGACTTGCCAGCCGTCGTGAACAGCGACGAAGGCCGCGCGCATGGCGACTTCCGTCTTGCCGAAGCCCACATCTCCGCACACCAGCCGGTCCATGGGTTGAGCCGACGCCATATCGGCGAGCACCGCGTCGATGGCGGCCTGCTGATCCGGTGTTTCCTCGAAGGGGAAGCCCTGTACGAAGCTGCTGAGCTCGCCCCCGTCGGGATGAAACTGGTGGCCGGGGCGCGCCGCCCGGCGCGCATGACTGTCCAGAAGCTCGGCGGCCACGTCGAAGGCCCGGGAGGCTGCCTTCTTGCGCGCCTTCTGCCACTGAGGGCTGCCAAGCCTGTGCAGCGGTGCGAGATCCGATTCCGCTCCGGTGTAGCGGGAGACGAGATGCAGCGAGGAGACCGGCACGTAGAGCTTGTCGCCATCGGCGTACTCGATGCAGAGAAACTCACCGCTCATGCGTTCCGTGCCGATGGTCTGCAGACCCCGGTAGCGGCCGACGCCGTGATCCTCGTGCACCACGGGCGCGCCGATATTGAGCTCGGATAGATCGCGCACCAGGCTCTCGGCGTCGCGGCCGCTGGTTCGGCGCCGCCGGCGCTGCATGGTGCGCTCGCCGAACAGCTGCGACTCGCTGACGATGGCGATGGCGGGATCCAGTAGCACCGTTCCTTCTTCCAGGGGCGCCACGGTGAGTCCGAGCGGCGCATCGCCTGCCAGAAAATCCGACCAGCTCTCGAAGACTGTTACGACTACACCGTTACTCGAGAGCGTATCGTTCAGTACCTCGCGTCTACCCGGTGTTTCGGCCACCAGAAGCACACGTCCCTGGAACTTGCTCAGAAAATCCTGCAGCACGGCCAGGGGCCGCTCGGCGCGCGCGTCGACGGGCAGAGCCGTGGCAACACGGCTCGCGTAGCGGTGACTGGAGTCGTCGGCGTCGAATCGCCCGATCTGAATTTGCGCATAGGCCTTTAGATTGGCAAATAACGCGTCCACCGATAGAAATACGTCTGTGGGTGCCAGCAGCGGACGCTCACGGTCGTAGCGGCGTTGCTCATAGCGCTCGCCGATCTCGCTCCAGAAAGTCTCTGCGGCATCGTGGCTATCCTCCAGCGTCACCACCAGCGTGTCTTCGTGTAGATAATCGAACAAGGTCGCCGTTCGCTCGAAAAACAGCTTCAGGTAGTACTCGATGCCGGCCGGTGCGAGATTCTGGCTCACGTCCCGGTAGATGGGACAGGCGGTCGGATCGCCCTCGAAGTGTGCCCGCCACTGGCTTCGAAAGCGTGTGATGCTTTCCGGCGTCAAGGGAAACTCGCGCCCGGGAAGCAGGCGGATATCCGTTACCCTGGAAACGGAGCGTTGGGTCTCCGCATCGAAGGTGCGGATGCTGTCGACCTCGTCGTCTAAGAGGTCGATGCGGTAAGGGAATTGACTTCCCATGGGGAAGAGATCCAGCAGTGAGCCACGTACCGCGAACTCACCGTGCTCCATCACCTGGCTGACGCGCCGGTACCCGGCGAGCTCCAGCCGGCGACGCATTTCGGTGAGATCCAGGGTGTCGCCTTGGCTCAGCATCAGGCAGTTGGCGTCCAGGTATTCACGGGGTCCGATGCGCGCCATGAGCGTCGGCACCGGAACGATGAGTACGTGCCTGGCTTGAGACGAGAGGCGCGCGAGCGTGGCAAGCCGCTCTGAGATGATGTCCTGATGCGGCGAGAACACGTCGTAGGGCAGGGTCTCCCAGTCCGGGAAATGAATCAGCGGCGTGTCTCCCACGGCATCGCCGAGAAAGAAACGGATTTCGTCCTCCAGGCGCCGGGCAGCGTCGGCGTCGGGTGCGACAATCATCAGCGGACCGCAGTGGGCAGTTGCGGCACTGGCGATGGCAAGGCCGCGGCTGCTGCCGTAGAGGGACGTCCAGCGCTCGCGCCCGCCCGTCGCCGACGGCAATCGGGGGGCGAGGGCGCTCAAGCTGCTTGGTTCCGACACTTGCGTGATGTGCTGCCGGGCGCCGCCGGCATCCATCGGTGGATTGTCCGGGCAGGCCCGCGCGGCATTCTACCGACCCGGCAGGCCCCGTCAAAGCGCGCGCCGATGACGATGCCGCGCGGGCAGTCGTCCCGGCGGCTGTGACGGGCGCCTCAGCTTCAGGAGCTTGTGGTCGGAAACTCCCCGGCCTGGCCTTTGTCCCATGTTAAGGTGACCGCTGTCTCCCTCGGGGAATTGCCACTACGGGGCCACTACGGGGCCACAATGGACATGCTCGACCTGGCGAAACGGCCAAATCTGCTGCTGACGATCCTGGTGCCGCTGCTCGCCATGGCGGCTTTGTTTCCACACTCGGCGAGCGCCGGCCAGATCGCCTCGGCCGCCTATTTCCACCTCCGCCAGGGCATGTCCGAGAGCGAGGTGCTGGTACGCGCGGGCCCTCCGGATCTGGTCACATCACCGGGAGTGGAGGCCGTGGAGGTGAAGCACGGGTTGGTAGAGCGAGGGGACGACGGCGAGGTGACCTTCGACTCCTTCCGTCGCACGCGCATTCCGACGCTTTCGCGCTGGCACTATGTTCCCGGTCCCGGAGAAACGGATCCCTTCATTACCATCGTCACATTCAGAGCCGGGGAAGTGTGGGAGATCGAGCGCACGAAGGTTTTCTCCCGTTACAAGCCAGGCAGTTCCGGGAGCGCGTCGGGTCAGGGGCCAGCCACTGCCACCGATATTCAGCGCCAACGCGCCGACAACACGCTCAAAGCCGCCGAAGCCTACGCGGCGACCCGCGCCAAGCTGAAAGAGCAGGCCGGGGATGAGGCTGCCAGTGCGGCACCCGACAGGAAGACGACGATATACAAAGGCGTGCAGCCGGACGGCAGCACCTACTTCGGCGACTCGCCCCCCGGCGAATCCCCTGAGGTCATCTCGGTAGACTGAAAAAAATTAATGGGGGCAATTTAATCGGGGCAAATTTAATGGGGACAGATCTATTTATTTGAGGGGGCACACGTGCCCCCCTCAAATAAATAGATCTGTCCCCATTAAATTTGCTCCGATTAAATTGCCCCCATTAATTTTACCGAAGCACAACCTCCGGGCCGTAACGCCTGA
>Ga0209980_10000364_pt1 | contig 24164 bp, 19 predicted proteins | sample CR02metaG_FD_183611 | JGI IMG/M metagenome (GOLD analysis project Ga0209980, IMG submission 183611) | Deep subsurface microbial communities from Mariana Trench to uncover new lineages of life (NeLLi) - CR02 metaG (SPAdes) (version 2) | ecosystem: Environmental > Aquatic > Marine > Ocean trench...
GCGGACCCCGTCCGCCCTTGGGCAAAAGCGGCTCGATCACCGCCCATTCTTCGTCAGACAAATCAAATCGCATGACCAAACTCCTCTCAAAGGAGTTTGAATCACACTTCCACACACTGAATCAATACCTTAAATTGGGTTCAGACCCTAGTTTGACAGGCGCAATCTGAGGGCGCCCGTGATTGCGAATTGCCCGCTTCGGGGCTCGCATGATCATCTGATCTCAATTTTTTGGAGTGGACCCAGAACAGAGGGTCTTATGTCCGCTTTGGGTCAAAAGCGGACATGAGGTTAACAGGTCGGTAGTAAGTGCATTAAGCCGCAATCATAGAAGGGATGTGCATTAATTTTGCACTTACATTGCACTTATTGAGCAAGTGCCCGCCGGGCAGATAGTCCATAACCTATTGAAAAGATGGCGCACCCGACAGGATTCGAACCTGTGACCTCTGACTGAGAAAATCTCGTATGTCAAACTCATATCGTTTCTATCCGGCGAACAAAGGTGCGATCACCGAAACCTTTCTCTGGGCGAAAGATGGTAGTTTCAATGAGCACTATTCAAACGCACGGTTATCAACGATCTTTTCAAAACTGGAATCTGGCATAGTCATATCCCAGCCGACGGTCCAGTTATAGGTGTCGTCCCAGCGCTCGCGCGTATAGGGCTGCGGCGGTGCATGCAACAACCGCTGATGGCGGAAGTCTTTGGCTTCCAGCCGCCCGCCGGTTTCATTGACGAAGTAATGCACATAAGGCGTCGGATCCTTGGCCAGCACTTCGCAGGCGCGTGCTTGTGCGCGGAATATCGCTGCAAGCGTTGGCCCGTCGAGATCATCGCTAGCCGCTTCAGCGCGGGTCGAATGCGCTTCCGTCAAGATACGAAGGCCTTCTTTTTCCGCAACGCTGATCCACGGTTCCATTAAACTGACCGCGGCGACCTCGCCCTTTTTAAGCGCTTCAATCCGTTGCGGCATCGATCCGGCGTTTGTCACCTTGACATGTTCTTTTCCCAAAAATCCTTCGATCATTTTCAAAGCAACAAAATGCGACCCATTATTCGGGGTTACCGCAATTGGTTTGCCCTTGAGCATTTCCGGCTCATAGAAATTTGAGTCCGCACTAACAACGATCGCAAACTTTGACATAGAAGCGCCCAGGGCAACGATTTTGCGCGAGCGTAATCCACTCGCTTCAGCCTCGACGGCGCGTTTGACGATACCCCATTCACACATACGAAATTGATCGATGCCGCCTTCATTATAAACCGATTCGAGCGGGCGCTCGAACACGGAGTCAAATTGAACCTCGTGGGAAGATGTGACCTGCGCCATGCCCGGGGTTGTCACAAATTCAATATTGAGCCCTTCGTCTTTGAAAAACCCTTCGTCGCGGGCCACCAATACCGGCAGGTCATGCACCGCATTCATTACTGCCAATTTCACCGATGTTCCGTTAGTCGTCATTCTTTCCCCCAGTTAATCGCCAGATCTTGGTCGGTTCTTATTCAGATAAAAATTGCCTAACCTTAACCACTCAACGCTGATGAAACAGAAGCAGGATCGGCGGACAGACGCACCCTGTCAATGGAATATGGCGATATGCCCTCGGGTGGCCCTGGAACAATTCGTGCGCGGGGAAGCGGAGCGCCGCATCGCCTGACCGAAGGACTGGTCCGGGGACTTTTCCCCATGTCCCAATTGGGGATATCCGTTTCCGACGCTCACAGGTGGTCTTGTGCTTATGTCCGCTTTGGGTCAAAAGCGGACATGAGTTTAATGGCATTTGGCGAACTGGCTTGACGCTCAGGGGGCTTCTGCCCCCTTTTTCCTTCCAAGCACGAAAATAATTTCTGTTACCAAATCTGTTACCAATGCGGCCCAGAGCCAAAAATCAAGGGGCCAGCATTTCTGCTAACCAATTGACAATAAATGGAGGCCGGAGCCGGAATCGAACCGGCGTAACGGGATCAGTGATCCTGGTGCAGGTGTTTTTCCGGCGCCTCGCCGCCGATCAGCACGAAGGCGAGCCGGCAGGGCCCCTCCCCCCGGTTTTCCCAACCATGCCAGGTGCCCCGCTGGATCAGGACATCGCCGGCGCTTAAAATCACCTCTTCGCCATCGTCCAGCAACATCGCGCATTCGCCCTTAAGGACGATGCAGTAATCCAGCGTATCGGTGCGGTGCATGGCGGCTTGCTTGCCGGCGGCGAGCTCGAGGATGCGCAACACGGAGCCGCGCGGCGGCGGCGCGATGCCCATCTCGCGCAGCGCCGGGTCGGCGTCCCCCGAAACCGCGGCGGGGGTATCGTCGGTGACCCACATGACGCAGCCCTTGTGGCCCGTCGGCATCACCTTGACGTTGGTCATGGTGGCGTCGGAGGTGACGATGGCCTTGCCGTCTTGGTCGTGGCCGGTGACGATCCTGCGGATTTCCATGGGGTGGCTCCTTGTTGTTGCGTGTCGTCCTCGTGTGCCTTAAGACCCGACGACCTGGTTGTAAGTGCTGAGATCGATATATCGCTCGGGATCGCCGAGCGGCGCGCCGGCGCCGTAGTTTGAGCGTAGATCGAGGACCGTTTTGACCCCGTCGGGCAGGATTGCGGCCTTGGGCGTCAGCCCCGATTTCGGGTCGAGCAGGCTATCCATGACGGCGGGCAGGACACCGGGCTTGAGGACCGGCATGTTGGCGAGAAGGAGTTCGCCGGCTTCTTCCCGGTTGGCGGGATCCAGCGTCCAGTCCAGCCCCTTAAGGTACCCTTCGATGAACCCCTTCACGGTATCGGCATTCTCGGCGGCCCAGGCGCGGGACGCCGCGAAGGTTCCCCCCTGGTAGCTTTCAAACATTGCGGTGCTGGTCTCGAGGATGTTGAAGCCCTGGGCCTCGGCGATCGAGGTGAAGGGCTCCAGCGTCAGGGTTCCCGCGGTTTCACCGTCGCGCACCGATTCCCAGCGCTGGGGCGTCGCCCCCACCGCCACCACTTCGTAGTCGTCCGGTCCGAGCCCGGCCCGCGCCAGCATCTCGTAGAGGATGAAGGCGAACCCGGTGGCGAGCGCGTCCAGCGCCAGTTTCCGGCCCTTGACGTCGCCATAGGTTTTCACGTCGGGCGCGGTGATGAAGGCGATCTGAACCTGGGTCGCCCCCATGAATACGAACAGATCGGGCGGCGTTAAGGGCTTGAACACCCCCTGGCCTTCCTGATAGGCGACGATGTTGTCGAACGCGGTGCCGGCGATCTGGAAGGTGCCGTCGATCAGGTGTTCCGCCTGATAGGCGGAGCTCGGCGTGGTCGTCAGGTTGACGGCGAGCCCGGATTCCTCGAAAGCACCCATTTCCTGGGCCGCGAAGATGGGCAGGTTGGGCGCGCCGGGGAAGCAGATGAGCTCGATCGGTAGGGGTTTTTCGGTCACGGGGCGGTCCTTGGTTTGTTGGGAGGTGTGCCTTGGGCGTCGCGGATCGCCCGCCACACCGAAAACGGCGTCGCCGGCATGTCCAGGTTCTCGATGCCATAGCCCTTGAGCGCGTCGACCAAGGCGCCGATCACCACCGAGGGCGCCGGCGTGGTGCCGCCCTCGCCGCCCGCCTTGATGCCGAGCGGATTGGTGGGCGAGAGAACCTCGACGATTTCGGTCTTGAGAGGCGGCAGGTTGTCGGACCGCGGCATGCCGTAATCCATGAACGATCCCATCAGCGGCTGGCCCGAGCCGGGATCGATGTGGCATTGCTCCCACATCGCCTGGCCCACCCCCTGGGCGATGCCGCCATGGGTCTGGCCATGGACGATCAGCGGATTGATGCAGCGCCCGACATCGTCCACCGCCGTATAGCGGGTGATCACCGCCCAGCCGGTCGCCGGGTCCACCTCGACCTCGCAGACGGCGCAGCCGTTGGGGAAGACTTGCTCGTGCATCTCGTTGTCGGTCGCCACGGCCAGCCCGCCCCTGAGGTCGCCCGGCAGTTCGTAAGCCGCCGCCGCGCCGGCGAGCTCCAGGAAATCCAGTGCCCGGTTGCTGTCGGGCGCGCGGAAACGGCCGCCGGAAAATTCCACCCGGTCCACCGATGTCGCGAACACAATGGCGGCGATGCGGCGGCCCTTTTCGACCAATTCCGTCGCCGCCATGGACATCACCGTGGCGGCGTGACGCATGGAACGGCCCGAGTGCGACCCCCCGCCGACGCTGACCAGGTCGGTGTCGCCCATGATGATGCTGACCACCGAGACCGGCACCTGGAGCAGGTCCGAGACCACCTGGGCGAAGCTGGTTTCATGGCCCTGGCCGCTGGGCTGGGTGCCGATGACCACCTCCACCACCCCTTCGGGCTTGACGGTGATCTCGGTGCGCTCCTTGGGCGCCCCGGTCGACGATTCGACGTAGTTCGACAACCCCAGGCCCAACAGCGCACCGCGGGCCGCCGCCGCCTCGCGGCGGGCCTCGAAGCCGTCCCAATCGGCCAACCCCATGGCGAGGTCCATATTGGCCTGGTAGGTGCCGCTGTCGTAGCGGGTGTCCATGGCGTTGCGGTAGGGCATGGCGTCGGGCGCGATCAGGTTCTTGCGGCGCAACTCGACGCGGTCGAAGCCGAGCTCCTGACAGGCGATATCGATCAGCCGTTCCAGGGCGAAATTGACCTCGGGCCGGCCCGAGGAGCGGTAGGCCTGGGTCGGCGCGGTATTGGTGAAGACGCTGAGCGCACGCAAGCTCGCCGCCGGGATGTCGTAAGACCCGGTGATCAGGGCCGACCCCTTGGCCAAGGGCGAAAGGGAGACGCAACGCGCGCCCGAGTTGGAGATGTTGGTGGCCCGCATGGCCAGGAAGCGGCCCTCGGCCGTCAGGGCGAGCTCGACCTTGGTCACCAGGTCGCGGCCCTGGTAATCGCTGAGGAAGGATTCCGATCGGCTGGCGGTGAATTTCACCGGCCGCCCGAGCCTGCGCGCCGCCCACAGCACCAGGGCGAATTCCACGTACAAGCGGTTGCGGGTGCCGAAATTGCCCCCCACATCGTAGGACAACACGCGAATGTCGTTCTCCGCGATGCCCAGCACCGTCGCCACCTCGCCCTTCTGGCGGACGGCGCCGCCGCTGCCGGCCCAAAGGGTGTAGCGCCCGGAATCAGGGTCGAAGACGCCAAGGGCGGCGCGCGGCTCCAAGGGCACGCCGGTCACCCGGCCGATGTTGAATTCCCGCGCAATCACATGGTCGGCCGCGGCGAAGGCCGCATCGGTGGCCGCCACGTCGCCGAAGCTGGTGTCCACCAAGACGTTGTTGGGCGCCTGGTCCCAGACCAGCGGCGCGCCCGGCCCCATGGCAGCCTCTGAATGGCCGACCCAGGGCAACTCAAGGTAGTCCACCTCCACCGCCTCCGCCGCGTCGAGCGCGCCTTCCCGGGTCTCGGCCACCACCATGGCCACCGCCTCGCCCACGTGGCGCGCCTTGTCGGCGGGCAGCAGCATATGGGGCCCCTCGAACACCTTCGCGCCGCCCGGCCCGGTTAGCTTCATGTCGAACCTGGTGGACGGCACCGGCGTGTGGGGGATGGGCTTGAGGCCGTCGGCCAGGCAATCGGCGCCGGACAGCACGGCCAGCACGCCGGGCATGGCCAAGGCCTCAGCGCCATCGACCTTTTGGATGCGGGCGTGGGGATGGGGTGAACGCACCATGGCGGCGTAAGCCTCGCCTGGGGCACGGAAATCGTCGCTGAAGCGCCCCGCACCGGTCAGCATGCGGTGGTCTTCCTTGCGGCGGATGGGCTGGCCGATGGCCCGGAAGCCCGAGCGCGCCGGTGTATCGAGCTCGCGCTCAAGGGTTTCGGCGTTGGCGTCGGTGGCTTTCGCCATGGTGTGAATTCTCTCCCCGCCTGGGACTTCTCTATGGGCTAATCCGGGTTGTGGACACCGCTCACCCAAATACATTACTTTCGGGCGCCTTATGTAACCCAATAAAGAGCGGCAGGGAACCACCCGGGCGCGATCTGGAGGCACCATGGCGAGGACCACCAGCCGACCGAAGGCGGCCGAATTGCCCCAGCGCGGATATCGCGACCTGCAGGAGCATCTGGCGGCGCTGGACGCGGCCGGGCTTCTGGTGACCATCGATGAGCCCGTCAACAAGGATACCGAGCTGCATCCCTTGGTCCGCTGGCAGTTCCGCGGCGGCATAGCGGAGGCCGATCGCCGGGCCTTCCTGTTCACCAACGTCACCGATTCCCGGGGCCGCAGCTTCGACATCCCCGTGGCGGTCGGCGCGCTGGCCGCCAATAAGGAAATCTACCGCATCGGCTTAGGAGTTCCCTTGGAGGACATCGGCTCGCTCTGGGCCCGGGCCATGGGCAACCCGATCCCGCCCAACATGGTCACCCACGCCCCGTGCCAGGAGGTGGTGATCACCGGCCATGACCTGCTGGGCGACGACAAGGGGCTCGATGCCCTGCCGGTGCCGATTTCGACCCCCGGCTACGATGCCGCGCCTTACTTCACCGCCACCTTGGTGGTCACCCGGGATCCCGAAACGGGGGTCCAGAACATGGGCACCTACCGGGCCGGGCTGAAGGCCTCGAACCGGCTGGCGGTCCGCATGGCGTCGCGCACCGGCGGCGCGGGGGGCTACCTCCATTGGCTGAAGTGCAAAGAGCGCGGTGAGAAGACCATGCCCTGCGCCGTGGTTGTCGGGGCGCCGCCGGTGGTGGCCTATCTCGGCCCCCAGAAGCTCAGCCCGGCGCGCGACGAGGTCGAGGTGGCGGGCGCGCTGGCAGGCGCCCCGATCAACATGGTCAGGTGCAAGACCAATGACCTGACGGTCCCGGCCGAGGCGGAAATGGTGATCGAGGGCCTGGTCGACGTGGAGTATCTCGAGCCCGAGGCGCCGTTCGGCGAATCCCACGGCCATATCGCCCTCGAGGACTACAACATGATCTTTGAGGTCACCGCCATCACCATGAAGGCGAAACCGGTGCTGGCCTCGATCATATCGCAAGTGACGCCGAGCGAATCCAGCGTCATCAAACGGGTCGCCTATGAGCCCATGTTCCTCGCCCATCTGCGCGAAACGCTTGGCATCGGCGGCGTCCTCCGGGTGGTGTTGCACGAGCCGCTGACCAATATCCGCAAGGTGATCTTCGTGGTCATGAAGCGCGGCGTGGCCCGCACCGAAGTATGGCGGGCGCTTTACGGAACCGCGTCCTTGCGCGCCGATTGCGGCAAATACGTCATCGCCGTCAATGACGACATCGACCCGGATAACGGCGATGCCGTGTTCTGGGCGCTGGCTTACCGCGCCAACGTGCTGGCCGACGTGGAGGTGCTGCATCACCGGCCGCGCGGCCACGGCCCCAAGAGCGGCGACGTCGATGAGGACGGCAGCCTGCTCATCGACGCGACCCTGAAGGGCGACATGCCGCCCCTGGCGCTGCCCAAGCGCGAATTCATGGACGGCGCCAAGGTCTTGTGGGAGAGCCTCGGCCTGGCGCCGCTGGCCGCGGAGCAGCCGTGGCACGGCTACGACTTAGGCGACTGGTTCGAGGCCTGGGACCAAGCGGCAAAACGCGCGGTGGCCGGGGATTACGCGGAAAACGGCCGGCGCACCGCCCAGCGCCGGGTCAAGGACGTGATCCCCGAAACCCCGGTACGAACGGTGGAAGGCGACCCAAAATTATGACAGACTGGCGAGAATCAAGACCAAGTGAGGGCCGTCCGTAGGCTAACGGCCGGGCGGCCGTTTTAAATTTTTACAATGTCAAAGGGAGACGTTTTCATGAGACACCACCCATCAGCCGCAAATATCGGGCTCGGAATCGCCGCGGCCGCGATGATCGCGGCGACGGCGTTGACGGCGACGCCGGCCAAGGCCGACAAGGTCGCCGATTTCTACAAGGGCCGCGACATCACCTTTATCGTCGGCTTTTCCACCGGCGGGTCCTATGGCGTTTACTCACGCCTTGTGGCGAAATACATGGGCAAATACACGCCGGGCAAGCCGACCTACATCACCCAGCACATGTCGGGCGGCGGCGGCATGAAGGCCGCCAATTATCTTTACAACCGCGCGCCCAAGGACGGCACCTTCTTAGGCTTCCTTTCGGATTCCCTGGCCGTCGGCCAGATCCTGTTCCCCAAGAAGGCAAAATTCGACGCATCCAAAATGCGCTACATCGGCGGCATCACGCCGGTCAATCCGGTGGTCATGGTCCACAAACGCCATAAGGTGCGGACCATCCAGGACGTGAGAAAGATCGAGCTGATCATTGCCTGTTCCGGCCGCGGCTCGCAGACCTACATCATGCCCAAGGCGATGATCGCCCTGCTCGGCATGAAGTTCCGCCATATTTGCGGCTATAAGGGCTCGGCGCCCCAGAGCCTTGCCATGGCGCGCGGCGATGTCGACGCGCAATCCAGCGCCTGGGCCAGTTGGCGAATCCGCCACATGGACGATATCAATAACGGGACGTTGATCCCGATAGTCCAGATCGGTCTCAAGCGTGAGAAGGAACTGCCCAACGTGCCGTTGATGCAGGACCTCACCAACGACAAGGAAAACAAGAGAATTCTTGAGTTCCTGTCGGTCGGCGGCGCCATTGGACGTTCGGTGATCGCGCCCCCTGGGGTGCCCTCGAACCTGGTCAAGGCCCTGCGGGTGGCCTTCAACAAGACCATGAAGGACCCAGGCCTCCTGGCCGACGCCAAGAAGCACCGGGCCAATATCCAGCCCACCACGGGCGAGGCGCTCGATGCACTCACCAAGAAGGTTCTGTCCACCGACAAGGACCTTCAGCGCAAGGCCCGGAACATCATGAAGGGCTTCAAAAAGAACTGTAAGAAGAACTGCAAGAAGAAGAAAAAGAAGAAAAAGAAGGCGTCCTAAGTTTCAAGCCAAAGTGCTTAATGCGCGCCCGCGAGGTTCCCTCGCGGGCGCGTTGCCATGAGGGCGGGCTATTAGGCGTAATGGCTGGAGCCCTTGCTTACACTACGTTTAGCTAGATGTGACGTCTCTCAGCTAACGTTGGGCTAACGTGAATTTTCAGTTTGGCGCGTTATTCGTCCCTGGGCTGTGGGGTACCAGCCCTAACTCGTCGAGACGGGGTGTATGGTAAGAAATTTATGGGTTTTGGTGAGAGCAGAAATTTGCCCCGACGCGGGGGTGGGTAGATGCCTGATGTGCCAAACACCACCCCCACCACCGGCGATAAGGCCTCACCAAAAGACGGGGCCACCGGCACGAACAATTTTATGGCCAGATCGGCTAGGCTGACGCGTTAACTTAATGTCCGCTTTTGACCCAAAGCGGACATAAGCTCCCTACCATAGTTGCCTATGGCGGCCAGCTCACCGAAGGCACGGGCTTACAGCAAAGGACAGGGCCAAGCTTTTGCCAGTGCTTCGGCGACTAGGTTTGCCGCGCTATATTGCCGCCTTTTAGGGTGCGCTTTCAGGTAATTGGCAACAACTGCTCGAACTTGGGTGTCCTGTATTGCCTTGGTTGCGCATGTTTTATGGCCGAAATAACTTTTTCCCGTGGCTTGCAGGCCATCCATGATGTCGCTCACGCCCAGGGCATAGCCCAAGCATGTATCCTGGTCCCTGACGTTCTTGCTATTACATATTTTGTGCAGGTCGTTCCCATCGAAGAAGCCTGCCTTCGCTTGAACCGAAACCAACAGCGCACCGCAAATCCAGACAGCCGCAGTAAGGCCCAATGTCTGTTTCATCCCAGAGACCTTCCCATTATCAAAGTCTGTGCGGATGATGACGCTTTTCTGAGAATGATGAAAGGAAAGGTGGGCGAAGCATCTCAAGAAGAAGTGACATTACCTTAACGCCGCCAGAGGCCTCCCTATCCCGTTAACCTTATGTCCGCTTATGGCTAAAAGCGGACATTTCCTTAACGCCAATGTGAGGGGCTCGGTCAGCTCTCTATTCCCTCAAAGCCACGCCGCACTTATGGCAGTTTTTCGGAATACCTAACCTGATTTGCCAGCCAAGATTGGATCGGCAATTTGGACAGCGTTTTGCAAACTGGAGTAGACACAAGATTATGACGGCACCGAAAAGAGTACCGAATAAGTTGTCTTGGGTTCCTTCCGATAGATCTAACAACTCGATCGCGCCGACTACGCCGAGGGCAAATATCCAGAAAGCGACAAACAGGCCAATCGTCGCATTGTGGTGTCTGCGCAGCGTCTGAAGATCATCTGGATAAATCATGATCATGGAGCGCTTCCCATCGGTTGCCTCACCCTTTGGATATGGGGATCCCCGGGCTTCGCTCTCCTGGGCACGCACTTGGGACTGATGGAGCCGAGGAGGACAGAGCACCATATAGATATGCAAATTACCTATTGGTTAAAATCGCATCGTGTGGAGGAGGCTATGTCCGCTTTTGGCTAGAAGCGGACGTTAGCACCTTGATTCAAATTGATCCCGGTGGGCACTAGAACAGGTTCAGCTCCCGAATGCTGCGGAACACCGGGAACCATTGCCCGAACAAGGTCTGTGGCCACAACACCCTGAGCACGAGGTGGAAGAGTGCGTAACAGAACATCCACATCGGCCCGACCACGAAGAGGATGACGCGCCAGCTTTCCTTGCCCTCGAAACGCATGTAGCCCACCAGGAAAAGCGCCAGTGCCGGGATCAGCCCGATGACATGGGACGACCCGATATAGAACGCACACCAGAAGAAATACCGGGCCGCCCGGGTGTAGATCACCCGGGACGAGAGGTCCCCGTAATCGGCCTGGATATCGAAATGGATGTCGTCGGCCGTCGCCGTCATCTGACCGGCCACCGCTTGATCCCCCGATGTCCTCTCGGCGGGTGCGATCAAGAGGCTGGTGAATATCACCAGGCCGGTCGCCACCACGCCGAACCATGCCACCGTCTGGGGCTCGAGCCGCGTCGCCATTTCCCATTCGGCGGAATTGATGACGGCATAGAGAAAGATCCCGAAAACCACAACCGAGAACAGGAGATCCGGATTGCGGAGGTAATCCCGTTGCAGGGCGAATTGGCGCCCGCCCCGTGGCGCCTTGCTGCTTTGCCGGTAGCGCTTAAAAAGGGGCCACAGCACGCTGATCAGCGTGATCGAGAAGATGATGATGACCACCGGGCGGGACAGCCATTCGAATCCCCAGCGGGAGATCGAGATGAAGAGATAATTCTCGATCAAACCGCCCAGCACGAAGCCGAGGATGATCGGCGGCCGGGGCCAGCGGAACCGCTTCATCACCCAGCCCAAGAGGCCAAAGATCATCAGCACGTAAAGATCGCCCCAGTCGCGGCTGCCCTGGAAGGCACCGAGGAATGTTACGGAAAGAACCAGCGGCACCAAGATACCCACCCGGATCATGGCGATACGAGCGAGTTGGCCCGCGAACGCGAAACAGATGCCGGCACCGAGGATATTGGCCAGCGCCACCGACCACACCATGGTGTAGGTGAGGTCGAGCTGTTCGGTGAGCATCTTCGGCCCGGGAACGATGCCCTGTATCAGAAAGGCGCCCAGCAGCAGCGCCATGGAGGCCGAACCCGGCACACCGAAGGCGATGGTGGGCACCAGGGCACCGCCCTCCTTGGCATTGTTGGAGCTTTCCGAAGCAATGACGCCGCGCACATCGCCCTTGCCGAAACTTTCCGCGGCACCCTTCTCGGTGCGCGCGGCATGGCCGTAAGCAACCCAATCGATCACCGAGGCGCCGAGCCCGGGGATCGAGCCCATGATCGACCCGATCAGCGCGCAACGCAGGACCAGGAACCAGTTCTTGAAGACGTCCTTGACCCCTTCAAGCTGGCCACGGGCGTGGATGCTTTTAGTATCACCGGCGATGGTGGTCCGGGTGATGGCCAGGTCCGCGAGCTCCGGTATGGCAAAGATTCCCAGTGCGAAGGGCACCAGCGGCAAACCGTCCCAGAGATACATGGAATCGAAGGTCCAGCGCAGGGTGGCGCCTTCCTGATCGTTGCCGGCGGTCGCCACCAGAAGGCCCAACGCCGCGGCGATCAGACCCTTGATCGGGGAGCTTCCGGACAGCACCGCCACCAGCGAAAGCCCGAAGACACAGATGGCGAGCATCTCCGGTTCGGAAAAGGACACCATGAAGGGGCGGAGAATGGGCAGGCTCACCCCCAGCAGCAATGCGCCGAACAACCCACCGATCACCGAAGACGTGAACGCGGCCCCGAAAGCCCGGCTCGCCTCGCCGCGCCGCGCCATGGGATAACCGTCGAGGATGGTTGCCGCCGAACCGACGGTGCCCGGCACGCCGAACAGGACCGCCGGAATGGTATCGGACGTCACGGTGACCGAGCCAAGGCCCAGCATCATGGCGATGGCGGAATAGGGATCCAGCGCGTAGGTGAAGGGAAGCAGCAGCGACAGGCCGACGATGCCGCCGAGGCCCGGGATGACGCCGACGACCAACCCCATCAGGACGCCGGCGCACAGGAACCCGAGCCGCGTGGGGTCGGCCAAGATGACGGCGGCCTGGCCCGCCATGGCGAGCATTTCACCGAAACTGACCGTCGCCGTCAAATCCATTCATTTCCCCCTTGGGCGCACCCCCGGCCGACTTGCCGCGACTGTTTTAAATGGAGTTTCGCAATGGTGCAATGTCAAGGAACCGGAACCCAAGGCGCGTCCCATCCACTCAAGGCGGCGGCCCGGCGCCTGCCGTGGGTCCCCGCGCCAATCGCGCGTGGCGCCCCGCGATGTAGAGGGTCGCGCCGATCACCACCGTCGAGCCGACGATGGTCCAGGCATCGGGGAACAGGCCGAACAGGGTGATGTCGAAAGCGATGGCATAGAGAATCCGGACATAGTCGAAGGGGGTGACGGCGGTGGCTTCACCGGCCCGGAACGCCAGGGTGATCAATCCCTGGCCTACGACATAGAGTACCCCGGTCAGGGCGAGCCAGCCGAATTGCCCTGGGGTCGGGGTGATCCACACGAAAGCCGTGGGGATGGCGCCGACCATGGTGGATATCATCAAGTAATAGAAGACGATGGTCATGGGCTGATCGATGGCCGTCGCTTTCTTGAGAAAGACATGGGCCGAGGAGTGACAGAGGGTGGAGAAAACCAGCACCAAGAGCGGCACCGTCACATCGTCCATCACCGGACGGGCGACTATCAGCACGCCGCCGAAACCCACGGCGATGGCGGTCCAACGCCGCCAATGGGCGCGCTCGCCTAGAAACAGGACGGCCAGCACGATCAGCCATAGGGGCCGGGTATAGGTTATGGCGGTGATCACGGCGAGCGGCAGAAAGGCGAGCGCGTAATAGACGCAAATCTGGCCGACCCCGCCGAACAACCCGCGCCCCACATGAAGCCCCATGCATCGCGTCGCCACGATGCCGCGCCCGCCACGGACGAATAACGGCGCCAGGGCCACCAGCCCGAACACACAGCGGAAGAAATTGAGCTCGAACGGGTGGATGTCGGTAGCCAGCCATTTGGCGATGGCCATGGCGCCGGAAAAACAGGAGCCCCCCAACAGCATCCACAACCCGCCGCGCAGATTGCCGGGCAGCGCCGCCCAGCGCGCGACCAGGGGTGCCAATAGGGCCGGGACGGGGGCCAAAGATCCTAACCCGGCGCACCGGCCCCCTTGGGCTACATGGCCTCGATCAAAGCGGCGGCGGCGCGGTTGGATTCGCCATCGGCAAACGCGTCGTAATTGGCCCGGCCCTTGCCGGTGAAGCCATGGCCGACCCCGGGATAGACGCGGATCTCCACCCCCGGCTTGGCGCCGATGGCGGCCTTGGTCGCCGCGATCTCATCCATAGGAACCACCGGGTCCTGGTCGCCCACATGGATGGCCAGCGGGCAGGCCAGATTATCGGCCTCATCCAGGTGCTGGCCGATGGCGACGCCATGGAAGGACACCGCGGCATCGACCCCCAGCCGGGTGGCGGCGAGATAGGCGAAACGGCCGCCGAAGCAATAGCCGAACACCGCCACCTTGCCGTTGCATTGGGGCATGGCCTTAACGTGGGCGATGGCGTCGGCAAGGTCTTTAACCCCCTGCTCGACGTCGAAATTCTCGGACCGCTCGACCGCCTTGGCGCGGGCCTCGCCGTCGCGGCCCAAGGTGCCGGGAACGGTGCGCCAGAACATGTCCGGCGTCACCACCACCGAGCCCTTGGCGGCATAGTCGTCCATGATGTCCCGGGTGCCGTCCTCGATACCGAAGATCGGCGCCACCATGATGATGGCCTTGCCCGACGCCAGGGCCGGGGTGGCGATTTCGGCCGGCATGGCGCCGCCGTCGGCGGTCGCAATAGCGATAATTTCGGTCATGGTTGCGTCCTCGTTCTCCCCGTGGACCGCTTAAGTTTTTGCCCTAAGACGCGCGCCTTAGGCAGGCCCGGAAATGCTCTAGCCGCGCTGCACCATGAGCTTCTTGATCTCGCCGATGGCCTTGGCGGGATTGAGGTCCTTGGGACAGGCATTGGTGCAGTTCATGATGGTGTGACAGCGATAGAGCCGGAATGGATCCTCCAGCGCGTCGAGCCGTTCGCCGGCATGCTCGTCGCGCGAATCGACGATCCAGCGGTAGGCCTGCAACAATGTGGCGGGGCCCAAGAACCGCTCGGAGTTCCACCAATAGCTGGGACACGAGGTCGTGCAGCAGAAACACAGGACGCATTCCCACAACCCGTCGAGCTCCTTGCGCTCCTCGGGGCTTTGCAGGCGTTCGCCGTGGCCGGGCTCCGGCGTCTCGGACTTGAGCCAGGGCTCGATGGCGGCGTATTGGGCATAGGCCTCGTTGAGGTCGGGCACCAGGTCCTTCACCACCTTCAGATGGGGCAGGGGATAGACCTTGGCATCGCCCTTGATCTCGGCGATGAGTTTGATGCAGGCCAGCGTATTGACGCCGTCCACGTTCATGGCACACGACCCGCAAACGCCTTCGCGGCACGAGCGGCGGAAGGTGACGGTGGAATCGACCTCGTCCTTGATCTTGATCAGGGCGTCCAAGACCATGGGCCCGCAATCGTCTAGGTCCACCTCGAAGGTATCGAGACGCGGGTTGTCGTCTCCGTCGGGGTCCCAACGGTAGACCAGGAAGGATTTCACGTTTTCGGCCCCTGCCGGGGCCTTGTGGGTCTTGCCCTGTTTCACCTTGGAATTTCGGGGAAGTGCGAATTCCACCATGGGGCTGATCCTTAGTAAACCCGTTCCTTGGGCGGAAAGGTGTCGATATCGTCGGAGAGTGTGTTGAGATGCACGGGACGATAGGTGAGACGGGCGTTATGGGCGCCGTCCAGGTAAACCACCGTGTGCTTCATCCAGTTCTCGTCGTCGCGCTCGGGGTGGTCCTCGTGGGCATGGGCGCCCCGGCTTTCCTTGCGCGCCTCGGCGCAATGGAGCGTCGCCACCGCTTGGCTCATCAGGTTCTCAAGCTCCAACGCTTCCACCAGGTCGGAGTTCCAGATCATCGAGCGGTCGGTGACGGCCATGTCGGCGAGTTCCTCGGCGCAGGCATCGATCAGTTGCACGCCCTCGGTCAACACCTCCGACGTCCGGAAGACGGCGCAGTTGCTCTGCATGATGCGCTGCATCTTGTCGCGGATTCGGGCCACCGGGGTCGCGCCCTTGGCGGTGCGGACCTGGTCCAGATGGGCGATCGCCTCATCGCCGGCGCCTTTGGGCGGGGTGATCGCCGGACCGCCCGGCTTCACCAGTTGAGAGGCCCTGTCCGCCGCCGCCCGCCCGAAGACGATGATGTCGAGCAGCGAGTTGCAGCCCAACCGGTTGGCCCCATGGACCGAAACGCAAGCCGCCTCGCCGATGGCCATGAGGCCGGGCACCACGCGGTCGGGGTCGTCGTCGGTGGGGTTGATGACCTCGCCGTGATAATTGGTGGGGATGCCGCCCATGTTGTAATGCACCGTCGGCAGCACCGGGATCGGCTCCTTGGTGAGGTCGACGCCGGCGAAAATCTGCGCCGTCTCCGTTATTCCCGGCAAGCGCTCGGCCAGGAGGTCCGGGTCGAGATGCTCGAGATGGAGGTGGATGTGGTCCTTATTGGGCCCGACGCCGCGGCCTTGGCGGATTTCCACCGTCATGGCGCGGCTGACCACGTCGCGCGAGGCGAGGTCCTTGACGGTGGGCGCGTAACGCTCCATGAAGCGTTCGCCTTGGGAATTGGTGACATAACCGCCTTCGCCCCGCGCCCCTTCGGTGATGAGGCAGCCCGAGCCGTAAATGCCGGTGGGGTGGAACTGGACAAATTCCAGGTCCTGGAGGGGCAGGCCGGACCGCAGCACCATGGCGTTGCCGTCCCCGGTGCAGGTATGGGCCGAGGTGCAGGATAAATAAGCCCGACCGTAGCCACCGGTCGCCAGCACCGTCATCGGCGCGAGAAAGCGGTGGATGGTGCCGTCTTCCAGGCTCCAGGCCATGACGCCGATGCAGGCGCCGTCCTCGGCCATGATCAGGTCGAGGGCGAAATATTCCACGAAGAACCGGGCCTTGTGCTTGAGCGTCTGTTGGTAAAGGGTGTGGAGAATGGCGTGGCCGGTGCGGTCGGCGGCGGCGCAAGCGCGATGGGCGAGTTTCTCGCCGTAATTGACGGTGTGGCCGCCGAAGGGCCGCTGGTAGATCTTGCCTTCGTCGGTGCGCGAGAACGGCACCCCGAAATGTTCGAGCTCGGTGATCGCCGGGATGGCGTTGCGCACCATGAATTCGATGGCGTCCTGGTCGCCGAGCCAGTCCGAGCCCTTGACCGTGTCATACATGTGAAACCGCCAATCGTCGGGCTCCAAATTGCCGAACGACGCGCTGACGCCGCCCTGGGCGGAGACCGTATGGCTGCGGGTGGGAAAGACCTTGGTGACGCACGCGGTATCCAGTCCCGCCGCCGTCATGCCCAGGGTCGCGCGCAAGCCCGCGCCGCCGGCGCCGACGACGATGACGTCGAATTGATGGTCGGTGACAGGGTAGGGCTCGGACATGAACTACGACCCAAGGGCGATGCGCAGGACGGAGAGGATAGAGACCAAGGCGGCGAGCGCCGCGCCCCCCTTGATGGCGATAATCAGGGTGAATTTCGCGGCCTCGGTATGGACGTAGTCTTCGATCACCTCTTGCAAGCCCAACTGCAGATGATGGAAACCGACCACCAGCAATGCGATCATCGCCACTGGGGCGATCGGTCCGCGCAGCCAGGCCACCACCTCGCCATGGCCGGCGCCGGACAGTGCCGCCAGGGAGGCGACAAACCAGAAGACCAGGGGGACCAGGGCAATTGCGGTCAGCCGCTGGGCCCACCAACGGGCGGCCCCTTCCCTGGCTGAACCGAGCCCGCGCACGCGGCGGAGACGGCTTCCCAGCGTCGTCGGGCCGCTCATGGGATGCCGCCAAGACCAACCATACCCACCACCCAGGCGGCGCCGGTCAGCGCCAAAGAAGCCAGCACCGCGCACCAGCCGGTCAGCCGCGCGGTGGTGAGCTCGAAACCCATGCCGATGTCCCAGAACAAATGCCGGATGCCGTTGCAGAGGTGATAGAACAGCGCCCAAGTGAAGCCCAGCAGCACCAGCCAGCCAAACCATGATCCGGCGACCGCCCGGGCGCCTGCGAACCACTGGGGCCCCGCCGCGGCCGCGGCCAACCAATAAACCAGAAGCAGCGCGCCGAGCCCGAGGGCGACCCCCGTCATGCGATGAAGGATGGAAAGAACGGAAGTGAACTGGGGCCGGTAGACTTGAAGATGGGGCGACAGCGGACGGTCGTCTTGAGCCATGGAAGGGCCTCGGTCAGGGGCCGGGCCACCACATGTTAGGCCACGCGCGCACCCGGTTCAGGGCCCCGGTTTAGACCCTGGCCCGCGGCAAGTCAACGACGGCAAACGCGCGCCCCCGGCGGGTCAGGGAACCATCGGCGGGCCGAAAGTACCAGCCCCGGGAAGCGGCGAAATCGGGCGCGGCGGGGCCGGTTTCCGAGACCGTGGCCGGCGCCATGGGGCAACCGGACCAAAAAATACCAGGGAATCAGGGCTTTACAACGGAATTCTTTATTTACTATTTATCGTCTTGTGGACAAAATTGTGGAAAAACTGTGCGCTCTTTGTGAGTATTTAACAATTTTATGCACAAGAAATATCAATTTTACTTGACTTTTTACTTGCGATATTCGGCGGGCAGGGTGATCATTTACCCGGTTCATGGGAGTACCGGGTCCGTAACCGAGTCCAAGGGGGGAGGCTCCTCCGGGTTTCTTCAATTGGTCCGGATTTGGGTCCGGGGGCTGGACATTCAGGCCGGCTTCGGCCGGACGGATGAAAGGCCTGGCGTCGGGGGCGACTCCTGCTTCGGGAGGAGTTTCGCGAGAAGGCGGCCTTGACGGGCCGGTCGCCACCGGGCGGGGGGAATGGTTTCCACCGCCGAGCCGGCGTTTCCTGGTCCGCGTGTCTCCCCAAGGGCAAGCGGGCCGTTCCGGGGCTTTTGAAAGGGAGGCCCGGGTTCCAGGCGGATCATTACGGGGGCAACCCCGCATTGGTTCGTCCCTCCCCGCCGAAAGGGCAACTTTTCGTCGGGGCACTCCGGGAGGAGACTTTCGGGCCGGGGGCAACCTCGGGGAAGCGGGGAAACCTAAGCTTCCAAATGGGAACGGGAAAGGCCGCCGCGGTGGAATACCCATCCCTTCGCTAGGCACCGCAGCCCTCTCGGGGGCACCGGTTGCCGCAGCGGGTATCGCTTCTCTCCCTGGGATGCGGTGGTCGTCTGGGGTGGTCGCCAGGTGGCCCGCCATTCCCTTGTGCCGGGGGCAGCTCTCGCTCCCTGGGCGTCAGGTCCGTCCTTCGCGGGACATAAAGTGCAAGGTCCTTGGTCCTTGTGCGCCTGACGCCCTTTACCACTCCAAACCTCATCCACCAGGCAACTAAATTTTGCGGGAAACGGTGTTTGGCCCGGAAATGCTCTAGGACCGGCGTTCAGGCGGTTTGTAGAGCCGCGATGGCATCGGCGAAATCGACGACGCGCTGGGCCTCGGCCGCGTGCAGCGCCTCCACCATGCGTCCGTCGAGGGTGGCGACGTGTTCCCCCTTCGCCGTCGCCGCGGCGAAGGCCGCGATGATCCGTTTGGCCTCGCTGACCGCCGCGGCCGAAGGTGCGAAGGCGGCATTGGCGGGAGCGATCTGGCGCGGGTGGATGACCTGCTTGCCGTCGAATCCGAGACCGCGGCCCTGGGCGCAGGCGGCGGCGAAGCCGGCATCGTCGGAAAAATCGGGATAGACCGCGTCGATGGCGCCGAGCCCATGAGCCCGGGCGGCGAGCAGGGTGCGTTCCAGGGCATAAAGCATGGCCGTGCGCTGACCTTCGACCACGGCGCGCAATTCCTTGGCGAGATCCTCGAGCCCCATGGTGAAGTGGGCGAGGCGGCCATGGGCGGCGGCGATCTCGGGGGCGGCGAGGACCGCCCGGGCGGTTTCCATCATCGCCCAGAGCCGCGCGCCGGCACCCTCGGCGTCGAGCAGGTCGCCGGCGGCGCGCACATCGTCGGGGCCGGTGACCTTGGGCAACACCACCCCATGGGCACCCGAAGCGGCGGCGGCGCGGAGGTCGGCCTCCGCCCAGGGGGTATCCATGGCGTTCACGCGGACGACGATTTCGCGCCGCCCAAAGCCGCCCGCGGCGATGGCCGCGCACACCTGGTCGCGGGCCGCCTCCTTGGCGTCGGGCGCAACCGAGTCTTCCAGATCGAAGATCAGCACGTCGGCCGCCAGGGTTTTCGCTTTTTCATGGGCCCGCGCGTTGGTCCCGGGCATGTAGAGACAACTGCGCCGGGGCCGCTCGGCCCCCGTCTCGGTGAACTCCGCCATTGCTCCCTCCGGGGGCGATCGACCGCTCTTGGCAAACTCCGAGCGAGACTACGGGTCGGGCCGATGCCGTGCAAGGGCGGTCCCACGGGAAGTGTCTTAGCGCCGGGTTGTATCGGGCCCGGGCCTGGGATATGACACCGGGGGCGTTGCCAACGGGGGCCCGCGCGAAGCGCAATGAACACGGCGGAATTTCTTATCAAGGGCCTGATAGTGGGCTTTCTGGTGGCCGTGCCGGTCGGGCCGGTCGCCGTCATGTGCATTCACCGCACCATCGCCCATGGGCGTCTCGCCGGGTATGTCTGCGGCCTGGGTGCGACCCTAGCGGACACCGTTTTCGGCGCCATCGCGGCGTTGGGCCTCGGCTTCATCGCCGCCGAGCTGATCGCCAACCAGTCCTGGCTCAGAATCGGCGGCGGCATCCTGCTGGTCGCCCTTGGCCTCCGACTGGCGCTTTCCCGGCACCTGACCCGCGGTGCCGAGGCCCAGGAACGCGAAGAGGAACGCGAAGAGGAACGCCATGGGCAAGGCAATGGGGAAGATGATGGGACGGGCTCCTTGTCATCTCGGCAAGGGCTCGACGCTCACATCGGCAACTTCGCCTCATCCTTCGTGGTGATGATCACCAATCCCATCACGCTGTTGTCCTTCGCCGCCATCTTCGCCGCCATCGACATCGCCGAGATCGGCGAAAAGACGCGCTGGGCCCTTGCCCTGGTCGCCGGCATATTCGCCGGCGGGGCGCTGTGGTGGACCATCCTGATCACGGTCTCTTCCCTGTTCCGCCACCGCATCGACGCTCAAGGCATCCTCTGGGTCAGCCGCGGCGCCGGCGCCCTGGTCCTGATCTTCGGCCTCGTCATCCTGTTCTTCCCCGAACTCCTGCCCCAACGCCCAGGCGCGCCCGGATTTTAGCCAGGCCCTAGAGATAACCCCTAAAGATAGCCCCGCGCCAGTTCCTCGGCGATCTGCACGGCGTTGAGCGCCGCCCCCTTGCGCAGGTTGTCCGACACCACCCAGAGCGATAGACCGCAGGCCACGGTGTCGTCGATGCGGATGCGGCTGACATAGACGGCATCCTCGCCGGCGCATTCCTCGGGCGTCACGTAACCCTCGTCGGCCCGGCGGTCGACCACCACGATTCCGGGCGCATGGTCCAGCGCCTCGCGCGCCTCTTCGGCCGAGAGCGGGCTCTCGAACTCGACGTTCACCGCCTCGCCATGGCCGATGAACACCGGCACCCGCACGCAGGTGGCCTGGACCTCGATGGCGGGGTCGAGGATCTTCTGGGTCTCGGCGCGGATCTTCCACTCTTCCTTGGTGGCGCCGTCCTCCATGAACGTGTCGATATGGGGGATGACGTTGAAGGCGATCTGCTTGGTGAACTGCTCCTTGACCATGGGGTCGTTGACGAAGACGCCCCGGGTCTGGTTGAACAGCTCGTCCATGGCGGCCTTGCCGGCGCCCGACACCGACTGGTAGGTCGCCACCACCACCCGGCGGATGGTGGCGAGATCGTGGAGCGGCTTCAGCGCCACCACCATCTGGATGGTCGAGCAATTGGGGTTGGCGATGATATTGCGTTCGCGGCAGCCGGCCATGGCTTCCGGGTTGACTTCGGGCACCACCAGGGGGACGTCCTCGTCCATGCGGAAGCGCGACGAATTGTCGATGACCATGCACCCGGCCGCCGCCGCGCGCGGCCCATGGATGTCGGCAACCTCGGCGCCGGCGGAAAACAGCGCCATGTCGGTGCCCTCGAAGTCATAGTGCTCGAGGTTGGCGACCTTCAGTATGCGCCGCTGGCCGAACGACACCTCCTTGCCCAGCGAGGCCGAGGAGGCGAGCGCGACCACCTCGTCGGCGGGAAATTCCCGCTCCGACAAACTCTGCAGTATCTCCCGGCCGACATTGCCGGTGGCGCCGACCACGGCGAGCTTGTACCCCATGGGCCTGGTTTCCTGGCGGTCGGGTGAAAGGGCCCGGATCACTTACCCCTAAAGGCGCGCGCGCGCAAGCGGGGCGGTCGGTCGGCCGGCGCAGAGGGCCGGGCACTTCCATTGCGGGGGCGCCCTCCGGTGGTTCGCCATGGCCCAAACCCGGCGTGTCAAATTTCTTGGCCCCCCCATGATCCACGGCTAGGCTTACGATGCGTGGCGAACCATGAGGATGGGCCAATGTTTCCGCTTTCACACATGATGAAATCCTTCGTGCGCGTCGGCACCCTCAAGGTGATCGACGCCGACGGAAACCTCCACGTGTTTTCAGGCGACCCCGGGCCCAACGTCACCATGCGGCTGACCGACCGGTCTCTCTATTACAAGCTCGTCTTCAATCCCGAGTTGCATGCGGGCGAAGCCTACATGGATGGCCGCATGAGCTTCGAGGATTCGACCCTGCGCGATTTCCTGACCCTGTTTTCGCTGAACCGCCTGTCCCTGGGCTCGTACCCGTTGCAGAAGGTCCTCAGGGCGGTCTCGCGCCAGTTCAAGCGTCTCCAGCAGGCCAATCCGGTCGGCAAGGCCCAGCGGAACGTGGCCCACCATTACGATTTGGGGAACGATTTCTACCGGCTGTTTCTCGATGACGGGCTGCAGTATTCCTGCGCCTATTTCTTAGAAGACGACGAGACCCTGGAACAGGCGCAGCACAACAAGCGTAGGCTGCTCGCGGCCAAGCTCAACCTGGCGCCGGGCCAGACCATTCTCGATATCGGCTGCGGCTGGGGCGACCTCGCGCTCTATCTTGCCGGCCTGGAAGATGTCGAGGTCACCGGCGTCACCCTTTCCCGGGAGCAGGCCGATCTTGCCCAGGCCCGGGCCCGGGAAGCCGGGCTGGATGGCCGCGTCCGGTTTGCCCTCAAGGACTACCGGGAGGTCCAAGGGCGTTTCGACCGGATCGTCTCGGTCGGCATGTTCGAACACGTCGGCGTCCATCATTACGGGGAGTTCTTCGGCAAGCTGAACGCGCTCATGGAAGATGACGGATTGGCGTTGATCCATTCCATCGGCCACATGAGCCCGCCGGGAACCGCCAGCCCGTGGCTGCGAAAGTACATTTTCCCGGGCGCCTATTCACCGGCGCTATCGGAGGTGTTCGCCGCCGTCGAGCAAAATTCCCTCTGGGTCACCGACCTGGAGTTCCTGCGCCTCCATTACGCGAAAACCCTCGCCCACTGGGGCCGGCGCTTCGCCGCTAACCGGGCCGAGATCGAGGCGATGTACGACGAAAAATTCGCCCGTATGTGGGAGTTCTACCTGACCAGCGCCGAAATGATGTTCGTGACCGGCAGCCAACTGGTTTTCCACATGCAATTGGCGCGCAAGCGCGACGCCGCGCCCATCAATCGCGACTACATCACCGACCGGCAGCGCGCCTACGCGAAGCGGGAAACCGTCGGCCGGCCGGAAGCGGTGTCCTAGCCCGACGGCAGGCGGTATGCCCCCCGCTGAAATTAAGCCGGAAGGGATGTTAGAAGGAGGGCGCCTCCGACCCGCGTTGCGATGGCGCCGCCGCCGGCTTTTAAAACGCTCTCACCACCCGATCGCCTTGGGCAGCCATGTCGCGATCTCTGGGAATTGGAACAGCAGCACGATGGCAACCACTTGCAGCGCGACGTAGGGCATGACGCCCACATAGATGTCGCGGCTGGAAACTTCAGGCGGCGCGACACCCTTCAGGAAGAACAGGGACCAGCCGACCGGCGGGGTCAGGAAGGAGGTCTGGAGCACCAGGCAGACCAAGATCGCGACCCACACCATGTCGACATCAGTGCCGGCGAAGACGGGGAGGAACAGGGGCAGCACGATATAGCAAATCTCGATCCACTCCATGAAGAAGCCGAGCACGAACAGCAGGAACAGCATGAAAACAAGGTCGGCGGTGGGCCCGCCCGGCACCAGCTCGAAGAGTTGCGCCACCAACTCGTCCCCATCGAGGCCGCGGAAGGCAAGCGAGAAGGCCTGGGCGCAAATCAAGATGAAGAACACCATGGCGCTGATGCGCAGGGTGCCGCGAACGGTTTCCGTCAACACCTGCCAGGTGAGCCGTCGCGCGAAGGCGGCCACCAGGATGCTGCCCAACGCGCCGACGGAAGCGGCTTCGGTGGGGGCCGCGATGCCGCCGATGATGGAGCCGAGCACCGCGACAATCAGCAGAATCGGCGGCATGACCACCTTGATGATTTGGACCAGAAGCTGAACCTTCGATACCGCGGCGCGCTCGTCCGCCGGGATGGCCGGCGCCATCTCCGGCCACAGCCACCCCACGACCAGCAGATAGAGAACATAAATGCCCGCCAATAGCAGGCCGGGGATCATGGCGGCGGCGAAAAGCGTGCCCAGGCCCTGG
>Ga0209980_10000367_pt1 | contig 24111 bp, 21 predicted proteins | sample CR02metaG_FD_183611 | JGI IMG/M metagenome (GOLD analysis project Ga0209980, IMG submission 183611) | Deep subsurface microbial communities from Mariana Trench to uncover new lineages of life (NeLLi) - CR02 metaG (SPAdes) (version 2) | ecosystem: Environmental > Aquatic > Marine > Ocean trench...
TGGCGCGCCCGGCAGGACTCGAACCTGCAACCCTCGGCTTAGCTTACCAACTACCGCTTTCGCGGCCCCAAGTTCACGGGTTTGTGGTCTGGACTATCTCTTCGCCATCTCAGGCGCTGCACGTATAGTCTCTACGGAGCCCTACGATAATCGGCAGCGAAATTAACACGCTTAGCCTGACTATTCTTGGGGGCCTTTACCCTCAGCGTCGCATTCGAACGAAACTTGCTCGAATAAGTCGATCTGAGCCTTCAAGACTCCCAGGTCACCCTTTGCTAACATCTGATGCAACCGCTTCATGAGCGCAGTCTACACTGACGTACGGGTCGACCACAGGTTTCCACGGGATTGCCATCAGCATTACCTGTTAAGGTTTCCCCGTTACGGTGCAGTCCACTGCATCGGTTCTGTTTCCCGATGCAGGCTCCATGATTTAAAGGCCGATGCTCTATCCAATTGAGCTACGGGCGCAACAATTTATAGGCATTCTCCTCACAAAAAAACACGTCGGATCTCGTGGCTGGTCGGGGCAGAGGGATTCGAACCCCCGACCCTCTGCTCCCAAAGCAGATGCGCTACCAGACTGCGCCATGCCCCGCTGCCAGATCCAGACCCGCCCAAGTCAGGTCTAAGCCGGACCTGGCGGGGCACGATCATACGGGCGCCCCCGAAATCAGTCAATTTTGGTTTAATAGGGGCATAGAACATCTTTCGTCTGGAGCTGTGATGAAAAATTCCGTATTGATGCTGCTGTTTCTTTCCGCCTGGGGCGTTGCATACGGCGAGGACAGTGTGCCTGCGCACCCGCATGTCAGAGTTGAAACGACGCAAGGCACCTTCGTTCTCGAACTGGAGGGCAAGCGTGCCCCGCTGACTGTTCGAAACTTTCTGTCCCTGGTCGACAGCGGTCATTACGACGGCACGATCTTTCAGCGCGTGATACCTGATTTCATGATTCAGGGGGGCGGCTACACGCCCGACCTCAAGGCCAGGAAATCTGCCAACAGGATTCCGAACGAGTCCGGCAATGGGCTGAGTAACACCTACGGCACGATTGCGATGGCGAGAACGTCAGATCCCCATTCGGCCAGTGCCCAGTTCTTTGTCAACATCGCCGATAACACGCGCTTGGATCCCAGTCCGGGGAGCTGGGGATACACCGTGTTTGGTTACGTCATTGAGGGTATGGAAGTCGTCGACAAGATAGCGGCAAGTCAAACGGGTCCGGCTGGCAAATTCAGGAAAGACGTTCCGATCGTGCCGGTTGTGATCAAGAAGGTGTCGAGGGTTGTGTACGACGATTGAAATCGTTGCAATCGATCTGACTCAAGCAACGAATGTCAGTCCGCAACGGTCGGGGCGCGACTACGATCATTGGCAGGCGGACTGGGTGGTCCGCTGTGGAAGCGGAACTGGTCATCGGGTTCTGAAATCAGTCTTGCTTCCAGGGTTTTCAGCCCTTCAAGCCGCTCATCGAATTCCTCTTCTCTGCCAGAGACTTCTTCTTTAGCGAAGGCCAGGTATTGTTCGAAATGCCGCGCCTCCGAGGCGAGCAGTCCCGCATAGAACTTGCTCAGGTTTTCCGGCAGGTGTGGGATGAGCGCCGCGAACCGTTCGCAGGACCGTGCTTCGATCAATGCACCAACCAGCAACATGTCAAGGAGGTGGCCGGGCTCTTCCCGTCTCACCGCTTGTCGCAGTTGGCCGGCGTAACGTGACGCCGAGAGGCGTCTAAACGGCACGGACATGTCGTCCATGAGTTTCTTCGCCTGTTCGAAATGGCGGAGTTCTTCTCGTGCGAGCCGCGACATGCGGCGGGCAAGCACCGTGCGCTCCGGGTAGCGATATATGAAGCCGAGTGCTGTCGATGCCGCCTTGAGTTCACAGTTCGCGTGATCGAGTAGCAACTCCGGCAAGCGCTTGCAGGCTTCGTCTACCCATGCTGCCGGTGTCGGCGTATCGAAGAATGTCGCAATCGGTTCCGGCACCTGTTCGGTCAAAGCCACTCCGGTACCTCGTCCGCGGTCTGCAATCTGTCTTCCGGTTTTTTTGCAAGCAGCAGGTTAATGAGGACCTGGTATTGCGCGAGGCGCATCGGCAGCAAAGGAACCGGCGAGTTGCTGTGTTTGTAAATAATGCCCATGGCATTGGCGGCGTAAAAGGGTTTCTCGCCAGTCAGCATCTCGTAGAAAATAACGCCGAGGCTGTAAATATCGCTGCGCGCGTCGACCTCGTTGGCATGTCCCTGCTCCGGGCTCATGTAGTAGGGCGTGCCGAAGATCTCGCCCTGGTCGGTCATCTTCAGATTCGAACGCATGCGTTTGGCCAACCCGAAATCGATTAACACGATGTTGCCGTCGTCGCGCAGCATGATGTTTCCGGGTTTGAGGTCCCGGTGCAGGATACCCACCTTGTGTATTTCTGCCAGTGCGCTGGCGATCTGCTGGAGGTAGTCCACGGCATCCTGCTCGCTGATGCCCTCCTTCATTTTTTGTTTCAGATCACCGCCCGACAAGTACTCCATGGCGATATGCGCATGATCGTCGCTGACGCCGAGGTCATAAATCTTGACGATGTTCGGGTGCTTAAGATCGGCAATCAATTCGTATTCCTGCAGGAAGCGGTCGAACACGTCAATGTCATCGGTCAGATCCGGTATCTGGCGCAGGACTTTCAAAATAACTTTGATGCCGGCTGATTCCTTCTCAGCCAGGTAAACGGCGGAATGTTCGCTGACGGCAAGCTTCTCGATGAATCTATAGCCTTTGATCAGAGGGCGCAGGCCCATGGCCAGGTCATTAACGAAAAGCGAAGCTGTCGAGGCGACGCGATGCTGTGCGAGTAAAATACGGCCCAGCATGACGATCAGGGCATCATGGCTGATGTTCTCGCGGGAAAAGAAGCCGTCCACGCCGAGTTTTTTGGCCTCGCGCTTTTCTTTTTTCTCGTCACCACCGCTGAAATATACGATCGGTGGAAACCCCGGTGTCTGGAGGAACTGTTTCAGCGCTTGCAGGCCCCCTTTCTTGCCGAGCTCGTCGCCTAACAGAACGATGTCGTTGCCGGCGCCAGAGAATTCGTCCCGCAGGTGGCCGGCGGTGACGGGATCGTAGGCGGAGATGATGGCATCAGGCCAGTGAGTGGTAACGTGATGTATGAGCAGGCTGCGGAACTCGGCCTGTCCGTCAATGATCATGACTTTGATGCTCATAGCGTTTGTCGGGCTGCGGGCGTTTCCTGTGCCGGGCAGATCTCTTACATCCCGACTGCAGTGCCGGGATCACTCATCGATTCTTCGTCCCCTCCTGCGCCTGCTTCTTGCTCGTCGTCCTGGATAATGTCCAGGCCGGCCAATTCGTGCAGGCTTGCATTGCGCAAGACCTTGGCGTGGTCGTTGCGCTCCTGCGCCAACTCGAGCAAATATTCCTTCGTGACATCGCCGGTAACGTACTCGCCGGAGAAACAGGATGTGTCGAATTCCCTGATGTCCGAATTGTCATGTCGCACGGAACGAATGAGGCCGTGCAGGTCCAGATAAATGAGACGGTCCGCGCCGATGATCTCCTGAATCTCTTCCGTCGACCTGCCGTTCGCAATGAGCTCCGATGCGGCCGGCATGTCGATGCCATAGACGTTCGGATAGCGTACCGGGGGAGCCGCCGACGCAAAATAGACTTTGCGCGCGCCGGCCTCGCGGGCAAGCTTGATGATCTGCCTCGATGTCGTACCACGAACGATCGAATCATCGACGAGCAGCACATTCTTGTTGCGAAATTCGAGATCGATGGCATTGAGCTTTCTTCTGACCGACAACGCGCGCTCTGCCTGGCCGGGCATGATGAACGTTCTGCCGATGTAGCGGTTCTTGATGAAGCCTTCCCGGTATTTCACGCCCAGGTGGTAAGCAACCTGCACGGCAGATGTCCGGCTCGTATCGGGAATCGGTATGACGACATCGATGTCATGGTCGGGCCACTCACGGACGATTTTGCCCGCTAATTGTTCGCCCATGCGCAACCGCGCCTTATAGACGGAGAGATTGTCGATGATCGAGTCGGGACGTGCGAAGTAGACGAACTCGAATATGCAGGGTGAATTCCTTGTTTCGCCGCTGTAGTCGTGGCTGAAAAAATTGCCATCCTTATCGATGAAAACAGCTTCTCCGGGCCGGACATCCCGTATTTTGCCGAACTGCAGCACGTTCAAAGCCACGCTTTCTGACGCCACCATGTATTCGGTGCCCGCTTCGGTCTCTTTCTCGCCCATGATGAGCGGACGAATACCATTCGGATCCCTGAACGCAACAACACCATGGCCGATCACCAGTGCGACGACGGCATAGCCGCCGCGGCAGCGCCTGTGCACCGCCTCAACGGCGTCGAAAATCTGCTCTGGCACCGGCCGACCGTCCGCACTGTTCTGGATTTCGTGAGCGAACACGTTCAGCAGCACTTCCGAGTCCGAGCCGGTGTTCAGATGGCGCCGGTCCTGACGGGTCAGGAGCTCGGCGAGTTCGTCGTAGTTCGTCAGGTTGCCGTTGTGGGCAAGGCAGATGCCGTAAGGTGAATTGACGTAAAAGGGTTGTGCTTCAAAGGGTTGCGAGCCACCCGCGGTCGGGTAGCGAATATGACCGATGCCGATGTTGCCGGTGAGGCGCAACATATGCCGCTGATGGAACACATCGCGTACGAGGCCGGTACTCTTCCTGACATGCAGGCCGCCCTCGCCGTAGGTGACTATGCCGGCGGCATCCTGGCCGCGATGTTGCAATATGGTCAGCGCATCGTAAATCGCCTGGCTGACAGGCTTCTTTCCGACGATTGCGACGATCCCGCACATGCTCTAGTTCTCCCTGGCCACACCGGGAATATCGATCGGCAATTCTTTCGGCACTTCGTCCGGCTGCAGAAGCTCGACACCTATCGGCGCCATCACGCGTATCCAGTCGGCAACATGGCTGCCGTATGGTATCAGCCTCGACTTCAGCCACCAGTGATCATTATCGAAGCCGGCAAACTGCCCGCCGATGATAAAAACGGCGATCAATACGACACCACGGCAAAAGCCGAAGATTCCGCCGAGAATCCGGTCCGTACCACTCAGTGCCGAGAGGCGAATAATCTTCGAGATGCCCCAGCCGAGCAAACCTCCAAACGCCAGTATCACGACGAAGACAAGAATGCGGCCGAACCAGAGTTGCAGCTCGGCAGAACTCAACCAGCCTGCAGATAGTGTCCCGGCGGCAAAGCCGAAACGCAGCGCGGCCCAGATCGCGATCAGCAGCGCGGCGATAGAAATAGCTTCTTTGACAAACCCCCGCATGAACCCGACGCCAACAGATATTGCAATGGCAATAGAGACGACTATGTCGGCGATTGGCATCAGAAATGAGTGTCTATTTGCGTGGCCGGCACAATTCCGGTGTAGCGTTTGGCGGGATTCTAGCAGAAGAAAGAACTAACGCATCCGAATATTTTTTCGGCGTCACAGGCCATCACGGATGTGTCACCACCTGTCCCTGATGGCCGACAGAATTCAGTTTGGCGGCCATCGATTCGGCCCCCTCGCGGTTTTTCTGGGGGCCGATCCTGACCCGGTGCAACGGCCCGGACTCGGTCTGCAACTGACTCAGAAAAGCCGCGAAACCCTGTTTGCGGAGATCCGCTGCCAGACGTTCCGCGTTGGCCTGATTCGAGAAACTGCCGAGCTGGACGGCCCACATGCCGGTCGGAGATATGGCCTGCACCAGTTTCGTATTGTCGGCGGCCTTCGGCTGACTTTTTACGGGCCCCGTCGCCGGGCTCCTGTCAGCGACCGGCTGGTCTATCTTCGCAACACTTGCTGCGGGCTTGTTGTCGGCGCCGCTGGTATTACCCGGTGCCGGTACGGGTTCGGTCCGGTCACGCTCGAGGACGATCGTCTGAGTCTTTCGCATCTGACCATTCTGACCGGGCAGTGAGACCGATTCTGTGATGATCTCGGTACTGGTAGATGGGCCATCGAGGAATACCGGGACGACCAAAACCGCGAAAACCACGAGCACGACGGCACCGATGATACGTTCCTTTAGCGATCTGTCCATTAGTGGTTTCAATGCCTGGGCGCTCCCGTGCGGCGCGAGTATAGCCTAACGTGGATAACGATTCTTCGCTTGTGGCTTGTCCGCCGTACAGGCGATATTTACAGGTCAGATGCCCTTGAGCCACTGCAGCGCCGGACCGACAACATAGAAAGATCCGCTGACGAGAATCAAGTCTTTGGCCGTGGCCCGACTACAGGCGTATTGCATGGCGTCGGACAGGCTGTCCGCGACCAGACAGGGTTTGTCACACAGGTTCGCGATGCCTGCAGCCAGCTCTCTCGCTGCAAGCGCCCGGGCACTCTCGGCCCTTACCGCAACCCAGGTGTCCACAAATTCAAGCAACGGCGAGACGATGCCGCCCAGGTCCTTTTCCCGAAGCATGCCGCTGATTGCGATAATCCTGCCACCCGGCGCGATGTCAGCCAGAAAATCGCTCAGCGCGGTGGCAGCTGCCGCGTTATGCGCCACATCCAGCAGCCATTGCCTGTCTGTTTGGAAGAGCTGGCAACGACCTGCCAGTTCGAGTTGACCGAAGGCCTTGTTGATCACCTGTCGATCCAGCAGCTCATCGAGACGCATGGCTTCGATCAGCGCCAGGACCGCCGAGGCGTTCTGTAACTGAAACTTGCCGGCCAGGGCCGGCATCCCAAGCGAACTGAGTTTGCTGCGGCGCCCCGACCACGCCCAGGTTCCTGACGAATCGGATTCCGCTGCGTAGTCGAAGTCCTTACCTCGTCGACACAGATCGGCACCGATCTTTTCCGCCGCGGTCAGGATGGCATTCGGCGCGTCCGGTGCGCCGAAAACGAATGGTTTGTCTTTCCGCATTATGCCGGCCTTCTCCGCCGCGATGCTTTCGATGTCCTCGCCGAGCCAGTCGCAATGATCAAGCGAGACATTGGTAATGATTCCGGCATCGGGCTCGATCGCGTTTACAGCGTCGAGCCGGCCACCCATACCGACTTCAAGAATAATTGTATCGGCCTTGTTTGTTTCGAAAGTCACGAGCGCGGCCAAGGTGCCAAACTCGAAATAAGTCAGCGGAACATTTTGTCTTGCCGCTTCCACGCACTCGAACGCGGCAATGATTTCTTCGTCGCTGACGGGTACGCCGTTCATCCGAATTCTCTCGTTGTAGTCATTGAGGTGGGGCGAGGTATAGGCACCGACACGTTCGCCGCTATTGATGAACAAGGCCTCGAGCATCGCAACGCTCGAGCCTTTACCGTTGGTCCCTGCAACGTGAATCACGCGGCCCGGCCTGGACGGTTGAAGCCGCCCGAGGACCTCCTCTACCCGGTCGAGCCCCAGATCAATCTCAGTGGGTGAAAGCGTCTCGAGCCAGCCAAGCCAGTCGTTGAGTGAGGCAAAAGTGGAGCTGGACAAAACGAGTTGGTCCATGGTGATCCGGGCGACTTTCTTAGCTGACGGGCCTGGGACGATGTTCGAATTTCGCAAGCAGATCAGCAACCTGCTCTCGAAGCTCGCGGCGATCGACGATCATATCGACAGTACCGTGATCGAGCAGAAATTCGCTTCGTTGAAAGCCCTCCGGCAATCTCTGGCCAACTGTCTGTTCGATGACTCTTGGACCGGCAAATCCGATGAGCGCTTTCGGCTCGGCAATGTTTACGTCCCCCAGCATGGCAAGACTGGCCGAGACGCCACCCGTCGTGGGATCGGTCAATACAGAAACATACGGGACGCGCGTGTCGCCGAGTACAGCCAATGCCGCCGAAGTTTTTGCCATTTGCAGCAAAGAAAAAAGCGCCTCCTGCATGCGAGCACCGCCGCTCGCAGAAAAGGAAATCAAGGGCATCTTATTCTCTGCACTATGTCGCGCCGCCCTGCAGAATCGCTCGCCGACGACAGATCCCATCGACCCACCCATGAACGCGAATTCGAACGCGCAGACAACCACAGGCCGGCTGTGCAAGGTCCCGGTAACTGTGACAAGCGCGTCCTTTTCGCCGGTTTTTTTCTGTGCCTGTGATATCCGGTCTTTGTATTTCTTGCTGTCTTTGAAACGTAGCGGGTCTCGCGACTCGAGTGATGCGGCGATCTCCTGCTGTGAATCCGGGTCCAGGAAGTATTCAAGACGGCGCCGCGCGCCGATACGCATGTGGTAATCGCACTTGGGGCAAACATAGAGGTTGCGTTCCAGCTCGGTTCGATATAACTGCGCATCGCATTCCTGGCACTTGATCCACACGCCTTCGGGCACCGACCGCGTGCGCTTCTCGGTGCTGATCCTGGACGGCATTAGTTTTTCAAACCAGCTCATAGGTCGGCATCATAAACGAAAATTGGGGACGGAAATTGGGGCCCATCCCACTGCTGTCCGATAAACGAATGTTGCAGCGGCTGGAACGAAGTGATTGTATGGAGTGCGGGTGGAGTGTCAGGCTACGGACATGGGTTGCAAGGCTTGTCTCAGAGACCGTGGCCCGCAGGGATGCGGGCCCCGAGCCTGCATGGACGTACTTGCGGCGTGTCTCTGAGACAAGCCTTGCAACCCATGTCCTTTGTCGTGGTACCGGCTTTATGGGACAGCAGTGAGCCCATCTTTAATTTCTCTCTGACGGGCGATTGGCAAATCAAAGCTACTCGGATAGTCAACTTTGATCAGGGTTAATCCATGTGCAGGCGCCGCAATTCCCCCCTTGCTTCTATCACGACTTTCGAGTACGTTTTTTGCCCAAGCGGGGCGCTCTTCGCCCTGCCCGACTGTGGCCAGTAGTCCTGCGATGTTGCGAACCATGTGCTGCAAAAACGCATTGGCTGTAACGTCGATACTTATCCAGTCTCCATCCCGGATGATCCGGATGCCGGTTATTTCGCGTACCGGAGTCGATGCGCGGCAACCGGCGGCCCTGAAGGCCGAGAAATCGTGTTCGCCAAGCAAACACTCTGCCGCCTGCTGCATGTCTGCTTCATTGAGCGGTTGATGTATGCACCATGCCCTGTTCCGGTACAGGGAAGAGCGAACGAACCTGTTCAGAATCAAATAGCGGTAACTTCGCGATGTCGCTGAGAAGCGCGCATGAAAACTTTCGTTCACGACCTTTGCCCAACAGGCATTTACGTCATCGGGAAGATTGCTGTTAACGCCGAACACCCAGCCGCGGGTCGAGCGCTCTGCTTTACTGTCGAAATGAACGACCTGCGCCAGCGCGTGCACGCCGGCATCCGTTCGCCCGGCACATGTTGTTTCGACCCGCTCGTCTGCAACTTTCGACAACGCGTCTTCGACGGCGGTCTGAATGCCGACACCGTGCCGTTGGCGCTGCCAGCCGTTATAAGCCGTGCCGTCGTACTCGATACCGAGGGCTATACGCATGATTCGAAGAAGATTTCAGCAGGCATGCAGAACTGAAGGCGACAGCCGACAGGCAACGCGACAATGATTTTTCCTGGGAGACGCTTCTACTTATTCAGGTAGCGCATCAAGCAACTGTTGTGCCTGTTGCTTCTGGCTATCATCGCCTTCGTTGAGCACTTCTTCCAGTATGCTGCGGGCACCGCCCGGATCGCCCATATCGACGTAAGCACGCGCGAGGTCGAGTTTCGTGCCAACCTCCGTCATCGTGCGGGCATCATCATGCAGGTCGGTCGCATCGGCAGGCCCGGGCCCCGGTTGGTCGACAGTTTCGTCGTCTCGGGGCTGATCGACGGTATCGCCATCTTCGATGATGCCGAACGCGCCTGTCAGGTCGCCGAGATCCGCGCCCATGGCCGTGAATGCGTCCTGCGGCAGGGACTCCGTTTTTGCAAAGTCGAAATCGCCTTCCATGTCCACCAGAACCGTTGATTCATCCGAGTCATCATCCATCGGCGCAAGCAAGGTCTCGGCATCGCCGATCGGGCTGTCCACCGTTTCGTCGTCATCGAGTCCGGACGCCACCAATGTTTTCTCCTGGTCGGAAATAACATCGCCGACATCGGCTGCGGTATCGACAGTAAAATCCTCGCTCAGGATCTGAGTCTGGCCGGTAGCGTCGAGCAGGCTCGGGTCAATCTCCGCGCCTCGGTAGGTGCCCGTGCCGGATTCCGCATCATCATCCAGCTCCGTATTCTTGCCTGTCGCCGCGAGGGCTTCGTGTTCAGTCGTGTCATCCAGATCGGACGCAAAACTCGCTTCGGGAATTCCCTCCAGGTCCAAACCCAGGTCATCGAGATCAATTTCAGCCGTCGCATCGACCGGCTTTGCTTCTTCGTCAAGCGAAGCCACTTTGCTTACTTCGTCGGCTGCGATCGACGGCAATTCGCCCGTCTCTTCGAGCGTCTGGAATTGTTGTTCGATGGTCGGCGTTTCCGCTGTGACGCCCGCATCATCGAGCGGCGTCTCAGCGGTGACGTCCGTATCATCGAGCGGCGTCTCAGCGGTGACGTCGGTATCGTCGAGCGACGTCTCAGCAGTCGGCATCTCCGCCGTGCCGTCGCCGAGGTCCGTTTCTGCCGTCGGCATCTCCGCCGTGCCGCCGCCGAGATCCGTTTCTGCCGTTGGCATCTCCGCCGTGCCACCGCCGAGATCCGTTTCTGCCGTTGGCATTTCAGCAGTGGAACCCGTCTCTTCGATCCCTGCGACCTCTGGCATCTGGGCCGTCTCTTCAGGCCCCGACTCTATCGTGTCCGCTTCTTGCAAAGCCGATGTTCCCATGGTGTCGCGGAGCAGATCGAGGCCCTCATCCCCGGCGCCCTCGCCCAGATCGATGACATCATCGGCAGCGTCGGCGGCACCAGCGGCGAAATCCATATCGAGTTCGCTTGCCTCGTCCAGCGCCCCATCCAATGAAAGGTCAACTGAGCGTGTCGCGGCCATGCCAGCGGAAGCGCCGGCAAACATCTCATGGTCAGAGGCTATCTGCTGACCCATGATGATGACCTTGTCCCACTCGGAACTGGCAGCGCCAGCCAGGGCTGTGCGTAAACGGCCCGCGGCATCGACGAACGCATCCTGGTTACCCCAGACAAAGTAAATCTCGCAAAGCTTGCTGAGGAGATCCTCGCGTTCGGGCTCGATAGCGAGCGCGCCGTTGACCAGATCGGCCGCCTGGTCGTACAGACCGTATGCCATGTGGAAATCGGCTTCGGCCACCGGATCGGACTGATCAAGGTTTATCGCGGTTTCGCTACTGAACGAGTCATCAAGCGACACGGGTTCAGCCGCGGTCTCCAACGCTTCCGGCGCTGCGGCCATCTCGAACGGGTCCGGCTCTGCGGCCGGCTCCTCTGGTGCTGCACGCGCCTCGATGGTCTCGGCCGTCTCCGCCTCTTCGCGTTCGTCCCGGGCCGGCGCAGTTTCCTGTTCTACAACGATAATCGCAGTATCGTCCTCGCGGGCGAGAGCGCGCAGTCTTTCCGTCGAGGCCAGTGATTCGCCATCAAGGTCGTCGGCATCGAGTGCATCCCACACACCGGTCGATTCCTCATCGTCACTGCGAGCGGAACGTCTTGCAAACCAGACCAGCAGGCCGAGGACGATCAAGAGACCGCCTATCAGGATTCCCCAGAACCCGGACAGCGCATCGATGACGCGTTCGACGATACCCTCGTCTCGCGACGGTGCAGTCACTACGCGCGGCGGTGCCGTCGTCGCGGTTTCCGGTTCCGCATCGTCTATTGCTTCGGCATCCTCAACGCCAAACTCTTCGCCGTCATCGCCCGCCATGATGGCATCATCATCCGCCATCGGTTCGAGCTCGGTATCGATCGTCGCATCCTCGTCAGCGAACGTTGCGCCTACGTCATCCTCCACCGCATCGGGTTCGAGAATTTCCTGACCCCGCAGGCGAGCCAATTCATCCCGGAGCGCAGCAAGTTCGTCGTCACGGATTTCAATTAAGGAATCCTGATCCTCAATTTGTTGTTCGAGCCGCCGGATGCGTTCAGCTGTCGCGGCATCACCGGCGCCAGCGCCCGATGGCCGCACGCCGCCGTCGTAACCGGTCTGCTCATCGTCGGGCGGCACAAGCACCAGGCTCGGCTTGGTGACGGCGTCAGGCGTAACACCGCCCCACGCTGCGTTTTGCCGCCGGACTTCGTCGAGGGCATTGCCGCGACTTATCCTGAAAATATCGTTGGCGCTCGGAATTCTGAGACTGGCGCCAGCCCTCATGATGTTGATATTGTCGGCGAACGCTTCGGGGTTCGCTTCGAAGATTGCCAGCATTGTTTGGTTCATCGTTAGCCGGCTGTCGGGTCTCACACGTTGTGTAATGGCCCACAAGGTGTCGCCGGGTTGCACGTAGTAATCACCGCCCCCGGTCGTATCGAACGATGCCGACGCTGGCGGCGCGAAGCCTGACGATGCGGGACCCGAAGGTGGTGGCGCGGTTTGCGAACTCGACGGGCGCTCGATTCTGCCGCTGTCAGCTTGCGTCGATTGCCGCGGAGCGACAACGGCCGTGGTCGACCCGGCCTCCGACGGCGGTGCAAAAGTCGGTGGATCGAGCAAAAGTGTGTATTCGCGCAGCAAACGGCCGCGTGACCATGTTGCTTCTACCAGGAATGTAATAAAGGGTTCTGTAACCGGATCCAGCGACGTTATCGTAACGACATTGCCTTCGACACGCCCACTCGAGACGACTCTAAAAACAATTTTCTGCAGAAATAACGGGCGATGGAGTCCATATCTTTCGAAAGTCTCTGATGAGGCAAGCGATACATCGAGGTTGCCCAGTTCCTCGGGCATCACCGACAGCAATTCGATTTCTGCCCTCAGAGGCTCATTCAGCGCAGAACTCAGCCGTATATTTCCCAGGCCCAATGCCCAGACCTCGCCTGTCAATGCCAAAACAAGCAGCGGCCATATACGGGTCAGATTTCGCGACATAGTGTTCCTCTCCAGCTCCCAGCTACCTGCACGATGTGATTGTCCACGACCCTGCTTCTGGCTGGCAGAATACGCCGGTCAGGTATGGGACGAACTATAGCTTATAAATAGTTTTTCGCCAATATTTCAGCTATTTGGACGCTATTTAGAGCAGCGCCTTTACGTATGTTATCGGACACCACCCAGAGGTTAATTCCCAGTGGATGACTGATGTCTTCGCGGACTCGTCCGACATATACCAGATCGTTTCCGGCGCTTTCCGTGACGGCTGTCGGGTACGCACCGGCCTCCGTGCCGTCCACGAGCTCTATGCCGGGGGCATCGCGCATCAGTTCGCAGACCTCTTCGGCCGAAATCTTGCGTTCCGTCTCGATGTGCAGCGCTTCCGAGTGTCCGAAGAATGCCGGAATACGAACAGCCGTCGGATTGATGGCAATTTTTTCGTCATCGAGAATCTTTCGCGTCTCCCAGACGATTTTCATTTCTTCCCTGGTGTAGCGATTATCCTGGAATTCATCGATATGCGGCACTGCATTAAACGCAATCTGCTTTGCGTTGCCTTCGACTTCAATCGGCTCGCCGTTCAGAAGAGCCGTGGTCTGGCGAACCAGTTCTTCGACAGCGCTTCTGCCGGCACCCGACACCGCCTGATAGGTCGAGACATTGATTCGACTGATGCCCACTGCATCATAAATCGGTTTTAACGCAACGACCATTTGAATGGTCGAGCAATTCGGATTTGCAATGATGCCCGTTGTTTTGTAATCCGCAATCCTCTGCGGATTGACTTCAGGAACGACCAACGGAATATTATCTTCGTAACGAAAGCGGGACGTGTTATCGATGACAACGCAACCGCATTCCGCTGCTCTGGGCACGAACTCGTCCGACACGGATGCGCCGGCAGAGAAAAACCCGATTTGCACCTGCGAAAAATCGAAGTCCGCCAGGTTTTCGACATTCAGGCTGCGGTTACCGAAATTGACATCTGTGCCGGCTGAGCGTTCGCTGGCCAGTGCATGCACGACGCCGACCGGAAATCTTCGCTCGGACAGTATCTCCAGCATGCTTTCGCCGACCATACCGGTCGCGCCGACGACTGCGATATCAAATGACTCCGGCATTTAGTTTCGATTGTCCTCTCAGCTTGACTCTAATCTGCGAACGGCACGCGAGTACGACGAATTACCTGGCTTTTCGCGTAATTACCGGCGTACCCGATTCGACATCCGCGTTTTGGGCGCGATGTCTGAGATAGTGGTCCATCAACACCAGCGCGATCATCGCCTCGGCAATCGGTGTCGCCCGCAGACCCACGCAGGGGTCATGCCGGCCGGTTGTCACGATCTCAGTGGCTTTGCCCTTTTTGTCGATAGTGGCACCGGGAACGGAAATGCTCGAAGTCGGCTTGAGCGCGATGCTGGCCAGCAGGTCCTGGCCGGACGAGATGCCACCCAGCGTGCCGCCGGCATCATTCTTATTAAAGCCGTCCGCCGACATCTCGTCGCGATGCTGACTGCCGCGTTGCGTCACGGCGGCGAAACCGGCGCCGAGTTCGACGCCTTTTACTGCATTAATGCTCATCAGGCCACGCGCAATGTCCGCCTCGAGCTTGTCGAACACAGGCTCTCCGAGTCCGGGCGGAATGTTCGTCGCCAGCACGCTGATCCTGGCGCCTATCGAATCACCCTCCTCGCGCAATTCGTCCATGAACTTCTCGAGCTCCGGAATTTTCTCCGGATCGGCGCAGAAAAACGGATTCTCATCGACAGCCGTCAGGTCTTTGGCCTCGAGCCTGATCGGTCCGAGCTGTGAGACGTAGCCCTTGATCTCGATCCCGAGCCGTTGCCGCAGGTACTTCCGGGCGATTGCCCCGGCGGCCACCCGCATGGTCGTTTCGCGGGCCGATGAGCGGCCGCCACCCCGATAGTCGCGGATGCCGTATTTCTGCTGATAGGTGTAGTCCGCGTGGCCCGGACGGAACTTGTCCTTGATGTCGCTGTAGTCCTTCGAGCGCTGGTCCTTGTTTTCGATGAGCAGGCCGATCGGCGTTCCCGTTGTCAGTCCTTCGAAGACGCCGGAAAGGATCTGTACCTGATCGGGTTCGTTGCGCTGGGTGGTGTGCCGTGACTTTCCCGGCCTTCGGCGTTCGAGATCGGCCTGGATGTCCGATGCATCGAGTGGCAGGCCCGGCGGGCAGCCGTCAATTATGCAGCCAAGCGCAGGCCCATGGCTCTCACCGAAGGTCGTGACCGTGAAGAGTTTTCCAAAGCTGTTGCCCGACATTTACCTGTGTACTCCGTCAAGGTGATATTGATGGGTTCAGCGAGCCGTGAAGCGGTTGGCCGCCAGGCGCGCCTCGCCGGTAATGGCGCGTCCTTGCCAAGAGGCGCAACACCGCGGACGACCGCTGCACGGCTCGCCCGAAGGGAGCTACCCGGATGATCCAATACGGCGTTGCAGTCCTTGCAAACATGCCATTCCCTGCGGACTGCGCCTTGTCCTGGATCATCTGGGTGGCTCTGAATCCATCAATATCACCTTGACGGAGTACTACACCCGCTCGGATGCCGCCCTGTCTATGGCATCCTGATGGCGATCAAGCTCGTCCCGGGTCAGCAGGAACACACCGCTGCCCCCGTGTTCAAATTCGAGCCAGACGAATGCGATCTCCGGAAACCGTTGCTCGAGCGCCGCCTGGCTGTTGCCTACCTCAACGACAAGTAATCCGTCTTCAGCGAGGAAACGTGACGCATCATGCAGGATCGTTATAAGCGAATCCAGACCATCATCACCGCCAGCCAGCCCATCCGCCGGCTCGTGTCGGAATTCGGGCGGCAGATCGTCCATCTCGTGGCGATCGACATAGGGCGGATTACTGACGATCAGCTTGTAGCGCATATGCTCCAGATTGTTGAAAAACCCGGATCGAATCAGCCGGATGCGTCTGTTCAGGGCGTGACGATCGACATTGATCGCGGCCACGGCCAGGGCGTCTTGCGAGATATCCACAGCGTCGATCACGGCATTGGGAAAAGCGATCGCCATCGCGATGGCGATGCACCCGCTCCCGGTGCCAAGGTCGAGGGCACGGCGGACGTTGTCGGGAGCCACCCAGGGCTCGAAGCGGTTCAGGATGATTTCGGCCAGCGGAGAACGCGGAATCACAACGCGTTCATCGACATAGAACTCGAGGCTCGCGAACCAGGCCTGCCTCACCAGGTAGGCCACCGGCACTCGATCGCGGATGCGTTTTTCGACCAGTAAGGCAAGCAGTGCCGATTCTTTATTATCTATTTCCCGGGCATAGTGTTGCTCGGCCCGATCATGATCGAGGCCGAGTTTCGCGAATACCAGGTAGGCCGCTTCGTCAAGCGCATTGTCGGTGCCGTGTCCGTAGCTCAGCCCGGCATTTTCGAAGGCAGCCGCCGTCTCGCGGATGAAATCCGCGACAGTTTGTAAGCGCCTGTTGCTGAAATGCTGGTGCATCAAAAAGCCATCGCCCGTCAGGCAGGTGAATGCTCCTGCAACACCTGCACCCCCGCCATCCATGGCGGCCGGACATCTCCTCCCATTGTCGAGTCATCGCCCGTCAGGCCGGTGAATGCTCCTGCAACACCTGCACTCCCGCCATCCATGGCGGTCGGACAATTCCTGCCATTGTCTACTCATCGGCCGTCAGGATAGGCTCCAACAGAGGTTAGAATGCACGGTCTGTGAACCATGCAAGAAACAATACTGCGTTCGTCCTGATTGCGATTGCCTTGATCGGCGGCGGATGGTTATTCATGCGCGCGACCACAGGGCCGGCCGCACGGCCGGAATACGCAACAGTCCTGCCATCACCGATGGTTTTGCCGGATTTTACGCTAAATGACCAGAACGGAAGCACGTTTACGCGAGAATCACTGAAAGGCAGCTGGAGTCTTCTCTTTTTCGGCTTTACCCACTGCCCCGACATTTGTCCCGCGACCCTGCAAAGTTTGGCTGTTGCCAGGGAAAAGTTGGCTGCCCAGGGCCAACCCGCAGCGACTTTACCCAAAATCATATTGATAAGTGTCGATCCGGAAAGAGACAGCACCGCAGTCCTGAAATCCTATGTTTCTTACTTCGGCAAAGACATTATCGGCCTGACGGGTGACTTGAGTGAGCTGCAGAAACTGACAAAGCCACTCGGCATCTTTTTTGCAAAGTCCCCTGCCGATGACGGCGGCTACAACGTCGATCATTCTGCTGCCGTGCTCGTCATCAACCCGTCCGCCGAGTTTCATGCTTTGTTCAGCCCACCGCACAGCGTGGCAAACCTGTTGCATGACTTGCCGCTGATTCTAGTAGTCCAAAAAGGCTATATTGATGGACCACCAGCATCGAGGTGACTTTGCTTTTTCGTAAACCGATGCTCCTCGTATGGTATCTGGCGGTACTGGTCTCAGGCTGCGGCGAATCAGGCCCGCCTCTGACCGCGACGGGTGTCGTTGCCTTTGCCCCGCTGCCAGGCAGAGACTTCTCGGCCGCCTACCTGACGCTTCACAACCATAGTCAAGAAGCGATAACCATCCAGCATGTGTCCAGTCCGGAATTCGCGAAAGTTGAAATACATGAAAGCATGACCGTTGACGACGTGATCCGAATGCGCAGGCTGGACTCATTAACATTAGATGCAGGAACCAGCGCGCAATTCGTCTCGGGCGGCAAACACCTCATGTTGATCGAACCGGTAAACGAGTTAGCTCCGGGGAAATCGGTGACGCTAGAATTCGAGTACAACGGCGGCGCCATACTCATCGTAAACACGCAACTCAAAACCAGAATGTAAGCTTGTTGGATCACCAGGGATCATAATGGCCGTTTTTATCGCACAACTGTTCTTGCTTTTGCAGCGCATGATGCCGAAGCGTCTGATCACGGCAATTGTCCATCGACTCGCGCGCATACGAGTGCGGTTGATCAAGGACTTCCTGATTCGCAGTTTCGTAAAGTTCTATGAGGTCAACCTGGATGAAGTGCGAAAATCCGCGCCGGACGGTTTCACAAGCTTCAATGATTTCTTCACCCGGGAACTGGAGCGCGGCTCGCGCCCGATCGACTCATCGGATCTGTCGATCGTGTCTCCCGCAGACGGAATCATCAGTGCGGCAGGGAGCATCAAAAAGAATGCGGTACTGCAGGCAAAGGGGATTGACTACAGCCTTGAGGAACTGCTGGCAACAGACCTCGATGAGGCGCAACGCTACTATGACGGTTCGTTTGCAACTATTTACCTCGCACCCTTTAACTATCACCGCGTGCATGCGCCGCTTGCAGGCGAGCTTGTCGCCGCACGTTTTGTCCCGGGATCGCTTTTCAGCGTCAACCTGACGACCGTGTCATTCCTTCGCGGGCTCTTCACGCGAAACGAGCGACTCATTTGCCATTTCCGGACGGCTGCCGGCCCGATGGTCCTGATCTTCGTTGGCGCCTTGAATGTCGGCAGCATTACCACGCCATGGACCGGGGAAATAAGGCCACGCAAGGGAAACATGGTCGAAAACATCGACTTGCAATCATCGTCTCAAGCAAAAACGGTTAACAAAGGCGATCTGCTTGGCTGGTTCAACATGGGCTCGACGATCATCTTGTTGTTGCCGCCCGGCGTTTGCGACTGGAGATCCGGACTGGAATCCGGAGAAGCACTCAGGATGGGTGAAGCGCTGGGGCAAATTGTGCAACTAAAAGCCTAGTGGACCACTGGTGAGGACTACACAAGCAAACTGGCAACCGTTATCAAGTGTTGCATCCACTTCGCGCCGGGCTGCGATGTTGAAACGCGCCAGGATCTTTTTTGAAGAAAGAAATATTCTTGAAGTTGACACACCGATACTGTCCCGTTTTGCCACCAGCGATCCGCAAATCGAAAGTATTGGAGTAACGCTGCAATTAGATCCTGGAAAGCCCTGGTTTCTGCAGACATCACCTGAGTATTGCATGAAGCGGCTCCTCAGCGCCGGCTATCCCGACATTTACGAAATTTGCAAAGTATTCCGGGACGCTGAAGCAGGCCGTTACCATCAACCCGAATTTACGATGGTCGAATGGTATCGACTGAACTTCGGCCTGCACGACATCATGCAGGACACACTTGAATTTATCACGACCCTTGTCGATGCGAAACGCTTTGACAAGGCGCCCATGCTGCTGAGTTATACGGAGGCATTTTCCGAGTTTGCCGGTATCGATTCGTCGGCAGCCGACATCGAGACCCTGGCGGAGGCAGCAACCGTGGACGATCAACTCAAAGAGTCACTCGGAGACAGGCGCGATGACTGGCTCGATCTGATCCTTGCCGAAAAAATCTCACGCAGGTTTCCAACAGACAGGCTCACGGCACTGTGCCACTATCCTGCCAGCCAGGCTGCACTGGCACGGATCTGCCCCGACGATGCATCCGTTGCCGACCGGTTTGAGGTCTTTGCCGGCGACCTTGAGCTTGCCAATGGCTACGTGGAACTCGTTGATGCGAAAGAACAAAGCGCTCGGTTTGAGGCCGATCGGAGCGCCAGCAATGAGGCCGGAAGATCGCGACGGCCGATTGACCGGGCGTTTATCGCGGCGTTGGAGTCCGGGCTGCCGGCTTGTGCGGGTGTTGCGGTAGGGTTCGACCGCGTGCACATGTTGAATGAAGGCGCCAACGATATCCGCCACGCGCTGAGTTTTGCTTTTGAGGGGCGCAAGTAAAATGCCTGACGATCAATCCGTTGACTACAGCTTGCTGGGCGAGCAACTCGATGCCCTGTTAAAAGATGAATCCGACCCGCTTGCGAATGCGGCAATGTTTGTCGCGCTCGTCTTCGACGCCCTGCCCGATACTAACTGGCTGGGCATCTACGTTTTGCGTGACGACGAACTCGTGCTTGGTCCGTTTCAGGGTAAGCCGGCTTGCATACGTATTCCGATGGGACGAGGCGTATGCGGAGGCGCCGCCGAGCAAATGACGACGTTCAGGGTGTCCGATGTGCATGACTTCGACGGGCACATTGCTTGCGACCCTGCATCGAGATCAGAGCTTGTCGTACCGCTGATCTCAGACGGCCGACTGCTGGGCGTGCTCGATATAGACAGCCCGCAATTAGCGCGCTTCAGCGATCACGATCAGGAGGGTGTGGAATCATTGTGTGAATTGTTTATCAAAAGTCTTGAGCGCAAGAACGGCGCGGCAATTGAATTTATTTGACGCGTGAGACATATTCTCCGGAACGTGTATCAACTTTGATGACCTCACCCTGCTCCACAAATAAAGGGACACGAACAACCGCACCAGTTGCGAGCGTCGCCGGCTTGACGCCGCCACTCGCAGTGTCTCCCTTCACACCGGGGTCAGTTTCGGTAATCTCGAGCTCGACAAAGTTGGGCGCGTCTACGAGCAAAAGCCTGTTATTCCAGAGCGTAACCTGACATATATCCTGGTCGGTCAACCATTTTTTTGCCTCGGTGACACACTTTTCATCGGCGGCAAACTGCTCGTATGTGTCGAGCACCATGAAGTGCCAGTGCTCACCATCGGAATACAGGAATTGCATTTCCGTTTCCAGGACATCGGCTGCTTCGACGCTCTCACCAGACTTGAATGTCTTGTCGACGATCTTGCCAGTCTTTAGATTGCGAATCCTGACGCGATTAAACGCTTGCCCCTTGCCGGGTTTGACGAATTCGTTCTCCACGATGACGCAGGGATCGCCATCGATGATGATCCGGAGTCCGGATCGAAATTCATTAGTGCTGTAATTGGCCATTGTCTTTGTGGTGGTTTGCCGTTGACTTTGCGGCACGCAATCGTTGCTGCCCACTACGTGCGTGCCCACTATACCTGCTGCAAGGCCCCCACGAAACAACAGCTTACGGCGGCCGAAACGTCGGTGTTGCCATAAGACGAAACGGCCGGATGCAGGGCGCGCCCTTCATTTGTTGCCATAATTTGATACCCGTCACGGTTTTGGAGTCACGGCCGGGACTAGTCTGGATGTCTTGGTTAGACTCATCTGCCCTTTGCATGGTATCGGCACATCTTCGCTGCCACGGGCGTATTGGCGCCAGGGGCGCAACACAGAGACGGTCATTTGAACGAGCGACAATTCATATCGATTGCCGTCCTGACTGAAAATCAGGACGACGTCGAGCGAGTAAACAGCACTCTGCGCGATGCTGGGCACGTCGCGCACTGCCATTGGATCGATAGTCCGGGGAAATTCGACGAGACGCTGAGTGCCGAGCGCATCGACCTGATCATTCTCAACAGTGAAGGCTACCCGGACGCAATTCGACAGGTAATCAAACACAAAGACGCCTACCAGCCTGAAGTACCGGTTATCGCGGTCCGGAAAACCGTCGACGAGGCCGGCATTCAGGAAGCGATGCAGGCCGGGGCCTGCGATCTCGTTTCGGTCGGGAGAAAAGGCAGGCTTCAGGCGGTTGTGGCGCGGGAACTCCGTGCGTTCCGTGTCGAGCGCGCCCTGAACTCGACCCTCAACTCGGCGACAGAGTACCGGCGTCAGTTAAACAACTATATGCAGGGATCTACAAGTGCGATTGCGAACGTTCAGGAAGGCATTATCACGGAAGTCAACAAGGCCTGGCTGAAGTTGTTTAAATCGGCTAACAAGAACGAGGTCGTTGGCCTGACGATCATGGATTACTTTGCAGCGGAAAGTCAGGCCGCGGTGAAGGGCGCCATTATTGCCACCGAGAAAGGGAAGTGGCAAGCAGGTGAAAAACTGGTCGCGAAATCCAGCCTCGGGCGAACCGAGCCTGATACGCTCGAGCTCGGCTTTCAATTCGTCGAATTTGATGACGGCTCATACGTGCAGATCCGCATTGCCCCCCCCGAGAAAAAGCCGGAGGAGCCGACGAAACTGGTCCACGAGGCCCTCCAGCGCGACCCGACAACCTTGTTGTATCACCGCGCACAATTCCTGGAGCGTATTCAGAAACGTCTCAAAAACAGCCCGAAGTCCGGGCTGCATCTGCTCGCCTACATCAAGCCCGACGATTTTTCCGGGGTCCGCAGCGATGTCGGGATCCTGAATACCGAAGAGGTTCTGGCGCAGTTCGCCGAGGAGGTCCGGAAGCGCCTGCACCCACGCGATGTGGCGGGGCGATTCGAAGGGACCGTCATTATGACCCTGCTCGAACGTGGCAATGAACGCGACGCCGTGGTCTGGGCACAGCAGCTCTGTGATCACATCGAAAAGTATGAATTCAAGGTTGACGATCAGAGTGTGATATTGACCTGCACGGTCGGGGTCTGTGCAGTCAGCGGCGTCTATTCCAGCTTCGAACAGTTGATCTCCGCGGTCGCGAATGCACACGACCAGGGCAAACAGAGTGGCGGCAATTCCGTGTACTTGAGCGAGTCGACCGACGAGAGCACTCGACTCAGGAAATACGATGCGATCTGGGTCAAGCGTATCAAGGCCGCCCTCATGGAAAACCGGTTTCGCCTTGCCCAGTTACCCATCGCAGGCCTGCGAAGTGAGTCGGCTGGAATGTACGACATGCTCGTGCGTATGATCGATGAACAAGGCAGCGCAATTCTGCCATCCGAATTTCTGCCGGCCGCCGAACGAAACAACCTGATGCAGAACATCGACCGCTGGATTATTGCAGCGTCGATGAACTATTGTAATGACGGTGCCGCGACACAGGTCTTTGTGCGGCTGTCCAGGCATTCGATGCAGGACTCATCGCTGATTCCCTGGATGGCCAAGGAGCTCGAAAAACGCCAGATGGATCCCGGCAGGCTCTGCCTGCAGGTTCCCGAACGAGAAGCAGCGAAGCACATCAAACAGACCAAGAAAGTCGTCGACGAACTCCGCAAGCTCGGCGTGCGCTTTGCGCTCGAGCACTATGGTATCGACAAGGACCGCTTCCAGATACTCGACATTCTGAAACCGAACTACATCAAGATCGACGGCGAACTCATGCACACGTTAACCACCGACACGAAGATGCAGGACAGCGTCCAGAAAGTGGCGGCCGCCGCAGACCAGAGAAATATAGAAACCATTGCCGAGCGCGTCGAAAACGCGAACGCAATGGCAGTACTGTTCCAGCTTGGCGTGCATTTCATGCAGGGACATTATGTCCACGAGCCGGAGGTCGTGCTACAGGAAGCCGAGTTCGGACCGGCCAGGACCGGTTAAATCCGTCAAATCGGAGACGCATCCCGCTTTACTAACCATGGCGGCACCCGGCGCGCTCAACTGCAGTCCGCGCCGAATACCGGGTCGCCAATTTACGCGGCAGGAGAAGTGTGACTTACGTCACACTTTTGCCCTCAAAAAGCCCTTCACGGGAAGTAATTTCCCGAAACATAGAAAAGGCGCGTTTACAGCTTTTTCGGGCCGCTCTAATCTGCCGTATCTCTTTGCTAGTCCGGGATTTCGCCGCTTACTCGGTGATGGATATGGACCGGACGGTCGAAACCGCCGATTGGGGCAATACCAGTACCGGGGTATGAATTTGTGAAAGCATTAAAAGGAAATAACAAAAAGAACAGGACCACCGGCAAATGCAGAAACAGCCGCAAGCAGCTGCTGCCTGCACTGATGGTCGTTGGCGGTGCATGCAGCATGATGGCCGTTTCGGCTTCGGCTGTCGAACTCGGCGAATTGAAAATCAACTCGACCCTGGGACAGCCGTTACGCGCAAGCATTGCATACGCGTTAAACCCGCATGAAGCGATTTATGACTATTGTGTCTATCTGCGGCCCGGCCTTGCGGCCAATGGCCTGCCCTCTGTCGGCCGGGCAACGGTCAGCGTTGCCGATGGCATGATTCTCCTGGCGGGCAATCGTGCTATTCGGGAACCATTATTGACCATGCAGGTTTCAGTCGACTGTCCGTATACGGCACACATCAGCCGTCAATTTACGCTGATGATAGACCCCGCGCAGACCGTCGCAGAGGCGCCTGTAGCAGAGGCGCCTGTAGCAGATGCGCCTGTAGCAGATGCGCCTGTAGTGGTCGAATCTTCCGCTGCCTGGCGTTCCGTAGCGGTGACCTCCACCGCCGTGGCCGAGGCAGCGAAACCACAGGCACGGGCCGGGCGGAGCAGGCTTGGGGATCGCTCGCCGATCTCCGAAAACAGCCGCTACCTGGTGCAGCGCGGAGATTCACTGTCGGAAATTGCCTCGCGCATAGCCGATCGTTCGATCGCACT
>Ga0209980_10000368_pt1 | contig 24104 bp, 19 predicted proteins | sample CR02metaG_FD_183611 | JGI IMG/M metagenome (GOLD analysis project Ga0209980, IMG submission 183611) | Deep subsurface microbial communities from Mariana Trench to uncover new lineages of life (NeLLi) - CR02 metaG (SPAdes) (version 2) | ecosystem: Environmental > Aquatic > Marine > Ocean trench...
TTCGAATCGCTGCAGCTGGCGCGACAACAATTCGAGCAAGCCATCACGCTCGATCCGAACTTCGCAAAGGCACATGCAGGTCTTGCGCAAACAAATCTTATACTTCTTTCAAATCACAAGGCCATCACGCCTTCCGTTGCATACGAGCTCGCGGAGCAGTCTATCGCAAGGGCACTGGAGCTGGATTCCAATCTCGGTGAGGCATATGCGGTCCTAGGCTTGCTGGAAGCAAGTCGGTGGGAGCATACGCGTCTTGGGGACGGCAATGTACGGGCCGCTGGCGCGTTTCGAAGAGCAATCGACTTAAGTCCAAATCTTCCCGATGCGTATGTGTGGTTCTCATCGTTGCGCGAGTGGGAGGGCGATTACGAAGTAGCTATCAACCTTCTCACTCAGGCGATACGTGTCGACCCTTTAGGTCGCATTGCCTATGTCAATCTACCCGGCCTTCTCGCACTGCAGGGCAAGAATCAACAGGCAATCGACTTGCTGATCAAGGCGATGGAGATTTTTCCGGACTGGCCCAAAGCCTATCTATACATGGCGCAACATCTGCAGAGGCTCGGCCGCCTCGACGAATCGCTTGCGTGGAATCTGAAGTGGCAAAGTATGAGTAGCGATCCGATTGCAGAGGCATCGAGCGTGAGTATCTATCAGGCATTCGGAGACACGAACAAAGTCCGCAATTTCGTGACTGCACTTCCGCAAGATCATCCGCTTTACCCGATCGGCGCCAGTTATCTGCAGTTTATGGACGAGGACTATGCCGCGGCGCTCGCCACTCTCGAATCGATAGCCGATAAGACCGCAAGCCGGTTCAACTTTATTTACCCGATGATGGTGAGGTCGGCCGTACTGCTCGACGACTACGACCGAGCCTATTTCTTGCTGCTTGAAGGATCACCAGCAATGGCTGCGGACACTGTCACCAATGTTGACCGTTTCAATCTCGACGCTGCGATCATGCTTGCCTATATCGAGCAGAAGAGAAACAGACCAGCGCGCGCAACCAAGTTGCTCGAATTGGCGCTGCCGGTAACGCGTGACCTGCCCCGCGTCGGTATTTCGGGTCATGGCATCAAAGACGTAGAAATCCTGGCACTCATGGGACGCAAGGCAGCGGCACTCGACGCGCTTCGAGATGCTATCGACGCAGGCTTCGTAAGCCTGCAGTCGTTCGATGTCTGGGGCATCGACGGGGATCCGTTGGTAGACGGTATTCGCGGCGACCCGCGATACGAAAGCATGCGGGCTGAGCTCGGGCAAAAGCTCGATCATTTGCGTCGCAACATCGAAATGGCCGACGCGACCGGCAACTGGCAGCCCTTGCTGGACAAGGTCCGTCTACGCTGACCGGCTCATCCCCCAAGGGCCGATAGCTTCCCGTCTATATTCTTTCTCACGCGCTCGGCAATGGGCGCATCGAGGTATCTGCGCAAATCCGCCGCTTTCGGTTGCAGATCGTACGCAAGCCGAAACAGCTCGTTGATCGATGCATCGGCCTGCGGAATCTCAAGCAATGCGACCGAATCCCCGGCCGCCACGCAACCTTCGTGCAGAACTCGCAAATAGACACCGGGGCGCTCCGCGCGGCGAAACGCCATGCCGAAACGGCTGTCCTGCATCTGAGCGGATAGCGTGTCGCACGGAATTCTCGGCGCCGTCACCTCGAGAACGACGTCGCCGATCAGAAGGCGATCGCCCACGTTGAGATCTTCGGGTAATCCCTGAATGGTCAGGTTTTCGCCGAACGTGCCGTGTTCGATGTCCCGGTCGAGTTGCTGCGACCACCAAACGTAATCATCACCGCTGTATGCGTAGACCGCCTGATCGGGGCCACCATGGTGCTCGGAGTCGCAAATAGTGTCCCCGTCCACACCTGACCGCCTGATCATGACCGGTCCCGTGACTGATTTTTTACCGATCGCGGTCGTCAGTGACCGCTTGCCGTGAGTGTTCGATTCGGCCTGTCCGACATTGACGCTCAGCACGCGCATGCAGATTGTCGGGCCGCCTCAGACCTTGATGTGACCAAGCACGATCGCGAGCAGGGTGTATGCGATCAAAGCCACGGCGAAAACGCCGAAAAATATGCTAACAATGAAAATTGTCTGTTCCACCGCTACTCTCGCCGGACGCCGCATGGTCCTGATATCACCATCATACCTGCTGCCAAGGGTGTCCGGGGGGACGCTGAACCCACTAACTTCGCCTTGATGGACCACTAACGACTCTCGTCGTCGAAGTACCTGGCACGCAGCGCCGCGTGCTGATTTTGCGGAAATTCCTCGAGAATGAGTTCCCGCAGGCGGGTCTCGGCGATCATCACCTGGTCGTTCGCAATTTTGGCCAGTGCCGTCGCATCCTCGAGTGCCTCGGCAGCCTCGTGCAGATGTCGCGGCTTGACAGAATCCGCCCGCGCGCGAAGTATCGCCAGCCTTTTCTCAGCCTTGTCCGCCCTCTTTTCCCGCCGGGAGAGGTCCTGTCGGCGATGCCGCAGTGCGTTGTGCATTGCTCGCAACTGACCGCCTGCCGAATCGCTCCACGCACGAAATACGACAAATAACGTGATTACCGCAGCCAGCACGCCAGCCAGCATCAGCGCCCAGTGGCGAGTAAGAAATTCGAGATTCATCGAGATACCCTGTTACTCCGTCGAGGTCATATTGGCCTATCAGCACTGTCGCCGTGCCAACCACTCGACATTTTTGGCCATGCACGCGGAAAGTGCGTTACAATCGCGATAGTTATGCGTTATATTGTAACGCATGGCGAAAACCAGGATATCGACGCTCAACCTGCGCATCCATCCGGCGGTCAAGGACGCCGTGCGTGAGGCTGCCGCGAACGAACATCGCAGCGTCGCCAACATGGTCGAGGTCCTGATTCGACGCCACTGCGATCTAACCGGGATTACGATCCCTGAGCAAACCGACCTGTTCCAGAGGAAAAACAATGCATGAGAAAATGTTGAAGGCCCTGGTCGCCGCGGGCGCTGTCAAGAACATCAATATTATCGCCAGCGGGTCGCGCTTCCATATCGAGGCGAGGACGCCCAACGGAGCAGTCACGGCCGAGACCCTCAAGGGCAAAGTCAAGACCTGGGTAACTCTCGACGCGGCAGCGAAATGGGTAAGGAGACTGGGCGTTGGGGGGGCACACATCAACCTGACGCATTGGCAACCCAACCAGCGCGAATTACTGTGATGCGCGATGTCGTTGTCCTGCGTGCCCGCGGCGGGGCAGTATTCGCCTTGCTAAAGCCGGGTCCTGCTGATGGCCGGCCTAGTCCGTATCGGCCGACGGCCAGTCGGCGTCGAATGGGTATGGCTTTTCATCGCTGTTAAAAGTCAGATAGCGAATGATCTGATAGATATAGGACGCAATACTCTGGCCGACCCGCTGTAGCTGTACGTTTGTCTCGCCAGTGAACAGGACCCACAGGAATCCAAGCACGATCACGGCAGAAGCGACGAAGCTGGCAACGCCGGCCAGTGCATAAAAAACGACGATGAACACCAGTCGCAGCCAGGTGGTGCGTGACTTGATGTTTTCCTCGATCGGCGAGCCATCGTTGCCGTCGCCCTCGTTGACGTGGTCTGCCGGTGGCTTGTCGTCACTCATTATAGTTCTCCAAAATCCGATAACTGGCCTGATGGCCTCGCGTGAGGATCGCAATTCCCTCAATATGATGGCAATGCACGACTTTTTCAACCACGGAGAGCTCCGCGAAATGCGTATTCTGACCTGGCCCATACTTTTTTTGTCCATGCTGCTTGCCGCGTGCGAACCGTCAGCGGATGATGCGCGGCCCACACAGGACTTCGCAGCGGATGCGCAACGCATTGCACATACCAGCATCATCGTCGACACCCATATCGACGTGCCATATCGATTGCAAACAGAACAGGCCGACATTTCGGCCGCTACTGACGGTGGTGACTTCGACTATCCGCGAGCCGTAAAGGGCGGACTGAACGCGCCGTTCATGTCGATATATACCGCGGCTGATCTCGAAGCCGAGGGCCGGTCCCGCAATGCCGCCGAAGCGCTGATTGACAGCATTGAGGATATTGTTGCAAGTGCGCCGGGAAAATTCGCCATTGCGCGGTCGACGCAAGATGTCCGGTCAAATTTCGAAGATGGCGTGATGTCGCTGGCACTGGGGATGGAAAATGGCTCTCCGATCGAGGGTAATCTCGACAATGTGCAACATTTCCATGATCGCGGCATTCGTTACATTACGCTGACGCATAGCCTGTCGAATCATATTGCAGATTCTTCCTACGACGACAACCGCCAATGGCATGGGCTGAGTGACTTCGGCGCTGACGTCGTCAGGGAAATGAACCGTCTCGGCATCATGGTTGATGTCAGCCACTTGTCCGACGATGCTTTTTGGCAGGTAACTCAGATCAGCGAAGTGCCTGTGGTCGCAACGCATTCGTCGGCGCGGCATTTTACGCCGAACTTCGAGCGCAACATGAGCGATGAAATGATCAAGAGACTCGCCGAAGGTGGCGGTGTCATTCAAATCAATTTCGGGTCTGCGTTCATCACGCACGAAGCAAGGCTTTACAACTCGGCACGGAGCGACGAAAAAAAATTATTCAAGGCAGAGAACCCGGGGCTGTCGAATAAGGAAGTCGCCGATCAAATTCATCCGCTTTATGCACAAGAGCATGGACCGTTCCCGTACGCAACACTTGCGGACGTACTTGACCATTTCGACCATGTCGTGCAACTCGTCGGCGTCGATCATGTCGGCATCGGCTCGGATTACGACGGCGTCGGTGACACGCTGCCGATCGGGCTACAAGACGTCGCTGCCTATCCGAACCTGATCGAGGGATTCCTGCGGCGAGGATATAGCGAGTCCGACATACGCAAGATTCTCGGCGAAAACCTGCTCAGAGTTTGGGATGCCGCGGAGACATACGCCCGTCAGGCGCAGCAGTAATCGCGATCAGATGATTCGAAAACATTTTCGGTTCGGCTCGTGCGTGTTCCTTCTCCTGTTACTCGGATCTGTGGTCGCCGACGATGAGTCTGCCCCGCCAGCGGCCAATCCGTTAAATCCCTCTGCGCAGTACTACCCGCTGACCATTGGCAATGAGTATTACTACAAGGTCTTCCGGATGGATGCGCCGAATCGCAAATACCGGGTCAAGGCTGAAGTCAGAAATTTACAGACTGTTGGCGGTATAGACTATTTCTATTTTCATGCTCCGGGTGCGGACATTCGATACCTGGTCCGGCGAGACGAATCCGACGTCTTCATGCGACTTCTGAAACGGCAAATTCCGTTATTTGGCATATCGTTCGATGTGCATTTAACACCAGAACTCATGTTCCTGCGATTTCCGCTTACGGTCGGCGATCGATGGTCACAGCAAGTCGTAGCCAGTGCAAGAATCCTGTTTATCCCGGTGAAGCGGACTATCGAAGGAAGATTTCATGTCGTTGATCGTCGGGTCTTGCGGACGGAAGCGGGTGACATCGATGTGTTCGTTATCAATGCGAGTCTCGGCGTTGTCAATAAATCAATGGTCGAAAAAACTTTCTCGTACGGCGCAAATGTTGGCTATGTCAAGGCGGACGCGCCGGAAGATTTCACGCTTCTCGTCGGCTATCACGTATTCGACGAGCAAGCTGGTATCTGGATTGACAAGACTCCCGCCGACGCGGCAAGCTACAAATAATCCGGGCGATGTTCAGGCCACTCGTTGCTTGCCGCGCAGGCGGTCGGTGCCCGGCTTGAGGAGTTCCTGAACCAGTCGCCCAAGGGGGCCGTCGGACGCAGTCTCGGCCGCAAAGAGATGCGCAAACTGGTGGCGCAGGGTCGATGCGATAAGCGGGTCGAGATCGTCCGGTATGCTCAGGTCGCTCTCCAGTACTCGCCCTCCCCGCTCCTCGATTGCGCTGCGCAACCAATCCACGTCGATGCCTTCGATGGGATGCTGATCGAGAAAGCCCCGCAGGTGGAATGTAGTCGAGACGGTCGCACTCTGCAGTCGCTCGATTACCTCGTGACTTACCCCGTGGATGTCACTGTCGCGGCTCATCCGGACCGAGGCGCCGCAAGCTATGTGGATGCGCCCGAGGTCGATCTGACCGCGCACCACGCGCAGCGCCCAGGCGAGAAGCGGTCGCAAGCGCATCTTCGGCGTCGGGGCTCCCGCCAGCTCCAGGTTGAAGACCGCCTCTTCGGGCACGCGGTCGTAGGAAAGGCTGATAGGCAGCAGCAGGCAAGTCTCGCCCGTAGCCTGAATGCAGCGCAGCAGACCTCGTTTGGGTGGCAGGAACTCCCGGGAGCGGCTGCGGGTCCCCTCGATGAAAAACTCGATGGCTTTGTCTTCGCGAATCATCTGCTGAACCCAGCGCGCGAGTTCCTCTTTCTTGTGCCCCTCACCCCGCTTCACATAAAAGGCGTGCAACGAGTTGAGAAACCGCCCGAGCATGGGAATATTTCCAAACTCCATGGCGGCAGCAATATGAGGAATGGGGATGCGGAGGTCGGGCCGCGCGAAAAACAGGTAAGAGCAGAGCACGAAATCGAGGTAGCTGCGATGAGATGGCAGGAGAACGACCGGGCAGCCATTGGCCGCAGCACCTCGGGCGGTTTCGAAGGACGGGACATCCACGGTCACACTGTCGCAGCAACGGCGCAGCACCTTGGTGATCAGCCACGCGCTGATGCGGATGCTGAGGGTTGCAGCCGGCCTCCGGCCGGCCCAGCGCGCATCGCCACCATGACCCAGGTGTCGCCGTCCGGCCAATAGCCACTGCGTGTCGTCTCGACCGAGAATGTGGCGGTACACGCCGCGACTCACTGTTTTAATGTAGCTGACCGGGTCGAACGCTTCGTCAATAAGGGGCAGTGCGGAGTGAAAATTGAAGGACTGCACGAAATACGGGAACGCCTTGTTTAAGTATTCCAGGCGGTCGAGGAGTTTCCGCCCCGAGCGACGCACGCGGCGCTCGCGAAGCCCTGCGGCGGCGATCGGCAGGCGATGGTAGAGTGCGTGGGCGAGTGCAAAGCGCAGGCCTCGCGGCCCGATGTAACGCAATGTTGGCGGCCGATCGATGCGATGGACGGAAAAGAAATCCTGGACGCTCTGAATTCCATCCCGAAGGGTGGCGCTGCGCTCCAGGCCCGCCACCGCATGATGAATAATCGGTGGCGCTTCGATGTCGATAGGCGCATGACAGGCAAACAGCACGCGCGTCGCCACATCGTCAACTGAGATCAAGTCAAGTCGTGCATCAGGGCTGCCGTCTATGACCCGCAGATGGCCCATCCCAAACAGAACCACGAAGGAGGCGAAGCCCGAGGTGCTGTCGATCCACCCCGGGAAGGGGTGCAGCCGGCTTGCCGAAATGATACTCGGGCGCACAATTGTGAGCGGCACGTTGCCGCGTCGCGCTACCAGCAGATGCTCGGCCAGGGACTTCGTCAGCGTATATGTATTTGTGTGGCCGGATCGGCTGAGCACGTCACGCTCGACCGTGGTGCCGTCGAGAATCGAGCTGTAAATCTCATCGGCTTGCCCTGACAGGGGCGCGAGCGTCTCTTCGATCGGCTTGCCGTCGCTGGAGTGCTGCGAAACGTAGGCTGTCGAGACGGACACGAACTTCTGTAATTTCGAGCAGGACCGCGCCAGCTCCAGCACGTTCAGGGTGGCCGAAATATTCGATCGCGCAGCCTCTGGTAACGGCAGGTCGAACGCTATCGCCGCCGCCGCGTGCACGATGTGAGTCACTCGCCCCGTGATCTCGTCGTGCACCGGCCGATCGAGGTCGAGGCCAGGTTTCTCGAGTTCACCTTCTACGACAACCACGTCATCGGTCCAGTCGGGCGGCAAGCGTGAGAAGCAATCCGAGGTCACGACGTCGCGCAAGAAGCGCTTTTCGGCTGAAACGACCCCCCGTGGGCGGATCAATACATACACCTGCTCGACACCCAATTCCTCGCGCCGGCGCATCAGCTCCTCGAGCAGGACTTTTCCGAAGAATCCCGTAACGCCCGTCAGCAGGTACACGTGTCCCTTATCTGTACTCATATTTGTCCGCATCCCGGATGCTTAGACTGGCAGGTCGCTAACCGGACCGGCCTCTGTTTTTTGATTGCCAGCTCCGAAGATGTTCGTGGGGTCGATGGCCTCCTTGACTTCGGCGCTCCATTCGAGCGCAGTCGTTGACATTATTCGCGGCAGGAAGTCGCGGCGATGTTTGCCGACACCATGATGGTGCGAGAGCGATCCGCCCGAGAGCAGGATCTCATCCCTGGCAGCATGCTCGAGCTCGGCGAAAACCCGGCACGGTTGATCTATGCCCTTGTGATAGAAAGCGAAATAGAAATAGATGCACACACCGGTTTGATAGACCTGCGTCATGCGCGCGCTGATGAAGGGTCTGCCCGGCAGCGCGCGGCTCGCATGCTCTTCCTCGAGCCTTCGCTTGACATTTTCGCAGAGCGAGAGCGCCTGGCTCCACGACACCGATGTTTCGAACGACTCGCCGAGGATGTAGTGCTTCATCATGAAATCGCGGATGTAGGCGATACCGTAAGTCAGCTGATAGCCGCGCTTGCCGTTCTCCTCACCAGCCCGCATTCCTCCGTAACGGCGAGCGATACGGCGCACCGCGGCGTCCTGCGCTTCGACTTCACCACGGGTTCCCTCGTAGACCAGCGTGCAGGCCGTCATATGCTCGGGGTCGAAGCCGCGTAGCTTGGTAACGAAAAGCTTCTCGGCCCACCGCATGAGCACCTGCAGACCTTCTGCTTTCGACTTGAGGGTCTGGCTGAGCTGAAACTGAAGGTTGTCGGCCAGGCGCACGCTGGCCGGGGGCGTGCTCTGGCGCGTGAGGTCGTACATGAACGAGACGCCGCGTTCGAAGTCTGGGAAGAGCAGGGAGTCATAACGCTGGATTTCAGGCAACGGAAAGACCTTGACCACCGCCTGGGTGATGATGCCAAGGTTGCCCTCGGAGCCCAGGACCCAGCGCCTCGCATCGAGGCCGATCGATTCCCGCGGCGACACGGCCGACCACGACAGTTCGCCTCGCGCCGTCACGACGACCACGTCGAGCACGATGTCTTCGATGTTGCCGTAGCGGTTCTTCTTCATGCCGCTGGCGTGGGTTGCGATCCACCCGCCCAGAGTCGAAAACTCGATGCTGTCCGGCTCGTGGCCCAGCGTGAAACCGTATTGGGCGAGTTGCTCTTCGATGACGCGCCCCACTGCCCCTGCCTGGATGCAGGCCATCAGGTTCGTCGGATCGATCCAGAGAATTCGGTTCAACCGACTCATATCCATCGAGACGATCATGCGTTGCTCTTCGGTCGGACAGCGCACCGCCTCGGTGACGTTGGTTCCACCGCCGTAGGGTACCAGGCACACGTCGTGGCGAACCGCCGCGGCGACCAGCTCGGCAACGTGAGATTCTTCGCTCGGGTACACGACCAGGTCGGGCACCCGTTCGAGCTTCCCGTACTTGATAACGTACATCTCCTCCAGCGTGTGCCCGTGGCCGTGACGCAGGCGGATCTCGTCGTCGTCGGAGAGGTCCCCTTCAGGCAGGATGCTGCGTGCCTCTTTCAGAAAGGCATCGTTCTCGCGCGGTGACGGCACTTCCGGGGGATAGGCCGAGTCGTGTGTATCCCTGAAGTCGAAGTCGACGCCGAGGATGTCGCGTACCCAGGGCAACAGATCGGGGAGTTCGGTCCCGCTCAATGGATAGCGCGATCCGGCAAGCACGACGTTACCGTTCGGTCCGGCGGCGAAGCCCGAGTCCCGAAAGCCCCATACGTCGAGGCTCTCTTCGTCTCCGTCATCGTGGGGTGGATCGCCCGGAATGATGCGATTTTGAATGTCGCCCGAGACGAGCGAGGCGCCATCCGGCAGCTCGGCCTGCTTGATCTTGTTCGAATCGTGTTGAGTAGTCATGGAGTTTCAGTGGGCCTCGAAGTCCTCTGCACGTATCCTGCATCCAATCCCCAAACACAAGCGCGGCAACAAACGCCGACGAAGTCTGCTTTTTGAAAAAGCCCGTTACCTGGTCGAATGATGATTCGTCTCCGATGAAAACCCGCGCAAGGTGGTGCTGTCTCAGGTAGAAGTTCGCATGTTCTGATGCCTTCAGCCGCGGCAATCCAGGGTCCTGCGGGGGGTGGTTGCGTACCTTCCCGCCCCCCCGCCTTTCGGCGAGTCCGGCTTTGTTGTTACTTAGTTGCGCGTTCCTTATACGCTGTGTCGTACAGGAATTCCTAATTTTTAATTTAATCACGCATCATTCGGGCGATCAATATTGTCCGCCGTGTTTGACTGAAAGTACGGCGAACGCCGGCAAACGGTCTGCCCTCCTCAAGCGAGCCGAGGGGCTCTACATCGGCCATACGAGCAAGATTGCAGGCACGGATACCAGAATGATGATGATCTCGAGGGGCAGCCCCATGCGCCAGTAGTCGCCAAAGCGATAGCCCCCGGGGCCCATGATCAAGGTGTTGTTTTTGTGGCCGATCGGCGTCAGAAACGCGCACGATGCGGCCACCGCCACAGCCATCAGGAACGGATCGGGGTTGACGCCGAGCCGATTGGCAATCTCAAGCGCAATGGGTGCGGCGATAACGGCAGTTGCCGTATTGTTCATGACGTCCGACAGCGTCATCGTGACAACGAGCAACAAGGTCAGCACGACGGCTGGCGAAAGACCGGCCGCAACCGTGACGATCGCATCCGCAATCAACGCGGTACCGCCCGTGCTCTGCAACGCGCCGCCGATCGGAATCATCGAGCCGAGCAGTACGATGACGGGCCATTCCACGGATTCGTACACGTCTCGTATCGGCACGATATTGAGCAATATGTACAGCGCCGTGACGCAGCCGAGCGCGACCGGCAGGTAAACGAGACCGACGCTCGCTGTGGCGATCGCCACAGCGAAGATGCCGACGGCCAACCACACCTTCTGCCGCTGCAACACGCGCTGCCCGCGATCGGCCAACGGCAACAGACCGAGACGCCCGGTAACGTCAACGAGGCGTTCCTCATGGCCGAGCAACAACAGCACGTCGCCGGGTAGTAACTCCAGTTTACGCACATGATCGCGAAATCGCCGCCCCTGGCGAGAAACGCCCACGAGAGCGACACGATACCGGTACAGCAAACGCAGCGACATGGCCGAACGCCCGGCAAGGCGCGACGATTCCTGTACGACAGCCTCATTGAGTGTCAGATCGTCGTCCTCGAGAAGCCCCTGTCCCTTGCCGACGTATTCGAGTTTCAAGGTGCCGAGCGCCTCCTCGAGACTCTCCGGACTCGCTTCGATGACGAGCACGTCATCGGCCTGAATTTCCGCCAGGCGCGCAAGACCAGGCAGACGGCGTCCACGGCGAATCAGGCCGATAATCTCAACGTCCGTCTTGTCGGCGAGGTTGTCGAGATCCCGGACGCGTTGGCCGATAATGCTCGATCCCTCCGGCACACGCACTTCGGCGATATAGTCGGCAAGGTCAAAAAGATCCTGTCCGGCATCCGCAGATTGCCGATCGGCCGGCAGCAAACGCCAGCCGATCAGTGCTACGTAACCTACGCCCACTGCCGCGCAGGCCAGCCCTACAGGCATAAAGTCAAACATTTTGAACGCCTCGCCAAGTGCGTCGTTACGGAATTCGGCAACGATGATATTCGGTGGCGTTCCAATCAGGGTAATCATGCCGCCAAGAATGGACGCAAACGAGAGTGGCATCAGCGATAACGCCGGGCTCCTCCCGGCCTTTTTCGCGGCTTGCAGGTCAAGGGGCATCAGCAGCGCGAGTGCTGCGACATTGTTCATGATCGCCGACAGGGATGCGGCCAGGGTGGACATGATGCCTATGTGCGTGGCCAGTCGTCGCGAAGCGTCGACAACGTGGCGGGCCAGCAGCTCAATCACGCCCGAATTGGACAGACCGCGACTGATGATCAGCACGAGCGCAATAATTACGGTCGCAGGGTGCCCGAAACCCGAGAAGGCTTGCTGCGCCGGCACCACACCCAGGAGCAGCGCCGCCAGCAACGCGACAAAGGCGACCAGGTCGTAGCGCCAGCGGCCCCAGATGAGAAGCAGGAAGACCGACGACAACAATGCGAAAAGAGTCAGCTGATCAGTTGTCATCATCGGCTTGGCCTACCTGCGTCGGCTCGGGCGTTGATTCATCGGCCATACCTAGTGTCCTGTCCCGTAAGTTCGCATGATTTCAGAACCAGCAAGAAGCGCTGCTACAAGGCGCGTTGCACAGGCAATATCGGGCATATTGGCAAGGGACGCAACGCCGTAGCGGCGCTTTTTGCTGCTTCCCGAAGGGCGCGTCCTTCAAGGCCTTTGGTGGCGTTACGCCGCTTGTCAATGGACTCGCCATTAACGGCGCGACGTGCCTTGCCAAAGGCCTTGAGAGACCGCGCTGAAACTGTGCGAACTTACGGGACAGGACACCAGCACAAATATTTTTGATCGGGCGCAGCCGAGTTACGATGGGGTGATGAGTTATCTGATTCTGCTGCCGGTTATTCTTGGTCTGTTGTTCGGACCCGGCGTTTGGGTGCGTCGTGTGCTTGATCGTTACAGAGAGCCCGACGACCGATATTCCGGAACCGGCGCGCAACTCGCAAGACATCTGCTCGATCAACAGGGCCTGCACGAAGTCACCGTCGAATCGACACAAGAAGGGGATCACTACGATCCGACGGACAAGGCTGTGCGCCTGGCCGAGGGCAATTACGGCGGTCGCTCTTTGACTGCAATTACAGTCGCGGCGCACGAAGTGGGACACGCGATTCAGGATGATCAGGCCTATGCGCCATTGCGCTTGCGCACCTTCCTCGTCGGGGTCGCCAGGCCCATGGAACGCGTCGGCGCCGGCGCATTGATGATCGCACCGTTCGTCGGCATGTTGACTCGCGCCCCGAGTATCGGCGTCATCATGTTCGCCGGTGGATTTCTGACACTTGCGACTTCGACGCTCGTGCACCTGGCAACCCTGCCGACCGAATTCGACGCGAGTTTTGCGCGGGCGCTACCGATGCTGGATCGACACAATATCCTCAAAGAGGTCGACCGCCCTCACGCACGCCGTTTGCTGACCGCCGCCGCACTGACCTACGTCTCTGCATCACTCATGAGCCTGCTGAATATCGCGCGCTGGTGGGCCATCTTGCGCCGCTGAATCGCGGCATGCAGCATGCGCCGGCACAACATCCTGAAGCGGCCGATTTGTCCGTGAAATGACTGGTTTAGGCGACTCTGCGCTGCTATTATCCGCGCCCGACGGCCAGTCCAAGTCGGAATGTCGCATCGCGTGGACAGTCCGCAAGCACCTCTGGACCGGCACAGAAAACATGCACCCAACTCCGTAGCTACTGACCGGGTTTTGCTCTCGCCAGACCTTGAGCGCGATGCAATCGTGATTCCGGACGGCAGGGTGCCGAAACTGATCACGACATAGCTGAAGAATCGACATGATAGACCTGAGCAAATACCGAAACATTGGCATTTTTGCCCACGTCGATGCGGGCAAAACCACGACGACGGAACGCATCCTGAAACTCACGGGCAAGATTCACAAGACCGGTGAAGTCCACGATGGTGAGGCCACGACCGACTTCATGGAGCAGGAACAGGAACGCGGCATTACGATTCAGTCAGCCGCGACGAGCTGCACATGGAATGACCACCGCCTGAACATCATCGACACTCCAGGTCACGTTGACTTTACGATAGAGGTATACCGTTCACTCAAGGTTCTCGACGGTGGTATCGGCGTTTTCTGCGGATCTGGCGGTGTTGAACCGCAGTCCGAGACCAACTGGCGCTACGCCAACGACTCGGAAGTTGCGCGCGTCATCTTCGTCAACAAGCTCGATCGAATCGGCGCCGATTTCATGCGCGTCGTGAAGCAAATCAAGGATGTCTTGGCCGCTAATCCGCTCGTCATGGTGCTGCCGATCGGCATCGAGGACGATTTCATTGGCGTTGTGGACTTGCTGACGCGCAAAGCCTGGGTCTGGAAGTCGTCGGACAATCCCGAGGACTACGAGATTCACGACGTTCCCGAAGACATGCAGACGCTCGTCGAGGAATGGCGCCATAAACTCATCGAGACCGCCATCGAGCAGGACGATGATCTTCTCGAGCAATATCTCGAGGGCAACGAGCCGTCGGTAGACGATCTCAAGCGCTGTATTCGCAAGGGCACGATCAACCTCGATTTCTTTCCGACTTACTGCGGTGCTGCCTTTAAAAACAAAGGTATACAGAATATTCTTAATGCAGTAGTTGACTATCTGCCGGATCCAACCGAAGTCAAGCCGCAGCCGGAGATGGATCTGGAGGGCAACAAGACCGGCAACTTTGTGTCCGTCGATCCGGACAAACCGCTGCGCGCGCTCGCGTTCAAGATCATGGACGACCGCTACGGTGCGCTGACGTTTACACGCATTTACGCGGGCAGGATCAAGAAAGGCGACAACGTCCTGAACACGTTTACGGGCAAGACGGAACGCATTGGTCGTATCGTCGAAATGCATGCCAATTCGCGTGAAGAACTCAGCTCGGCTCAGGCCGGCGACATCGTCGCGCTACTCGGCATGAAGAATACGCGCACCGGGCATACCCTGGCCGACGCCGATAACCCGGCGACGCTCGAACCCATGGTCTTTCCCGATCCGGTAATCTCGATCGCGATTGCACCCAGGGACAAGGCCGGCACCGAGAAAATGGGCGTGGCGTTGAACAAAATGGTGCAAGAGGATCCGTCTTTTCGGGTCGCGACCGACGAGGATTCGGGTGAGACGCTGATCAAGGGCATGGGCGAGCTGCACCTGGACATCAAGGTCGACATACTGAAACGTACGCATGGCGTCGCGGTTGACATGGGCAAGCCCCAGGTCGCCTATCGCGAGACCATTACGCAGGTGGTTAAAGATACTTACATCCACAAGAAGCAGACTGGCGGCTCCGGTCAATATGCAAAGATCGATTACCAGATCGAGCCGGCCGAGAAAAACACCGGATACGAGTTTCAGTCGAAAGTCACGGGCGGCAACGTTCCGCGCGAATACTGGTCAGCGATCGAGAAAGCCTTTGCTGTCAGCATGGAAGAAGGCACGCTCGCCGGCTATCCACTGCTGGACGTAAAATTCACGCTGCTGGACGGTGGCTTTCATGCGGTCGATTCGTCGGCACTGGCATTCGAAATCGCAACCAAGGCAGCCTATCGTCAGACCGTACCGAAGGCAGGCCCGCAATTGCTCGAGCCGATCATGAAAGTCGACGTATTCACGCCGGAAGACAATGTCGGTGACGTCATCGGCGACCTGAACCGGCGCCGCGGCATGATCAAATCGCAGGATGCTGGCCCGACCGGCGTGCGCGTCAGCGCAAATGCGCCGCTCGGTGATATGTTCGGATACATCGGACACCTGCGCACGCTGACCTCCGGTCGCGGCCAGTTCTCTATGGAATTTTCACATTATGCGCCGTGCCCGCAAAATGTGGCCGATGAGGTCATCAAGGCGGCGAAGGAACGTAACGCGAAAAAGTAAAGCAGTCCACGCCACGCTGCTCGAAAGCAAGCCTTCGCCGAATCGCTGGCGGAGGCTTTTTTTGCGCCGCGCGTGTCTCCTTGAGCGGTCCCGGCATGTGATGCCTGGGACAGGGCAGTGACGCTTGCACTTCCGGACCATTTGTGGCCCGTAATCACCGTTTCAAGCCCTGTCCAGATGCACTTTTTGTGACATAAGCCCATGAAATTTGGAGAGCTTCACGCCAAACTGCCTGTTGGCTCTCGACGCAAATGAATCAACATACGGCCACCGATTTACGACCTGATATGTACGAAAAACACTTCAAACTGAACGCACGGGTTTTCGCGGGCACACCGGCGGGCGCCGACATATTCGTTAGCCCGCAGACCGCCGAAAGCCTTGCAAGAATGAAGAATGCGCTCGCTGCGCCCGATACGGTTATCGCCGTCACAGGACACGCCGGAGTCGGTAAATCCACACTGGTGTCGCGGACACTGCATGCGATCAGCGGTAAGAACGCGATTGTTCGAATCGGCGACGAGAAGCTCGACCCCGATTACGTTCTGGAAATGCTACTGGTTGAATTGGGGACCGCCAAGGCACCCCCTGGCACCATTCAGAAACTGCGATTTTTCCGGCAACTGCTGGACCGTCTCGCAACGCAAAACTCTCGTGTTTTTATCGTAATCGAAGACACCGCGAAGACCTGTCCGGAGACATTGTCCGAGCTTGAGGCATTGACCGCAGCCGACACGGGTTTTTCCTGTGGCGCGAATATCCTGCTCATGGCCAACGGCTCGCTCGACGATCTCCTTGGCTTGCCATTACTCGCAAGACTCGATCAGCGCGCGCGCTTGCGCGAGTCGGTGCGCCCATTCACGCCCGAAGAACTTCGCGGCTACCTCAATCACAGTTTTCGGCTGGCCGGCGGCGAATTCGAGTCCATATTCCCCGACGGTGCGACTGAGTTATTGCACACCTTCGGTGGCGGCGTTGCCCGCACGGTCAATAAGATCGTCGAGTCTGTATTGACCGAAGCGGCGAAACGAAAAGCCAGCGAGGTAGACCTGGAGCTTATCAAGCGTGCCGCAATGGAAGAATTCGGCCTGGTCGAAGAGCCAATCCCCGAATTGATTCAGGACACACTGCCACAACTCGAAGTGCTCAAGCCCGAGCTCGCAGGCGACGAAGCGCCGCAACAGAAAGAAGATCCTCCGGCGCCGTCAAAGCCGACGACGCCCCCAGCAAAAACAAGCGACGGCACCGAAGAAAATAAAGAGGTACCGGCATGGGATCGCGATCCGACGTTGGCCGAACTGCGGCCGGACCTCGATGCACTCGAACAGGCGATGGCCGCCGCTCAGGGACAGGGGCCGGATTCGGAAGACGATGAAGCGCCCAAACCTGACACCTCGAATGGAACCGCAGACGGCAAACCGGCAGGCGTTCCGGAAATTACGCTGGACGATTCGATACAGGTGAAAGTAGACCGGGCCGCACTCGAACTGCGACAACTTGAGGAAGAACAGGCAGCACGCCGCGCTGCCAAGGCCAACAAATCGAATGAACACAAGACGAACAAACCAACCCCGGACCAGGCTGCCGCCGCAAATGATGCCAACAGCTCCAAGCTGAGTCCTGTCGAATTGCAACAGATCGCTGCCGATCTCGCGAAGGCAAAGACGATCGAAGATGTGGACGATAAGCTGGCAGAAACGCTGTTCGGCGACGAGATCAATTTTGTCGCAGCCCAGGTGATAGCGAATCCACCAGCTGCTGATCCAGCCACTCCTCCTCAAGCACCCCCAACAAACAAAGCCGCGCCGAGCACCGTTGCTGCGCCACCTGCTCCGGCCATCGATACTTCAACAGCCCCAACCTATGCCAATGCACCCAGCATGACGCAGTCACAACGTCTCCGAACAGTAAAGGCATTGAACACCGGCAGCCGTCGAAAGTCGGCGCCTTCGGTTGCGCCGATTGCAGCGAAAAATGCGGCATCACCGCCTCCGCTGCCCGCAACCGATCAACCCGAATCCATCGAAGCGCAGATTTCGACGTCCGTGACGCAATCGTTGAAGACACTGGATGAAAAGTCCATAGCCGTCGCTGACGACGACGCCAAGAAAAATGGATTTTTCAGCCGATTCAAGCGGTCCTGACGGTATCGCGTTAGATCGCGCCGATAACTGAAATCAGAATGATAAAAATGCCGGGCTGACGCCCGGCATTTTTACTGGCAAGTCCACACGGTTACGGATTCTGGTGGAGAATATTCCAGATGTAGTCGACGTGTGGTCCGCAAATCTCGGAGAATTCTGCGCCAGCTTCGCTGTCTTCGTCATAGATTGCCGAAATGGCATCCGTGCGCGCCTGCATCAATGTACTGAGATCGGGAGCAGTCATTGTTTGCAATCTGCGAACGCGTCCACCAACGACATGAGACAACCAACCCCAGGACGTCAGCTTGCCGTCCTCCACAAACTGGTTGAGGATCGGCGCGATATGCTCGGCAACGATCTCATCGGCCCGCTCTTCACGATTAATGTCGCACATGTGATAAACGGAGAACCCGACTTCGCCCCTCTCCTGACCGACGGTTCCATTTTCGACCTGCCAGATGTAATCATCATGACGCGGGCAGGCCGCACCCATTATTTCATTCGCCGGATCATCCACGCCATATTTTTTCTCGAATGCTTCATTGATCGTATCCTGGGCCGCGAGCAAGCCATCCAGTGAATCAGACGTCGTATAACGGATGCGCCGCCACTGTCCGCCCGTGTGATGAGCCAACCAGCCCCAGCCGCTGATTACCCCTTTATCGACTTGTTCGTCCATCAGCGGTGCATTCCGGTCGGCGATTTCATCCACCTTGTCCTGATCGTTCACATTGCAATAAAAGTACGTTGCGTAGGTGAACGTTTTTGGCTCATCGTCATCCTGAGCGATTGTCGTCGCTGCGAAAAACGTCAAACCCAGGCCGATTCCAAGTAGCTGTATTTTTTTCATTATTGCCCCCCTCCTCACTTGCAGTGAAGATCATTTAGCCTAGTAGAAACAGAGTGTTTAGCCAATTGCCAAGCACCAGTTGAAAGGCAATATAGCGCAATCTATCGACCCGTCGGCAATAATTCGGGCCGCCCCTTGGCGAACCCGCGCTTTTTCTGAGACACTTTGCCGCTTGTGGGGGAACTGGGGCCAGCCATTGAATGAGGAAAAATCCAGCGCCGAGACATGGAGCTATATTGCCAGGACGGGCTCGGGCGAGAGTACCCTTGAAAGTCATCTGCCATTGATCCTGAGCAGCATCGCTGCCCTGGGCGTAGCGCCGTTCGCGGTGATGCGCATGATGGCTGGCGAATGGCTCGTCGCAGTGATCGACACCATCATTGTCGTGGGATTTATCGCTCTCGGCACGCTGGTCTATCGGACCAAGCGGGTCCGCTTCGCCAGCATCGCAATATCCATACTCTGCGTCAGCGGCGTCGTGTCGACGGTGTACTTGCGTGGACCGCAACAGGTGTACTGGGCTTACCCCGCCCTGATGGTGGCCTTTTACCTGATCAAGCCCCGAGAGGCGATTTTGCTGGCCCTTGTGACGCTGGCCGCGCTGATCCCGAAGCTCGTGCCTTCGAGCAGCTCGTTTCACACGATGACGATTCTGATCACAATCATCGTCACGTGTGCGTTTGCCTACGGATTTTCACTGGTGAACAGTCGCCAGCAAAACCAGCTTATCAGTATGGCGACCATAGATTCACTGACCGGTGCAGGCAATCGTCGCGCCCTGGAAATCAAGCTCGCCGAGGTCATTGCTGCATTCAAGCGCAAGCGTTTGCCGGTGTCGCTGATACTTCTCGATATCGATCACTTCAAGAACGTCAATGACGTGCACGGCCACGCCGCCGGGGATCTGATCTTGCAACGCATAACCGAAATCGTAAACCTTCGCATACGCGTTACGGACGGCATGTACCGAATCGGCGGCGAAGAATTCGTTGTCGTTGTGGACGGACAGGATATCAAGAACGCCACATATCTTGCCGACCAACTGCGGACGCTCGTCGAGGTCAATGAACTGGTCCCTGATCGAGCCGTGACAATATCGCTCGGCGTTGCGGAGCTTCAGGTGGGCGAGACATCCAGTGACTGGTTGCACCGCGCCGACGGAGCTCTCTATCAGGCAAAACGCTCAGGGCGCAACGCGACGAGCGTCGCGAAGTGATCAATTTCGGGTGCCGGGTCACTGCTGTCCAGGTTTGTCCGCGATGAAACGGTCAACAACGGCCTCGAGCATGGCCATCGGTAATGCGCCGTTGCCCAGCAACACATCATGAAACTCGCGTAAATCAAAATCGTCACCGAGTTCGCTCTGCGCCTTGCGCCGCATTTCCCAGATTTTCAGTTCGCCCAGCTTGTAAGCGAGCGCTTGTCCGGGCCACGAAATGTAGCGGTCAATCTCTGCGCGAATATTTCCCGCAGACAATGACGTATTGGCGGACATGAAATCGATCGCCTGCTGCCGGGACCAGCCCCTGGCGTGTATGCCTGTGTCGATAACGAGCCGGCAGGCACGCCACATCTCGTAGCTGAGACGTCCAAAATGCTCGTATGGCGTTCGATAGATGCCCATTTCCACGCCGAGTTTCTCGGCATACAGCGCCCAGCCCTCGCCGAATGCGCTGAAATACAGGTCCCGACGGAACTCGGGTACATCCGGCATTTCGCGTGCCAGCGCCCCCTGGTGATGATGCCCGGGGACGGCTTCGTGCAGGGTCAACGCCGGAATCTCGAACAACGGCCTCTGATCGAGTGCGTAGGTATTCACCCAGAATTCCCCGCCGTGACTGCCACCAAGAGGTGCCGGGTTGTATGACCCGGTTACGTAATTCGGCGCGATCTCGTCCGGCACCGGTAAAACGCCGTAACTTTGTCTCGGCAATGTTTTGAAGAATGCCGGCATCCTGTGATCGATGCGTTTAGCTGTGTACGCCACGTCTTTCAACAGCTCTTCGGCCGTCGTCGCATAGAATTGCGGATCAGTGCGCAGGAATTGCGCAAACGCGCTGAAATCACCATCAAAAGCGAGATCCTCGATGATCGCGTCCATATCGCCGCGAATGCGCGCGACCTCGGTAAGACCAATGTCGTGAATCTGATCTGACGTCACGTTGACGAGCGTTGTGTAGCGCCGGATCTGGAACGCATAGTACTCGCGCCCTCCCGCCATATCCTCGGCACCGAGCGACCTGGACGCCCGGTATTCGCGTTCCAGGAATACAGCCAGGCGCTCGAACGCAGGCATCACCGCCGTTGATATTGCGTCACTCGCGTCTTCACGAAGACGACTCTTCGCAGCGTCAGGAATTGCACCGGCCATGTTTTGCAATGGCTCGAAAAAAGGACTGTCTTCGGGGTTGTCTTTAACCTGCGCCCTGATCGTCGGCAATATGCCGTCGATCACGATTTGCGGCAGTACGAATCCCGATTGCACGCCCGCGCGCATGTTGTCCAGATTTTCATCGAAGTAGCGCGGAATGTCCCTGAGCCGCGCGATGTAGTCCTCGTAATCGGAGACACTGCCCATCAATACGCCGTTGCTGGCCGTCAGCGCATTCATGAAAAAGCCGGAAAACGTGTTGAACGGGATTCGCGACAGCTTGAGTTCATAAGCGGCGATCGAATCTTCGAGCACCCATATGAACAACTCCGCGTTGACCTGCCCTTTCAGGCCAAGCGCTTCGCCATCAACATCGCGCGCGCGGCGCAGGAATCGCCGTTCTGCTTCGAGCCTGCGCGCCTGGTCTTCGGGCGTGACCTTCGGCATGCGGTCGTTGAATTCGGAGATTCCCGCGTGCGTCGCCGCCAATGGATTCTCGCGCAGGAAATAATCCCAGTACTCCGCCATGACAGCGTTCAATTGCTGCTCCGCCACGGGCGTTTGTGCGCTCACGAAAGCACTGGTGATCAACAGCATTGCGGCAGCCATGCACCAGGCCGCTGGCTTGCCGGCCGATCTGAGGTAATTCGTCACTGCAATTAATACTTTTAATTCAATCTATTGTGTTGGTTTATTGATAATTTACTTTAATAACGAAAACACGCAAATGATCGATGTACGGCGCGTGCTTCGGCTTGGGCTATCGGAGTCTGGAGCGGCGCACCGCAGACCGGTGCGCCGCCAGGTCGCTTATTCGTCCCGGGCAGACAACGCTTCGAGACGCGCTGCCTCGAACTCGTCGCCTTCGTTCCACATCGGCATTTCATCGGCGTTAGCGATGGCGAGCCCGGTCCAGAACCCGAGCAAAGCATCTTCGACCATGCCATCGAAACTCCAGTTATCGTACAGCTCGTCCGACGGCTGGTGGTAATCCACATTGGTATGCTGCTCCTGCTGCTGCCGGCCCCATTCCGGAGGACGGTCAACAAAATCGGTGCCGGGCTTGAGATACATTGCCGGGACACCGATCTTCGCAAAGTTGAACTGATCGGAGCGGTAAAAATAACCGCGGTCGGCAAATTGATCGGGCTTGACCACGCGACCCTGTTCTTCAGCGATCCTGATGACCCATTGATCGATGGACGACTTTCCGAGGCCGACAAACGTAACGTCATGCGTGTGCCCCCAAATATTGCCGCTGTCGTAGTTCAGATTTGCCGCAATCTTTCCGGGCGGATACGTCGGGTTGGCTGCATACCATTGAGAGCCGAGCAGACCTTGCTCTTCTGCACCGACCAATGCAATCAGCGATGACCGGCGTGGCGCTTCGGGCAGCGCCCGCAGCGCTTTTGCAATCGCGAGGACCTGAGCGACACCCGACGCATTGTCCCTCGCGCCGTTGTATATTTTGTCGCCCTGATCATTGGGCATGCCGATACCAAGATGGTCATGGTGCGCCGTGTAAATGACGACCTCGTCCTTGAGTTCCGGGTCGCTGCCGGGGATCACGCCAAGCACATTTGCCGATTGCACCTGATTGAGCGCGATGTCCATGCTGACCGATGTTTTGATGCCGAGCGGAATTGGCTTGAAGTCGCGACTGAAGGCCGATTCGCGCAAAGCGTCCAGATCCAGGTCCGCCATCGCAACAAGCTCGCGCGCCGCATCTTCGGTAACCCAGGCCTGAAACTGGCTGCGCGGTTCATCGCCTGCCGGCAGTTCGAATTGCTCGCCGGTCCACGACGTCTGCACAACCTGAAACGGATAACCGGCAGACGGCGTAGTGTGAATGATGATTGCACCGACAGCACCCTGTCTCGCGGCAGTGAGATACTTGTAGTCCCAGCGGCCGTACCACAGCCGGGTTTCGCCCGCGAACAGTTCCGGATCCCAGTCCGGATCATTGTTCATCATCAGCACGATCTTACCGTCGATATCAGCACCCTCGTAGTCATCCCAGTCGTATTCGGGGGCCTGTATTCCATACCCGACGAACACCAACTCCGCATCCACAACTTCGGCATGATCGGACTGCACGCCGCTGGCAATAATGAACTGATCCGATTGTTGCAGCGTAAGCGACTTGCCGTGGCCGTCGAAGGTCCATGTATCCGGTTGCGTAGCATTGACACCGATGAGGTCGAACGGCTGTTCCCAGCCACCATCGGCTGCGCCGGGTTCAACACCAAGCTCGGCCAGGTGCTCGGCCAGGTATTTGCGCGCAGCAACGTCACCACGGCTTCCAGGGCCGCGACCCTCGTATTTGTCGTCGGAGAGCTCGGCGACAATGTCGCGCATGTAATCGCCGCTGATTTGCGTCGACGCTGCTTGCGCTGCCGGATGCCCACCGCTCAATTCCACGGCGACCGGCGATGACGCGGCGGCGGCATCAACGTCCGCTGAAGATTCTTCCTGCCCGCATCCCGACGCCGCAACGAGCACCGCGGTGCATATGATTGTCTGCTTGAAATTCACGCTCTTCCCCCACTTGTTATGCATTGCGCCGCTTCAACGCGGCGGCACGAAGTAACGTCCGAGACCGTTCGTTATCGCCGCGTGACTACGAATATCTCGAACCGGCCATCCGAGCCTATGTACCATGACGCAACCGTACTCGTGATGCTGACAATCAGCGCGCCGAATACCGCAGACCAGAATCCCGCTACGACAAAACTATCGAGCATCACCGCAACGAGGCCGAACATGGCGGCATTCAAGACCAACAGGAAAAGCCCCAGCGACAGGATCGTAATCGGCAATGTCAGCAGAAAAGCGACAGGCCTGACAAATGCGTTGACCAGGCCCAGGAGAATCGCGGCCAGCAACAGGCTTCCCGTTCCGGAGATCGTGACCCCGGGCAGGATGCCGGAGGCGAATACCAGCCCGAGCATCGTAATCAACATGCGTACGAAGAATCCTTGCATGGCTCAATTATGCGGCGAGATGCGGGTTGATAACAGGGGTTATCCACATTGTATCGATCAGGGGATTTCAGACGTCGTGGGATAGCGCCCGGTGGGCTATTTGCTAGAATCGCCCCCAGCCTGCCCCGGTAGCTCAGTCGGATAGAGCACCAGATTCCTAATCTGGGGGTC
>Ga0209980_10000369_pt1 | contig 24097 bp, 23 predicted proteins | sample CR02metaG_FD_183611 | JGI IMG/M metagenome (GOLD analysis project Ga0209980, IMG submission 183611) | Deep subsurface microbial communities from Mariana Trench to uncover new lineages of life (NeLLi) - CR02 metaG (SPAdes) (version 2) | ecosystem: Environmental > Aquatic > Marine > Ocean trench...
GTGCTGGAGCCTCCGGCCCCGCCGGTCCATCCGGCGATCAAGTGTGTATCGGACAAGGTAAAAGGGGCCGGGAACTACAGCGCCTGCCGTTTCAAGGCTGAGGCTAAAGCAATCAAGAAGGCCGAAGCGCCGGACTACTCGAAGTGCGACAGCAAGTACAGCGCCAAGTGGCAGAAGGCGGAGAGCAAGGCTGCAGGAGCCTGTCCCACGAACGGAGATGAGGCCGCGATCCAAGCTCAGGTGCAGCAGTTCGTGGACGAGCTTGTGGCGGCGCTGGAGCCTCCGGCCCCGTGTGTGGGAGTCGGTGGCGCCTGCTGGTTTCTCGGTGCTAGCGAAGAGAGCTGCGACACGGTCTGCGCCGATGCCGGACTGGCTTACGATCCCGCAACAGAGACATATGCGGGAAGCGGTGGGACCCTCCTCCAGTGCCATGCGGTCCTAGATGCGCTGGGGCAAACATCACCACCGCTCGGCGAGTTTGGGGATGCTGACTGCTCCCTGATTGGAGCTCCTGGTATGGGCTGTTCTGTAGATAATTTTGGTGATCTGCGTGGCCGTTGCACTTCTCCGGCGACCACTTCGAGCGCTGGCTTTGCAGGGCTCGAGCGCGCCTGCGCCTGCCAATGATGGATAAGCCCGTGCCGCGCGGTGCGAGGCCCAGGATGGGTGAGCGGAAGGTTTCGCGCAAGCTACGTCGGGATTCAGTGTCAGTCCGATCTCATTGACACATTCCGTGACAGCAGCACTCCTCGATCGGCCCACAACCTGCCTGATTGAGGCATGGGTCTCCCGAGATCGCGCATGTACCACCATCCATACATGGATCATCAAACGGACACGGGGGGTCGTCGCCGTTCTCCGTACATATCAGTGACAATGGTGGCATTATTAGCGCACTCAGGCTGTCAACGCTGTTATCGACTGCCAACTCGAGTGCGGCGCAGTCTCCATCGTTCGAGCAATCGTTCTTGGTCTCGGCCTTCGCGCACTTCTCCAGGAACTTGGTTTCGCACTTGATCAGCTTCGCGGCATCTAGAGGTTCTCCCTTCTGCGCCGCCTTGGCGTGGACCTTCATCTTGCAAGAAACCTTCTTGCCGATCTCCTTCGCCTTTGCCGCGTCACATTTCGACTGAGCCAGCGCGACGCCGCTTAATGAGAAGGCGAAACCGAGAGTCAATGCCAGCAATAGTGTTCGCATTATCCTTCCTCCGTTCGGGGCTTTGGGATACGCACAAGGGTTTCCCGTTGGATTGTTGTTGGACCGCGTCCACTTAGCGGGGTAGGAGGCTGGCGTACAGAATCCGGAAATACTGTCGCGTGGATCGGGTTCTGGAAGCTCCGTACTGGCTCTGGCAGATCGACTCTACCAGCCACTGGGGCGGGAAGTTAAAGAAGATCGGTCGCACCCTCTCGGGGATAGGCGCCTGTGCAGTCTGCGCGGTAGGATGGGATCCGTGACCCGACGTCTGCAACCCGCCGTGGCTCCCATCCGCGAGGACGACGCCTACATCGCGCAGGCGCTCGAGCGCGCCAGCATCCCCACGCTCATGATGTCGCTCGTGCATATCACGGGAGACATCGGGCTCTTGCGGGGTCCGATCCGGCCCAAGCAGGCCATCATGGGTGAGGTCCAGGGCCGCATGTCGGAGGAGGAAACGGTCCAGGTCCGTAGCTACGCCCTGGAGGTCCTCAAGGCCTATCGGGATGGGGGCTGCAAGCCGCCCCCTGCCCCGTCGCCCGAGATCGTTCACGAGATGATGAGCTTTCTCGTGGGCGAGCCCGTCCCCGCTGACTATGTCCCGATGATGCTGGAAGAGATGGCCCTGGACGGGGAGGACGCCCGAGACGTTCACTGGGATGGGATACCGGCCGAGAGGCGGCAGGCCTTCCGGGTGCTCGTGATCGGCGCCGGCATGTCCGGCCTGCTGGCGGCCGTTCGCCTGGAGCAGGCAGGCATTCCCTATACCGTGATCGAGAAGAACGAAGAGGTTGGAGGGACCTGGCTCGAAAACACCTACCCCGGCTGCCGTGTCGACATCGCGAATCACTTCTACTGCTACTCCTTCGAGCCCAGCTATGACTGGCCTGAGTTCTTCTCGCAGCAGAAGACGCTCAAAGATTACTTCGAGCGCTGCAGCCGCAAATACGGGGTCGACACGCACATCCGGTTTAACACCGAGGTCGTGTCGGCCCACTTCGACGAACGAGCCTCACATTGGAACGTGCGCGTGCGCTCGAAGGACGGACGCGAGCAGAGCCTGACCGTCCACGCGATCGTCAGCGCCGTGGGACAGCTCAATCGGCCCAAGATTCCCGCGATCGAGGGACTCGAGTCGTTTTCCGGACCGGCCTTTCACTCCGCCCAGTGGGAAGCCGAGCACCGCCTCGAGGGGAAGCGGGTGGCCGTCATCGGCTCCGGCGCCAGCGCGCTCCAGCTCGTGCCGGAGGTCGCAAAGGAAGCCGGCCGCCTGTTCGTGTTTCAGCGTTCGCCGGCCTGGATGGTTCCCAACCCCAACTACCATGCGCGCGTCAGCGAGGGAAAAAAGTGGTTGCTGAAGCACCTGCCCTATTACGCGCGCTGGTACCGGTTTCTCCTGTTCTGGCCGGGGTCTGATGGGCTGCTGCCGTCGCTGGTGATCGACCCCGAATGGCCCCACCCGGAGCGCTCAATCAACGAGCTCAACGAGGGCATGCGCATCATCTTCACCAACTACATGAAGAGCCAGATCGGTGCTGACCCGGAGCTGCTGGCGAAGGTGATCCCCCAGTATCCGCCCTTCGGGAAGCGCATGCTGCAGGACAACGGCAGCTGGCTCAGCGCGCTCACGCGCGAGAACGTGGAGCTCGTGACCAATGGGATCGCCCGTATCACTCCCGCAGGAGTGGAGTGCGAGAACGGCAAGAAGTATCCGGTCGACGTGATCATCTTCGCGACGGGCTTCCACGCCAACAAGTTCCTCTGGCCGATGCAGATCATCGGCCGTAACGGCGTCGAGCTGAGTAAGCTATGGGGCGACGACCCCAGGGCCTATCTCGGAATCACGGTTCCGAGCTTCCCGAATCTCTTCTGCCTGTACGGCCCTGCTACCAACCTGGCGCACGCCGGCAGCATCATCTTCCACTCCGAGTGCCAGGTGCGCTACCTCATGGGCTGCCTCAAGGCCATACTGGAGGGGTCCTTCTCGAGCATGGACTGCAAGCAAGACGTGCACGACGCCTACAATCAGAGGCTCGACGAGGCGCTGGCTCGCATGGTCTGGTCCCACCCCGGCATGAACAGCTGGTACAAGAACAGCAAAGGCCGGGTGACCACCACCTCCCCCTGGCGCCTGCTGGACTACTGGCGCTGGACGAAGTCGCCGGACCTGGCCGACTACCAGCTGAGCTGACGCCCCCGGCCCCGATGCCCGAATGGATGGACAAGCTGCTGCTGTTCGTGTTTGCAACGCATATGCCTTTCTTCGTATGGAGGTACTATCGGACAGGCGAGTTTCGCTATGCGGCAACGGCCTTCACGTTCGCCCTTCTGGCGCTCATGTACGGCCTCCGAGTGTTCGCTGCCGGTGTTAGCGTGAACGACGTTCCGCTCCACGCGTACATCCGAGTGCCAGCGGGGATCGCAGCCGCCCTTAGTATCGGCCTTCTGGTGTGGAGCGCAGTCCGACGGCGGCTCAGTGCTTCGCCGGGTCCTTGAGGGGAACGGCCAGACCGCTCGCGCTCTGATACGTGGCTTGCTGCTCCTCCTCGGGGAGCTGCTCCACGATCTGCCGGCCGAGCGCATGGATCTCGGGGATCTCTTCATCCTTGAGGGGCTGCATCCACTGCTTGCGCTGTAACGCCTTCTCGATATGCGGCGCCAGCTCCTCCAGCTTCCGTCTTTCGCGCTCGTCGGCTCGCTCCTTGAACTCGGGCATCACCTCGGCAGCGAAGAGCTCCAGCGACTCGCAGATGTGCTCGTGCCGGTTGCGACCGCTCTGCTGAATGAAGATAACCTGATCGACCCCCGTCTCCTCGAAGCTTCGCAGGTGCTCTCGCAGCTGCTGGGGTGTGCCGATGCCCCGGCTCGAGCCCGCCTCGGGCAAACCGGGGCGCGCCTGCTCGAAGCGCTCCCAGATGTTGGTTCGGCCCGGCTTGTGGGAGCCGAAAATGTAGTGATGGCCCAGGCCATAGCCGAAGAAGCGGAAGCCGTCCTCTCCACGACGCCGGGCCTCGGCCTCGTCGGGATGGCAGGAGAAGCCCGTCACCATGGCGATGTTGGGATTCACGCTGTGGCCGATGGGGACGCACTCGGTCTTCAAAATCTCCCGGTACTCGCTGACCCACTTCCGCGCCTCCGCTGGGTCGATGAACGCGAAGGTGAGCGCACCCAGCCCCAGGCGAGCGGCCAGATGGATGGTTTCGCGGTTGGAGCACGCCACCCAGATCGGAGGGTGGGGCTTCTGCACCGGCTTGGGAAGCACGTTGCGGCAAGGCATCGAGAAGAACCGGCCGGTGTAGCCCGGGTACGGATCCATCACCATCATGTTGGCGGTCTGCTCTACCGCCTCAAGCCACTGCTCGCGCTTCTCTTCAACCTTGATGCCGAAAGCGCCCAGCTCGGCCAACGACGAGGACTCACCGGTGCCGAAGTCCACACGGCCGTTTGAGACCAGATCGAGCGTGGCGATGCGTTCGGCCACGCGGGCCGGCTGGTTATAGCCCGGCGGCATCAGCACGATGCCGTGGCCGAGCCGGATGCGCTTGGTGCGCTGCGAGCAGGCGGCGAGGAACACTTCGGGCGCCGAGGAGTGGGAGTATTCCTCGAGGAAATGGTGCTCGACCTCCCATGCGTAGTCGATGCCGAGGCGGTCCGCGAGCTCGACCTGATCCAGGGCCTCCTGGAAGAGCCGCTGCTCGTCCCCGTCTTTCCAAGGACGTGGGAGCTGATGTTCGTAGAAAATTCCGAACTTCACGCGGCCTCCTCCAGGCTTCCGGCCTCCTCGATGATACACCGTGTCCCGGCATGCCGGGTCTCTACTCGATGTAGGCGAGGGCTCTCAGACGTTTGAGATCCTCGGCACTGAGCGAGCGCGCGCCATCGACATCGGACGGCAGGCGCTCCGCCTCCACGCGTTCCCGCCAGCTCTGGAGCTGCTTTGACAGACGCACAATGACGTCGGGGTGAGCGGCGGCCAGATCCACCCGATCCAGCGGGTCCTTTACGAACTGGTACAGCTCGTACTCGGGCATGTCTGGCAGGCGCTGGAAATTGTGCACCAGCTTCCCCCTCCCGCACCGTCAGCCCGGACACACCCTGGGCGGCCTGCCAGCCGCGGGTCGCCGAGCGCTCGCCCTTCTGCCCCTCGGGTGTGTCGAAGCGCCACTCCACGCGCGGAAGCGGCGCCGACCGTTCCAGCGAGGCCACTTCCGGATCGCCCTCGAACACGCTGGCGCTGCGCAGCACGATCGACCCATCTACGCCTGCCCGCTGCACCCCGCCAGCAATAGGGCCCCCATTCCGATCAGAGCTGTGAGGCTCCATCTCACGGGTCTTCTCCGAGGCCGAGCTGCCTCAAGGCTACTACCAGAGATCGTGAAACACGCGGTAGGGCGTGCGCCTCATGTAGTCGCGGTACTCCTCGCCGCGGGCCTTGATGAGCTGGCGCTCCTCGAAAGGAATGAAGCCCAGGAACGAAGCCGACACCATGACCGCAAACAGCAGCTGCCCGGCGTTGGGGTGGATGAGAAGGGACGAGAACGCATAGAAGAAGGCCGCACGGTACATCGGATGTCGCACGCTGGCGTAAGGGCCCTCGGTCATGAGCGGCGTCTCGGCGCCGACCGAGTGCGACAGCTCGGAGCCCGGCATGCCCAGCAGACTTCCCAGGCTCTCGAAGGTGGCGAACTCAAAGAACGCCACAACCGAGAGCAGGAACGCACACAGCCCGATGAACTGTACCCACTGAGGTGCATTGACGGCGAAGCCCGGCACGGGCTGGTGAAACGCGTAGACCCCCACCCACGTCAGAATGGAGATCGTGACGTAGATGCGCCGCTCTGCGGGCGTGCCCTCCACGTGTCCGAAGACGGCCCGCTTGAAGGCGGGCAGCGTCATCACGATGTGGACCGCAATGTAGATTGCGTACAGCCCCAGGTTGAAGAGGATGTTGCCAACCGGCGCCCCCGCCTCGTACCGGAAGCCCATAACGAAGCTGGCGGCCAGCACCATCAGGCCGAGGTAGGAGAAGAACCAGTAGAGCTTGTTGAACACGGCTTACCCTCGATGGTTTTCCGGCCAACCGGCTGGCTGCCCGAAGTCTACCCGAGGGACAGAGGCTGGGGTCAATCGGGGTTGGCCCCAGCGGCTACGGCCCGGGACGGATCCAAGCTCGACATGAGTGGTTTCGGATAGAATCGCGGTATGCACGAAATCATCCTTCACCACTACGAACTGTCCCCTTACGCGGAGAAGGTCCGTCTCGCCTTGGGGCTCAAGGGGCTCGCGTGGCGCTCGGTGCAGATCCCGATCGTGATGCCGAAGCCCGATCTGATTGAGCTCACCGGCGGCTACCGGCGCACGCCTGTCATGCAGCTCGGCGCCGATATCTACTGTGACACGAAGGCGTGCATGCGGCTGCTGCAGCGTCTGCAGCCCGAGCCGAGCCTCTTTCCCGGCGGTGACGAGGCCACGGTCTGGGGGCTGTCGCGCTGGGCCGAGACGAGCTTCATGATGGCCGTCACCGTTTTCTTAGGCGCCGGCGGTGTTTTCAACGAGAAGTTCATCGAGGACCGCAAGAAGATGGCACCCCAGGTGGACTTCTCGAAGGCAGGGATGGTCGTGCCTGCGAAGCTGCTGCAGCTGCGCGCTAATCTCGACCAGCTCGAGCGCCAGCTTGCGGATGGGCGGGCCTTCCTGCTGGGCGACGCGCCGAGCCTCGCTGACCTTTCGGCCTACCACCCTCACAGGTTCCTGACAGCTCATCCGGCGACCCAAACGCTGCTCGATCCGCTCAAACACGTGCCCGCCTGGATGGATCGTGTGGCGGCCATTGGCCATGGCGAGCGCAGCGAGCTCGAGGCGAAGGACGCCATCGCCATCGCGCGCGACGCCAGCCCCGCGCCCATCGAGGGCGAAGCAGCTCCCTTGCCCGACGGCCTGGCCTATGGGGACGCCGTGGTCGTCCTCCCCGAGGAGACAGGCTCAGGCGTGGTGGCGGGACAGCTTGTACCGAGCCCTGTTCACGAGATCGCGATTCGCCGCCGCTCGGAACGCGCCGGCGAGCTTGTCATCCACTTCCCACGCGAAGACTACATGACGGTGCGCACAGGTTAGATCTCAGGTGAAGTCGGAGCCGCCGTCGACGTTCACGTTGGCGCCCGTCATGTATGAGTTGCGTTGCGAGACCAGGAAGGCAATCACCGGGCCGATCTCATCGACCAGGCCGGCGCGCCCCAGATCGGCGGGCTCCGCGTACTCCTCCTTGATCCACCGGTTGACCTGGACCGGGTCGGAGGCGTCGTAGCCCTGCTTCGCGAGCACGGGCTTCAGTCGCTCGGTGAAGGCGGCGGAGAGGAACGTGCCGGGGCTCACGGTGTTCACGAGGATACCCTCGGGCGCCAACGTCTTGGCGAGGTTCTTCGAGATGCTGGTAAGCGCGGACTTGGCGGCCGTGTAGGAGATCAGGCTGGGCGCCTGGCGCTTGGTCGAGTGGGCCGAGACGTTCACGATGCGCGCCCACTCGCCTTTGCGCAGCAGCGGGAGGGCGCCGCGCACGCAGCGTACGGCGCTCATGGTGCCAAGGTTGAAGTGCGCAAAGAAATCGTCGTCATCGAGCTCGAAGAAGTCACCCGCCTCCGGGCCAACCGTGTTGACCAGGCAGTTGAGCTGGCCCCAGCGCTCGCCGATCTCGCCGAACGCCGCCTCGATAGCGCGTGCGTCGCCCAGATCAACGGAGAGACCGAAGGCATCGGGGCTGCCGGCTGCTCTGAGCTCGGCGGCCGCCTGGTCGAGCGCCCGCCGACCCCGGGCCAGGATGCAGACACGGGCGCCCTCTTCGGCCAGGCAGCGAGCCGTGGCGAGCCCCATTCCCTTTGAGCCCCCGGTCACCACGGCCGCGGCCCCTGCGAGTCCTAAATCCATTTCAGGTCCTCCCCACCAGCGCATGGCGCGATCACAGAACCTCATCCTACTCCCCCGCCTGGGGGACGGGAATCGAGTAAGATGGCGGGCGGGGAAAGAAAGCAAGGGGGACTAGATCATGCGGATCGGTGTAACCGTTGCAGAGGCTGCGACCGGCCCCAACCTGGATGGGCTGGTGCAGCAGCTACGCGAACTCGAGACACAGGGCTTCGCCAGCGCGTGGATGCCGAACATCTTCGGACTGGACGCAATTGGAGCGCTGGCTATAGCGGGGCGTGAGACCGAGCGCATCGAGCTCGGGACGGCTGTGGTCCCCACCTATCCTCGGCATCCCTTTGCGATCGGACAGCAGGCGCTGACCTCACAGGTCGCATGCCGTGGCCGCTTCGTGCTGGGGATCGGCCTCTCGCACAAGATCGTGATCGAGAACATGCTCGGGATGTCCTACGACAAGCCGGCGCGACATATGAAGGAATATCTCCAGGTGCTCGGGCCGTTGCTCGAGGGGAAGCCGGCGGCTCACCAGGGGGAGCTCTACCGCGTGAACGCGGGACTGCAGTTCCCGGGGGTGGCCAGGGTCCCGCTGCTGGTCGCAGCGCTCGGTCCGGCCATGTTACGGCTCGCGGGTACGCTCGCCGACGGCACCATTACCTGGGTGACGGGCCCGAAGACGCTCGAGTCGCACATCGTGCCCGGCATTCGGGAGGCGGCTAAGGACGCAGGCCGACCCGAGCCCAGGATCGTGGCCGGGCTTCCGATCGCCATCACGAACGACCCCGACGGCGCCCGCCAGGTGGCGAGCAAGTTCTTCCACATCTACCGAGATCTGCCCTCCTACCGGGCCATGCTCGATCGCGAGGGCGTGGATGATCCGGCCGAAGTGGCCATGGTGGGAGACACCGCCACCGTGGAGGCGGCGCTGGTCCGTCTCGAGCAGGTGGGGGTGACGGACCTGAACGCCGCCGTGTTCCCGGCAGATGAGAGCGCAGTGAAGCGCACAACGGAGTTCCTCGCGAGCCGAATCTAGTTCAGGTCGTCACGTTGAAGTACGGCGATTCGAGAGCCATGGAAGGTTGAACCACCCCGACCTCAGGTCCCGGCCAACGCTGCCAGCTCCTGGCCCAGCCGCTCCGCGTACCCCGTCGCGCTCATCTGGCTGAAGAGTCGGTGTGCAGTCTGCAACTCCTGCGCACGCCTCGCCTCGTCTCCACGCAGACGCGCGAGCTCGGCGTACTGCTGGCAGAGTGCGGGTCGCATGATCTCGCCTCCCGTCTCATCGACCAGGGACTCGGCACGCTTCAGCGCTTCCTCGATCCGGGGGTGTGCACTTGCGCCCTCCAGCCGCAGCAGCACCTCCGCTCGGGCCAGCTGCGCCTGTAGCTCCCAGAAGCGTGCCCCCTTGTGCTGCGCGACCGACACCGCCTCCTCGGCAGTCGCGCGTGCGCGCGAATCGCCGACGCCGGCGTAGGCTCGCGCCAGGCACGCCAGATGATCCGCCTCCGCCTCGAGTCCCAGCTGGTGCTCGCGGGCTCGGCGCAGGGACTCCTCCAGCGCGTCCCGCGCCTCCGCGAAACGCCCAGCCAGCAGCAGTGCCCTTCCCAGAGCGAGCGCGGAAACCGGGGCGGCCCAGGTCGAGCCCGAGCGCTCCGCGAGCGCCACGAAGTCGAGCGCCGCCTCCAGGCTCTGGTCGATATCCCCCCGATTGAGCCAGATGTTGGCGCCGACGAGCGCACGGATATGCGAGGTCCGCGCTCCCACCTGAGCGACGTTGAGGCCGCGCGAGACGCGGCCGACCCGGCCCAGAACGCGTGCGCTCTCATCCAGCTTACCCATATACGCCAGTACGTTGGCGCGCGCGAGGAGCAAGGCCCGGTAGATCGAGACCGCAAACTCGGTCGCCGTGAACGCACCGTCCTTCTCCGCGAGCCGAAGTCCTTGCTCCGCCAGGCTCAGTGCGGCCCGCAGGTCCCCGGCGTGGAACTGAGCGACCGAAGACCGCTGCAGCACGACCACCTTCAGCTCGACATCGGGTACCTGCTCGGCGAGCCGTGCCGCCTCGGCAAGATGCTGCCGCTGTCCCTCGGGATCGCCCGACCAGCCGAGTCGTGCCGCCAGCGCCTCGTGCAGGCGCACCAGGGCCCGGGCGTTATCGCACTGCTCCGCGAGACTCCGGCCTTCATCGAAAAGCTGGGCCGCCTCCGCCGTGGACATGCCCGCACGTCCCGCCGCTTCGAGCGCGCGCCCGCAGGCGCGGAGCCGCATCTCGCGCGTCTCCTGGGTTTCGGGCGCTGCGGTGGTGATGCTGCGGACACGTCCCCAGTGAAACAAGGCCCCCGGAATATCGACGAAGCCGGCCGACTCGGCGGCCCGTGCGTGCCAGCGCGCGGCCCGCAGGTCTTCCCCGGCCTGCTCCCAGTGGTGGGCCAGGAGCGACGCTTGATCATCGAGCCGCGTGGAGTCGATCTCCTCGATTGCGCGTGCCACCTCGGCATGCGTCCGAGCCCGCCTTTCGCGGAGCTGTGAGCCGTAAGCCACCTCGTGTGTGAGTGGATGCTTGAATGCGTACTCCTCGATCGGGTGGAGCGCCTGGGTGTAGAGAAACTCCCCGGAGACCAGCGTGTCGAGCGCGTTCCGGCGCTCGACCTCTGATAGCTTCAGAACTCGGGCAAGGATGTCGTCGGGAAACTCGGAACCGATCACCGCGGCAGTCTGGAGCAACGTCTTCTCTGACTCGGCCAGACGGTCAACCCGCGCCGACAGCACCGTCTGAATGCTCTGGGGAATCTCGATCCGCTCGATGGGCGCGACCAGGCTATAGTTGCCGCGCTCCCCCGCCAGGGCTCCGCGCTCGACCAGGGCGTGCACGACCTCCTCGATGAAGAACGGATTCCCGCGCGTGCGTTCGCCGATGAGAGCCGGCAGCTTAGCCAGAGTCGGATCGGTTCCGAGAAGATCACGCAGCAGCTCGGCGGAGGCTTCGGGGCCGAGCGGGCGCAGCGGAAGGCGCTGGTAGTGCGACATCTCCATCCACGGCGCTTGATACTCGCGGAAGTTCACCAGCAGAACCGTGGACGTGCGCGGGATGACCTCCACCAGCTGCGCCAGAAAGGCTTCGCTCCCGCGATCCATCCACTGCAGATCCTCGAACAGGATCACGGTCGGCTCCTCGGCGACTTGGGACTCCAGGATGCGGTGGACGATCCCGAAGAGCTGGCGTTGTCTGCTGTCGGGGTACAGCGGTTCGCTGCGTGCCTCGGTCTCGGACACGCCCAGAAATTCGAAGAGCAGCGGAAGCTCCTCCTGCAAGTCGCGCCCGAGCAAGGCGAGCGCGCCGGCGACCTTCTGGCGAATCACGCGCTCGTCGTCCGCTTCCGCGATGCCGAAGAGCGCACGCACGAACTCCCGAATGGGCAGATAGGGAATCGACTTGCCATGGGACATCGCATGCGCCTGTCGCGTCGGGATCCCGCGCGCCTGGCAACGCTCTGCGAACTCGAGACAGAGCCGACTCTTGCCGGTTCCCGGCGGAGCCGTGACTCCGATGACCTGGCCCTCCCCCTGCATGGCGCGCTCGAGCGCCGCGTCCAGTGTCTCCAACTCCAGCGCGCGGCCGACGAAGCGTGAAAATCCGCGCGCCCGTGAGCGGTCGAGCCGTGTGCGCAGCGGCCCGAGCCCCTGCAGCTCGTGGATCCGGACGGGTGCCTCGACCCCCGGCAGCCGGAACTCCCCCAGGTTCTCCATGCGGAGGAAGCCCGATACGAGCTGGGCGGTGGCGTCAGCGACATAGACCTTTCCACCCTCCGCCACGCGCTCGATGCGCGCCGCCAACCCCACGGTCTGGCCTAGGGCCGTGTAATCCATGCGCAGGTCGTCCCCGATCTTGCCAACCACGACGTCTCCGGAGTTGAGGCCCATGCGGACCGAGAAGCTGAGGCCCCGCTCGCGCCGCAGCTCCTTCGCGTAGCCGCGCAGCTGGTCTGCCATGTGCAGCGCCGCATAACAGGCGCGCTGGGCGTGGTCCTCGTGCGCGATCGGCGCCCCGAAGAGCGCCATAATCCCATCGCCCGTGTATTGGTTGACGGTCCCTTCGAAGCGATGCACGCCGTCTGAGAGAATCTTGAAGAAGCGGTCGAGGATTGCGTGCCAATCCTCGGGGTCCACTTGCTCGGCCAGCTCCATGGAGCCCTTCACGTCCGCGAACAGGACCGTCACCTGCTTGCGCTCTCCTTCGAGCGCGCTTTTCGAGCGCAGGATCTTGTCTGCCAAATGCTTTGGCGTGTAGGAACCGGGCTTGCGTTCGGGAGCCAACGCCCGCTCTCCCTGGAGCGGTCGTCCGCAGGCATTGCAGAAGCTTGCGCTCTGCGGGTTGGGGCGCTCGCAGCCCGGGCAAGCCAGCTCGAACGACGCGCCGCAGCCGTTGCAGAAACGCGCCCCGCTGGGGTTCTCTTGCTGACAGGTTGGACACGGCATGGTCTGGCTCCGAGCCTAGGCTAACCTAGCCTGTTGCGGCGCTCGGAGCCCTCCCGCCTCGTACCCGAGCTGTCCGCAGGGAGGGTTCGCGTGCTCCAGTTGCTGGCACTGTCGTTCGCGCTGTTTGGCGTGGTGCTCTTGACGATTGGGGTGCGGGCCCTTCGCCGGAGACCGATTGGGGTGCGGGCCCGTCTCGGAAGACGTCTCTTCAAGTGTGCAGTCGGCTGTGTCTCCGGCGTGCTGCTGCTGGGGATCGCGGCTCTGTGCTTGACCATCGCTCTGGGGGTCCAGGGTTATCGGGCCCTCACGCACGAGCAGGTGGCGGTCTACGTTGACGTGGCCCCCACAGGTCCGCAGAGCTTCGAGGCGGAGTTCCTGTTCCCGGACGGGCGGCGGGCGCGGTTCCGCCTGCACGGAGACGAGATCTACGTGGACGCGCACATCCTGAAGTGGAAACCGATCGCGAATCTGCTGGGGCTGCATACGGCCTACGAGCTGGACCGGGTCGCCGGACGCTACGCCAAGCTGCAGGACGAACGACTTCGGCCTCGCTCGGTCCACTCGCTCGCAGAGCCGAAGCCGGTGGACGTGTTCGATCTGCATCGTCGTTTCCCGCCGTTCTCGTTGCTCGTGGATACCGAGTACGGCTCGGCTACGTTCATCGTTGCCGACCGCCCGGCGAGCTACGAGGTGCGGGTCAGCACAACGGGGCTGCTGGTCCGGCGTCGCTCGAAGCTGTGATTCAAGTCGCCCTCCCCTCTCAGCTCTTGCTGTAAGGGGGCACTTGCCACTGGTGCCATGATAGCCTGCTACGCGCGCCAATGCGCGTGGGGAGGCTCGAGTGAAGCTACTGCGATGGCTCGCAATCGGCTTGGGAGGCATCGTCGCCGGCAGACGACGTCCAAGGACGCGATCTTGGCCAGGTCACTGATCAGCGCCTCGGTCATCGCGTCCGTGAAGTACGCCTGCTCGCTGCTGCCCGAGAGATCGACGAGCGGCAGCACCGCAAGCGCCCGGATGCTTCCGAGCTGAATAGCCCGGCTCGACCCCCGGTCGTCCCGCATCCATTGCCAGGCCGCGAGGGCCGCGACCACCAGCACCAGGCTGATCCCCATCGCCGGGGCGGGCCAGCTCCATTGCGTTCTCGCTCCAGCAGCGGCGTTCGGCAGCTCGAGCCGAAGCCGATAAGCGTGCACCGGCTTCGGAATGTTCTTGAGCGACTGCTCGCCCAGGTCCTCGTAACCGAACTCCAGCTGGCTCTCGATCTCGTCGCGTACCTTGGACGACACGCAGACGCCGCCGGGCTCGGCCAGCGCCTGCAGACGGGCGGCGATGTTCACACCATCGCCGTAGATCCGCTCGCCCTCGACGCGGACGTCCCCCAGGTGGATGCCGATGCGGAATTGCATGCGGCGATCCTCGGGCCGACCAACGTTCTCCGCCTTGAGCTCGCGCTGGATTCCGGCTGCGCAGGCCGCGGCATCCACCGGGCTCGAGAACTCCGCCAGAAAGCAGTCGCCGCTGAAGTCGACCAGTCGGCCGCGGTGCTCCCTCACGAACGCCCCGACCTGCTCCCGGTAGGCCATGATGTGGCGCACGGTCTCACTCTGGTCGGCGGCCATGAGGCGGCTATAGCCCACGATGTCGGCACTCAGGATCGCCGCAAGCCGGCGCTCGATGCCCCCCGAACTCATGCGCGCAATTCTAGCCCGGCTCGAGCCGTGCGGCTCAGCGGGCGCGGATGCAGGCGTAGGTCAGGGCCTCCGCGCACTGGCTTCCGGGGATCGCCTCGGGGTAGCCGGCGGGGCAGACGTAGGTACCCGCACCGGGGAACGAGAACTCGGGCTCACAGGCCAGTGCGATCTCGCACAGCTCCGCGGATGCTCTGCGGCAGTCGGTGTAGATGTCATGGGCGCATCCCAGCGCGAGCAATGGCAGCAAGGGGAGCGCTCGGCGCAGAGCCCGCCTCACCATGTGGGATCCGGACCGTCCGCCCCCTCGACGTACTCCTCCAGCAGCTGGCTGGTCTCTGGGTCCATCTCAACAAAGGCCAGCGCGATCTCCCGCACGAAGCTATCCATGGCGGTAATGCGCACCACCTTGCCGACGATGCTCGTGCGGAGACCGTCCAGGTCGAGATTTAGGCGCACGAGCTCTCCAACAACCGCATCGAGATCGATGCATGTGAGGCGGATGCCGCCCTGGGAGAGATCGACCGTGCGCCCCGGGATGTTTCGAGACGCCACACGCGCAACCGTGACGTCGGCATCGATCCGGATCCGCGGGTACTTTCGACCGTCCGCTGCCATCCTCTCCCCTGCGGCAACTACTTCTCCCAGGTCCCTAGTTCGGAGCGTGTGAAGGCAACCCTTTAGGCTCACGCGGCCACCCCGCCTGCAACGCCGGCGCGGGACCTAAGCGCTGAACAGCGGGCACCCAGGGCGCCTTTATAGCACTCGTGGGACGCGCATTGCACGTGCCGCCCACGCTAGACTCGGGGTGAGAGGTGAAGGAGGCACGGATGGAGGTTCGCGGAAACACAGTCATCGTGACGGGCGCGGCGCGCGGGATCGGTCGGGGAATCGCGGAGTGCTTCGCGCAAGCGGGCGCGCGGGTGATCCTGGCGGACCTCGGCTCGCTGGTCACGGGCGAGTCGGGCAGCTGGGCCTACCGCCTATCCTCCAAGGATGAGCTGGAGGCAGCGGCTGAATCCATCCGGAAGGACGGGGGCGAGGCTGCGACGATCGAGGTGGACGTCGCCGATGCAGCCTCATGCGAGAACCTGGTGCGGGCTGCGACCCAGACCTTTGGGAGCCCCCAGGTGCTGGTGAACAACGCCGGGCTGCTCAAGGCGGGGGAGCTTGCCACCTACAAGGAGCGCGACTGGGATCGCCTGTTCGGCGTAAATGTGAAGGGGGTCTTCCTGGCCTCACGCGCGGTCGTTCCCGTGCTGACCGAGTCCGGCGGCGGGGTGATCATCAACATCGCTTCCATCGCTGGGAAGCGCGGATACCCGGGTCTCAGCGCCTACTGCGCCTCCAAGTTCGCGGTGATCGGTCTGACCCAATCGCTGGCGCATGAGCTCGCGGGCTCCGGGATTCGCGTGAACGCCATCTGTCCCGGACTGCTGGCGACGTCGATGTGGATGGACCATCTCGCGCTCGGCGTCGGAGTAGCCCCGGGCAAGCAACCGGGCCGCGAGACCTTCGAGGACTTCGTCGACAAGAACACACCGCTGCGCCGAGAGCAGACTCCGCGGGACATTGGAGAGGCGGCGCTCTACCTGGTACGGGCGGAGAACGTGACGGGCATTGCGCTCAATGTGGCCGGCGGAACGGAGATGAGCTGAGCGTCGAGCGCCGCAAGGCTGCGGCTCGAGATAGGCAGGCCATGGCTCCGGATCCAGTAGAGATCGAGCGCGAGCGAAGGCGTTGGCGGGCTCTACCACGCGAACGACCCGCGCGCATCCAGCGGCCCGGCCCCGGCCAGGAGTCCGTCTGGGACTATCCGCGCCCACCGCGGGTAGAGGGGATCGTACGCCGGCTGCGCGTCGAGCTCGGGGGGCGGGTGCTGGCGGAGACCGTCCGTGCATGGCGGGTGATCGAGACCTCCAGCCCGCCGGTCTACTATTTCCCACCCGCCGATGTGCGCACGGAGTTCCTGGAGCCGAGCCCGCGCTCGTCCCTGTGCGAGTGGAAGGGTCTCGCGCGTTACTGGTCGGTGCGCATCGGAGATCGTCTCGCGGCGGACGCTGTCTGGGGCTACCCGGAGCCGGACCCGGGCTACGACGCGATTCGGGAGCATCTAGCCTTCTTCCCGGGGAGGATGGACGTCTGCTCTGTCGACGGCGAACCGGTGCTGGCGCAGCCGGGGGAGTACTACGGCGGCTGGATCAGCGCCGAGCTGGTGGGTCCGTTCAAGGGCGAGCCCGGGAGCGAGACCTGGTGATGAAGCCCCTTGCGCCCACGCTCGATCGCTGGGAGAAGACGGGACTCAGGTTCGAGCATCAGGGCCACTCGATCTTCTACCGCGACGAGGGAGAAGGCCCACCCTTGCTCTGCGTGCACGGCTTCCCGACGGCATCCTGGGACTGGCATCGTCTCTGGCCCGAGCTGGCGTCGGTTTGCTTTCTGAACGGCGGGCTCTTCCCCGAGGTGCACCGAACGCTGCTCGCGCAGCGACTGCTGCTCTCCCCGCTGGGCCCGCTAGTGGCACGCCTCATGAACGAGCGCAGGTTTCGTGCGACCTTCCCCTCCATCTTCGCGCCGGCAACCCGCCCGAGCCAGGAGGACCTCCACGCGTTCTGGACGCTCATCGCGTACGCCGATGGACCCCGCATCGCGCACAAGGTCATTCGCTACATGGTTGAGCGGCGTGCGTAGCGCAAGCGCTGGGTAGGAACGCTAGAGAGGACCAACGTACCTCTGCGCCTGATTGCGGGCGCGCTCGATCCCGTATCCGGTCGTCATATGGCCGAACGCTATCAGGAGCTCGTGCCCGCAGCGGACGTTGTGATTTTAGATGAGGTGGGACCTACCCGCAGCTCGAGGCTGCCGAAGCGGTCCTGGACGCGTATCTCGAGTTCCGGGAACGGCTCGGTGCAGGGGGTGCGTTGCGTTCAAGTCTCGCTTGACAGCGTCGATGAGCTGTCCATGCACGCCGTGGCCATCACCCTTCAGACTACACTGATCGCTCTGGCGGCCCTACCGCTTCTCGGCTGCTGGCCCGAGCCGGGCTCGCCGGAGGGGCAGTTGCGCGCGCTGTTCGCAGAGGCCGAGAAGGCTGCTGAGGCCAGGGACACGGGTGCGCTGAAGGATCTGATCTCAGAGCACTACGCCGATCGTCGGGGACGCGATCAGCAGGCCATCGTTGGGCTGATCAAGTTCTACTTCTCCCGCCACAAGTCGATTCATCTCCTGACCCGGATCGGAAGCCCCCGCTTTCTCCAGCCCACGCGGGCGCAGGTGACGGCCTTCGTCGCTATGGCGGGCCAGCCGATTCCGGCGGGCGCGGAGCTATCGAGATTGCGCGCAGATCTTCATCGCTTCGATTTTGAGCTCGTGAGCACGGCCGAAGGTGAGTGGAAGGTAACTCGAGCGGAATGGCGGCGCGCTCAGGTATCGGATTTCCTCTGAGTCAGAACGGTGCGGGTTCCAAGGCTGCCGCCCCTCGCAGCAGCCGCTAGTGTTCTGTTCCGGAAGTTCGCTCGCCTTCTCGGCCCGTGCTCGGCCTCGGCTCCTCAACTGGCCGGTTAGCGGCGGGCAAGCCCGCCTGCCGGCACGGCACATGGCTGCACGTGTGCCTTCGTATGGTCCGGTACGTTTCCAGTGCCTCGGCTTGCGCGTGGCCCAATCTGACGCACACCTGGCGCCCTGGCTATGGCAACCCGGTGAGAAATCCAGGCTCCCGTTCGATTGCGCTCACCTATTCGAGACTGGCTCCGCAATCTCGGCAGAAGCGCGCGCTCCGCTGGTGTCCCTCCGTCAGGCAGAGGGGACACACACGCGTGGTGACCGGGCGCTGCCGACCCGCTTCGATCAGCTCGGCTGAGACGATCCCGGTGGGGATCGCGATGATGGCGTATCCCATGATCATCAGCGCCGCAGCCAAAGTCTGGCCCGGGACGGTCTGGGGCGTGACGTCCCCATAGCCGACCGTGGTCATAGTCACAATGGCCCAGTAGACGGCGCGGGGGATACTGGTGAAGCCGTTGGCTTTCCCCTCGATGAGGTACATCGCCGCACCCATACTGATCACGATCAGAAGCACGGTCATGAGAAAGACAACGATCTTGGGAAGGCTGGAGCGGAGTGCGGCCGAGAGCACATTGGCCTCGCCTAGATAGACCACGAGCTTGAAGACGCGGAAGATGCGCAGCAGGCGCAGGACCCGGACCACGAGCAGCGACTGCGCGCCAGGCAGAAAGAGGCTCAGGTAGGTGGGCAGGATGGCCATCAGGTCGATGATGCCGAAGAAGCTGCGCGCGTAGCGCGTCGGTTGTACGACACACGAGAGGCGGAGGATGTACTCGATCGTGAAGAGGCCGGTGACCACCCACTCCACGCCGCGCAGGAACGGGCCGTACGTGGCCCGGTACGCTGAGACGCTCTCCAGCATCACCACCAGGACGCTGAGCACGATGACGCCGATCAGAGCGACGTCGAACGCCTTCCCGGCCGGTGTGTCTGCCTCGAAGATGATCTCGTGCAGTCGGACCCGCCACGGAGCGCGCGCCGCCACCGGATTTACTTCCATGCCCCGAATCTAAGCGCTGCGAGCTGTTCGGCCAAGTGGCTCGGAAGATGGGCTGGCCTCGAGCTCTCCGGGCGGCTCTTCAAGGGGATGCAGAAGGTCGCCAGCGTTGTGAGCCCTGAGCTTCAGGATCAGGCGCTGGGGCCTGTCTGGCGGGGTGCGACGGGGACATTTGGCTTCGAGCCGGACGTCGAGCGGGTCTGGGGCAGATTCGAGGCCCCAGGTCTCGGGCTGGCGAGTGCCGGGCACGACGTTCGCGTGGGGACGCTCCGCGCTGAGTTCGAGTCCAAGCGATCGGCGCACGGCGTTCCCGGGGGAAACTGTCTTTCTCGCTCGACACCCTCGAAGTGCTGGCTGGAACCAACGGGACGCCGAGGATGGCGTTGCAGAAATGGCTGCTCACACAGACGAGCCAAGAGGACGCGAACGGGATGTTCCGCACGAACATCGTGCTGCATTGCGCGGACCTCGCGCGGCGGGATGAGCATTACGGGCCGGGTGAGCTCGAGCTGACTCAGGTTGGCGTGCGCAGTCAGAACGGAAACCTGACCGCCAAGGCGAAATCGGCGTTGACGGAAAGAACCTGCCGAGCTTCGCTGACCCGGGGTTCCTGAAACGGGCTATCGAGGGGAGCGCCGAGCTCCGTGTGCCCGCGCGCAGCGCCCACGGGGTGTTAGACGCTGCGCTCTCGAGCAAGCTCCCCGCTGCAAGGCAAGCTGCGGACACAGAGGTGGAGAGTGCAATGCAGCAGGTCCAGCGGGCGACCCTGCGGACGCAGCTACTGCAGCGTCTGACGACCGTGAACATCCTCACACGAGCAGGCGAGTTCGTCGGCATGCACCCCGTCTACTAGCCTGCACTGGCCCTGCGCTCGACGCGCCTCGCATGGGGCATCGCGTGTAGGGGGCTGAGTCAGCCAGGTCTTACTGGCAGCTAAAACGGGCTGCGACGGCCAGATCGCCGATCGTCGTGTCAAGGAAATTCACCGTACCGACCAGCTGCATCCCGGTCGTGGCACTGCTGGCCAGAGCATCGCACAGAAAGGGTACGCCGAACCTCGCGCCGGGCTCGGCCGTCAGCTCCTTCGAAGCGGTGTTGGCAGCGTTGATGATCACTCCCGACGCCAACTCCGTGGTGACCGGGATACACCGCCGGCCGATCACCACCAGCGTATCGTCCACACAAGCGCCTCCGGGACAGTCGGTCGCCTGTGCACAGCCCTGGAGATGGTTTGCGCCTCCGCTGCACTGCGGTCCACAAGGGCCTTCCAGGCTCGAATCCAGCGCGATCGAGACCCCGACAGCGCACTGCAGTCCGCCGGGACGGCTCGGACCCCCACCGACCTCCACGCACGAGCAGCCGCAGATGCTTCCGTGCGGCAAGCCGTCGCTGCCGCTGCAGGAGCCATCCGGACAGTCGGTATCGGCCGAGCAGGTCTGCGAGTTACTCGGCCCTCCGTCACAGAAGCCCTCGCAGCCATGGTCCAAGGGTTGGCCCAGCCCGTTCGTAAGGCAGTGGATCGCACACTTGGATCGGCAGTTGAACGGGCCGGTGCAGGCGCCGATGTTGTGGTTGGTGACGACTCGCGTATCCAGCGCGCTCCCGCCCCCGCAATCGATCTCCCCCGGGTCGCAGGCCTGGTCGGGACGGAGCTGATCGAGGCAGAGCAGACCGAGCCCCGCCACTTCCACGGGATCGATCTCCTGGATCTTACATTCACAGGGCGCGGTGCCGGTGTCGGGGTTCACGTCGCCGCACTCGATATCGAGGGATCCATTGAGCGCTACGCTAAGCGGGAAGAGCTGAGTGGTGATCACGAGCCCGGAGACCGGGTCACAGAATCCGCCCCCCGAGGCGCATTCGTCCGAGCTGATGCACGACATCCCATCGTTATCGCCGCCGACGCAGAACGCATCCGGGGTGTTCGGGTCTCGCAGCACGCAGCTGTGGGCTCCGATGGTCGGCGCGAAGTTGCAGCTGCAAGAGCTGCTGCACTTGTCATCCGCGTCCGAGCAATCTCCGTCGACCTCGCATTCCTCTCCGCAGCCGGCCTGGACCACTCCGTCGCCGCATAAGGAAGCGCCCACGCAAAGGCCCGCAAGGCATTCGTCCGGCGACGTACAGGAGTCTCCATCCTCGCAGGTGGTGCCCTCCGGCACGACGCTATCGATCGGGCAGCCCGGGTCCACGCCGGTGCAGGTCTCGGCCAGATCACACTCCCCTAGAGCCGGCCGACAGACCGAACTCGAGGGCATCAGCACTTGCGGCGGGCAATCGGGACTCGTGCCCATACAGGTCTCCGGCAAATCGCAGACGCCCGCGGCCGGTCGGCACGCGACGCCGCCCGGCACCCGCAGATCCGGAGGGCACTTGGGGTTGACGCCATCGCAGCTCTCGGCCAGGTCACACGATCCGGCTGCACTGCGGCAGACCGTCTCCGCGGGCTCGATCTCGCAGACCGTTGAGCAACAGTCCCCATCGACCGCGTTCGCGTCGTCGCAACCCTCACCTGCATCGACGATGCCGTTGCCACAGCTGTGGACTTCACAGACACTGGGCTCGCCCGGACACCGGAAGCCCGGCTCGACCGTGCAGAAGGCGCCACAGCCGTCCCCGGGCTCGGTGTTGCCATCATCGCAGCTCTCGTTGGTGTCGACCTTGCCGTTGCCACAGGTGAAGTTGCAGGAGCTCGGCTGGCCCAAACACTCCCATCCCGGCTCTACTTCGCACAGGCCGGTACAGCCATCACCACCCACCTGGTTCTCATCATCGCAGAGCTCGCTGCCCTCGAGGCGGCCGTTGCCACAGCTGAACTCGCAGTCGCTGGGGCTCTCGCCGCACGCCAGAAATGCGGGCTCGATCTTGCAGGTATAGCCGGGTTCTATCTCACAGCTATTGTCACAGCCATCCCCATCGTTCTGATTGCCGTCATCGCAAGCTTCGGTTCCACGCACGAGCCCGTCGCCGCAGATCGTCTGGCAAGTATTCGGCGTGCCGGCACAGCTATAGCCGGCTTCAGCCGAGCAGTTGTCGCTGCAGCCATCGCCCTCCGTGAGGTTCGCGTCGTCGCAAGTCTCACCCGCCTCGACCACGCCGTTCCCACAGGAGAGCACACAGACGCTGGGCTCCCCGGTGCATACAGCGCTCGACTCCTGCTGGCAGCGAGCGTCGCAGCCGTTGCCGTCCTGGGTCCCCCCGTCGTCGCATTCCTCCCCGGCGCCGGCTTGTACGATGCCGTCCCCGCAGGATCGGACCACGGGTGGGCAGGATCCGTTGATGAGCGTGTCGTCGAGGATGTCGCAATCCTGGCTGAGCCCAGCGGCTGCGTTAATGGCCAGGCATGAGCGGCAGGCGATGAGGCGGTCGAGACAGGCCGTGAGATCGAGAGCGTCGAAACACGCTCCCGAAAATGCGGTTCCCAGGGGGACGCAGCTGCAGTTGAATTTGAACTTCTTCGCGGCCTTGACCCGGCACTTGTCGAACTTGGCTTTCTGATCCCAGCCGATGCAACGCTCGAGGTCGCGGGCGTCATCAAAGGGCTCGTCGGCGTTCGGATACAGGGTTTTGGTCCGGCCGCCCCGCACTCCGTTCTTTGCGCAGCGCTTGAACTCCCTCAGCCTCACCTCCATGCACTTCTGCGTGTGCACGGCGAGCTTCTCCTGGCACCTCCCGACAACCGAGTCCGGAGCCCTGCCCGAGCTCGGGTCCACGGGAACGATCGAGGAATCGAGCTCGTTGCCCCCGAAGATGTCGTGGATCAGCGCCAGTTCCTGCTCCACCGCGGCCGCGCCCACGATCGCGGCGTTGGTTGCGCCAAAGGGGGGCAAAGGCGCCCGGCACTTTCGGGCGACCTTCTCCATGAGCTGCTGCTGCGCTCGCGCCACCCGAAAGCGCACATCCGCCTCAAGACAGCCTTCGATGGTGCGGTCCGCTCCGAGCGCCGCCATCTTGCCCCTGCGGCCGTCCTCCAAGCACTGCGAGTTATTCCCGCCCTGCAGGTCGGCGAGTCTGACCAGACCATCGTTCAGCACCTTCAGGCAAAGCTGCTGCGAGCTGTCGAGCTGGGCCTGCACCGGCCCTGCGGCGAGGATCAGGCCGAGGCCGAGTGCGCATGCGCTCAGCCGACGAGAAGGGGCTCGGATCAGCTTGGGAACCATCGTATCGGCTCGGGCGGGGGGCATGAGGTGCAACAGGGCTCGACTCCGCAGCTACGGGATGAAAATACCACAGCAAGCCCCATTACTGGGGAGTTTCTACCCTTCTCTCGGGCGCGCCGGACCCACGCGGGGCGGAGCGGGTGCTAGAGCCTGCCGGCAGACCCCTTCGGGCGTCTCGATCGCCCAGGCTGCTAGCGGCAGGTGAAGGTGAGTCCGACTGCCAGGTCGCCGAGCGTCGAGTCGAAGAAATTCACCGCGCCGGCCAGCACAATGCCGGTCGTCGTGCTGGTGGTCAGATCGTTGCACACGGCCGCCGTCCCCGAGCCCGAAAGTCCGCCCGAGGGCAGCTCGACCCCGGACAGGTTGTCCGAATTGTCGATGATCAAAGAGACCGCCTCGGTCGTGAGCGGAATGCAGCGCGTTCCAACCGCGATCAGCACATCCGCCCCATCACAGGGCGCCGCGATCTCGACGTTGATCACGGCCCCAGCGTTGCATTGCAGTCCCCCGGCCGCGCTCGGGACGCCACCGACGTCCAGGCACGAGCAACCGCAAACGTTGCCGTGAGGCAAAAAGTCCCCGCCATTGCACGCTCCACCCGGGCAGCTCGAGTCTTGTGTGCAGGGACTGCCGTCCGAGGAGCCGCCCTCACAGAAGCCCTCGCAGCCCGCGTCAAAGAGGGACTTCCCGAGCCCGGCACAGTGGGTCACGCACTGGGAGTTGCAGTCGGGGTTGCCCGTGCAGGCACCGATGTTGTGGTCGGACATCACGTCCACATCGAGCCCGTTTCCGCCGTCACAGTCGATCTCACCCAGATCACAGGGATTGTTAGGATCGGACGGGGTGATGCAGATGAAGCCGACGCCCGAGAGCAAGAATGGGTCGATATCCTGGATGATGCACTGACATGCCGCCTTGCCCGTATTCGGATCCACGGCGCTGCAGGCGATGTCAAGGGCGCCGGACAGGAACCCGGTGATCGTTATGAACCCGCTTCTTATGACAAGCCCGGAGACCGGATCGCAGAGCCCACCCGGGCAGTCGAAGGCGGTCACACAGGGTATCCCATCGTTCGATCCACCCTCGCAGAAGCCAATCT
>Ga0209980_10000372_pt1 | contig 24047 bp, 21 predicted proteins | sample CR02metaG_FD_183611 | JGI IMG/M metagenome (GOLD analysis project Ga0209980, IMG submission 183611) | Deep subsurface microbial communities from Mariana Trench to uncover new lineages of life (NeLLi) - CR02 metaG (SPAdes) (version 2) | ecosystem: Environmental > Aquatic > Marine > Ocean trench...
TCTAATTTTTGGGACCTTTAAGCAAAAGTAAGAAAGTTTATCCACAAGCAAATTTAATCCATTAACAAATAGATTTTTTAATTAAATTAGGATAACAAATAAATATCAAAGATTTAATGATAAGCAGGTTTTTTGAAATAATCGGTCGTAAAGTAATTTACTTCCTAAGTGAACTTGGGCAGGTTACAATTCTGTTAATCGGTATCATAAAAAGTCTCCGGTTTTTAAAAAAAAATAAGCGCAATGTTTTATACCAGATGGAGCATATCGGAATTGGGTCACTTCCGCTGGTACTTATCATTGCTGCATTTACAGGGGCTGTTGCTGCCTGGCAGGCGGCTTATCAGCTAAAAGGGATTGCACCTATGTCGCTTTTGGGGGGCACTACAAGCCGTGCTATAATCACAGAATTAGGCCCTGTCCTTACCGGAATTGTTATTGCCGGAAGAGTTGGGGCATCTATTGCTGCAGAATTAGGAACTATGAAGGTTACAGAGCAAATTGATGCACTTGAAATTATGGCTGTACCACCTGTTAGGTTTTTAGCAATGCCGCGTGTTGTTGCTTCGGTATTTATGATGCCTGTGCTGGTTGTGTTTGCAAATGTTATTTCTGTTTTTGGTGCTTTTTTAGTTTCTAAGTATTTTATCGGTGTCTCTTTTTCTGTTTTCTTTATTTCTGTTAAAAAGTTCTTTTTATTTTCGGATTTTACAGGCGGCTTACTTAAGACAGTTGTTTTTGGTGGTGTTACAGCATTATTGGGCTGCCATATTGGATTTCATACATCGGGAGGTGCAGAAGGGGTTGGGCAAGCAACAATACGCTCTTTTGTTTTATCTGCTGCTATGATTCTGATTCTGGATTATTTTCTATGGATGCTTCTCTTTTAGTAAAATCATTTGGGATACGTAACTCTAAAAAACGATCTATAAAACATAATTTAATGTTTGAACTGTTGACTTATCTTAAAATTATGCTTAATATAAATTTAATACACTACTCTTTCATATTAATTTACGGACTGAAAGATGGAACAAATCAATTATAACATAAAAGAAAGAACTGAGAAAATTCAATTCCCGGATAATCTTGGTTTTGGCAAAATATTTACCGATCACGTGTTCGAAATGGATTATACCGAAAATAAGGGATGGCATAATCCTGCAATAAAACCATTAAGTGATTTACAAATGCACCCTGCAACAATGTTTATCCATTACGGGCAGGCAATATTCGAAGGATTAAAAGCTTACAAAACAGTTAATGGCGAAGTTGTTATTTTCCGACCGGATCAACATATACAAAGATTAAATAATTCGGCGCGTAGAATTTGTATCCCTGATGTAGATAATGATTTTCTGCTTACTGCATTAAAAGAACTGATTAATATTGAGCGTGATTGGATCCCGACTAATCAGGGTGAATCTTTATATATTAGACCATTTATTTATGGCAACGATCCATTCCTTGGAGTTAACCCGGCACATGTTTACAAACTGATAATATTACTATCGCCAGTTGGAGCATATTACCCCGAGGGTTTTAAACCTGTAAAAATTCTTGCACAAGATGACTATGTGCGAGCAGTACGTAAAGGATTGGGCGAATGTAAAACCCCTGCTAATTATGCAGCAAGTTTATTAGCCGGTGAAGAGGCAATGAAACAGGGATATACGCAGGTACTATGGCTTGATGGAGTAACACAACGTTTCATTGAGGAAGTGGGTACTATGAATATCTTCATAAATATGAAGGATGAGATTGTAACCCCAAAACTGAACGGAAGCATTTTACCCGGAATAACCAGGAAAACTGTTATCCAACTACTTAAAGAATGGGATATGAACATAGTTGAAAGAGAGATAACGATTGATGAAGTGATTGAAAATTATGAATCTGGTGATTTGTTAGGTGTGTTTGGAACAGGCACTGCGGCGGTAATTTCATCCGTTGGATGGCTTACATTTAAAGATAAAGATATGGTTATTAATAATGGTGAACCGGGAGAATTAGCAGTAAAATTATTTGATGAAATTACTTCAATTCAATATGATATTAAAGAAGATACTCATAACTGGCTCTTTAAAATAGAAAAAAAAGAGGTGAGTGTTAGTTGAACCGTTTTATCCGGTTTATATATTATCTCTTAATTGTTCCAGTAATAATATTTGCCCAGGAAACTGAACGTCCCAAAAATATCATCTTATTAATCGGGGATGGAATGGGGTTGAATTACGTATCCGCCGATATCTTAAAATATAAAAACAGTCCATTTAAAAGTTTTTCAACTGTAGGATTAGCAATTACAAAATCTATTGATGATTTGATTACTGATTCCGCCGCAGCCGCCACTGCTATCGCTACAGGTTATCCCACAAAAAATCGTTATATAGCTATGGATACGAGCTACAATAAACTTTACACAATTTTTGAACATGCTGAAAAATTAGGATTATCGACAGGAATGGTTGTTACAGATGTAGTTGTTGGTGCCACTCCCGCTGCTTTTGTAACTCATCATTACAACCGAAGTGAAAAAAAAGAAATTGCCAAACAATTTTTAGATATTGATATCGATGTTGTTATCGGTGGCGGTGCAAAATATTTTTTAACTGTAGATTCACGGCATTCTGATGAAGATGAAATATATTTGGTTGATGAATTAAAATCAAAAGGTTATAATTTTTATTATGATTTTGAAGGGCTATCCGAATCGGTTAGCTCCGAAAAAATATTTGCATTGCTTGATGATGAAGCATTACCGGAAGCAGATAAAAGAGATTATTCCTTGGGGGATTTAACTTCTCTTGCATTAAAACATTTAACTGCTAATGAAAAAGGATTTCTGCTTTTGGTTGAAGGTGCCCAGATCGATTGGGCGGGGCACGATGAAAATGTTAATTACCTTTTATCTGAAATGGATGATTTTTCTACTGCATTAAAAGTTGCTTTAGATTTTGCAGAAAAAGAAGGCAGCACTCTTGTTATTGTTACATCAGATCACGAAACCGGTGGAATGGCTATTACCGGTGGTTCGTTCGATGGTGAAGACTTAAAAGTTGAATTTATAAATTCACATCATACTGCCGGTTTTGTTGGAGTTTTTGCTTATGGTCCCGGTGAAGAACTTTTTGGTGGAATTTACGATAATCATTTTATTGGTCATAAATTATTTCATTTGATAGATGAATCCTACCAATTTATACCTAACCGCTAACAAAACCGAAAAAAGCCGATAATTTACATTTCATCATTTATCCCTTGACAAGTGTTCATATGTTCACTATATTAGTAGTGAACAATTGAGCACTAATAAAATGAAAAAACAACTTACAGACAGACAAAACGATATTCTGATTTTCATAAAAGAATTCATTAGAGAGAACGGCTACCCGCCAACTCTTAGAGAAATCGGCAAGGGATTTCAAATATCTTCTACGTTTGGAGTAAAGAGGCATCTCGATGCACTTGAGAAAAAAGGATACGTGAATGTGGAAAGTAATGCAAGCAGAGGTATTCGTGTAATTCGTGATGAAGAGGATTTTTGGGATTTTCCTGAAAATATTAAAAATGAATTCTTCAATAAAATACCGATTGTTGGAAGAGTGGCTGCCGGTTCACCAATCCTTGCAATGGAAAACATTGATGGTTCGGTTATTATCGATCCATCGTTCATTAAAAAAGCTGAAGATGCTTTTGCTCTTCGAGTGCAGGGTGATAGCATGATAAATGCCGGAATATTTGAAGGTGATCTGGTTATTGTTTCACCAAACGACAAAGGTATGAATGGTGATATTATCGTAGCAATGCTTGATGATGAAGTTACCGTAAAATCGTTGGAACTAAAAAATGGAAAAATCAGATTGATACCGAAGAACGATAATTATCAACCTATCGCGGTCGAAAATAATAATAATTTTTCAATCATTGGTAAAGTTAAAGGAGTTGTTAGATGGCTAAATTAAGAAAGGAGCAACTAATGAAAACAGATATTTTCTCAGCGGCTATTAATAACAGAAATAATTTAAGATTTCTATATGATCTGCAGGAGATTTTGATTGAACCTTATTATATAACCAGGGAAAGAAGCGGCAAAAAGGTTATATACGGAAGAGTAAAAAAATCAAATGAAGTAAGAAAATTTAATTACGAAAAAATATTGAATATTCGGGTACTTAATAATTTTAGGTTTTCTCCGGTAATTCCCATTATTCCTCAAGCATCCTAATGATTAGGAGGATTTAACATGAATAAAAATATAAGAAATAATGTTGATCAATTAGTAGACCAATTTTGGAAAAGAGGATACCTTACAGTCAGTAGAAAATTTGGAACTTACCTGCCTGAACCATCCAAAGTTGGGGGTTTTGATGTGGATATTATTGCGAGGTATAAAAAGGATTATGCAATAGGAATAACCCTTGATGAACAAGACCTTCAAAATATAAATCTTGGTGAAAAGATAACTTATTTAGCTACACGGCATACAAAATACACGAATAAAAAAGTAAAACTTTTCGTTGGTGTTCCGGCTATCTGTTTTAAACAAGCAAAAATATTAATTGAACAACTGGATCCGGATGTTCAAAAAAATATTAAGCTATTTCAAATTGTAAATGAAAGACTTCCTTCCGTAAGAAAAAGAAAACGTGTAATGAATGTACTTTTTTCATAAGATTGTTTTGCTTTGTAATTAAATCCGATAAAACAAAACTTCACTTATAAATAATCTCCCCTATTTTTTTGCCTTTTCCGGCAAAACTGTACTCTATATTATTAAATTGTCAATTAATTTTAGTTCTGAAAAGGTATTGATATCTTGACATTATAGAACTGTAAGTTTAATTTTACGAGCTTAATCATTTTTAAAGAGTCAACTTTGGGTAAAAAACAACCTAACGCGGATAAACTGTTACAAGAGGCACTTAAAAAATCAGGAGAAATCCCAACTCATATTGCTATAATAATGGATGGGAATGGAAGGTGGGCTAAGCGGAGAGGACTACCCAGGGCAGCCGGGCATAAGAGAGGAGTTGATACAGTTAGAGATATTGTGGAAGCATGTGCTGAAGTTGGGGTTAAATATTTGACTCTTTATACTTTCTCAACCGAAAATTGGAACAGACCAAAAGACGAAGTATCTACTCTTATGAGGTTGCTGCTTAACAGTTTAAAAGCACGCTTAAGAGAGTTGGATAAAAATGACATAAAGCTTACCTCTGTCGGCGATTTAAGTTCTTTGCCTGTTGAGGTACAAAAGCAGTTAAGAACCGATATTGAAAAAACCAGGAACAACAAAAGAATGACATTAAACCTTGCTCTTAGTTACAGCGGGCGGTGGGAACTAATTAAAGCTGTAAAGAGTATCTCAGAGCAGGTTGCTGAAGGCAAATTAAAATCCGAAGATATAGACGAAAAAATTATTTCTGATAATTTAACCACAAGAGATTTACCCGATCCTGATTTACTGATTAGAACCAGCGGTGAATTCAGAGTAAGTAACTTTTTGCTATGGCAAATTGCATATAGCGAGTTTGTAATTTTAGATGTATTATGGCCCGACTTTAAACGGGAACATCTATATAGTGCAATCAAAGAATTTCAGAAAAGAGAACGAAGATTCGGCAAAGTAAGTGAACAAATTCAGAATAGTAAAGGCGTTAAGGATGTTCAGAATCTCCCTACGGAAATCATTTAGTTTTTTTATAGTAGTAATTTTATTCTCTTTTTTTGCAACGGCAATTGCACAACAGCCAACCACCTACAAAGTATTAGGTATTTCGGTTGAGGGTAACAAAACTGCTGACCCGGCTACAATTATCCTGAACAGCGGATTGAAAGTTGGTGATGAAATCCAAATACCGGGAGACAAAACTCTTAATGCCATAAGGCAGCTTTGGGCGCTTAATATATTTAAAGACATACAGATACTTATTGATAGAGAAATTGCCGATGGTGTATTCCTTCTTATTAAAGTATCTGAGTATTCGAGAGTTGAACGTGTAATTATTGAGGGGAATGATGGAATTGATACAGATGATATCGAGAAGGAAATTACTTTTCTTAGGGGATCAATTTTAAAACCACAGGATATATCCAAATTAAAAGGGAGAATATTAAATCTCTATAAAACAGAGGGATATTTAAATGCTTCCGTGAATATCGAACAGTTCGTTTATTTTTCTGCAGATACTTTAGATGATGATATAACGGTAATCTGGAGAAATGAAAAAGACCTTTCTAATGAGTTACCCGTAGAATATTTTTCAGGCGAAAGATCCTATTCCAATTTGATAAGCAGAATAAAAGATCGTATTGTTCTAAAAATGACGATTGAAGAAGGAGATGAAGTTGTAGTCAGAGATATCAAGTTTGTAGGCAACACTGCTTTTGAAGAAGGTGACCTTGAAGGTGCAATGGATGAAACGAGCGAGGCAGTTTGGTGGCAGTTTTGGTCGAGTGCTGAATTTAATCCCGATAATTTTAAAAAAGATATGGAACTGATTGTGGATTACTACCGCAGCCAGGGTTACAGAGATGCGGAAATAACATTGGACACTCTGATTTATTATAATGATAATAAAGACCTTGACATTGTTATGAGGGTTTATGAAGGACCTCAATATATAGTTAGAAATATAATCTGGGAAGGGAATACTGTTTACCCTGCTCAAATGCTATCGCAAAGATTGGAATTTAGAAAAGGTGATATCTATGATTATCAAAAGTTTCAGCAAAACTTAAGAGGAAATGAAAAGCAATCGGATGTATCTGCATTGTACCTCGATAACGGCTACCTTACTTTTAATCTTATACCTGAAGAAATAAGAGTCGCTGAAGATTCGGTAGATCTTATAATAAGAGTTGAAGAAAGAAAGCAATTTAGAATATCGAGAGTAGATATAACAGGAAATACCAAAACCAAAGATAAAGTAGTGCGAAGAGAACTTTATACAATTCCAGGAGATTTTTTTAACCGTGCTTTACTTTTCAGAAGTGTTCAGCAGCTTGCTAATCTTCAGTATTTCAGTGTGGAAAAATTGTACGGTCCGCAAGGAATAGGAACTCAGATTGAAAGTGACAGCACTGTAGCCGTATCATTTAATGTTGAAGAAAAATCGAGTGATTACCTTAATGCATCCGTAGGGTACAGCGGCAGTTTCGGATTTAGCGGTTCAATTGGAGTTACCTTAACTAACTTCTCAATTTCAGAACCGTTTTCGATGGGTGGCGGACAGGTACTTAGTTTTAATTGGCAGTTTGGTGTTGGAAACGTTTTCCGTACTTTTACTATTGGTTTTACAGAGCCATGGTTTCTTGATACCCCAACTTCTGTTGGTGTAGATTTTTTCGATACAAGGCAACAGTTTGTTTATGATTTAAGACAAACAGGTGTAACCCTACGAGTTGGGCGCAGGTTAAGATTTCCCGATGATTTTTTCTTCGTTCAAGGTCTGTTCCGTTATCAGTTTAATAATGTAATTCAGGGACAAAATTTTTACCGGGAAGGTGTAACAAATCAGTTTACAGTTGGCTTAACACTTAGCCGCAGGAATATTGATAACCCAATATTTCCTTCTCAGGGCTCGGTGTTCTCGATTAGTGCAGAAGTATCAGGCGGTCCATTTTTACCCGGTGATGTTGATTACCTGAAAATGGGTTTTAAGGCAGAATGGTACAAGCGGCTTTTTAACACAAATAAACTCGTTTTTTATACAGTTGCAGATTTTGGTTACATCGATGAGTTTGTTAAAAATACACCTATTCAACCCTTCGAGTTTTTCTTTATGGGTGGTAATGGATTAGTAATTGCCACCGTACCTTTACGAGGATATGAAGATCGTACGGTTGGACCGCGGAATGCTTTCGGTCAAATTATCGGCGGGCGTGTGATGACAAAATTCGGAGCGGAAATAAGGTTTGCCGTTGCCCTTGAACCAATACCGCTTTATGTACTTGCTTTTGCCGAAGCCGGAAATGTTTTTGAAAGTTTTGAGAAAACTGATATTTTTGACCTTCGAAGATCCGTCGGGTTTGGAGCCCGAATACTTATTAACCCTATTGGCTTAATTGGTTTCGATTTTGGATACGGGTTTGACAGACGAATTACTGATAGAAGAGAACCCGAATGGTTATTCCACTTTCAGTTCGGTAGAGGTTTTTAATAGTTAAGAATATTATTCATTTAAATAGAGGAACATATTAGTGAAAAAGAACTTATTGATAATTGCAGCTATTTTATTTATTGGCTCAACTTCGATGTTCGCTCAAGGCGAAAAAATGGGATATGTTGATTCACAAATAATTCTTACTCAATATCCCGCAGCTATTAAAGCACAGGGCGATCTTGATGCATTAACAAATTTGTGGTCAGCTCAGTTAGATTCAATGACTCTTGAATATCAACAAGCGTTGCAGAACTATCAACAGCAAGCTAGCACCATGCCCGAAGATCAGCAATTAGCTGCTCAGCAAAATATTGTTGGGATGGAACAAAGAATAGTTGAATTCAGAAGACAAAAATTTTCTCAGCCGGAAGGTGAGATTTTTCTGAAGCAAGAGGAAATATTTGCCCCGGTAAAGAGTAGTATCTATACTGCTATTGAAAATGTTGCAAAAGAAGAAGGGATGAAATTCATCTTCGATAAAAGCGGAGATATTCTTCTTCTTTATGCCGATAGTGCTTACGACGTAACTTTTAAAGTGCTCGATCATTTGAAAAGAGGAAAATAATTCTAACGAATTTTTCCTGGAATTTTATTAGGTTCCTACATAAACAGGAACCTTTTTAATATATAATCACTTTTTTGAGCTATGAATAAAATAATCTCTATTCTTTTCTTTGTTGGTTTATTATCTTTTCCTCTATCCGCACAATTAAAAATTGGGTATATTGATTCGGATACCATTATGGATAACCTGCCCGATGTGCAGGATGCAAGGCAAAAACTGGATGCTATGATTCGGGATTGGCAAACTGAGTTAAGAAATTTAGAAGCTGAGCATAAAAAGAAAAAAGACGATTTTGATAAAAGAAATTTGGTTATGACCGATCAAACCAGAACCGAAGCTGAAAATGAATTGGCTGATCTGGAAAGAAATATTTCCGATTTCAGAGATAAAAAATTTGGACCCAAGGGCGAACTCTTTCAAAAGCAAGATGAATTGATGAAGCCTTTGCAGAATAAAATTTTTAACGTTATTCAGGAAATCGCTGTCGATGAGGACTTCGATTATGTGTTTGATAGAAGCGGTGATATAATATTCCTCTATGCAAAACCGGAGTATGACCTTACTGCCAAAGTTTTAGAACAACTTCAGTTGGAGTAACGGGATGAGCTTTACAATAAAGGAGGTAGCAAAGTTCGTCGGGGGTAAAATCTCCGGTGATGAAAGCATCAGCATTTCGAAAGTTGCTAGAATTGAAGAAGCACAAAAAGGGGATTTGACATTTCTTTATCACCCATCCTATCATGAATATTTTCCATCAACTAAAGCCTCGGTAATATTAGTTAAACCGGATTTTAAAAAGACAAGGGATGATATTACCTACATCGAAGTTGATTCGCCGGATAAAGCTTTTGGGAATATCATCATGAAGTACTTTACACCCGATTTTAAATTAACTGGAATTAATGATACAGCTTTTATTCATAAAGATGCTTCGATGGGCAAGGGTGTTAATTTGGGAATGAATGTAGTCATTTCAGCAGGTTGTATAATCGGAAACAGTGTGAAGATATTTCACAATACAGTTTTACTTGAAAACGTTGAAGTTGGCAATGATACAATTATGTTTCAAAATGTTAGTATAAGAGAAGATTGCAAGATCGGTGAACGTGTGATAATCCATTCGGGTGTGGTAATTGGTTCAGATGGATTTGGATTTAACCCCGATGAAAAAGGAGTATATCAGAAAATACAGCAAATTGGTAATGTAATTATAGAAGACGATGTAGAAGTTGGTGCAAACACTACTATTGATCGCGCATCAGTTGGCTCGACTATTATAGGGCGCAGAACAAAAATTGATAACCTCGTTCAGATTGCACACAATGTTTCTATTGGTGAAGACACTGTTATTTCTGGACAGTGCGGAATTTCCGGAAGTACTAAAATTGGAAGTAATTGTATTTTAGCCGGGCAGGTTGGTATTGCAGGTCATATTAAAATAGCAGATAATGTAATTCTTCTTGGCAGATCAGGTGTTGCTAAATCAATTACAGCAGCCGGTTATTATTTTGGTGCACCAGCAAAAGAAATTAAAATTGCTTACCGCATAGAAGCTCATATTAAAAACCTTCCTGCTTCTATTGGAAGAATTACTAAAATTGAGAAGGAAATAAAAAAACTAAAGGAACAATTCGGTAGTAAACAATAAAGTTCAATATCGAAAGTACATTTGTTTCGGCTGATTTTTAATTGTTATTCTTTCATCATCTTGCTATCTTTTCCATCATTTTGTATTGAATTAATATTTTAATCATTTAAGTTATTACCCTATGCTTGAACAACAAAGAACTATAAAAAAATCCGTGTCGATGTCCGGAATAGGATTACACACCGGTACCGATTGTAAAATGACTTTTAAGCCAGCGCCAGAAAATTACGGCATCAGGTTTATACGAACCGACCTCGGCGGCAAACCCGAAATTCCGGCAATCGCTGATAATGTAATTGATGTATCGAGAGGTACTACTATAGGAATTGGCGAGGCAAAAGTTCACACGATAGAACATGTTCTCGCTGCAATTGCGGGACTACAGATAGATAACATCATTATTGAACTTGATGGAATAGAACCTCCCGTAGGAGACGGCAGTGCCATGCCTTATGTAAAAGTTTTGCAAAAAGCTGATTTCGAACAACAGGATGCACCAAAAGATTATTTGGTTATCGATAAGACAATTACATATCATGATGAGGAAAAAAACATTGATATAGTTGCTTTACCGCTTGATGCATACAGATTAACAGTAATGGTAGATTATCAAAATCCCGCTTTAGGCAGTCAACATACAGGGTTATTTGATCTTGAAAAAGAATTTGTAAAGGATTTTGCTGATGCACGGACATTTTGTTTCCTAAGTGAGGTTGAAGATCTTGCAAACCAGGGATTAATTAAAGGCGGAGCCCTTGATAATGCTGTTGTTATTGTCGATCACAAATCTACGGATGAAGAACTGAAAGCATTAGGAAAAAAAATTGGGGTTAAGGAAGATTTTAAACTTGGTGATAAAGGTATTTTAAACAATAAAGAACTTCGTCATAAAAATGAACCTGTAAGACATAAACTGCTTGATTTGATAGGTGATCTCGCTCTTATTGGGGTACCGGTCAAAGCACAAATATTGGCTGCACGCCCGGGTCATAAGGCAAATGTTGAATTTGCCAAGCAGGTAAGAAAGCTTTATCAGCAGAAAAAGCTGGTGAAGAAATTTCAGCTTGTAAAAAAAGAGGGTGTTGTTTTAGATGCTGCAGCAATTGAACGAATTCTTCCTCATCGTTATCCCTTCCTTTTAGTGGATAAAATAATTGATCTCGAAATGGATAAAAGAGCAGTAGGCGTAAAATCTGTCACTATGAATGAACCCTTTTTCCAGGGGCATTTCCCGGGCAACCCGATAATGCCGGGCGTTTTAATTATTGAAGCAATGGCCCAAACAAGTGGAGTGTTATTACTAAACTCTATCCCGAATCCCGAGGTTAAACTGGTTTATTTTATGCAGATCAATAATGCCAAATTTCGTAAGCCGGTTGTACCCGGTGATCAATTATTTATGGAAATAGAGTTGGTTAATAAAAAGAGGACAATTGTTATGATGAAAGGTAAAGCTTATGTGAATGATGTACTGGTAGCAGAAGCCGATTTTATGGCAGGAATTGTTGACAAACCGAATGTTGAAGAATAATATTATATAGCTATGAATAATATTCATCCCACCGCAATAGTTTCCGGAAAAGCCAGGCTTGGTGATAATATAACCATCAGCCCGTATGCAATAATTGAAGATGATGTAGAGATTGGTAATGATTGTGAAATCGGTCCAAATGCAGTTATCTACAATGGGGCAAGGATTTCAGACCGGGTAATAATAAAACAAGGTGCGGCTGTTTCAAATGTATCGCAGGATTTGAAATATGCAGGTGAAGAAGCGTACTTCTACATTGGTGAGGATACTGTTATTCGTGAATTTGTTACCCTCCATAAGGGAACAAAAAAAACCGGGTTTTCTAAGGTCGGAAAAAATTGTTTGCTAATGGCCTGTAGCCATGTTGCTCACGATGCAGTTGTTGGCGATAATTGTGTTATAGCAAACGCTGTACTGATAGCAGGGCATACAGTGATCGAGGATTATGTTATCATTGGTGGAATTACAGGTGTTCACCAGTTCTGCAAAGTTGGTCAGCACTCAATTATAGGTGGAGTTTTTCGTATAGTTAAAGATGTGCCGCCATACGTGATGGCCGGTAGCGAACCGTTAAAATATGCAGGGTTAAATTCGATCGGTTTAAGACGGCGGGGATTTTCAAATGATGATATTATGACTTTAAAGAAAACATACAATTTACTTTATAACTCCGGCTTAAATTTTTCGCAGGCTAAAGTGAAAATAAAAGAAGAACTTGGAGAGCATAAACTTGTTCAAAATGTTCTAAAATTTCTGGATTCCTGTACCAGAGGAATAATAGGCAAATGATCTGGAAATTTATCGACAGCGGTGTCAATACGGGATCTTATAATATGGAATTCGATATGATGATTGCCAGAACATTAAAATCCGGTCAAGCCATTCTAAGATTATACAGGTGGAATCCTTACTGTATTTCTCTCGGTGCAAATCAATCAGAGGGCTCTCTAAATATTGAAAAAGTAGTTAATGACAAACTTGATTTTGTTAAACGTCCCACAGGCGGCAGAGCGATTCTTCATGCCGATGAGTTAACCTATTCAGTTATATATCCTTCCAATAAATATTTTTCTCTTAACGATCTTTATAAACAGGTTAATCTTGCTTTAAAAAAAGGACTTGTTTTATTTGATGAACAATTAAAAGATGTTAGTCTTGAACATACGGAACCACATTTGCCATCTTTTTATAAAGAAGAAAAAAGTGCTGTATGTTTTGCAGTCTCTTCAAGAAATGAAATTAATTATAAAGGCAGGAAACTTGTAGGTAGTGCGCAACGAAATTTAGGTGATACTATTCTTCAGCATGGTTCAATTTTGTGTGGTGATTATCATAAAAGAATTGTTGATTATTTAGCATTGAATAAAAATTATTTGGACGAAATTAGAAATGATATGAATAATACAACAACTGATTTAAATGAAATCCTCAACTATAAAATTGAAATCGAAAAATTAAAAAATGTAATAAAAACCGGGTTTGAAGAGCACTTTGATTTTAGTTTTTATCATTCAGAAAAAGAATATGATCTAGCATTATCACAGGTTTAGAAAGTTATGAGTATAGAAAAAGAAATAAAAAGAGTTACAACTAAAACACTAGCGCTTCTAAAAAAAAATAAAGTGAAAATATCTGCCTTAACCGCGTATGATTTTATTACTGCAAAACTTTTGGATGAAGCCGGCATCAATGTAATTTTAGTCGGTGATTCATTGAGCAACGTTTTTCAGGGAAATGAAACCACTTTGCCCGTAACAATGGATGAGATGATCTATCACACCAAGGCAGTGGCAAAGGGTGTTCAGCGCGCGATGATTGTAGTTGATATGCCGTTTATGTCGTATCAACTTAATGTTGATGAGGCATTCCGAAATGCAGGAAGAATTATGAAGGAAACGCCCGCCGGTGCTGTTAAACTTGAAGGCGGCAAGAGAATTGCCGAAACAATAAACAAGATAACTGAACACGGGTTACCTGTAATGGGGCATATTGGTTTGATGCCGCAGAGCATTCATTCATACGGAGGATACCGTGAACGCGGAACTACAGACGAAGAAGCAAAAGAAATAATGAATGATGCCAAAGTTATTGAAGAAGCGGGAGCCTTTGCTTTAGTACTGGAAAAGATTCCTGCGAGATTGGCAAAAAAAATAACTGCATCTGTTACAATCCCAACTATTGGCATAGGTGCGGGAGTTGATTGCGACGGACAAATTTTAGTTACTCCCGATATGCTTGGTCTTAACACCGATTTCCATCCTCGTTTTGTAAGATATTATGCTGAGCTTGCTGAAGCAATTAACAAAGCAGTTAAATCTTATATTGAAGATGTAAAAAACAATGACTTCCCTTCAGAGAAGGAAAGTTATTAGAAACTTCTTATACAAAGATGAAACGAGTCCCGATGAACCTGCCTACCGCAGGCAGGTCGGGACGAGTTCTATCTTACCTTAATATAAAATTCCGCCTGAGGCGGACAGGTATTAACAGATGAAAATATTTTTAACTTTTATCATTACGTTTGCAATCCTAACAAATCTAACAGCCCAGGTAGAATCTGAAATATTTTTAGAAGGAGCGAAGGTAATTGATATTGCTAAGGACGGCGATTACCTTTGGGTTGCGACGTACGGGCAGGGCGTTTACCGTTATTCATTAAATGAGCAGAAGTGGATTAACTTTTCTACCAAAAGCGGGAATATTGATAACGATTTATTTTATGCAATAGAGGTTAATAAAGATTTTGTTTGGGCAGGTTCTGCCGATGGATTGTTTATCTATAATAAAAAAAGAGAGAAGTGGAGTAAAAGAAAATTTGCACAGGGTGGACAATTTGGCAACTGGATAAGAGCATTAAAATACGATCCTTCACAAAATGTTTTGTGGATTGGAAGGTTCCGGAACATAACTCGGCTTGATGTTAAGCGAAGAAGATATGCCGATATCAACCGGATACAAGGAAAGGATCAAAAATCCAATAACATCCAATCGATTGCTTTTGACGGTGACAGCTTGATTTGGTTTGGAAGCGAATCGGGTGTGCACCGTTATGAAAAAAAAGAGAAGTATAACAATAAATCTGCCTGGAAATATCTTACTAATAAAAAAAGGGGATTTAACGAAGAAGGAAAAACTGTATCCGTATCTTCAATGCTTTTTGAGGGCAGCAGAATCTGGTTTGGTACAGATGAGTTTACCTCTGTAAGCGACCCGGAGTTTAATGTCGGAGGAATTTATATTTTCGACCGAAGACTTGATTGGGAAAAAATTTCTCAGATTGACGGACTTGCCGATAATGGAATTTATGCTTTAGGAAGAACCGGGAATTATGTTTGGGCAGGCGTTTATTCCTTCGATAGAAAAGATAATGTTGAACAAGGTAAGGGGATGTTTTTAATTAATCGTAACACATTGCAAGTAACGGGAGTTGATCTGGATCAATTAGGGATCAGATCATCCACATTTCTTAAGTTTTTATTCGATGGGATATATATGTGGATCGGCAGTAATGCCGGTTTGTTAAGAATCAAAATTTCTAATCCTCTCTCCAAATTAGAATACGGCGGTACTAAAACAAATGGTTGATAATCTCTCCTCTGTGTTCCAAATTTTTCGTGGGTGGATAAGATAAGTTGAAAATCAGATCTTATACCATAACTATTTTAACCAGGTAAAAACAGTTATTCATTCCCCTTTAACAACATTCATATTATTACTATTTTAAACATTACTTTTCAAATATTCAGGATGAATAATGATAAAACTCTCTGAGAACCGAATAAAAGAATTAAAACATAATTATGACGGGAAAAGAATTGCTATAATTGGCGATATGATGCTTGACGGTTACTTCTGGGGTGATGTAAAAAGGATTTCGCCCGAAGCCCCTGTACCGGTTTTGGAAGTAAGCGAAGAATTTTTCCGTTTTGGTGGTGCAGCAAATGTTGCATTAAACATTGCTGCTCTTGGCGGCATCCCAATTCCAATCGGTGTTATCGGTGATGATAATTATGGTGCAATTTTTTCGTCTTTGCTTAATGATTCAAAAATATCTGCCGAAGGGATTATGATTGATGAATCGAGACCAACCACAACTAAAACGAGAGTGATTGCAAACAGCCAGCACGTAGTTAGGATTGATAAAGAAAGTAAGGAATATTTAAATAGCAAAATGGAGGGGAAAATATTCGCTTATGTTAAAAAGAATATTAATGATCTTGATGGAATAATTCTTCAGGATTATAACAAGGGTGTTTTAACCGAAATGATTATAGCTAAAATTGTTAACGAAGCAAATGAAAATAAAATACTTATAACTGTTGATCCGAAATTTAAAAATTTTTGGAGTTATAAAAATGTAACTGTATTCAAACCGAACAGAAAAGAAGCTGAGGAGAAACTCGGACTAAAAATTACTTCATCCGAAGATGTTTCTTTTGCAGGAAGCAAGCTCCTTGAAAAATTAAACGCACAATATGTGCTTTTAACTTTGGGCGAAGAAGGAATTGCCGTATTTGAAAAAGGTAAAGAAGAAAAACGGATGCCAACCAAAGCAAGAAAAGTTGCTGATGTTTCAGGTGCGGGTGATACGGTTATCTCAACTTTAACCTTATCACTTGCTGCTGGAGCAGATATTTTGGAAGCATCCTATCTGGCAAACTACGCAGGAGGAATAGTTTGCGGCGAGGTTGGAATAGTACCTGTTAATAAAGAGAAATTATTTACTACTATTACTGATGATAATAAATGAACTCTATAAAAACCGTTGAGGAAATGAGGAAGATAAGACAGCAGCTTAAAGATCAAAATAAAAAAGTGGTGTTTACAAACGGCTGTTTCGATCTTATTCACGCAGGGCACGTCGATTATCTTTCCAAAGCGAAAGCATTTGGAGATGTTTTGGTAGTAGGTTTAAATAGCGATGCGTCTGTGATGAAAATTAAAGGAAGCAAACGACCAATTCTAATAGAAACCGAGCGTAGTTTTATCATTTCAAATTTAAAACCAGTTGATTATGTTGTGTTGTTTAATGAAGATACTCCAAAGCTGCTTATAGAGGAACTTCTACCAGACGTATTAGTTAAAGGTGCAGACTGGGCGATTGAAAATATTGTCGGTAAAGATGTTGTCCTTGCTAACGGCGGAGAAGTGAAGACGATAGAATTTGTTAATGATCAGTCCACATCACGAATTATTAAGATCATTGTTGATAGATTTAAAGATTAGAATATAGGTTTAGATTTGCTCTTCAGAAAAAACCCTAAAATAAAACGATCACTTTTCCGAAAAATTGTGAACGGCTTCATTTATTTTGGGGTTGGAATAATTACTGCGCTTTTGATGCTTTTTGCTTTTTCGCAAACTTCTACATTCCGTGATTGGCTTCGGGAAAATGTTGTTACAACCGTAAACGGTTCTATAAACGGTGAACTATCAATTGAAAGAATAGATGGCACTGTTTTTACTGCCTTAATTCTTAATAACACTGCTTTAGTGCAGGGGCGTGACACATTACTTTTCGCTGAGAAAATCGAATTACGTACAAGTCCACTCAAAATTCTTTTTAAAACTATCTACTTCCGAAAAATTGAATTAACAAATGCAAAAATTTATATCTTAAAAGATGAAGCGGGTGAGCTTAATATTTCAAAACTCGCAAAACCATCTGAGGAGGGGGAGGAAGTAGATGATACTGTTTCTTCAGATTTCACTTTTAAAATACAGGTCGCAGATTTATCTTTAAATAATGTTGATTTCAATCTTCAATCTTTTGAGAATAAAAACAGCACAGAAGTTTATGATACTCTTTATACTGATGATCTGAGATTAAAGAATATCAACCTTTCGCTAAATGCATTCGCTGATTTTTCCAGCAAAGAAATTCGACTGAGTATAAATAATTTTTCGGTCAAACCTAATTTGCGTGGTTTTGAATTAGAAAATCTTACAGGTGATTTTTTAATTAACAACGATGAAGTAATTGTAAGTGGACTGAATATTAAAACACGGCGTTCAAATATTTCGTTAAATGTATCGGCTAAAAATTTTGCTGTATTAGGCGGCGAGATACAAATTGAAAAAGTTCCCTTCCGATTAGAGTTATATGCTGATGAATTTAATTTTGATGACCTGGCAAATTTTGTACCTGCAATTGAGCTGCTTCAAGGTTCGATAAAAACAAATATTCGCATCCGCGGAACTCTTGACGAACTTAATATACAAAACCTGGATATTGCGATTAACGAAACACGATTAAGAGCAAGAGGAAATGTTAAGAATGTTCTGGATGGTGCACAAATGCTGATTGATGTAAATTTCTCGGAAAGTTATATCCATTCGGCTGATCCCGATTCGATATTAAGAACAATAGATATACCTGTGTATGGCGGTTACGGAATCTTAAAATTTGACACACTTTATTTTAAAGGTGAGCCTCTTAAATTTAATGCGGGTATAAAAGTAGAAACCGATCGTGGTGAATTTGATGCAATAGTTACAATGGATCTAACTCAAGAGGATATGGTTTATGATATCAGCCTTAATACTCAAAGTCTTGATTTATCTCCTGTCATAAATCTACCAACAAGTTTGAACAGCCATATTGTTGTTAACGGTAAAGGGACTTCCCCAAATAGTATGAACAATCACATTTCAGTTATCGGTAACTGGTCTGAAATACAAAATAGAAATTATCAAAAACTAATCTTCAATTTAACAGCTTCTGGCGGTAATATTAATTGCGATCTTTCTTTTAAGTCTGATACCACTACTGGTGATGTTTCCGGTAAATTTAATTTTGTAGAACTTTCTAATCCTATTTATGATATTAATGCCTCCTTACGGAATTTTAATATCGCAAATCTAATACCCGGTTCTGAGCTAGAAACAAATATTAACATAAACATAGCAGCCAGCGGAAATAATTTTGATCCGGATAGTATCGAGCTTTTTGCTGTCTTCGCACTCGATAGTTCTACTGTCGGAGATATAGAACTAGATAATAAAAAAGTAATAGTCGACTTAAGAAATGATCACGAAGGCAGCAGGGTGATAAACGTTGTCTCAAACCTGGCTGATATAACTGTAAGCGGTCAGTTTTCAATTTTGGATATTGCATCACTCGTTACCTCTGAAGTAAATCTGATTACTGATTTTATAGATCATAGTATTGAAAAGATCAATCCCTCTGAAACTGATGAATCTTATGATCAATCCGAGCAGGTGTATTTACCAGAGCATATGGTGGATATTAATTATGCTATAGAATTCAAAGATTTTGAACTTCTTTCTTTATTACTCGGAAGTATTGACATGGAAATTGACGGTGATATAAGTGGATTCATTAAACGTAAAGGCGATTCATTATTAGTTTCTGCTTTGCTGGATGTAAATTATTTTAAATATCTGGAAGTAGGTGAACTTTATTTTATCTCAGGTATGAAACTTAGTGCAGAAGTAATTAACGATTTTTCCACTGAATTCCCATCATCATTTACCTCGAAAATTGACTTATCTGTACACGATTTGTTTCTTAATGAGAAGATTCACGATTTAAATTTTATTGCTGAAGTAAATCATCGCAATGTAACGTTTGATCTCAGCGGGAGGTTAGATAATTATCTTACCACTCAACTTAATGGTAGTATTGTTTTAGATGACAACAGCACCAGTTTGCTGCTTGATTCTTTATTTATTACGTACAATAATTTTGATTTACGGAATAAAAATAAAATCAATATCACCTATTCGAATGAACAATTTATATTTAATGAATTTACCATGACTCATGACCCGGGAGACATTGAAATTAGTGGATTGTTTTCCCTCACAAATGATCAAAACCTTTCACTGCATATTAAAAACCTTTCCGGGAAAGATATTAGTCGCGATGTATTTGAAGTACCTGCCGAAACCGGGTTTAATTCCAATATTGATCTAACAGCTTTTTGGCAGGGAACTGCTATCTCACCATTATTAAACCTGAGTTTAACTGTGGATGATATTACTATAAAGAAAAGGAAGATAGGTTCGCTTATTACCTCATTGAATTATGATGACAGCGGATTGAATGTTGAACTTAATTTTTTAGATACTCTTTATAATATTAAAAACCCTAAACTTAAAATTGAAGGGGTACTTCCAATTGATCTTTCTTTACAGCAATCGAAGCCGGGCGAATACAGCAAAAAATTAGATCTTTCTCTGGAAGCTAATGATTTTGAATTGGTTACATTATCTGGTTTAATTCCATTTATTAAAGACTTAAATGGGCAATTAATTGGTGAGATAAATATTGATGGAACAATGGAAGAATTGAATCTTTCAGGTAATGCAGCAATACACGATGTTTTTTTTACGGCAGAACTTAATAATATAAAGTATGAAGCGTTTGCAAGTGTTTTACTTGAGAATGATGAAATTATAATAGATAGTTTATATCTTAAAAATACTGAGGGCACAATTGGCGGAGGAACGATTATAGGTGGAGGAAAGATCACACATAATAATTTAGATATCGGGAAAATGGTTTTTAATGCTAACGGAAAGTTAAAAGTTTTGGCAAAAGAAACCCAGGTAACAAATCCAACCATTTATGGCAACCTATCAATCACTACCCGCAGCGATATGGTTTATATTTACGATGATGATGAAAATTCTTTCAATGTAGAGCTATTTATTAATAAAGGTGCCGAAGTAACTATTACGCCGGCACGTTCCGGGTTCTCCGGCTCATCCGATAGATTTATTTACAAGTTTAAAAAATATTTATCAGCTTATGATGATGAAGAATTGATTGATAGTTTAATTGTTCTCAGCGACTTAATAAGCAAGCGTGAGGGAACACAACCTGCCCGTCCAAATAATCTTAACCTTCGCATTAGAATTGATATTGAAGATGAAGCAAAAATTATTTTTGTTCTTTCACCAGAGTTCAAACAAAATCTTACTGCCTATCTTGCCGGAAATTTTGAATATGCAATAGTTAATGGTGATCCGGTTGCGACAGGGGAATTAAACTTACTCGATGGTTCAAAGTTGGAATTTATTAAACCTTTTGAAGCGTCGGGCTCAGTTAAATTTTTCGATGAACTTGATAACCCTTATCTAGATGTAACCGCTACCTATCGGGATTATTACTTAATATCTGATACGGTCGGAGCAACCAGCGGCGAAAAGGAAGTTGAAATCAGGCTAAATCTTGAGGGACCGCTGGTAGAGCTGAATAGGAACTCCAGTCGGCAGGAGGAAAATATAAGTGTATATATTCGTGAGAATAACCTGGCTGATTTTCAGCTTGATGCAACTAAAACCTCATCTGATGCAATAATGTTTATTATCGTTGGCAGGTTTACAGATGATGCGACAAATCAGGATAGAAATGTTGCTGCTTCAACAGCCGCATCATTTGCAGGCTCATTGGTCGGTAGTTTCCTGAATCAAGAATTTGGAGATTATATTAGGAGCGTGCGTATTCAGCAAGTTGGTTCGGAAACAAAATTTAGCTTAATTGGTAAAGCAGATATATCAACTTTGGAATTCCGTTACGAATTCGGGGGTACCTCTCAGGTTTTTCAGGATTTATCCCGCGCCGATGTTAAAATTGAAACTTCACCAATCACATCATTGAGAAATTTAATTTTAAGATTTCAAAGAAGAGATCCCTTACAAGGCAGCTCAACCTACGGAGAAATGATCAACGAGTTTGGAATTAAATACAGGTTTGATTTTTAATGAAAAGAAAAATTAAAAATTTCTTTAACAAAAATCCTCGCACGGCATTTAAGTCAAAAGCAATTTCTAAAAAGCTTAAAATAAAAAGCGAGGAAGAGTACCATCTTTTAAAAATCACTCTTCATAAATTGCTTGAAGAAGAATTCCTTTCAAAAAAAGGTAAACGCTATTTGCTTAACACAATGCCGGATAGCAATAAACTATTTGGCACATTGCAGCTTCATAGGAATGGATACGGATTTGTAACTTCTAATAAAAAAAATCTCGGGGATATTTTTGTAGCAGAAAGGAATGTATGTCCGGCATTCGATGGAGACAAAGTTGAAGTGGTTCTGTTTGCCAAACAAAAAGGTAAAAACCTTGAAGGACAAATATTAAAGGTAATTGAAAGGAGAAGAAAAGAAATAATAGGAACTCTGCATAAATCAAAATCGTTTTATTTTGTTAATCCTGATGACTACCGAATTCACCGTGATATCTATATCGATAAAATAAATTTGAAAAAGGCAAAAGAAAATGATAAAGTTATTGTTGGAAACATAGAGTGGGAAAAATCAATGCTCAATCCCGAAGGGGTAATAATTGAAGTTTTAGGTGAAGAAGGTTCTCCGGACGCAGAACTTGCAGCTATTGCAAGGGAGTTCAATCTGCCGAATAAATTTCCTGTTAAAGTCCTGAATGAAACAAAAGCAATTGAACTTGTAATTTCTCAGCGGGAACTTAAAAGCAGGTTGGACCTGAGAAAAGAAAATATATTCACGATCGACCCTGTTGATGCAAAGGATTTTGATGATGCTTTATCAGTGGAACAATTAGAAAATGGAAACCTTAAAGTCGGTGTTCATATTGCAGATGTAAGCCATTACGTAAAAAAAGATTCAGCATTGGATAAGCAAGCATTATTGCGCGGTAATAGTGTTTATCTTGTTGGAAAAGTAATTCCAATGCTGCCGGAAAAACTTTCGAACGGAGTTTGTTCTCTTATGCCAAATGAAGATAGGTTTACATTCTCTGTTATTTTTGAAATAACGAATGGCGGGAAAATAGTTAATTACAATATTGTTAAAACAATTATCAAAAGTAAAAGAAGATTTAGTTATGATGAAGTTCAGGAAATAATTGATTCAAATGAAGGAGATTTTTCTAAAGAGATAATTTTGCTGAATAATTTAGCACGAACCTTACGAAAATTAAGAGTAAAAGACGGCAGTATCGAATTCTTTACGCCGGAAATAAAATTTGAGCTTGACGAAAATGGAAAACCTTTAGCTATAACCAGCAAAGTGCTTAAAGAAAGTAATATGCTTGTGGAAGAGTTTATGCTTCTGGCAAATAAAACCGTTGCAAAACACTTTACTCAACCTAAAAAATCGGGAAGAAAACCTTTTATTTACAGGGTGCACGATAAACCTGAACATGAAAGAATTGAAGAATTTGCCGGGTTTGTAAAATCTCTCGGTTATACATTCAATCTGAATTCTTCAACTTCTTCGGCAGAAATACAGCGCGTTCTATCACAGGTAAAAAATACAGAAGAAGAAACTGTTGTAAATGAATTGGCAATTCGTTCCATGACTAAAGCCGTATATTCAGCAAAAAATTTGGGTCATTTTGGTTTGAGCTTCAAATATTACACTCATTTTACATCTCCTATTCGCAGATATGCTGATTTAGCAGTTCATTCTCTTGTACATTTTAATACCAAAAATAAAGGCGGTGCGATTTACTCTCTTGAACAAATCAATAAAATTTGCGATCATATCTCTGCTTGTGAAAGAAATTCTGTAGAAGCTGAAAGAAAATCTATAAAGATGAAACAAATTGACTACTTAAAGAATCAAATAGGTGAAGAATTTAATGCGGTTGTTTCAGGTGTTACAAATTATGGAATTTTTGTTAAAATTATAGATAATTTAGCTGAAGGTTTAATAAAGGTAAGAGATTTGGAGGGGGATTTTTACGTTTTTGATGAAAAAAAATATTCGTTAATTGGTAAGCATTCTAAAAAAAGATATAGATTAGGAGATAAATTAATGGTAAAACTTATACGAGTTAACTTAGATAAATTAGAATTGGATTTTACAACAACCGATTAAACCCAAACAAGTTATGTTGAAAAAAACATTATATCTCTTTACAATAATAATTTTAATTCAGACGAATTCTTACGCTCAATTCGGTCAGAATAAAGTTCAGTATAAATCTTTCGATTGGTACTACATACAAACCAATCATTTTGATATTTACTTTGATGAGCAGGGTGATGCGCTGGCGGAATTTACTGCGTACGCTGCTGAAAATGCACTTGAAAAAATTCTGGATAGTTTCAATTATAATATCAATAACAGAATAACTATTATCGTTTACAACTCGCAGAATGATTTTCAGGAAACAAACGTTACC
>Ga0209980_10000373_pt1 | contig 23996 bp, 21 predicted proteins | sample CR02metaG_FD_183611 | JGI IMG/M metagenome (GOLD analysis project Ga0209980, IMG submission 183611) | Deep subsurface microbial communities from Mariana Trench to uncover new lineages of life (NeLLi) - CR02 metaG (SPAdes) (version 2) | ecosystem: Environmental > Aquatic > Marine > Ocean trench...
AGGGCTTGAGCGCGCTGCTGGCCGAACGCGGTTTCGAGCACCAGTCCGCTGGCCGCCTGGGCGTGCAATCCCGGCGCGCATCCAGCGGTGCCGCCGCCATCGTGCCGCCAAGCCGCGGCCGCTATCTGGCGGAAATCGCGGAATGCGTGCGCGGTTATCACGACACCGTGCGCGAGCAGGTCCGTCTCGCCCGGGAACGGCAGCAGCTTCGCGAAGCGCGGCGCATGCTCGGAGACGGCAGCGACCAGAATCAGGCGCTGGAGCGGCTCATCGAAGAGCGTGACGCGTCCATGGACCCGCGCGCCAAAAAGCTTCTGGAGCAGTGGCCATCGGTGAGGAGTAGCTACGCGTGCGAAGAGCTGGTGGTCAAAGTGCGCGACCGGGAGATCCGCACGGCACTCACCTACACCACCTTGTCCGGAACCACCCTCCCGAAAGTCGCGTTGCCCCGCTACGAGGACGATGGCGAATGCCTGCGCTGGCTGTTGAAAGAGAACCTGCCCGGGCGTTTCCCCTATACGGCCGGCGTATTCGCCTTCCGGCGCGAGGGCGAGGATCCGTCGCGCATGTTCGCAGGCCAAGGCGACGCGTTCCGCACCAACCAGCGCTTCAAGTATCTTTCCAGGCACGCCCGGGCCAAGCGTCTGTCGACGGCTTTCGATTCCGTGACCCTGTACGGCTTCGATCCTGCCCGGCGCCCGGACATCTACGGCAAAGTAGGTAACTCCGGGGTCTCCATCGCGACCCTCGATGACATGAAGGTGCTCTACGACGGTTTTGACTTGTGCGATCCAAAGACCTCGGTGTCCATGACCATCAACGGTCCTGCGCCCAGCATCCTGGCCATGTTCCTGAATACCGCCGTCGATCAGAAGCTCGATGCCCTGCGTGACGAGCTTGGCCGCGAGCCCAGCGAGGAGGAAGCGGCGGCGAAAAAGGCCTGGGTATTGGAAAACGTGCGCGGCACCGTGCAGGCCGACATCCTCAAAGAGGATCAGGGACAGAACACCTGCATATTCTCCACCGAGTTCAGTCTCGAGGTAATGGGTGATATCGCCGAGTACTTCATCGACAAGCGCATTCGGAATTTTTACTCGGTGTCCATATCCGGTTATCACATCGCCGAAGCCGGTGCCAATCCCATCACCCAGCTCGCCTTGACCCTCGCCAACGGCTTCACTTACGTGGAAGCCTATCTCGCACGGGGCATGGGCATCGATGATTTCGCGCCGAATCTGTCTTTCTTCTTCTCCAACGGCATGGAGCCGGAGTACGCGGTCATGGGCCGGGTGGCGCGGCGCATCTGGGCCACCGCCATGCGCTTCCGATACGGCGCCAACGAGCGCGGCCAGAAGCTCAAATACCACGTTCAAACGTCCGGCCGTTCCCTGCATGCTCAGGAGATGGATTTCAACGATATTCGCACCACCCTGCAGGCGCTGATCGCGACCTATGACAACTGCAACAGCCTGCACACCAACGCCTACGACGAGGCCGTGACGACGCCCACGGAAGAATCCGTGCGCCGGGCGCTGGCAGTACAGCTGATCATCAATAAGGAGTGGGGGCTCGCCAAAAGCGAGAATCCGAACCAGGGGGCATTCATCATCGACGAGCTTACCGACCTGGTGGAAGAGGCCGTGCTCCAGGAGTTTGAACGCCTGGCCGATCGTGGCGGGGTGCTGGGCGCCATGGAGACCGGCTACCAGCGCGGTAGAATCCAGGACGAGTCCATCTACTACGAAAGCCGCAAGCACGACGGCTCGCTGCCCATCGTGGGGGTCAACACCTTTCTCAATCCGGAACCCGAGGAAGACAAGAAGCCCATCGAGCTGGCGCGCTCCACCGAGGAGGAAAAGGAAGGCCAGTTGCAACGATTGGCAGAGTTCCACGCGCGCCATGTGGATACCGCGCCCGGCGCCCTGAAACGCCTGCAGGACGCCGCCATTCGAGATGAGAACGTCTTCGCCGTGCTCATGGAGGCGGTACGCTGTTGCTCCCTGGGACAGATCACCGACGCCTTGTTCGAAGTCGGCGGAAAATACCGGCGATCCATGTAGGTTGGGATTGATGGGGACAGATTTAATGGGGACAGATCTATTTATTCGCCGGGGCGGGAACCGCCCCCGGCGAATAAATAGATCTGTCCCCATTAAATCTGTCCCCATCAATCCCAACCTACAGCGCTCTGTACGGCTGTCAGGTAAAATCTGTGGCCATGTGCCTGATATTTCTTGCCTGGCGGCGGCACCCCGATTACCGGTTGGTGGTGGCGGCCAATCGTGATGAATTCTATGGGCGGCCCACGGCGCCGGCGGCTTACTGGCCGGAGGCGCCGGATGTTCTCGCTGGTCGCGATCTGGAGGGCGGCGGTACCTGGCTCGGTGTTACCCGCGCGGGCCGATTTGCCGCCCTTACCAACGTTCGCCGTGGCGGCGGCCACACCCCGGACGCTCCCACCCGGGGCCGGCTGGTAAGCGACTTTCTTCTTTCCGCATCCTCCCCCGGGGAATACCTGCAGTCCCTGGCGGAGCAAGCCAGTGACTATAACGGCTTCAACCTCCTGGTTGGCGATGGCGAGAACCTGCATTGGCTCTCCAACCGCGGCGGCGAGCCATCGACGCTGGCACCCGGCATCTACGCCGTGAGCAATGATCTGCTGGACACGCCCTGGCCAAAGGTCGTGCGCGGGAAAGAGGGCTTCCAGAAATTGCTCCAGGCGCGAGACATCGATCCGTCCGCCATATTCGACTTGTTGATGGACCGGAAAATTGCCGCCGACGAGGCCCTCCCCGATACTGGCATCGGGTTGTCGCGCGAACGCGCGCTATCGCCGATTTTCATCGCTGCCGGCGACTACGGCACCCGCTCGTCCACCGTGCTCCTCATCGACGGCACCGGAGACGTTAGCTTCCACGAGCGCACCCACGAGCCTGGGATTGCCGGAACCGAAACGCTAACATACACCTTTCCAGTTGAACCCGACCGCGAAGCGGTCTGAGAACTTCTGAGAACCTCTGACATTCATCCCATGGATTGCATCTTCTGCAAGATCATCGCCGGTGAGATTCCGTGCTTCAAACTTTATGAAAGCGATGACGTCCTTGCTTTCATGGACATCAATCCGGCCAACGAGGGCCATGCCCTGGTGATTCCCAAAGAGCATTCCGCGGACGTTCACGCGGTTTCCAGTGCGGCCATTTCGGCCACCGTGATCACCGCAAAAATGATCGCGGCTGCCATAGAGAAAACGCTGAGTCCGGACGGGATCAATCTTCTTCAGTGCAATGGGCCGGCGGCGGCGCAATCGGTTCTGCATTTTCACATGCACGTGCTGCCGCGGCGCGACGGCGACGAGCTGAAGCTGAACTGGGGTCTGGAGCCCGGCGATATGGATGCCATCGGTAAACTGGCGGAACGTATCCGCGCGAATTTGTCGTTAGAAGGGGGACGGACGTGAAATTCGACGATATCAAAGTCTGCGTGTTCGACGCATACGGCACGCTGTTCGACGTGCACGCTGCCGTCGGCCGTCACCGATCGCGCCTCGGCGACAAGGCCGACGCGGTCTCGGCCACCTGGCGCAGCAAGCAGCTCGAGTACACCTGGCTGCGCAGTCTCATGGATCGGTACGTGGTCTTCTGGCAGATCACCGGCGATGCTCTGGACTACGCGTTCGATGCCCACGGCGTTTCCGACAGGGCACTGCGGGACGATCTCCTCAACGCCTACATGCAGCTGGACTGCTACGCCGAGGTCCCGGAAGTTCTTGCCCGGCTCAAGGAGGGTGGCATGCGCACGGCGATTCTCTCCAACGGTTCGCCGGAAATGCTCGCGGCGGCGGTGAAGAACGCGAAGCTGGATGACTTGCTGGATGCGGTTCTTTCCGTGGACGAGCTCGGCATCTTCAAACCCCACCCGAGCGTTTACCAGCTTGCCGTGGACCGGCTCGAGGTGAGCGCCCGTCAGGTGAGCTTTCAATCCTCCAATGCCTGGGACGCCGCGGCGGCGGCGACCTTCGGCTTTCGCGTCGCCTGGGTCAATCGCTTCGAGCAGTCGCAAGAGCGCCTGCCGGATCAGCCCGATGTCCAATTACGCACACTGAGTGAGCTGCCGGCGGTGGTGTTGCCGTGATCGCTGGTTGCCGCTGTCGCTACAGGATGTCACGACCATGGAGATAGCCGGAAGGGCAGCGCTGGTCACCGGCGCGGGCTCGGGCCTGGGCGCCGCCACTGCGCGTCTGCTGGCGGAGCGTGGCGCCCGCGTCGCGCTGTTGGACAGGGATATCGAGGCGGCCTGCGCCCAGGCGAAGCCCATCGGTGGTTTCGCCGTCGCCTGCGATGTCAGCGACGCGGGCCAGGCGGAGCTGGCCGTGGCCGCCGCCCGGGTCGAGCACGGGGACGCCGCCATTCTCGTCAACTGCGCCGGTATCGCACCGGCCCAGCGCGTGGTCGGACGCGAAGGACCGATGCCCCTGGAGGATTTCAACCAGGTCATCCAGGTGAACCTGGTGGGGACGTTCAACCTGACGCGCCTGGCCGCTGCCGGCATGACCACCTTGGAGCCCCAGGGGGACAGCGGCGAGCGCGGCGTGATCGTCAACACCGCCTCGGTTTCCGCTTTCGAAGGTCAGATCGGTCAGGCGGCCTACAGTGCCTCCAAGGCGGGTGTCGCCGGCATGACCCTTCCCATCGCCAGGGAGCTCGCGCGTTTCGGCGTGCGGGTCATGACCATCGCCCCGGGTCTCATGAGCACGCCGATGCTGCAGGGCATGCCGGAAGAGGTTCAGGAGAGCCTGGCCGCGCAAGTGCCCTTTCCCGCGCGTCTCGGGCGGCCCGAGGAGTATGCCGCGCTGGTTGCCCACATCATTGACAATCCGATGCTCAACGGCGAGGTCATTCGCCTGGATGGCGCCATCCGCATGCAGCCGAAGTGATGGCATCCGGGGCCGGTATGCGGTTAGGATGTGCGTCTGCCGGCGCCTGACTGCTGGCCTGCCAGCGGCAGTAAATGGCGAGTAGATTCAAACAATTAGAAAGTCTTTACGCAGTTCTCTTCCAGATAGATTGAACCCGGCCGGGTAGTTCCGTCCGTCGGGCCACCCGGCGACGCTGGCGGACATCGTGCCATGCGCCGGGCGAGGGTGAGGAGGGTAAGTCGATGGTGGATACGGCGACCGATGGCGGTGCGGGTGATGCCGCGCTGGATACTTTTCCCAAGTTGCTTCTGGACAATGCCGTTCGTTACCGCGACGCGCCCGCCACGCGCGAAAAGGAGTTCGGCATCTGGCAATCGTGGACCTGGCACGATCTTTCCGAGGACGTGCAGGATCTGGCCTGCGGGCTCGCGGAGCTGGGATTCCAGCGCGGCGACAAGATCGCCATCATCGGGGACAACCGTCCACGTCTCTATGCCGCCATGTGCGCGGCCCAGGCTCTTGGCGGTGTTCCCGTGCCCATGTACCAGGATGCGTCCGCCAACGAGTTGCAGTTCGTCGTCGATCATTCAGAGGTTCGCTTCGCCATCGTCGAGGACCAGGAGCAGGTGGACAAGCTGCTGGAGATCAAGGATTCCTGTCCCCGGCTCGAGTGCATCATCTACGCCAACACCCGCGGCCTGCGAAAGTACCAGCACACCTTTCTGCATTCTTACCAGGACGTTCAAGCGAAGGGGCGGATGCGCCGTCAAGAAGACGCGGCTTTTCTCAGCGGCGAAATTGCCAAAGGCAAAGGTTCGGATACCGCCATCATCCTCTATACCTCCGGAACCACCGGCAAGCCCAAGGGTGTCATCCTGAGTCAGGATAATATTCTCGTGACCGCCAGGAATACTGTGGAAGCGGATGGGCTGCGCCAGGACGACGAGGTGCTGGCCTATCTGCCCATGGCATGGGTTGGCGACAACATCTTCTCCTTCGGCCAGTCCTATGTGGCGGGCTTCTGCGTCAACTGCCCGGAAAGCAGCGCCACCGTCATGCACGATCTGCGTGAGGTCGGCCCGACGTACTTTTTCGCGCCGCCGGCCATCTACGAGAATCTCCTCACCAACGTCATGATCCGCATGGAGGACGCGTCGCGGCTGAAGCGCGGCCTGTTTCACTTTTTTCTGGGCGTCGCCAAACATACCGGATCGCGGATGCTGGACGGAAAGCCCGTGTCGCTGAAGGATCGGCTGCTCTATCGGCTTGGTGAGATTTTCATCTACGGTCCACTCAAGAATACCCTCGGCTTTTCGCGCATTCGTATCGCCTACACGGCCGGCGAAGCCATCGGGCCGGACATTTTCGATTTTTACCGGTCCCTGGGGATCAACATCAAGCAGCTCTACGGTCAGACAGAGGCCGCGGTTTTCGTCACTATGCAGCCCGATGCTGAAGTCAAACCGGACACCGTCGGCAAGCCGGCACCCCAGGTGGACATCAAGATCACCGACGACGGCGAGGTAATGTACCGAGGCCCCGGCGTGTTTCAGTCCTACTATAAGGACCCGGAGGCAACCGCCGAGACCAAGACCGAGGACGGCTGGGTGCATACCGGTGACGCGGGCTTCTTCGACGAGGACGGCCATCTTAAAATCATCGATCGTGCAAAAGACGTGGGAAAACTCGACGACGGTTCCATGTTTGCGCCGAAGTACATCGAGAACAAGCTCAAATTCTTCCCGCAGATAAAGGAGGCCGTGGCCTTCGGCAACGAACGCGCTTACGCCGCCGTATTCATCAACATCGATCTGGAGGCAGTCGGCAACTGGGCCGAAAAGCGTAACATTCCCTACGCCAGCTATCAGGAGCTGGCCGCGCGTCCCGAGGTCATCGATCTCATTCAAGAGAATCTGCGAAAGGTCAACGTCGACCTGGCCACTGATGCGCATCTCGCGGGCTCGCAGATTCGACGTCTTGTCGTGCTGCCCAAAGAGCTCGACGCCGATGACGGCGAGCTCACCCGCACGCGCAAGGTCCGGCGCAGTTTCGTCGCCGAGCGCTATGCGGCGCTGATCGACGCCCTTTACTCGGACAAGAATCGGTTTTCCATGGAAGTTCAGGTGGTTTTCGAGGACGGCCGCACGGGCACCATCAACGCCGATTTGGAATTGCGCGACGTGCCGACAGTCGCGCCGGTCGCCAAGGCGAGCTGACGGAGAAGGGCGTCCATGGCTGGCAGCGAGCGTTTTAACGGTGATGTGATACTCGATGTCAACAACATCAGCCTCGCCTTTGGCGGCGTGAAGGCGTTGCAGAACATCAGTTTCGATGTGCGTGCGGGAGAAGTCCGCGCCATCATCGGTCCCAACGGCGCGGGAAAAAGCTCGATGCTCAATGTCATCAACGGTTTTTACCACCCCCAGGATGGCGAAATCACCTACAAGGGCAAGACGCGCAAGCAGATGCGCAGCCACGAAGCCGCGGCCCAGGGAATCGCGCGCACCTTTCAAAACATCGCGCTGTTCAAGGGAATGACGACCCTGGACAACATCATGACGGGCCGCAATCTGAAGATGCGCGTCAACTTGTTTCTGCAGGCGCTGCACATCGGGCCGGCGCGGCGCGAGGAGATGGAGCATCGCGCCTTCGTCGAGGGGGTCATCGATTTCCTCGAGATTCAGGCGATCCGAAAGACAACCGTGGGGCGTTTGCCCTACGGACTGCAGAAGCGCGTGGAGCTTGGCCGCGCATTGGCAGCAGAACCCGATCTGCTTCTACTCGACGAGCCGATGGCGGGCATGAACACCGAGGAGAAGGAGGACATGTGCCGCTTCATCCTCGACGTGAACGACGAGTTCGGCACGACCATCGTCCTCATCGAGCATGACATGAGTGTGGTCATGGATATTTCAGACCGTGTGGTGGTGCTCGATTACGGGCGCAAGATCGCCGATGGCTCACCCGACGAAGTCCGTGCCAACAAACAAGTCATCGACGCCTACCTGGGTGTTGCGCATGATTAAGCACGTCCAACAGGCGATAGTCGAGAAATCATGGAACTCTTAAACGCAGTTTTCATCGCCCCGTTCGTCGACATGTGGGAATTTCCCGCATTCTTCGTCGAGGTAGTCATCACCGGCCTGCTGACCGGCGTGATGTATTCCCTGGTGGCGCTCGGCTTCGTCCTCATCTTCAAGGCGTCCGGCGTATTCAACTTTGCCCAGGGCGCGATGGTGCTGTTCGCGGCCCTGACCCTGGTCGGCTTGATTGAAAAGGGCGTGCCCATATGGCTTGCGTTGATTCTTACCATGGTCGTCATGATCGCGCTCGCCTTCGCTGTCGAACGCCTCATGCTGCGGCCGCTGGTGAATCAGGATCACATCATCCTGTTCATGGCCACCATCGGACTGACGTTTTTCTTGGAAGGTTTCGGTGAAACCCTGTGGGGAAGCAACGTGAAGCGGCTGGATATCGGCATTCCCAACGCATCATTCGAAATCCACGGTGTGCTGCTCCACCAGTTCGATCTGTTCGCCGCCGCCACCGGCGCCGTGCTGGTGGCGGGGCTGGCGATTTTCTTCCACAAGACGCCGGTCGGGCGCGCCTTGCGCGCCGTCGCCGACGACCATCAGGCGGCGATGTCGGTGGGAATATCACTCAAGACCATCTGGATCATCGTCTGGTCGGTGGCGGGCATCGTGGCCATGGTGGCCGGCATCATGTGGGGTGCAAAGAGCGGCGTGCAGTTTTCGCTGTCTCTGATCGCGCTGAAAGCGCTGCCGGTGCTCATTCTCGGCGGATTCACCTCGGTGCCCGGCGCCATCGTCGGCGGACTCATTATCGGCGTCGGCGAAAAGGTCGCCGAGATCTACTGGGGCCCGCTGGTGGGGGGCGCCATCGAGAACTGGTTCGCTTACATGCTGGCGCTCGCGTTTCTCCTGTTCCGGCCCCAGGGGTTGTTTGGCGAAAGAATCATCGAAAGGGTTTGAATCCACATGCTCTACCGTGAAGCGGGACAATTCAAAACGAGCTATGCCGCCGATCAGGCGATATTCCCCATCGTGCAGGATCGCTGGTTCGTGTTCGCGCTGTTGCTGTTTGCCTTTCTGGTGGTGCCGTTCATCGCCGACGAGTACTGGCTCCAAGCCGTAATCATCCCGTTCCTGGTTTTCAGCATGGCGGCCATCGGGTTGAATCTGCTTACCGGCTATGCGGGCCAGCTGAGCCTCGGCACCGGCGCTTTCATGGCCGTGGGCGCATACGCGACCTACAAGCTGATCACCGCGTTTCCCGACCTCAATGTCATCGTCGCCTTTCTCATCGCCGGCGTCATTGCCGCCGGCGTCGGCTTCGTCTTCGGCGTTCCGAGTCTGCGCATCAAGGGCTTTTACCTGGCCGTCGCGACCCTGGCCGCGCAGTTCTTCCTCAGCTGGATATTCAACAAAGTGCCGTGGTTCTACAACTACAGTCCGTCGGGGACCATCACCATGCCGCCGCGTACCATTTTCGGCGTCATGGTCACCGGGCCGGAGGCCACCGCCGAGGTGCGCTACCTGGTGGCGCTGACACTGGTGGCGGTGCTGGCGCTGGCGGCCAAGAATATCGTGCGCGGCCGCATCGGGCGATCCTGGATGGCGATTCGGGACATGGATATTGCCGCGGAGATCATCGGCTTCCGACCCATGCACACGAAGCTGGCGGCATTCGCGGTGTCGTCGTTCTACTGCGGAGTGGCGGGAGCCATGATGCTGGCCCTGTGGCTGGGCAGCGCCGAGACCGAGGCCTTCGACATCAACGTCTCCTTCCAGGTGCTGTTCATGGTGATCATCGGCGGGCTGGGAAGCATCTTGGGCTCCTTCCTCGGTGCGGCGTTCATCACCCTGGTGCCGGTGTTCCTCACCAACGCGCCGCAGCTTTTCGGGATCGCCATGGCAACCGACACCCAGAAGCATCTGGAGGTCATGATCTTCGGCGGCTTGATCGTCTATATCCTCATCGTCGAGCCCCACGGGTTCGCGCGGCTGTGGCAGATCGCGAAGGAGAAACTGAGAATCTGGCCGTTTCCCCATTGAGAGCCCGGGCCCGATCCCGGAGGCTTTGCCCTGTTCCCGGGCCATGCTAGAGTCCGGGAGCACGGTGTAACGACTGATCAATAAGCAACAATGAGGCAGGAGGAATTCATGAAAATCAAGAAGTTAGTTCTATCCGTCCTGGGCGCGGTGGTCGCGGCTACTGGCATTTTCGCCGGCCCGGCCATGGCCGCCGAGGAGCAGTTCTTTCCCATGCTCGTATACAGGACCGGCCCCTATGCCCCCAGCGGCATCCCCGTCGCCAACGGCTTTCGCGACTACTACACACTGATCAACAAGCGCGACGGCGGCATCAACGGCGTCAAGGTCACCTTCGAGGAGTGCGAGACCCAGTACAACACCAAGCTCGGCGTCGAGTGCTACGAGAAGCTCAAGGGCAAGGGAACCCACGGAGCGACACTGTTCAATCCGTTCAGCACCGGCATTACCTATCAGCTGATCCCGAAAGCGCCGGTCGATGGCGTTCCGATACTTTCCATGGGCTACGGAAACACGGCGTCCGCGGACGGACGCGTGTTCAAGTGGATCTACAATTTCCCGACCACGTACTGGAGCCAGGCTTCCGCGTTCATCAACTACGTGGCGCAGCAGGAAGGCGGTCTCGACAAGCTCAGGGGTAAGAAGATCGCGCACGTTTACCACAACAGCGCGTACGGCAAGGAGGCGAATCCCACCCTCGGCGTGCTGGCCGAGAAGTTCGGCTTCAAGCTGACCCTGCTGGCCGTCGACCATCCGGGACAGGAGCAGAAAGCTACCTGGCTGCAGATCCGCAAGCTCAAGCCCGACTGGATCTTCATGTCCGGCTGGGGTGTGATGAATCAGGTGGCGGTGAAAGAGGCCGCGGCGGTCAACTATCCCATGGATCACTTCGTGGGTAACTGGTGGTCCGGCAGCGACGCGGACGTCATTCCGGCAGGCGCTGGATCCAAAGGCTACAAGTCTGCAGCTTTTCACCAGCCGGGCGCCGGATTCAGGGTGCACGATGACATCATCCAGTACGTCTACAACGGTGACGCCGCCGAGGCCAAGAAGAACAATATCGGTGAGGTGCTCTACAATCGTGCCGTCTTGAACGCCATGTTCGGTACGGAGGCGGTGGCTACCGCGCAGAAAAAGTTCGGTAACAAGGCCATGACCGGCGAGCAGGTTCGCTGGGGTCTCGAGAACCTGGACATCACCGAGGCGCGGCTTTCGGAACTCGGCATGGAGGGGTTTACCCGGCCTGTAAAGGTTTCCTGTGCCGACCACGAGGGCGGCGGCCCGATCCTGATCCAGCAGTGGGACGGCAATCAGTGGAAAATCGTCACCGACTGGATACCGACCATGCGCGACGTGGTGCGGCCGATGATCGAGAAAGCGGCGGCGGCCTATGCCAAGGAGAACAACATCACTCCACGCAGCTGCTAGCTGAGCACGGACGGCATGTGACGGCGAATGGCTGTGGGTGACACCAACAACGGCACAGCGCTGCTCGTCGTCAACAACATCGAGGTGATCTACGATCACGTCATCCTGGTGTTGAAAGGCGTTTCGCTGGAGGTTCCCGAGGGGGGCATCGTCGCCCTCCTCGGGGCCAACGGCGCGGGTAAGACAACCACTCTCAAAGCCATCTCCAACCTGCTCAGGTCCGAGCGCGGCGTCGTCACCAAGGGCTCCATCGAGTTCAAGGGCGAGCGCACCGACAGACTCGACCCGTCGGAGCTCGTGCGCCGCGGTGTGATTCAGGTCATGGAGGGCCGCCGCTGCTTCGAGCACCTGACGGTGGAAGAAAATCTGCTCACGGGCAGCTATACACGCAAGGATGGCCGCGCCGCGGTGAACGAGGACATGGAGAAGGTCTATCATTACTTTCCGCGGCTGAAAGAGCGGCGCAACGCACAATCCGGTTACACCTCCGGCGGCGAGCAGCAGATGACAGCCCTGGGACGCGCGCTCATGGCGCGTCCATCGGTTATTCTTCTGGACGAGCCGTCCATGGGTCTGGCACCGCAGCTGGTGGAAGAAATTTTCGAAATCGTCGCGCGGCTGAATGAGCAAGAGGGAGTGACGTTTCTGCTCGCGGAGCAGAACACCAGCATCGCGCTGCGTTACGCCAAGTACGGCTATGTTCTCGAGACCGGCAGGGTGGTCATGGACGGCGAGGCGTCGGCGCTCGCCGAGAACGAGGACATCAAGGAATTTTATCTTGGCGTCAGCGGTGACCATCGCAGGAGCTTTCGGGACGTGAAGCACTATCGCCGGCGCAAGCGCTGGCTGGCATAGACGGCGACCCTGCCGTCCAGGCGATCCGATGTCCGCTCACTACGACGATCTCGAGACACGAAGCCCGGGAGCGCGCGAGCACGCGCTCAGAATAGCGCTGCCCGCGCAGATCGAGACCGCGATGCAGAAGGCACCCGCCTACCGCGCGCTTCTCGAAGGCGTGAACGCGAGGAGCATTGACTCGCTCGCCGCGCTCGCCGGGCTGCCGGTGACACGCAAGACCGAACTGCTCCAGCGCCAGGGCGAGGCGCCCCCCTTCGGCGGCTTCGCGGCCACCGCCACCGCAGAGCTTGCCCATGTGTTTGCCTCGCCGGGCCCGATCTTCGAGCCCGAGGCGCGCACGCGCGACTACTGGCGTATGGCACGGGCGCTGTTTGCCGCCGGCATTCGCAGCGGCGAACTGGTTCACAACACCTTCTCTTACCATTTCACGCCCGCGGGATTCATGCTGGAGTCCGGTGCCCACGCTCTGGGCTGCCCGGTGTTTCCCGCCGGCGTTGGCCAGACGGAGCTTCAGGTGCAGGCCATTTCGCAGCTCCAGCCGCCCTGCTACGTGGGCACGCCATCTTTTCTCAAACTCATTCTCGACAAGGCCGCCGAGCTCGAGACGGATGTTTCGTGTATCGAGAAGGCGCTGGTATCGGGCGAGGCATTGCCGCCGAGCTTGCGCCAGGGTCTGGCCCATAGAGGCGTTGCCGTGCGCCAGTGCTATGCCACGGCGGATCTCGGTTTGATCGCTTACGAGTCTGAAGCCACGGAGGGCATGATCGTCGACGAGGGGGTGATTCTCGAGATCGTGCGGCCGGGCACCGGCGATCCTGTGGACAGCGGCGAGGTGGGCGAGGTGGTGGTGACGACGCTGAACCCGGACTATCCGCTGATTCGTTTCGCCACCGGCGATCTGTCCGCGGTCATGGACGGTGCCAGCCCCTGCGGGCGCACCAACGTGCGCATCAAGGGCTGGATGGGACGCGCCGACCAGACCACCAAGGTGCGCGGTATGTTCGTGCATCCCGAGCAGGTGGCGGCGGTTCTAGCGCGTCACCCCGAAGTGTTGAAGGGACGACTGGTGATCGACAACGTGGACAACCAGGATCTCATGAGCCTGCACTGCGAGGTCGCGGGGGCGCCGGCGGACGTGCTGGGCGCGGCCATAGCGGATTCCATCCGCGAGCTCTGCAAGCTGCGTGGCGAGGTAGTTTTTGACGCGCCCGGCAGCCTTGCCAACGACGGCAAGGTCATCGACGACGTCAGAAGCTACGAGTAGATAATCCGGGTGGACCACACGTCCATTTGCCGAGCCGTCGAGGCCACGGGCCTGAAGCCACGAGGGGCCTTTCATCCCAGCCACGCGGACGGCGTGCCTGCCATGGCCGATGGGCGCCAGGCCGGCACCGTGGTGCTGGTGGGTGTGATCGGCGGCAGTTGCTGGGATGCCTTCCAGGCGGCGGAAGAATCGCGCCAGTCGCCGGACCCCTTGGATCGGTGGAGCCGCCGGGTGGTCACCGGACTGGCTGCGGAGCTTGGCGCCGAGGCTCTGTTTCCGTTCGGTGGACCACCGTTCCTGCCCTTCATGCGCTGGGCCCGGCGGGCCGAGGCCGTTCATCCATCGCCCATCGGGCCGCTGATTCATCCCGAGTACGGCTTGTGGCACGCCTACCGCGGAGCCCTGGCTTTCGCGGAAAGCATCGAACTTCCACCAGCGGACGAGCGCCCCTGTCCCTGCGACACGTGTGCGGACAAGCCCTGTCTCACGGCCTGTCCGGTGGCTGCGTTCTCACCAAAGGGTTACGACGTTCCGGCCTGCGTCGGCCACATCGTTGAGGACCGTGGCGGTGATTGCCTCGGCGGTGGCTGCCTCGCTCGACGCGCCTGCCCGGTGGGCGTAGCCTTCCAGTACGCCCCCGTGCAGATGGGGTTCCACATGCGCGCTTTCCTGGCCGCAAACCGGGATGCCGCATCGCCTGAATAGAGGAGACAACCATGAGCACGGCCCCGGCAGCAGCGAGCAGCACTGAATTCGTCGATTTTTGGAACGACGTCCTGGTTCCCAAGTTCATCAAGTACCGTCACATTCTGGTGGGTGGCCTGACCCATCACAGCGAGAATATCTTCCCCACCCTGGAGATCAGCGAAGGCGACAAGGCCGTGGATGTCGGCTGTGGCTTCGGTGATACGGCGATTCAGATCGCCAAGCGCGTGGGACCCGAAGGATCGGTTCTGGGGATGGATTGTTGCGAGGCGTTTCTGGAGTTTGCCCGCGCCGATGCCAAGGCCGCAGGCATCAGCAACGTCACTTTCATCGAAGGCGACGTGCAGGGCTATCCCTTCGAACCGGTCTACGATTTCTGCTTCTCGCGTTTCGGCACCCAGTTCTTCGAGAATCCGGTTGCCGGACTCCGTAGCATGCGCACCTCCCTCAAGCCCGGCGGCATCATGACCATGATTGTCTGGCGGACCATCGACGACAATCCCTGGCTCGGTATGCCGAAGCAAGTCATTCTCCAGCACCTGCCGCCTCCCGGTGACGACGCCAGGACCTGCGGCCCCGGGCCTTTCTCCATGGCCGACCAGGACATGGTCACTAAACAGCTGGAGATCGCCGGCTACGACGAGATCCGGTTCGAGCGCGTCGACGCGCCGCTGATGGTGGGAAATACTGTGGATGACGCCGTCGACTTCCAACTCGCCGTCGGTCCCGCGGGCGAGGTGTACCGGGAAGCCGGTGACCAGGCGGTAGCCAAGCACGACGAAGTCATTGCGGCCCTCGAATCCGAGCTCGGCAAGCACGCGACCAGCGACGGCGTCTTCATGGATTCCAGCTCCTGGAAGATCCGCGCCCGCAATCCTTCTTAAAGGGGTCGGTGACAAATGAGAATCATTTGCGCCTGGGATCTGTAATGTTATGATAGTTGTGCGGTCAGGGAGGACCGCGATGCGAAAGGAATCGCAATGCCACGCAAGCCTAGGATGTATCTACCCGGTGTGCCCTGCCATGTCATGCAGCGGGGCAATAATCAGCAAGCCTGTTTCTTCACCGAACAGGGTTATCACTTCTACCTCGAATGTCTGACGGACGCCTGCCATCGCTACGGTGTCAGCGTTGCGGCGTATGTGCTCATGACCAATCACGTCCACCTGTTGATGACACCGGAAGAGAAAGATGGTATTTCCCGGGTCATGCAGTCCTTGGGACGGCGGTACGTGCAATACGTGAACAAAGCCTACCGTCGCAGCGGCACCCTGTGGGAGGGTCGGCACAAGGCGAGCTTGATTGATGCGGAGGATTACCTGCTGCGATGCTACCGCTACATTGAGTTTAACCCGGTGGCGGCCGGCATGGTGAAACACCCGGCCGACTATCCATGGTCCAGCTATCGGCACAACGCACAGGGTGAATCGAGTGATTTGATCGCTCCACATGCCATCTATCTCCAACTGGGCGGCGACAGCAGTGAGCGGCGCCGCAATTATCGCGAGCTTTGCTCGGCGGCCTTGCCGAAAGAGGACATTCACGCGATTCGAACGGCCGCGCATTTTTCCATGCCGCTCGGGAACGATCGCTTCAAGCGACAGATTGAGTGTGCGCTGGGCCGGTCAACTGGACACGCAAAACGAGGGAGACCCGCCGCAGCGCATGGAAACATCTAAGGTCAGATAAGAATGAGAATCATTTGTCACCGACCCCTTTTCATCCCAACGAGCCTCCGAGGACGGCCGCCGCGACACCGGTCATGAGTCCGGCCCGGCGGCCCACCCGGCGCATGAGCAGGGCGGCGGGCACCGACGTCAAGGTGGTCGCCAGCCACAGCAGCGCGAAGGGCAGGGTCGCCAGGGCCTTGTTGTCGGCAAGCATGAATCCCACCAGCGCGGTGGCGGCGACGTTGAGCGTGCTGGCGGTCATCATCAGCGCCTGACAGGTGGCCAGCAGGCTCAGGTTGCGCACCTGGTGCTTGGTGATTCCGTTCACGAGACTGCCCGCAGGTGCTGTTGCGAAGGGTCGAGGATCCGGGGTCTTGGGGAAATTAGACGGGTGCAGCGCAGTTCAGGCAGCCAGCATCGAGCGCGCCTGGGCGGCTGCCTCGCTCGCCGCCTTTTCATCGCCGACGGCTTCCAGGGCTTTGGCGTAATGCTGCCAGCTCCAGGCGTTATGCGGCTTCAAGCGCGTGCGCTCGCCGAGCAGGGCGCGCGCCAGGGCGGGGCACGGGGCGCGCAGCGCCGCCGCGATGAGGATCTGATGAAAAAGATCCCGCTGGGCGTGGCTTCCGCCGAGCTCGGGCAACGAATAGCGTATCGGCAGAAGGTGCTCCACGACGCCGTGATAGTCGTCGCGATACCAGGCGGCAATGGCTCTGGCGAGCTCCAAGCCCACGGTTTCGATGACCGCGGCCTGGGTGACGCCGGACTGACCCCGTGTCTCTTCCAGCGAGCGAAGCATGGCGTCACCATTGCGGGTGTCCCCGGCGGCTGCCAGCGCCATCATGAAATGCATGTCGGGAAAAACGAGCCCGTGTCCGTGGATGCGCGCCGCGCTGATTTCCGCCAGCTCCTTCCAGCGATCCCCCACCTGGACACCACGCTCCTCGAGTCTCCACAGCATCGAGGTGGCGTTACAGATATCGAGATACTCTTCGCTGGGCTCGGCGCGAAACTCGCGGTCGTAGAGCTGCAGCACGTCATCGTACTGCTCGAGCTCCAGATGATAGAGCGCCAGGTGCCACCACAGATGAAAGCGGAAGTTGTTGGCCACGCGCCAGTGGGGTTCCAGCTCGCGCAGCCAGGCGATCCCGTCCCGGCGCCGGCCCTGCATCTCCAGCACGTGGGCCACCGCGTGCACCGACCAGGGGTCCGCGGGATCGTTTTCCACCGCCAGCCGGCCCGCGCGCTCCGCCGCCGCGTAGTCTCCGGACTCTTCCAGCCCGAACGCGTACATGCCCAGCACGTTGGCATGACCCGGCACTTCCGGGTGCCAGGCATACAGAATGCGCGCCATGGAATCGCGCAGCTGCCGGCTGTCGCCCAAATAGAAATGCGTGAACTGCGACAATTTCACCGCCAGCATGTCCAGGGGGTGATCGAGCAGTATCGACTCCCAATGCTCCAGCGCCGAGCGCATATCCCCTGCGACCCAAGCGCCCAGCGCGTCCATGTGGTGCTGCTCTCTGTCGTCGACGCCAACAGAAGCGCTCGCCGCGCGCGCTTTTACCAGGGATTGCTTGGCTTTCTCCGTGAGCGCCGGGATACAGAAAAGCTGCATGAAGCAGCCGCGCAAGATATGGGCCATGGGGAATTCGGCATCCGCCACGAGGGTTTCTTTCAGCCGCGCACCGGCCTCGGTGCCCATGTGCACGTACTCGTTGATGGTGGCGTCGAAGTGATCCACCGCCTCCTGGCTGGCCGCCGTGTACGTGATCCCACGTTGGTCGCTGTACACGCTCATCGCGTTACGGGGCCAGTTCCGCGGCACGCTCGCGGAGTTTGAATTTTTGAATCTTGCCGGTGGACGTCATCGGCAGTGAGCCGAAGACGACGGTCCTGGGGACCTTGAAGTGGGCCAGATGATCGCGGCAGAAGGCGATGATGTCCTCGGCGGAAATCTCCGGGGCATCGTCTTTGAGCGTCACGAATGCGCAAGGCGTCTCCCCCCACTTCTCGTCGCTGCGCGCCACCACCGCGGCTTCCAGAACCGCCGGGTGACGATAAAGCGTGTCTTCAACCTCGATGGAAGAGATGTTTTCGCCTCCGGAAATGATGATGTCCTTGGAGCGATCCTTGAGTTGCAGGTAGCCATCGGGATGCATGACGCCCAGATCGCCGGAATGAAACCAGCCGCCGGCCATGGCCGCCTCGGTGGCCGCCGGGTTCTTGAGGTAGCCTTTCATGACGACGTTGCCGCGAAACATCACCTCTCCCATGGTCTCGCCGTCACGGGGGACCGGCTGCATGGTCTCCGGGTTCATGACGTCCAGCCCGTCCAGGACGTGATAGCGAACGCCCTGGCGTGATTTTCGGACCGCCCGTTCCTGCATGGGCAGCGCATCCCACTCCTTCTTCCAGGCGCATATGACAGCCGGCCCATAGGTCTCGGTGAGACCGTAGACGTGGGTCATGTGAAAGCCGTTCTGCTCCATGGCCTCCAGCATCGCCGCTGGCGGTGGCGCCGCGGCGGTCATCACCTGCACCCGGTGCTCGAAGCTGCGCCGCTGTTCCGGCTTGGCATTGAGGATCAGGTTCAGCACGATGGGTGCACCACAGAAATGGGTTACGCCCCCATCGGCGATGGCGTCGAATATGGCGCCCGCCTCCACCCTGCGCAGACAGATGTTGGTGCCGGCCAGGGCGGCGATGGTCCAGGGGAAACACCAGCCGTTGCAATGAAACATCGGCAGGGTCCAGAGGTACACCGGGTGGTGAGCCATGTTCCAGCCGATGGCGTTGCTGAGAGCGTTCAGATACGCGCCCCGGTGGTGGTACACGACACCCTTTGGATCCCCCGTGGTGCCCGAGGTGTAATTGAGCGAGATGGCGCGCCACTCGTCGTCCGGCGGAATCCACTGGAAGCCGGGGTCGCCCTGGTCGAGAAATTCTTCGTAGGTCAGCTCGCCCAGCAGCTCTCCGGGAGGCGCCGTCGGGTCGTCGATATCGATGACCAGCGGCGGCTGCTCGAGCGCGGCCAGGGCCGTGGCCACCGTGGTCGAGAATTCCCCATCGGTGATCAACACTTTCGCTTCCGCGTGCTCGAGGATTAACGCGATGGTGGCTGCGTCCAGGCGGGTGTTGATGGTGTTGAGCACCGCCCCGAGCATCGGCACACCGAAGCTCGCCTCATAAATGGCGGGCACGTTTGGCGCGATAATGGACACCGTGTCGCCGCTGGAAACACCCCGTTTCGCCAGCGCCGACGCCAGGCGCCGGCAACGGGCATAAGTCTGGGCCCAGGTATAGCGGCTTTGCCCGTGAACCACCGATGGGTGCTCGGGATACACTTCGGCCGTACGGGCCAGGAAGACCAGCGGTGTCAGTGGCGCGAAGTTTGCCGCAGTCCGCGGGAGGCCGTCTTCGTAGGGGTTACTCGGGATGGTGTCCTCCGTCAATTTTCTTTGACCCCGTCGAAAAACGAAGACTGTCGGTTGGGCTGAGCGCAGGGTTAATGGGGACAGATCTATTTTTCCTTTGGACGGTATCCGTCCAAAGGAAAAATAGATCTGTCCCCATTAACCCTGCGCTCAGCCCAACCTACGGGCATCGGACTGCGATTACAATACCCGGGTTCGGAGCAACCGATATCCGCAAGGAGACTCAACTATGCCCGCAGAGGAAAAGCCCCCGCAGCGCGAGGCGGAACTGCGCACCATCGCCATGCCCGCCGACACCAATGCCTACGGTGACATCTTCGGCGGCTGGCTGCTGGCGCAGATGGATCTGGCCGCCGGCAGCTACGCAATCCTGCGCGCCCGCAGCCGCGTCGTTACGGTGGGCATCGAAGCCATGAGCTTTCACCGGCCGGTGTACGTGGGCGATCAGGTGAGCTGCTTCTGCCGTACCCTGCAGGTCGGCAACACATCTATTACCGTGCATGTGGAAACCTGGGCGCGCCGCCGCCTGGAGCACCACTTCGCTGAGACCGTCAAAGTCACCGAGGGAAGCTTCACCTTCGTGGCACTGAACGAAGATGGCAGCAAACGCGCGCTGCCCGCGGATGCGAAAGAGGAGTGACGAGCATGGACGAGGCACTCTGGAGACCCTCCAACCAGCGCATCGCCGCTGCCGAGGTAACGCGCTTCACGGCCTTCGTGAACAAGACCTGGAACGCGCAAGCGGCGGATTACCACTGCTTGCACCGCTGGTCGGTGGAGCATCCGGAGCAGTTCTGGGATGCCATGTGGGGATTCGCCGAGGTCGTGGCCGACAGCAAGGGCGACACGGTGCTGGAGCACGGCGAGCGTATGCCCGGGGCGCGGTGGTTTCCCCAGGCCTGGCTCAATTATGCGGAGAACCTGCTGCAGCGGCGCGATGACGGGGAGGCCATCGTGTTTCGCGGCGAGGACCGGGTGCACCGAAGCCTGTCTTTCGCGGAGCTCTACGACGCCGTGTCGGTGCTCGCCCAGGCGCTCGCCGACGCCGGTGTTTCCCGTGGCGATCGGGTGGCCGGCTATCTGCCCAACATGCCCGAGGCGATCATTGCCATGCTCGCTGCCACCAGTCTGGGCGCCGTGTGGTCTTCCTGCTCACCGGATTTCGGCGTGCGCGGCGTGGTGGATCGCTTCGGTCAGATCGCACCGAAGGTTTTGTTCACCGCCGACGGCTACTTCTACAACGGTAAGAAGCACGATTCCCTCGCACGGACGGCAGAAATTCTCAAGGAGCTTGCGGACGTGCAACGGGTGATCGTCGTTCCCTACACCGAGGCGGCGCCGGACATCGACGGGCTGCCGAAGGCCGTTGGCCTGGAGGCCTTCACGGCAGGCTACACGCCGGGGGATATCGCATTCGAACGGCTGCCCTTCGACCATCCGCTGTTCATCATGTACTCCTCTGGAACCACCGGTGTGCCCAAGTGCATGGTGCACGGTGCCGGCGGCACGCTTTTGCAGCATCTCAAAGAGCATCAGCTGCAATCCGACATCCATTCCGGCGATCGCCTGATGTACTTCACCACCTGCGGATGGATGATGTGGAACTGGCTCGCGTCTGCCCTGGCCTCGGGCGCCACCTTGCTGCTCTACGACGGCGCGCCCTTCTACCCGGACGGCAATGCGCTTTTCGACTACGCGGACGAGGCGCGAATCACGCACTTCGGAACGTCTGCCAAGTTCATCGACGCGTTGAAAAAGTCCGGCTTGAAACCGGCGAGCGATCACTCCCTGGATTCGGTTCGGACGATTCTCTCCACCGGCTCACCGCTGGTGCCCGAAAGCTTCGACTTCGTCTACGAGCACATCAAGAGCGATGTCTGTCTGTCCTCCATCGCCGGCGGCACCGACATCATCTCGTGCTTCGCTCTCGGCAATCCGGCCCTGCCGGTGTATCGGGGGGAGATCCAATGCCTGGGCCTCGGCATGGACGTGGCCGCCTACGACGATGATGGCAACGCAGTCGTGGCTGCCAAGGGTGAGCTCGTTTGCCGGCGCCCCTTTCCGTCCATGCCCGTCGGATTCTGGAACGACCCCGACGGAGCCAAATATCATGCGGCCTATTTCGAGAAGTTTCCCGGTATCTGGTGCCACGGCGACTACGTGATGCTCACCGAAAACGGCGGGATGATCGTCTATGGGCGATCCGACGCCGTCCTGAATCCTGGTGGCGTGCGCATCGGCACGGCGGAGATTTACCGCCAGGTGGAGCAGCTCGACGAAGTGGTGGAGAGCATCGTTATCGGTCAGGATTGGGACGGCGACGTGCGGATCGTGTTGTTCGTGATCCTTCGCGAAGACGCCACTCTGGACGATGATCTGCGCGATCGGATAAAGAACAAGATTCGGCGCAATACCACGCTCCGGCACGTGCCCGCCAGAATCGTGCAGGTGGCCGACATCCCGCGCACCAAGAACGGCAAGATTGTCGAGCTCGCGGTGCGCGACGTCGTGCATGGACGCGAAGTCAAGAATAAGGACGCGCTCGCCAATCCGGAAGCATTGGAACTATTTCGCGGCATCGCGCTGCTCGAGACTTGAGCCACGGAAAACGGAGGGAAGCGTCGTAATGGGCATCATGAATCCAGTCGCGTTCCTGATCGTGGGCGCGGTGGTGTTGTTGTTCGCCTTCAGCTTCATCGAGAGAGCATGAACGCGGCTCACGCCGCGTTACTCCAGAAGCTGGACGCGCATGTCACTTCCCATTCGCGGCGCGCGCTCCTCGACCACCTGCAGGGTACGCACGATCTGCTGGTGGAATGGGGGAACGAACCAGACATCTGCGTTGCAGGTCTCTTTCACAGCATTTATGGCACTTACGCTTTCGACAAGCGATCGGCCGATATGAGCATGCGCGATGAGATCCGGGACGTCATTGGAGCGGAGGCGGAGCGCTTGGTTGACCTGTTCTGTGTCACCGATCGGCGGTGCTTCTACGAGCATCTGGGCGAGTCACGATTCAGTCTTCGCGACATCGTCCACGACCGTGACCTGGATCTCGATCGAAATACTCTGGCAGCGTTGATCGAGATCGAGGTGGCCAATATTCTCGACCAGATCCCGCACCGCTCGCAGAAGAAGGCACAGCGGGCCGCCGAGTGCTACGCGGATGCCTTCACGCGTAGCCGGGACTATATATCTCCGGCAGCCGCCGGAGCCGCCGAACGGTGCTTTAACGCCGTACTCACCGAATGGGGACGATTTAATGGGGACAGATCTATTTAATGAAGGGGGTCACGCGTGACCCCCTTCATTAAATAGATCTGTCCCCATTAAATCGTCCCCATTTGGTGAGCGGGTCAGGTTTCCAGAAGTCTCGGCATGAGTTCGACCAGGTTGCACGGGCGTGTCCGGTAGTCGAGCTGGATGGCGATGATCGTGTCCCAGGCCGTCTTGCAGGCGCCGGTGGAGCCCGGCAGACAGAAAATATAGGTGGCGTTGGCAACCCCGGCCAGGGCCCGGGACTGCAGGGTGGATGTCTTGATCTCCTGATAGGAAATGGATCGAAACACTTCGCCGAAGCCCTCGATCTCCTTGTCCAGCAGCGGTTGCACGGCCTCCGGCGTACCGTCCCGTCCGGTGACGCCGGTGCCTCCGGTGCTGATGACCACGTTCACGTCACCGTTGGCGATCCACGTGGATAGGGCGGCGCGGATTTCGTAAATATCATCGGCAACGATACGCTTCTCGGCGAGTTGGTGGCCCGCCGATGTCAGTCGTGCGACCAGCAAGGCCCCGGACTTATCGGTGGCTTCCGTGCGCGAGTCGGAGATGGTCAGCACCGCGATATTCAGCGGGACGAATTCGCGCTCTTTTTTCTGATCGTTCATGCTCTACTCCACTCTGCCTTTGACTCATATCAGCCCGAAGAACGGTTGCACATCCACTTCCGCGCCGGGCTCCACGCTCGCTCCGTCCTGCGGAAGAACGATGAAGCAGTTGGCGTCGCTCATGGTATGCAGCAGGCCCGAGCCGGGCTTGCCGGTGCTGCGCACCGTCGGCCGGCCGTCGGCGTCCCGGGAGAGGATTGCCCGGTAAACCTCCACCCGGCCAGGCTTTTTGCGCAGCGGCGATTGGCAGGTGGCACGCAGTGCGGGAATCCCATGGGCTTCGTCGCAGCCCATCATACGCATCAGAGCCGGCTGCACGAACTGGTAGAAGGTAACCATTACCGCCACCGGATTCCCCGGCAAGCCGAAAAACAACGCGCCGCCCACGCGGCCGAATGCCAACGGCCGGCCCGGCCGGATGGCGATGCGCCAGAAGCGCACCTCGCCCAGGCGCGCCAGGGTCTCGCCGATGTAATCGGCTTCGCCAGTGGATGCGCCGCCGGTGCTGATGATGGCATCGCCGAGCCGGGCCGCCTCGAGAAAAGCATCGCGGACCGCATCAGGCTCATCACGGATCACACCCATGTCGATGAGCTCCACGCCCAGGCGCGTGAGCATGCCGTAAAGCGTATAACGATTGCTGTCGTACACGTCGCCGGGCGCCAGGGCTTCGCCCAGGGAGCGCAGCTCGTCGCCGGTGGAAAAGAATGCCACCCGTAGCCGCCGCTTGACGCTGATCTCGGCGATTCCCAGGGAACCC
>Ga0209980_10000374_pt1 | contig 23969 bp, 22 predicted proteins | sample CR02metaG_FD_183611 | JGI IMG/M metagenome (GOLD analysis project Ga0209980, IMG submission 183611) | Deep subsurface microbial communities from Mariana Trench to uncover new lineages of life (NeLLi) - CR02 metaG (SPAdes) (version 2) | ecosystem: Environmental > Aquatic > Marine > Ocean trench...
CACAAGCCGGTGCCTGATGGCATCTCCCCGGAGCCGTATCCTGACGACGCCGTGATTGCACAACCTGTGCCGGAACTGTCGACAACCGATGTATGCACAGTCGCAGCGGAAGTCCAGCGACTCAATAATTGCCCATTACGCGCAGATTCCACGAGGCGCGTTGCTTCTTCGCCAACATTGCTCGCAAGATCCAGTTTTCGTTTTCGAATATCAAGGCAGGCGCGCTGGGCAGCAATCAATTGCTGCAGGGTTTCGCGAGTCCAGCGTTTTTCCTGCAGATCTGAGCAGGCCAGCAGCATTGCAATGAGCATTGCGCCGCCGACTGCAGGCGGCGGATTACTGGCGATACGCCATCCGCCGATGTTGGCGAGCAGGGGCTGTCTTTCGATAGCTCGATAAGAGGACAGGTCTTCACGCGTAAGCATGCCACCGCCGTCACGACAATGATCGGATAACGTCGCTGCCAGTTCGCCGGCATAGAACAGGCCCGCGCCTTCACGCGAAATCGCATCCAGTGTGTCGCTGAGATGAGGTACGACGATCAGGCTGCCGGCATCACGCAACGATCCGTCAGCATGGTGCAGCGCACGGCTGCCGTCATCACTGCGGCCGAAAATGCAGTCACCGGAGTAGTCGAGGTAGTAGCGGCAAGCTGTAGAAAGTGGAAAACCTTCGCGCGTTGCGCGAACCGACGGGGCGAATATGGATTTCCAACTGGCAGCGCCGTATTTCTTCCATGCGTATTCGACTGCGGCCAGTGACCCCGGTACGGATATCGATCCGGTTCCGACCAGTGTCTCGATGCCGCCGCCGTACTCCATCGATACCCTGACAGCGCCGTGTCCCCGTTCTTCATCTGCCAGGCCTGCGCCGGGAACAGCAACGTTGCCGTCGATTGTGACGGGTTCGCTACCCTGCCGCCAGATTGTGATGAATGCGCCGCCGGCCAGTGCGCAGACGCCCGGCTCGGTGTTCATTGCCAGCAGCGCAGCAGCCAGCGCGCAGTCAACCGCGTTGCCGCCACCAGCGGCAACCTCGCGCGCAGCGTCAGCCGCTAGCTGGGAGGTTGTAGCTACCGCAACGTTGGTCATTAAGAGTGCGTTTCAAAAATGTATGACCGAGCGAATGCTTTTGCCTTCGTGCATAAGATCGAATGCCTTGTTGACGTCTTCGAGCGGCATCGTGAAGCTAATGAACTCATCAATCTTGATGTCGCCGCCCATGTATTGATCGACCAAGCCTGGAAGTTGCGAACGGCCTTTGCAGCCACCGAAGGCTGTGCCTCGCCACACCCGGCCGGTAACCAGTTGAAACGGACGAGTCGAGATTTCTTGCCCTGCGCCCGCAACACCGACGATGATCGATTCGCCCCAGCCTTTGTGACAACATTCGAGCGCGGAGCGCATCAGGTTGGTGTTGCCGACACACTCGAAGGAATAGTCGACTCCACCGTCTGTCAGTTCGACGATGACGTCCTGAATGGGGTCGTCATAGTTCTCAGGGTTAATACAATCCGTCGCACCTAGCTGTTTCGCGAGTTCAAACTTGTCCTCATTGATATCAATAGCAACAATGCGCCCGGCCTTCGCTATCGTGGCACCCTGAATAGCACTCAGGCCAACGCCACCGAGTCCGAATACAGCGACAGTGTCACCAGCCTGAACCTTAGCCGTATTGAGAACCGCCCCAATACCGGTAGTAATTCCACAGCCCAGCAGGCAGACTTTTTCAAGAGGCGCTTCCTTATTAACCCTGGCAACAGCAATTTCCGGTAACACGGTGTACTCGCTGAAAGTCGACGTACCCATATAGTGATAAATGGTTTTGCCGTTGGCAGAAAAACGCGAGGTGCCATCGGGCATCAGACCCTGGCCTTGAGTAACGCGAATGGCCTGACACAGGTTTGTCTTGCCGGACGTGCAGAAACTGCACTCGCCGCATTCGGGTGTGTACAACGGAATTACGTGATCGCCGACCTTCACAGAAGTTACGCCTGCGCCGATTTCCTCGACGATCGCGCCGCCTTCATGGCCGAGGACGGCAGGGAAGATGCCCTCCGGATCGTCACCTGACAGTGTAAATGCGTCGGTATGACAGACACCGGTCGCGACATTTCGAATGAGGACCTCTCCTGCTTTCGGGCCTTCAAGGTCCAGGGTTTCGATCTCAAGCGGTTTGCCCGCTTCCCAGGCAACGGCGGCACGTGTCTTCATCTCTTATTTATCTCCCTACAGCTCTAAAGATTCTTCTGCACGACATGGTCGCACGATTGCACGGCTTGTTCATCCTGCGTTCATAAATTTAGTAAAAACAATAAGTTGTATTCAGTATGAGTTCATGCGAGTGCACGTATTCTGGAGTCGTACCAGGACATACCGGAGGTTGATTATGAACAAATTACTTATCTCAGCGCTCATCATCGGCGGCCTGTTGCTTTTGGATTCTCCCGAGGCGGCAGCCGACCGAGAGGTGCGCCATCAGTACTGGTCGCCGCACTACGGCTATACCAGCTACCATCGCGAATATCGGCGCGCCAATAGGATGCCGCGCTGGCTAAAACGCGACGGGTCGTTTCGCCACTGGTACCAGCACTCGCGGCTGCGCAGAAATCACCACCTGTCGTGGGACAGGCTCTTCGATATCTATCGTTGGGAGCATTTCCACCTCCACTACCGCAGACACTAACAAACGTAACTGTTTGCCTTACTTGGAATGGCCGGCCCGAAATCACTCGGGCCGGCTTTCGTTGCAAGCGTCTCTCCTGTAAAAGGGATGCGAACGACCCCCGAGACGCAATAAATCGAAATGAGCCTCGACGAACTACGCAAGAATCTATCGGCACTCGACCGCCGCCTGGTTGATCTGGTTGCCGAACGGCAACGCATCGTTGGCGAGATCGGCAAGACCAAACGGACGGCCGGATCCGGTACGCGCGATTATGCCCGTGAGAAAGACGTACTGGACATGGGCCGCAAGCAGGCGCAAAAAATGGGTGTTGATCCAGATCTGATCGAAGATCTGTTGCAAATGTTGATACGGAAATCGCTCGAAAGTCAGGAACGTGATCGTGTCGTCGCGGAAGGCAAAGGCGACGGCAGACGCGTGCTGGTCATCGGTGGCGCGGGTAAGATGGGGCGCTGGTTCGCGGGTTTCTTCGCGTCGCAAGGATTCGCAACGACCATTGCCGATACGGTCATCGACGACGGTCCGGACAGGTTTCGGAAATGGACCGATGCGGGTGTTGATTTTGATGTCATCGTCGTCGCGGCGCCGTTGGCGGTGTCCGGCAGAATTCTCGCCCAACTCGCGGTTCTGAAACCCACAGGACTCGTGTTCGATATCGGATCACTGAAATCGCCGCTAATCGACGGACTCAATGAGCTTCTCACCGTGGGTTGTCATGTCACCTCCCTGCATCCGATGTACGGTCCGGATACGCGATTACTGTCAGGCCGGCATCTGATTTTTTGCGATGTTGGTGATGCCGAGGCCACGCTAGCGGCGAAAGAGCTTTTTGCGGCGACGATGGTGGAGCAAATTGATATGGGGCTTGAAGATCACGACAGGCTGATCGCCTATGTTCTTGGCTTGTCGCACGCACTCAACATCGCCTTCTTCACGGCGTTGGCCGAAAGTGGAGAGGCGGCGCCAAAGCTCGCACAGATGTCGTCAACCACGTTCGATTCGCAGTTGCTCGTGTCCGAGGCTGTTGCGCAGGACAATCCACATATGTATTTTGAAATCCAGAATTTGAACAAGTTCGGGCTGGGACCGCTCGATGCATTGTGCGAAGCTGCAAGGAGAATACGCGAGACTGTCGCGGCCGGCGATGAAGAGGCATTTGTGGAGCTCATGCAGAAGGGCCGCGATTACCTTGCACTAAGAGGATAGTGAGTAGCTAGGGAGAGGCTTATCTCATGCGATCAAAAGACAGACTGTCAGCTGAGGAACTACTGTGTCAGCTCGATACTGCGCGACGCCGGCTTGACGAGTTGACAGAGGAAGTTGCTCGTAATGACGACAAAATGCAGCGCACACAAGAACGTGAACTGCGCCTGCTGCAGGCCGAAGATCTGGAATCATTACTAAACGTTCTGGTCGAGGGGCTCAGAGACAGTTATGGCCTGGAGTACGTCAGTGTTGTGCTGTGCGATCCGGATCACGATATCCGGCATCTGCTGTTAGCCAGCGGAATGTCCGCGGACGGTCTTCCGAACCTGTTAATGGTGGAATCGCTCACGGGTCTGGCACCGCAATACATCGCCCTGCATCAGCCGTGGCTGGGTTCGTTTGCCGGGTGTGACCATCAAATGATCTGCCCGGGTGCCGACGGCTTGAAAAGCATCGCGATGATTCCGTTGACACATCGCGGCAAGCTGATCGGCAGTATCAATCTGTGTAGCAGCGATGCGTTGCGATTCACGCGAGATCACGCCAGCGACTTTCTTGCACACCTCGGAATCATTGCTTCGTTTTGCGTGGAAAATGGCGTTAACCGTGCGCGCTTGTTGCGCAGTGGGTTCACTGACGTATTGACGGGCTGGCATAACCGCCGCTATCTGAGTGTGCGGCTCAATGAAGAACTGGCTCGAGCATGGCGCGATCAGGCCGGGATCATCTGCCTGATGCTCGACGTGGATCACTTTAAGCGTGTGAATGATACCTGGGGTCACGCGGCGGGCGACGCGGTGCTACGCGAGCTCGCGCAGCGCATCGAGTCGCAGGTGCGTGCCAGCGATGTTGCGGCGCGTTACGGCGGCGAGGAATTCGTTGTACTGCTCCCGAATACTGAAGTTGCTTCTGCAAAACTCCTGGCCGAACGCATTCGTGCCGCGATCTCGGAAGCGCCTATCGGCCTGCCGTGCGGAGATGCCGTGACGGTGACCGTATCTATCGGTATCGCCGAGGTTCATCCGGGTCCCGACGACCATGATCTGAAAACCATCGGCGACTCTTTGATTGCACGTGCCGATGTCGCGTTATACGCGGCGAAAGCCGCGGGTCGGGACCGGGTAATCGTCGAGGCAGCGTAATGCGAATAGCCGCCGCCGCGACACTCATGCTAGTGGCGCTGGTCGCCTGCGATGTAACGCCGCGGCCAGAGCCCGTCGTCGTTTATGCGTCCGGCGAGGACGAAACGTACTGGTCGAGTTGGTTTGCCGGGTTTACCGATGAAACCCGTATCCCGGTGACCGTGAAATTCGGCGAGAGTGCCACCCATACCGATTTCGTTATCGAAAACAAAGGCTCCCCGCCAGCCGATGTCCTGCTAACGGCCAATGTTGCGGATATATGGCGGGCGGCTGATAAGGGCGCGCTGCGGCCGATTCGCACCGGTAAGATGTCGATTGTGCCAGGTAATCTCAGGGACCCCGATGGATTTTGGGTTGCGCAGAGCTATCGGCTCGCAGTGATCGTGAATCATCGCCAGACCGGTAACCCGATAGTCAACAGCTACGAATACCTTGCCCGGCCCGAGCTTAGCGGCCAGCTGTGCCTGAGTTCCTCGGAGCTTGCGCTTAGCCGATCACTGATTGCGATGCTAATTATCGATCTTGGCCCGAAACCTGCGGAACGACTGGTTCGCGGCTGGGTGAGGAATCTTGCGACAGCGCCTTATCCGTCGGAGATTGAGCTTCTCGAAGCCGTGCGGTCCGGCACCTGTGTATACGGTATTTTGTCGGACACACTCGCCGACGGCAGCATCGGTGTCAGCGTGCCTGAACCCGCGTATTTCGACATCAGAGGTGCCGGAGTGGCGCGCCATTCACGGCATCCGGAATCGGCTCAATTGCTCATCGAGTGGATCATTGAGGAACAGTCGCTGCAGGCGGCAATAGCCAGCCAGCACAATGTTGGCGTGGCTGGCTGGCGTGATGAAGACGCGCGGTTACTCGCCGAACGAGCCGGCTATCGATGATCCTATTGGTAGCGGTTCTGCCGGTTGCGACTCATCAATACAAGGAACAGTGGCACGCCAATCGCTGCGGTGAGTGCACCGACCGGCAGCTGGCGCGGGGCCATCAATGTTCGCGCAAGCGTATCTGCGACCACCAGCAACGCGCCGCCCGCGAGAGCCGATGCGGGCAATACGATGCGATGATCGCTGCCGGCGACCAGTCGAATAAGGTGCGGCACGACAAGGCCGATGAAGCCGATAACGCCGACCGTGGTTACAGAAAGTGCCGTCGCGAGTGCAGCAGCTGAAAAAATCAGGTAGCGAAAGCCTGTGACAGGCAAACCAACGATAGCCGCCTGTAATTCGCCCCGGGAAAGGACGTTCAGGTGCCTGGCGGCCGCTGTGCCAGTGAGCAGCAAAATGCCAAGCAACCAGAGACAGCGTGCGGGCTCGAATGCGAAGCTGAGATCGCCCATCAGCCAGAACAACATGCCGCGAAGATTCTTGTCCGGTGAGAGCGCCAACAATAACGTTGTCGCTGCGCTGAATCCGGCTGCGAGCACCACCCCGGTTAGCAGCAAACGCGCCGGTGTCCAACTGCCAGTGCCGTGAGCGATTGCGAACACGAGCAAAGTCGCCGCCATCGCCCCGCCAAATGCGGAAAGATCGATGATCAAGCTGCTCATACCGAGCGTCATCGCAAAGAGCGCGGCTACGGCGGCGCCCCCGGAACTGCCGAGGATATACGGTTCCGCGAGTGGATTGCGTAGCAAGACCTGCATCAATACACCAGCGACCGCCAACAGTCCGCCGACAGCGAACGCTGTCATCGCACGCGGCAGTCTCAGGTCGATCACCAGCGACTGGATGTGTTCCGATGCAGTGCCTCGCAATGCGCTGATCGTCTCCCCGAACGACACGTCGGCGCTGCCGGATGCCAGTGCCGCGAAGAATGCCAGGCCGACAAGACTCAATAACCCTGTAAACAGGGCACTGGTTCTGGCAGTGATCATTGGCTGTATTCCAACAAGAAAATCTCCTGCGGCCGGTGGCGACGGATAGTGTAAAGTAATCGGCAGTTAGAGTTTAAGTACGGTTGCTATGAGCAGCGATTGGATAGACGCCGAAGGGTTTCGTGCTAACGTTGGCATCATCCTTGCGAACACCGACAACAAGCTCATGCTTGGTGGCCGGGTCGGAGCCAGGGGCTGGCAGTTTCCGCAAGGTGGGGTGCTCGAGGGAGAGGAACCCGTCGAAGCAATGTTTCGTGAGCTACACGAAGAGATTGGCCTCGTGGAGGCTGATGTTGAAGTGCTCGCCGTCACCCGCGACTGGTTGCGCTACGAATTGCCCGACAAGTTCATTCGTCGTCACAGCAAACCTCTCTGTATCGGTCAAAAACAACGTTGGTTTATGCTGCGACTCATCTCGGACGAGAGCGCCGTGTGCTTTGACCGATGCGACAAGCCCGAGTTCGATCGTGCACGGTGGGTCGACTTCTGGCGCCCGGTGAACGAGGTAATTTATTTCAAGCGGCGTGTATACGCTCGTGCCCTGCATGAGCTTGGGCCATCCTTGCATCCGAACGGATTGCCGCCGCGTCCGCGCTGGTGGCCAAAACGCTGGCGAACGGTATTCGAAAAAGACATTTCTGCGGCAGCAACGGACCGGACAGAATCCTGATCAGTTGGGTTTCACTACTGCCAGAAAAATGATGCTCAAAAGGAACAGCGTCGGTATCTCGTTAAACCATCTGAGCCATTTGGATTCCTGGATCTCGCTCATTTCCTGCAAACGACGAATCCACAGCATACATCGATAGTGGTAAACCACGAGTCCGAAGACCAGTGCCAGCTTCGCCACGAACCAGCCAGTTTCGACAATCGTGGGATTGAGCGCCGCGAGCGTCAGCCCGAGCACCGAGGTCAGTATTGCGCCTACCGTCATTATGGTGAAAAGGCGCTTTTCCATGACCGTAAACCGCTCGCGACTTTCAGGGTCGGCGGTTTTCACGTGGTAGATGAACAGCCTTGGCAGATAGAACAAGCCGGCGAACCAGGTCACCATAAATGCGATATGCACTGCTTTGAACCAGATGTAGTACGAGCTCATGGTCTATTCCATGTCGGTCAGAGCCGCAGTCTGCAACAGTGAGCGATTTTCGGCTAGCGTGGTTTCTTCGAATTCCGTGACCTGGCGCACTTCTGTTCGCGCAGGTACCCGCGTAACATAACGTTTTTCTGACCTTCCGGACGGGATCTTCTCAATGGCAGTGAAATCTCCTCTTCAGCAACACGGTGCAGGCAGGAACCTGATATTCCGGGCCGTTATTGTCACGTTGATCGTCGTCAGCGGCTACCTGGTTTTCGAGTTTGGCCGCATCCAGGGCGGCTACGATGTTATCGAAGCGGCCAGCATTCGTCAGGCGTATGACAGTCATATCAAGCAGCTAGACGACAATATAATTGAATTAAAACAAGAAGTTGCACTACTGAAGACGAACCGAGAAGTCGATCGCGAGTCCTATAAGGAAGTTGAGGCGAGTTTGGCCACACTGCAGGCCAAGATTCAGGAGCAGCGCGATGCGATCGGGTTTTATCGTGGCATCGTGTCACCGTCGGACGGCAATTCCGGCCTGCGCGTACAAGATCTGAAGCTCACGCGTGGCAAGCAAGAACGAGAATTTAACGTACGGTTGGTCCTGGTGCAGGCGATGAAGCATGATCGCAAGGTTTCCGGTGACGTGAATTTGAGCATTGCAGGCAGCCAGGGTGGCGTGGAAACGACGTATACGCTCGCGCAACTGGTTCCCGACAACGCAGACAAGGCCTGGGTGTTTTCATTTCGTTACTTTCAGGATTTTGACCGTCTGTTCGTTCTGCCCGATGGCTTCACGCCTGAGCGCATAACGGTTGAAGTAAGATCGCGTACCCGTTCCATATCCAGTATTGAAGAAAGTTTCGCCTGGGAAACCAGTCAAAGCTAGGAATAATCGCCGCGAGGCGATGGAGAACCAGATGTTCAACAGGAAGCAGCGCAGACACACAGTCATCGACACACTGGTGGGTGCAAATAGCAAGATCAAGGGGGACCTGCATTTCGATGGTGGATGTCATGTCGATGGTACTGTGAAAGGCAATATTACGGCCGACCCGGATACCGAATCCGCGATAAGCATCAGCGACGTCGGGAATGTAGATGGCGGCGTTACGGTTCCGTACGTGGTATTAAATGGTATTGTGAAAGGCGACGTGTTCGCCAACCGGCGCGTGGAACTTGGCGCTACTGCGCGAGTCATTGGTAATGTGTATTACAATCTGATTCAGATGGCGGAAGGTGCTGAGATTAACGGTAAACTGGTCCACCAGCCCGAAGGTCAGGTACCGCTGCTGGAACAGACCACGCGAATTGATGAAAAAGCCGCAGCTAGCGGCGAGTAGAAATTAATCATGGATACAGTAGAAACAAGCGCCTCCCCACGACCGAGCGTCATTTTCACCGATGCCGCGGCGCAAAAGGTCGGTGAACTGATTGCCGAAGAGGACAACCCCAACCTCAAGTTGCGGGTTTTTATTTCGGGTGGCGGGTGTTCGGGTTTTCAGTATGGCTTTACGTTCGACGAGAGTATCGAAGATGGTGATAGCCAGGTTGAGAATCAGGGAGTGATGTTGTTGATCGATCCCATGAGTGTGCAATACCTGATGGGCGCTGAGATCGACTACAAGGAAGACTTGCAGGGAGCGCAGTTCATCATTCGGAATCCGAATGCACAATCCACCTGCGGTTGCGGATCGTCCTTTACTGTCTGAAACCCGTCAGCCAGAGATAATCGCGGCCGTTGACCTCGGCTCTAACAGCTTTCATATGATTGTTGGTGAGTTGCGCCACGGCCAGCTCGCCATCATCGATCGAATTCGCGAAACGGTCCGACTCGCGGAAGGGCTCTCTGCCAAAGGTGATTTATCCGTCGACGCGCGAAAACGCGCGCTGGACTGTCTTGCGCGTTTCGGTCAGCGTTTGAGAGATATGCACGCGGGCAGCGTTCGCGTGGCCGGCACCAGCACCATTCGCTGCGCGTGCGAAGACACTGCCTTCATGTCCGAGGCTGAATCGCTGCTCGGCCATTCAATCGAAGTCATCTCTGGCATAGAAGAGGCACGCCTTGTCTATTCCGGTGTTACCCACAGTTCGCCGCCGACGAACGGCATGCGACTGGTCACGGATATCGGCGGTGGAAGTACCGAAGTGATTCTTGGCCGGGCAGAGCAGCCGCATGCGATGGAGAGCTTACACATGGGCTGTGTCTCCATGACGGAACGCTATTTTCCAGGTGGCAAGATTACGCGGGCTGGCTTCAGCAATGCGCGAATGGCAGCACGGCTGGAATTGCGGCCGGTTAAAGCGGCCTTTCGTGACGCCGCTGACAGTCAGGCAATCGGCACGTCTGGGACGATCACTGCGACGCAAGCGGTTGCTCAGGCGCTGGGAATGGTCGATACAGGCATCACGCTGGACACTCTCGAGTCACTCATCGACACGGTATTGGAATTTAAGTCTGTTGATGAGTTGTCATTGGAAGGATTATCCGAGCGCCGCTCGCAGGTTTGGCCGGGCGGGCTGGCTATTCTTGCTGAATTGCTGAACACATTGCGCATTGACGAAATGAGCGTGTCGGACGGCGCCTTGCGCGAAGGTCTTTTGTACGACCTGTTAGGTCGCCTGCAGCACGAAGACGCACGCGAGCGTACCGTGCGCGCGATGGTTTCGCGATATCAAGTTGATTCGCAGCAAGCGGGCCGCGTCGCCGAGATGGCGAGCCATTTGCACGGGCAGTGCATGGAGTCTTGGGACGTCGGCGGCAATCTGTTCGGCAAAATACTCGATTGGGCGGCTCGATTACACGAAATTGGGCTCGACATATCGCACGAGGGCCACCAGCGGCACGGTGCCTACATTGCCGAGCACGCGGATATGCCGGGGTTCCCGCAGGCAGAGCAACGCTTTCTCGCTACCTTGATCGGCGGCCAAAGGAATCGCATTGACGAATCTCGCCTGCATGCGCTGGCGAGGTCGTGGCGCGAGTCAGGGCTGCGATTGCTGATGATTCTGCGCTTGGCGGTTCTACTCAATCGAAGTCGCAATGCCACTGAGTTACCTAAGGTTACCTTCAGCGTGGACGAAAAAAGTCTATCGCTTGGATTCGATGCTGACTGGTTGGCGGAGAATCCTTTAACCGTCGCAGATCTGGAAAGAGAGCGGGGTTTTCTAGAGCAAGTCGGATACAACCTCACCTTGAGATAGGCATATCGGACTCGCGGCACTGGCCAGGGACTTGTATCAGGATATACATCCGCGCTGCCGGTGATTCCGGCTCTGTGCAAGGTCCACTGTTTCGAGTCTCCGGCGCTCCTGATAAATGCCCCCGCAGGGCCCTGGTACCGATTCGAGACGATTCCGCATCTTCAGCTTGCAGAGCTGAGGTGCTACCATTGAAATACACTCGCGGACTAACAAAATCTCACCGATCATGAAATACGGCGCCGAAATGCGGCGCGGTCACATGGCTGATTGCAGCCGGACGGCGAGTCCCTATCGTTGCGCCGAATGCGACTGTGCCGATGACTGTCGCGATGAAATCGTTACTGCTATCGGTTTTTGAGTTGAGCCTATGAGCGCATCAATGCATTCATGAAATGCACATTGAAATTCTGCATTTTTCCCTTCGGGCGGATCGCCAGGCGGTTCGCGATACTGGTCTTTGGCAAGTACTGACCGTGCGGCCCTGTGTTTTCATACTTGGTACGCGTGCCCAGCTTGTCAAGATCGCACCGGTTCTGCAAATTGCGTCACGCAGCAGATTGAATCATCAGATCTGGTTTACAGGTCAGCACAGAGAATCTATCGATGATCTGCTTCGTGATTTCGATTTGGGTAGCTGTGTTGAGATCGGCCGTAAGCACAAGGAACGTTCGTCGATAGCCCAGCTTGCGATCTGGCTGCCCAGCACGTTTGTTTCCTGTTACCGGTTTGTCAGATCGCAGAAAAAACAGGGCGGCGGCGCGCCCCTGGTCATCGTACATGGCGATACGCTGTCGACGTTCATCGGTGCGCTGGCCGGACGGCTTGCGGGCGCAGATATCGTACATCTTGAGAGCGGTTTGAGCTCGGGGCGGTTGTTCAATCCATTTCCGGAGGAGTTGCTCAGGCGACTGACTTTTCGTCTTACGCGCTACGCGCTATGCCCTAACGATGACGCCTGCGCACGCATGCGGCGGTTCCGAAATTGCGAGGTGATCGACACAGGAGAAAACACCTTGCTTGACTGCGTTCGGTTTGCACTGCGGGATGCCAGTGTGCCGAATGGCAGTCAAGATGGCGATTATTTTGTCACGTCGATCCACCGCTTCGACAATATCTACTCAAAGGCCAGAATCGAACGGATTGTTGACGAAATGATCGAGATCGCAAGATTTGGAGCAGTGAAGTTTGTGCTTCATCCACCGACCGTGCGACGACTAAGGAGATATAAGCTGTGGGACAGGCTTGCCGGCGCCCCTAACGTTCAACTCATTCCGCGCATGCCGTATACCGACTTCCTGGCACTGATTGATGGCGCTCGCGGAGTATTCAGCGACGGTGGGTCCAATCAGGAGGAACTGTCTTATCTCGGCGTGCCCACCTTGTTGTATCGGGACTGTTCCGAGCGACCAGACGGTCTGGGTGAAAACATCATGCTTCGATCGTCAATCACCCAGTCTCTGACGAGCTATATAAGTTCCGGAAAATTCGATAGCTTGCGTAGAGCGACGAAGCTCGAAGCTGACGTGCAGCCGTCAGAAATATCGATGGCTGCGATTATGCGGTGGGCCACGTAGCGTTTGTGTGTGATATGGGGCGGTTTCATATTCCGAACGATCGCTTAGGCTCTGTCTCAATTCTGTAAACGAGAAAGAATTATGACTGCTGGCGGCAATATCGGTTTTGATGCTGGCGCCTATTGGCGAGAGCGCGTGGGTGCTGGATCGGATCTCGCCGTTGTGGGTCATCGCGCGATGGGGCCTGCCTACAACGGCGAGATTTACGCTCGTAGAATCGAAGCGCTCGAGTCGATGCTGGTACGCCATGCCCGCAAACCGCTGCACCAGTTACGCGTCCTCGACATTGGTTGCGGTAGTGGTTTTTACATACAGTTCTGGCGGTCACAAGGTGTTCACGATTATGTCGGCCTGGATATCTCGGTGCGAACCATCGAGTATCTTGCCGGGCTTTATCCCGATTACGATTTCGTTTGCGCTGACGTTGCCGAGCCGTTGCCGGGCACACTTGCCGGTGTTGATCGGTTTGACGTTATCACCGTGTTTGACGTTCTCTATCATATTGTTGACAATCCGCGCGTCGAGTCAGCGATCGCAAACATTGGCGGCATGGTCGCCGACAACGGTCTGCTATTCGTTATGGATCAACTATGCAAGCGCGACTACCAGGTCTCCAGACATGTCATCTACCGTGCGAGGGATGCATATTTTGATATATTCGACCAGAACTCCCTTACTTTGAAAGACAGCGAGCTTCTATTTCATTTCCTGGTGCCACCGATTACCGAAATAAGAGTAATTGATCTGTCGATTGCCGCCGTATTCAAAATATTCGGCTGCACTCTGCGATTGAATGACCGCCTTGTTGTATGGGCTGCATCGGCACTACGACGATTGGATGCAAGAATGCGGGCTCGTGGTATTCACGTGCGCAACTGCGAATTTCTTGTGTTCGCTAGGAAAGGCGAAACTGATGGGTGATGCATCCGATTTAATTGATCAGCCCAACAATGGATTGCACAGAACCATTAACGAACGCAATGATGACCACGCGATGCTGTCGGTTACAGATGCCTTGCGCAGGCGGTTGAAAAAAGACCGTCCGTTCGCGAAACAATCGCCAGTCCCCGACTGCTTGGCGCGAAGTTGCAAGCATGGATGAGGAACCGAATAGCTCGGGGATCAATGCGCGCGGGGGATATCTGAAGCCACTGGTATCTATAGGCGTCGTTCTGCTGGTTGTAATCAGTCTGTATTTCGTTGTGCGGGCGCTGCCGCTGGAAATGCTCGGCGAGATTCGCCCCAAACGCCTGGCATTGTGGACACTGCCGCTCATTGTATTTTTGCAGCTTGTTTTTCTGTTGGTTGCAGCGCAAATCTGGCGATGGATAGTACGTGTACTGACCGGAACAACGTGTACTCTTTGGGATTCCTATATGCAACTGGCCGTCGTGACCGTTGGCAAGTACGTGCCCGGCAAAGTTTGGGGCTTTGTCGCGCGGGCCGGCGACATGTACCGGCACAAAATTCCGCTCCACCTTTCCATGATGAGCAGCGTTATCGAGCAATTACTGTTGATGACCGGTGGACTGATTGTTTCCGTCGTCGCTGCGCTAATCGCTTTACCGCAATACCGGGTTGAAATCATAATTGCCGGAGGGCTGTTGTCACTCGTGGCCATCGCAGTATTAATGAATGTTCCGGCATTAACGCGATGGATTTTGCGGCACAGAAAGACGCAGGAAATACCGCGCAAGATTCCAGGCTATCATGTCAATAGCGTTTTCGGGTTCACACTGGCGTATGCCGCACTGTGGGTTTTAAGCGGTACTATTTTCTGCATAATCTACTTTTCATTGTTTGACGCCGCAGTCAGTGTTGAGATCATTGCCGCTTTGACGCTCGCAAACACTTTGGGCATCATTTTGGGATTCTTTGCATTTTTTGCACCGGGTGGTATCGGTATACGCGAGGCGATTACAACCGGCGTTCTCGCGGGCTTTGTACCAATTCGCGAGGCACTGCTGGCGGCCGTTTGTTATCGGGCGTGGCTGGTTCTGATGGACGGTCTGAATGCGATGCTTATTCTGGTCAGAGAGACGAGACTGGCGAAACGGGGTAGAAAAATTGAAATACACGGGCCGCAACAATGAATGACACGCAAAAACAAGCGGAAAAAGAAACGGAGACACTGCTTAGGAGCGGCATCCCGGGCATAAGTGAGTACTTGGAGTTGGACAGAAATCGCGACTACCAGCAATTGCTCAGCTCTTCACGACAGTTTCGTAAGGAAGTCGAAACCCGCGAGGTCTTCTCCAGACTTTACAGCATTAAATGGGTGAAGGATCCGTTTTTGCAGTGGAGCCGGCGCTGGGAGTATGTGTACGTACTTCAACGTCTGCGAAGCTGGTGGCAGGATCACCCGCAAGCGCTGGATGTTGCGGATGCGGGATCAGGATTTACATTTTTCCCGTTCTATCTTCGGCAGCTAAATCCACTGGCGCGAATCAACTGCGTCGATGCAGATGCCACGGTCGGGCGTGCAATCGAGGCGGCGGCCAGGGTCCTGGGTCAGGGCCCTGAGTTCTCGCTTGAGGACCTGGAAAACCTGGACCGGCCAAGCGAGTCTCTGGATGCTGTATTCAGTGTTTCTGTCATTGAGCACACGAAAGACCCAAAGCGGGTTGTCGAAGAAATCCACCGGGCTCTCAGGCCAGGTGGACTGTTCGTGTGCACATTCGACATCTCGTTTGAGCCGAGTAGCCCGATGTACGTGACGCGAGTTGAACAGCTGCTTAACAAACTACATGAATTGTTTCGGTCTCAGGATGAAGACACTGTCAGTATTGTTGACAGTGTCGAAAAACCCGCACGAGTCACAACCGCATGGGTGGCCAGGGAGCACCCGGAGCGTTTGCCGTGGCGAAATCCATGGTTGGTGTGGCTCTACGATGCGATGCGCGGTCGATTTCGATCCAGACTCTATCGCCCCATGACGTTTTTTTGTGGATCGTTTATCAAGACATAGGCATCAGTCTGCCGGTTGCAGCCGGACCTGGCACATGCCCCGACCAGATTTCGTTTTCGTCGGCGGAGCATGAGCAACCCCGAGAGGATCAAGATCATTGGCCATCCTGCAGCACCACCGCCCGATCCACCGCCGCCGGTAGACGGCCGCTTTTTCGTATATATCGGTTGTTGCTTATCGACGCGGCGATTCCGCGGCGCCTGTATGGAGCGGGATCCATGGTATTTGTATTCTTGCGCTGACCGGCAAGTTGTACCGTGGCGGAGCTTTCCCGATGGTTAAGCTCATCGACACTCTTATCGATTCAGTCCTGAATGAGTTTCGGACTAGCTAGGTTTTCGAGGAACGATTCCTGTGCGCAGACCCGGTCGCCCTTGCCCGGTGACAATCGCTTGTAACTTCCATCACCTTTGAGTTCCCAGGCCTGACAGTTATCTGCAAGAAAAAGCTCAAGATCACGGCGGATCTGATCTTTCATTCGTTTTTGTCGAATCTCGAAGCAAGACTCATTGCGGCGAAACATGTTGCGATACATCAGGTCCGCGCTCGAACAATAAAATTCTTCCTTGCCGTCATTAAGAAAGTAATACACGCGCGAGTGCTCAAGAAATCGGCCAACGACGGAGCGCACGTGAATGTTCTCTGATAGTCCTTTGACGCCGGGACGCAACGAACAAATACCACGCAGAATCAAATCGACTTGCACTCCCGCTTGCGATGCTTCGTACAACGCGTCGATCAACTGCGGCTCATTCAATGAGTTGACCTTTGCGATGACTCGCGCAGGCTTACCGTCTTTAGCATTCGACGTCTCACGCTGAATCTTGGCCAGTAACGCATCGAACAGACTAAACGGGGAGGCCAGCATGCGACTCATGTTGCTGGCTTCTGTCAGGCTCGTCAGCTGCAGAAATAATTTGTGTACATCTTCACCCAGGCGACTGCTGCTGCTGAGGTAACCGTAGTCAGTGTAGACAGACGTCGTTGCGTGGTGGTAATTGCCAGTCCCGAGATGCACGTAGCGGACGAGTTTGTCTTCTTTTCGCCGCACGACGAGTGTCATTTTTGCGTGCGTCTTAAATCCAACCAGACCGTAGACCACATGCGCGCCAGCTTCGTGAAGACGATTGGCCAACGAAATGTTGGCCGCTTCGTCGAAGCGCGCCATGAGCTCGATGACGACCGTAACCTCCTTGCCCGACCGCGCCGCGGTTACCAGGTGGTCGACGACCGGCGATGCTGGACCCGTACGATAAAGCGTCTGTTTGATAGCGAGTACATCGGGGTCTGCGGCGGCGGTGCCGATAAAATCTATGACCGGCGCGAAAGACTGATAAGGGTGGTGCAAAAGAACGTTTTTCTTATCGAGAATAGTGAAAATATTTTCGCTGCTGCAGAGCTCTTCCGGTAAACCCTGAGTAAAGGGCGCGTATAGCAATTCCGGGCGATCATCGAGGTCGCAAACGGTCGCCAGGCGGTTCAGGTTGACGGGGCCATCGACCATATAAGTGTCGTCATCACCCAGTTCAAAATGGTTGAGCAAGAATTCTCGAAGATCGTCCGGGCACTCATGCCCGATTTCAATACGAACGGCAGCACCGTAACGGCTGGCCTCTAGCTGGCCTTCGAGTGCACGCACCAGGTCACTGACCTCTTCATCGTCAACGTACAGGTTGCTGTTTCGAGTCACCCGAAACTGGTAACAACCGTCCACTTCGAGTCCCGGAAACAAACGCGCTACGTGAACGCGAATAATTGACGATAAGAACACAAAGCTGTGTTCACCTGGTTTGCTAATACTATTCGGTAATTGAATAACTCGCGGCAACGAGCGCGGTGCCTGCACCATACCGCGGTGCCGGCGCCGCCCAAACGCGTCTTTGCCATGCAGCCGCACGATAAAGTTCAAGCTCTTATTGAGTACCCGCGGGAACGGACGCGAAGGATCAAAAGTCAGCGGCGTGAGGATTGGCACGACCTGCTCATCGAAATAGTCCTCCAGCCAAGCATGCTGTTCTTCGCTCCAGTCTTTGCTATGGATGAAGCGAACACCGGCATCAGCCAGCTGCGGAAAAAGTTCGTCATTCAGCAATTGGTACTGCTGCTTGACCATGCTGACGGCGCCAACACGCAGTTCCCGAAATACATCTTCGGCCGGAACTTTATCAGGCCCCTGGGCCGGCGCGCCTATCTCCATGCGTTGCTTCAGGCCGGCCACGCGAATCTCGAAAAATTCATCGAGGTTAGTGCAACTGATACACAGGAATCGCAGCCGTTCGAGCAATGGCACGTGCGAATCCTGCGCCTGCGCCAGCACGCGTTTGTGGAACTCAAGCAGGCTGAGTTCGCGATTGATGTAAAGATCGTGCATGGTCAGGGTGAGTGTATCTCGCCCAACACCACTTTGTGCGTTGCGCCCGTCACACCTGGCAGGTTTCCCGTCTGTCCGTTGACAGTGCGCATCCCCAGCCAGGCGAATGCGGCAGCCTCAACCCAATCCGGACTCAGGCCAAGTGTTGCCGTACTCGATACAGATATTTCAGGAATGTTGCGACTCAGCCGGCGCAACAGTTCCTTGTTGTGTACGCCGCCGCCGCATACAAAAACTTCGTGTGTTTCATCGGCGTGCTGTTTGATCGCACTGGCGATGGTCGATGCACTGAACTCGCACAGCGTAGTTTGCACATCGACAGGATCAATTCGATCGACGTCGTACCGTTGCAGCCATTCCGGATTGAAATACTCAAAGCCTGTGCTCTTGGGCGGGCGGAGCTTGAAATATGGATCGAGGAGAAATTGATCCAGAAGAGAGTCGGCGACCGCGCCATCTGCTGCCCATGTTCCGTCGACATCGAATGGCTTATGCAGGTGCCGGCTGATCCATGCGTCCATCAAGCCATTGCCAGGGCCTGTGTCAAAGCCCGTTACATCGGACGGGTCAGCGGGCAATACCGTGATATTTGCGATGCCACCAATATTTACAACAACGCGATTTTTGTTCTCGGAGCGGACTAACCACTCATGGAACGGCGGAGTGAGGGGAGCACCCTGACCTCCGACTGCGATGTCTGCTTGACGAAAATTCGCGACCGTTGTGATTCCGGTACCGCAGGCAATGACTTCGGCATCGCCAATCTGCAAAGAGAACGGCACGGGAGCGTTCGGTTGGTGACGTAGCGTCTGTCCGTGGCTGCCGACCGCACGGATGCGTCCCTTGTTGACGCCGCTATCTCTGATAACTGTCAAAGCCGCATCGCGAAAACATTCGCCAACCTGGCGATGCAGTTCGCCCGACGGGTCGAGTTCAACGTCAAGTGGTTGGCGAATCGCCGCAAATAGCGAGTTCCTTAACTCTTGCGGATAGGGACGGGTGTGGGTTGCGTGAATCTGGACCTTCGATTCATCGAAGCTGACGACAACAGCATCAATGCCATCCATGCTGGTGCCGGACATCAAACCGACATAGAGATCGGTCATCGCCCTACTGGCTGTTATACGCGACGGATGGCGCCTGCGTACTCTTGAACTGTTCGAGCTCCTTGAGAATAGGTTCGGCTGCCGCCATGAATCTCTCTCGGTACTGTTCGTCGATCGGTTCCGCATCCGGAAGATTGACCGTTCGCGGATTGCGGTGTACTCCATTCAGACGGTATTCGTAATGAAGATGACTGGCCGTGGCCAGCCCTGTCCTGCCAACGAAACCGATTGTCTGTCCCTGTTGCACGCGGGAACCAACTCGAACCTTTAACAGGTAGCTGGACATGTGCGCGTAAAGCGTCGTGATATTGCCACCGTGTTGCAAAATTACGGTCTTGCCGTAACCTGGTTTGGTGCCGCGGAATATTACCTTGCCATCACCCGCGGCAATTATTGGGGTGCCGCTCGGCGCGGCGTAGTCGACTCCGCGATGTGCCCTAATCCTGTTGAGGATTGGGTGTTTGCGACGTGGATTGAAGCTTGAACTGATACGAGTGAAATCGACAGGTGCTCGAATAAATGCCTTGCGAATACTGTCGCCTGCTGGCGTAAAGTATGCGCTACGCTCGTGGTCGTCGGTAAAGCGAATCGCCTGTATGGTTCGGCCGTTGTTGTTGAATTCGGCAACGATGATCTCGCCATCGGTCACGTACTTGCCCTCCTGCCAGATCTCTTCGTACTGCACGTAGTAGTTGTCGCCCTCGCGTATGTCGAGCACGAAGTCTACGTCCCACGCAAATATTCCGGCGATGTTCATAATCACCTTATCGGACAGGCCCGCAGCGGCTCCGCTTTCGAACAAAGACGTGTTAATGATGCCGAAGGCCATGCGTTTGCGAATTTCGATCGGTCGCTCTACGATTTCGGCCGCGAACCCGGAGTCTTGCCTCTCGATCTGCAATGCGCTGGTCAGATCAAGCTCCGAATACAGCCTGATAATCTCGCCGTGGTCATGAGTTACTTCGAACACATCGCCAGGCTTGATTCTGCGAAAACGATCTCTTGCTACGTCAAGCTCGACGATCGACATCAAGTTGCCCAGATTGAGGTTATTCTGGCGGAACAATTCTTCCATCGTGTCGCCAGATGCAATATTGAACACGAGATTGTCGAATTCTGGCGCGGGTTCCGCTAGCAGGGCAGCGGCCTCCTGCAACAATATCGCCTGGTCGGCGAGCGGCACGATAGGCGGCTCATTAACGCTGGCGCTGATAATAGGCAGTCTGGGCTGAGGCTCCCGCGGCGCTGTGTTATGCAGGGTGTTGATCAATGCGACAGCGACGAGCGGTAGTCCCAGACCCACCGCAAACCATTGAAGGGCTTTGGATTTCTTGCGCTGGTTTGAAGCAGACGGCTTGTAATCGTGTAGCAGTGGACTGACCGGACGATGCAAGTCTGCGTCCCTCCGTGGCTGGAAGTCGCTACTCTACCGTGCGCCTTTTTTGACGTCAAAGAGAAGTTGTTATCACTCATGGTGTTAACGGGTGCGAGAATGCTACAGTTTCGCACCCCTAGGACTTAAAGAAATTGAGCATGACAGGCATCAGTAAACAAATCGCAGAGCTGACTCGGGGTACCGATGAGGTATTACCGGAGGGTGGGCTCAAGGCCAAGTTGAAAGAAGGGCGCCCGCTGATTGTCAAGGCAGGCTTTGACCCGACGGCGCCGGATCTCCATATCGGTCACACGGTTCTGATAAACAAGATGCGTCAGTTTCAACAGCTGGGGCACGAGGTGGTTTTCCTGATCGGCGACTTCACGGGCATGATCGGCGACCCTACGGGAAAAAACACGACTCGTCCGCCGTTGTCGGCCGATGAAATCGACGTCAATGCCGCGACCTATCAAAAGCAGATCTTCAAGATCCTGGACGCGGACAAGACCCGAATCGAGTTCAATTCAGCCTGGATGGGCAAGATGGATGCGGCCGAACTTATCAAGCTTGCGGCTCGTCACACCGTGGCACGCATGCTCGAGCGCGATGATTTCAATAAGCGTTATGCGGGTGGCCAGCCTATTTCAATTCATGAATTCCTGTACCCGCTGGTGCAGGGGTATGACTCTGTCGTTCTGAAAGCGGATGTTGAGCTCGGCGGCACGGATCAAAAATTTAATCTGCTGGTTGGCCGCCAGTTGCAGCAAGCATTCGGCCAAAATCCCCAGATCGTAATGACGACACCACTGCTTGAAGGTCTGGACGGCGTACAGAAAATGTCGAAGTCTTTAGGTAACTACATCGGTATCACGGAACCACCCGGCGAAATGTTTGGCAAGATCATGTCGATATCCGATGATCTGATGTGGCGCTATTTCGAAGTATTGAGTTTCCGATCGCTCGACGACATCAAGTCCCTGAAAGAGTCAGTTGATGACGGTATGAATCCGCGCGATGCAAAATTTGAACTTGGGCAGGAAATTGTTGCCAGATTTCATAGTAACGCTGCGGCAGAAGCGGCAAAGAAGGAGTTCATATCGAGGTTTCAGCAGGGCGCCATGCCCGACGATATGGTGGAGTTGACGCTGAAAAGCGATGGCGGCCGACTGGGTATTGCTCATCTGTTAAAGGGTGCGGGCCTTGCCAGCAGTACGTCGGAGGCGTTTCGGATGGTAAAACAGGGCGCTGTGAAGATTGATGGCCAGCGAGTCGAAGATCGTTCGCTACAATTGGAGTCAGGAACTACCCATATATATCAAGTTGGCAAACGCAAGTTTGCACGCGTTACGTTAGTCTAAGTCAGTCTACGGGCGGCTCGATCGGAGGAGTGTTATGAAATCTTCACGTATTGCCGCACTAGTGTCGATGCTGCTGCTGATCGGTACTGTTTCCTTGTTGCCGGCAGACCAGGTCGAAGACACTCGCGCGGCCATGAACAAAATCGTCTACGACCTCAACGATAATTCCTATAAGAGCTTCCACGCGGCCATATCCCAGAAGGATATGACGGGACGGATACTTGGGAGCCACAATATAAGCCCTGAGGTTGCCGCTTCATTCACCCGGAGTTTCGACGCAACTATGGAGTCCTGGTTTGGCGCATCGTTCCCCGATATGGGCGGCGCCGAGATAGTCGGAATGCTGGTCAACTTCGAATTGGACGGCAACAAAGGGAAGGCGCTCGTTCGATTCAGGCTGCCGCACTACCGCTACTCCTATCACCTCTATGAGTTGCAGTTGGACAGGCGTGGGCGCCTGATCATCGTTGACTGGCTTGATTATTTTCAGGCCTACCGGTTTTCGGAATTCGCCGGGCTTTCATTGGTTTGTGCCATGCCGACTGCAATGGCCGCCCGCAGCCTGCTGAGCATTTCGCCGATCACAACCAACGACATATTTCAGACACGCGAATTGCTGAAGGCGTTCCGTGATTCTGCACATGAGCGATTCTTCAGTATTCTCGATGATATGAACGAGCCACTGCAGCGTGATCCGTTCATAGTTGATCTTAGAGTCCGTGTTGCCGGGGTGGCGCGGGAGCTTGATCGCTATCAAGAGTCGATGCTCGAACTGATGAAGCACTATCCCGACAACGATCTCTATGCCCTTTCCTACGTCGATTACTATATGTGGAGCAATCAATATGCCCGGGCGTTGAGTTCATTGCAGCGGTTTCAGAAATCGATTGGTATCGATGATGGTGCGACATTGAGTCGAATGTCCGCTTTGGCGCTTGCGCTCGGAGACGTAGAGAACTCTGCTGCATTTGCGGCTCGCGCAACCACATATGAGCCCGCGCTGGAACTCGGTTGGTGGTCGTTGCTGCGGGCGCAGTCGTCAGCCGAAGATTTTGCCGACGCTACAGAAACGCTGGCACATCTCGAAGATCACTTCGGCCGCACCCTTGACGCCGCGAAGTTAAGAAAAGACCGTTTCCGTGGTTTCCTGAAGCTGGCCGCGAGCCAGGAGTTCAAGGACTGGCGTGTCAGCCGCGAGTAAATTGAAATAGGCGACTGGTCCAGTCGCTGCAGTGGCATCATCACTGGCAGTGTCGCGCGCAGACAACACGGCGAGGGAGTTTTCGAGTTGACCTAATGGCGCTGACCGAACGCCATCAGGAAGGGGTCGGGAACGCCAATTGTCAGGTGCAGCGAGTAACAGGTTCGACAAATTGGACGGGGAAACGCCGTACCTCGAGCCCCACAACAGTCGGGCCCCTGCGCTGGCCCTGTACGAATCTGCGGGATTTCGGCACGAATGCCATCTGAATGCGTCAAATTGCCCGCGAACTAACCTCGACAGGGTGTACCGGGCGGATGAACGTCAGATTCAGGAAATAGCTGTGTTTCCCCCGCGAAAGGCCATCTTTTGAGTGTGCCGACATCGCCTCGCAGCCCCCACCAGGCATGGATTCCGGCCGGCTGAGAAAAAACGATAAAAAGGTGTTGACGGGATCAGATTGCCCCGTATAATGCCCCGCTCTCTGAGGGAACGGTGACCTTCAGCAGACTTCCAGGAAGATAGACGCAGGCGCCCGAGGGCTTTTGATTGCCCCCCTTTCGCCTGTATACTTGTGGGTCTGCCTGACGTAAGTGTCAGGCTTGTTCTTTAACAACTCAATCAGATAATTTGTGTGGGTGCTTGCGTCGGATTTTGCGAAGGCAGAAAACAGACGTAAGAACCAAGTTTAATTTGTAATTAAGTTGGCGATTACGTTCTTTAGATAAAGCTCAAAGCTTTAAACTGAAGAGTTTGATCCTGGCTCAGATTGAACGCTGGCGGCATGCCTAACACATGCAAGTCGAACGGAAACGA
>Ga0209980_10000378_pt1 | contig 23806 bp, 22 predicted proteins | sample CR02metaG_FD_183611 | JGI IMG/M metagenome (GOLD analysis project Ga0209980, IMG submission 183611) | Deep subsurface microbial communities from Mariana Trench to uncover new lineages of life (NeLLi) - CR02 metaG (SPAdes) (version 2) | ecosystem: Environmental > Aquatic > Marine > Ocean trench...
TTCATCAACTACCTCAACCCGAACCGGAGCTTCTTCCTCAACTTCCAGTTCTTCATCCGCTACCTTAGCGACTACGAGGGTGGCTCGGACGACAAGGACGGCAACTACGGTGTGGCGGAGGGGAAGTTCGATACACGCATGGTCTTCACCTACTTCACCGGCTACTTCCAGGACCGCCTGCAGCCGCGCATGAGCATCATCTACGACCCGACCACGAGCAACGCCGGTGTGCTCTCGCAGCTCCAGTACCGCTGGACCGAGGCCTTCAGTACCACGATCGGCTACAACACCTTCTTCGGACGCCCGCGACAGGTCCAGCAGTCCTACCACCCCATCGCCCTGCGCACGAACACGCCTGACACCACCCGCGAGGCTCTGACGCGCACGCTGGCGCCGGTCATCAACGAGGACTTCGCCTTCGTCACGGTCCGCTTCTCGTTCTAGGCGTGAAGAGAGCGCGTTCCCGCGATAAGCTGGGAGGCGTTCCCCCGGGATCGGGATCGGAGACCACTTGGCGCTACGGATAGTCGTCCTCCTGTCGGGCTCCGGGACCACGCTCGAGAACCTGATCGAGTGGCGCGCCAAGGGTCAGCTCGATATCGAGATCGTGGCGGTCGTCTCCTCCAAGCCGAGCGCCTTCGGACTGGAGCGGGCGCGCCGACACGGGCTGGCCACGCACGCGGTCGACCGCCGCGCCTACCGCGACGAGCGCGGCTTCAACAACGCCCTGCACCGCATTCTGGACGAGTACCAGCCGCAGCTGCTGGTTCTGGCCGGCTTTCTCACCCGGCTCGAGCTGCGCGGCTACTCTGGGCGCACCATGAACGTCCACCCCGCCCTGGTCCCGGCCTTCTCCGGCAAGGGCTACTACGGCGAGCGCGTGTTCCGCGCGGTGCTGGAGTCGGCGGTGAAGCTGACTGGCGTCACGGTGCACTTCTGCGACGACGAGTACGACACCGGCCCCATCATTCTGCAGGAGGCGGTAGCGGTCGAGGATGACGACAGCGTCGACTCCCTGGCCCGGCGCGTGCAGGAGAAGGAGCGGGACCTGTACCCCCGCGCCATCCAGCTCTACGCCGAGGGGCGCCTGCAGCTGCAGGGGCGGCGGGTGCGCATCCTACCCCGCGGCAGCCGACCCCGCCCCTGAGCGCACAGGGCCGTGAGCGCCGCCTGGGAGGGTTGGAGGGCCCTCTGGGGCGTGTCTCCGCCTCGGGAGTGTTAAGGTGAAGCCCTGACCCCGCCGATCGATCTGGTGCGGGCTGCTTCCGCAGCCGCGCAAGGGGAACGAGTTCGTGGAGAAGCGCATCCTGGTGGTCGACGACGATCGCCTGATCCGTGAGATGACGCGCGACGCGCTCGCGCGCGAGAACTTCCGCGTGGCCATGGCCACATCCGGCAGCGTGGCCCTACAGCGCCTGGAGGAGGACGGGCCGTTCGACATCGTGATCACCGATCTCTCCATGCGCGAGATGGATGGGCTCGAGCTGCTTGAGCGGATCAAGCGCGAGTACCCCAAGACCGACGTGATCGTACTCACTGCGTATGCGTCCCTCGAGAGCGCTCTGGAGGCGATGCGGCTGGGCGCGGCCGACTACCTGCGCAAGCCGGTCAAGCCGCCCGAGATCGTCTACGGCGTGAAGCGCGCCTTGCTGCGGCGGCGGCTGGTGAGCGAGAACGAAGCGCTGCGCGCCTCTATTCACGCTTTCGAGGCCTCGCGCACGCTGACCTCGTGCCTCGAGGTAAACGATATCCTGCCGCTTGCCCTCGATGTTCTGCTGCGCCTGATCGAGCGCCGGCGTGCGGTCGGGAGAATTGTTCCTTCGTCGTCGGCCCGACCCAACGACGGCACCTATCTCTGCGGATTCTCGACGGAGCAGGCGGCTGCTGTGCGTGCACAGATGGAGCGCGGCAAGCTCTTTGACCCGCTCGAGCTCGAGGGCCAGGCCCCTCGGCGCTCCGCGGGCTTTCGCGAAGAGATCGCGCAGCTCGGACTCGACGACGACGAGCTGCTGGTGCTGCCGCTGCGCACCGAGGGTCGCGTGGTGGGCGGCATCTGGGTCTTCTCGGACGGCCGGTCCTTCGAGCAGGACGAGCTGAGTCGCGCGGGCCTGGTCGCGGCCCAGGCGGAGCTGGCTCTGTTCAACGCGGAGCGCTTCCTGCAAGCACGCGAGAAGGCCTTCATCGATGACGTGACCGACCTTTACAACGCTCGCTATCTGCTCGCCTCACTGGATCGAGAGGTCAACCGGGCGAAGCGCGCGGGTCTCGATCTGAGCGTGCTCTTCCTGGACCTCGATCACTTCAAGCTCGTGAACGATCGCCGCGGTCATCTGGTGGGCTCGCGGGTGCTGCGCGAGTTCGGAAAGCTGCTGCAGGGTTCGGTGCGCACCATCGACACCATCGCGCGTTACGGCGGGGACGAGTTCTGCATCGTGCTGGTGGATACAGGCCGGGAAGGAGCGATGAATGTGGCCGAGCGGATCCGCGCGAGCGCTGCGGAGATGCGTTTCGGCTACGAGAGCGGCCTCAGCTTCTCACTCACGGTGAGCATCGGGGTTTCCACCTACCCGCAGGACGGCCGTGGACGCGAGCAGCTTCTGGACCAGGCCGACAAGGCCATGTACCTGGGCAAGTCCCTGGGCCGCGACCGGGTCTGCTCCGCGGACGAGCTCTCCTAGCGCGTTATCGGCGAGCTCCGCTCGCCTGCGCGCACTTCGCTCGGCTTCGCCTCGCTGCGCGGCCTTGCGGCCTTGCACTAGCCTCGCCTGGCGCGTTATCGGCGAGCCAAGCTCGCCTGCGCGCGGGCGCCGGACTTCGTCGGCGCCCCAAGCCCCACTCCCGCCGGGCCCATAGCCATCTTTCGGGTCGGGCCGGCCTTTGACCGGGCTCCGGGGGCTTGATAGCCTCCGCCTCACTTCGCGGGGAGCTTCGGGGGCTTGGGTGGGCGCCCGGCCCCCTGGAGGCCCGTGGGGGCGGGGCACGCCGCAGTGCCCGGCGGCGCGCGGCTTGCGGGAAGGGCGGTGAATCATCTGGACCCCTTAGGCAACCTGCGCCGAACTCACTACTGCGGCAACGTGCGCATCGAGCACGTGGGCCACGAGCTGGTTCTGTGCGGCTGGGTCAATCGCCGACGCGATCATGGCGGGGTGATCTTCGTGGATCTGCGCGACCGGACCGGGCTGGCCCAGGTCGTCTTCAAGCCCGACCATGCCCCTGCGGCCCACCAGGCGGCGGAGAGTGTCCGCTCGGAGTACGTCCTGGCCGTGCGCGGGCACCTCGAGCGCCGCACGGACGACACCGTCAACACCGCCATGCCCACGGGTGAGGTGGAGCTGGTGGTGAGTGAGGTCCGCATCCTCAACACGGCCACCGCCGCGCCCTTCCCGGTCGAGGACGAGCAGGTGGTGGACGAAGCGGTGCGACTGCGTCACCGTATACACGACTTACGCCGGCCGGTGATGCAGCGGCGCTTGGAGCTCCGCCACCGTTTGCTGCAGGCCATCCGCGCGAGGTGCACCGAACTGGGACTCTACGAGATCGAGACCCCCATGCTCGGCCGTGCCACCCCGGAAGGTGCGCGCGACTTCCTCGTGCCGAGCCGAGTCCACGGGGGTGAGTTTTACGCGCTTCCCCAGTCGCCTCAGCTCATGAAGCAGCTGCTCATGGTCGCGGGCTTCGACCGCTACTTTCAGATCGCCCGCTGCTTCCGCGACGAAGACCAGCGCGCGGATCGCCAGCTCGAGTTTACGCAGATCGACCTCGAGCTTTCCTTCGTGGGCGTGGAGGAGGTGCTCCAGCTGATCGAGGTGATCACTGTGCACGCCTTCCGCGACACGATCGGTGTCGAGCTCGAGCGTCCCTTTCGCCGCTACTCCTATCCCGACGTGATGTCGCGTTACGGGACGGACCGGCCCGATACGCGCATTCAGCTCGAGATCGTGGATGTCTCCGACTTGGTGGCGGGCTCCGGTTTCAAAGTCTTCTCCGGCGCGCTCGAGGCGGGAGGCGTGGTGCGGGCGCTGCCGATTTCGCAGGCGGGCTCGCTCTCGCGCAGCGACCTAGACCGACTGGTGGCGCAGGCGCAGGAGTGGGGAGCCAAGGGACTGGCCTGGGTCCGGGTGGCGCCCGATGGGGCCTGGCAGTCGCCCATCGCAAAGTTCCTGAGTGATGAGGAACGCGCTCAGATCAGCGAGCGTGCGGGTCTCGAGCCCGGCCACCTGCTGCTCTTCGCCGCCGATCGAGAGGCTTTGGTGTGCGAGATCCTGGGACGACTGCGGGTACAGTTGGGAGAGCGCCTGGAGCGGCGGGACGGGCGCCCCTGGGATCCAATCTTCGTGCTCGACTTCCCGCTCTTCAAACAGAACGAGCAGGGTGAGCTCAGCTACATGCACATGCCGTTCGTGGCGCCGCAGGAGGAGGACATCGAGCTGCTGAAGACGGACCCGCTCAAGGTGCGCGCTACCCACTATGATCTGGTCATCGACGGGATCGAGATGGGCTCGGGCAGCCTGCGCAACCATCGTGCCGACGTGCAGCTCCAGATTCTGGAAACTCTGGGCTACTCGGAGAAGGAGGCGCGTGAGCATTTCGGATTCCTGCTGGACGCGCTGGAGATGGGGGCACCCCCGCACGGCGGCTTCGCCTTCGGCTTCGACCGGCTCTGCCTGCTGCTGGCGGGAGGCGAGAGCCTGCGCGATGTGATCGCCTTTCCCAAGACCCAGCGCGCCCAGGATCTCTACCTCCAGTGCCCCAGCCCCGTCTCGGCCCAGCAGCTGGAGGAGCTGGCGCTGCGCGTGCGCCGTGGGCGCGGCTCGGAGGAAAAGTGAGAGCGAGAGCGGTTGCCCTGGCTCTGGTCGCGTGTGCGCTGGTCGCGGGAAGCGAGCGGCCCGAGGTCTTCGAGCACGTGGTGCAGCCGGGGGAAACGCTCTCCTCGATCTCGGCTCAGCCGGACGTCTACGCGGATCCGTACCTGTGGCCGGTCATCTACCGCTTCAACCGCGACCAAATCCAAAACCCGGCCGTTATCTATCCCAACCAGCGCCTGCAGATCCCGATCCACGTGGACCTCGAAACCCGCCGCAGGACGCGGGCCGAAGCCGGGGCCAGCGAGGACTAGTGGTCGACACTAAGAGCCTGGCGTGAGAGTCAAGGCCGCGATCTCTTGGGAGCCGGAGCGTCCGCTGGAGATCGATGAGATCGATCTCGAGGGTCCGCATGAGGGGGAGTGCCTGGTGCGGCTGGCGGCGACGGGCGTCTGCCATACCGACGCCTACACCCTGAGCGGACGTGATCCATCGGGGCTCTTTCCGGTCGTGCTGGGTCATGAAGGCGCTGGCATCGTAGAGGATGTGGGAGCGGGCGTGAGCTCGCTCGAGCCCGGGGATCATGTCATCCCGCTTTACATACCCGAGTGTCGAGGGTGCAAGTTCTGTCTCTCGGGCAGGACCAACCTGTGTGGAGCGATCATCGCGACCCAGGGTCAAGGTTTGATGCCGGACGGCACCAGCCGCCTCTCGCATGACGGCCGCATGTTGCACCACTACATGGGCACCTCGACGTTCGCCACGCATACGGTGGTGCCGGAGATCGCGCTGGCGAAGATCCGCCGGGACGCGCCGCTCGACAAGGTCTGCCTGCTGGGCTGCGGAATCACGACCGGCATCGGCGCGGTGCTGAACACGGCCAAGGTGGAGGCGGGTTCCAGCGTGGCTGTCTTCGGTCTGGGCGGCGTCGGGCTCTCCGTGATTCAGGGTGCGGTGATGGCCGGCGCCGAGCGCATCCTCGCGCTCGATACGAACCCGCGCAGGTTCGACCTCGCGTCCAAGCTGGGCGCGACCGACACCCTCAATCCCGGGGACGTGTCCGACGTGGCCGAGGCCATCGTGGAGATGACCGATGGGGGGGTGGACTATTCCTTCGAGTGCATCGGAAGTGTCGAGGTGATGGGTCAGGCGCTGGCTTGCACGCACAAGGGCTGGGGCCAGGCCGTCATCATCGGGGTGGCGGGCGCGGGGGAGGAGATCCACGCTCGACCCTTCTTGCTCGTAACCGGGCGGCGCTGGAGCGGGAGCGCCTTCGGCGGCACGCGCGGCCGCGCTCAGTTGCCACAGTATGTGGACCGCTACGTCGCGGGCCGGATCAAGATCGACGAGTTGGTGACGGGGGTGCTGCCGCTCGAGGAGATCAACACCGCCTTCGACCTGATGCACCGTGGTGAGGCCATCCGCACGGTGATCAAGTACTAGCCTGGACTTCTCACCCGGTGGCCTACTGCGGCCGCCAATTGCACGCCATCTCGGCCCGTGCTCGGCCTCGGCTCCTCAACGGATTGTCCAATACGTTTCCGGTGCCTCGGCCTGTGCGCGGCCCGATCTGACGCACACTTGGCGCCCTCGCTACGGCAACCCGGTGAGAAGTCCAGGCTAGGAGAGAATCTCCTCCAGGTCAGCCAGGATCTTCTCGGGCGGGTGCTCGAGCCCGATGTAGCGACGCGCGATCCGGCCCTCGGGATCGATCAGAAAGGTCACGACCACGTGGGCGAGCGTGCCGTTCTGCTCGCGAGTGGTGCCGATGTGGTAATCCGTGAGCACCTTCTGGACGGCCTCGGTGCTTCCGGTGAGGAAGGACCAGCGCTCCAGATTCGCCCCGCGCGCCTCGCCGTACGCGCGCAGCCGCTTGGGCGTGTCGTAGATCGGATCGATCGAGACCGACACCAGGTGGGTCCGGCGCGCGATTGCGGGCGGAAGCCGAAGCTGCAGCTCGGCGTGCGCTGCGGTCAGGATTGGACACGGGCCTTTACAGCGGGTGAAGACGAAGTCGAGCAGCACGGCCGAACCGCGCAGGTCCGAGAGTGAGAAGCGGTTGCCCCGATGGTCGATGAGCTCGAAATCCGGCGCCACATCCAGTGGGAATTGCTCGGGACCGGCCGAGACCGACGCCCTGCCGTGCTCGTGCAGGACCTCGATCGCCGTGATTCTGAGGCTCGTAGCGCTGCGCTCGAGCTCGAACTTCACGTGCATGCCCGGCTCGATCCCCTGCATGAGCTCCTTTGAAGCCACATCGAAGTTCATCGTCATGGCCGGCATGAAGCCGGCGATGTCGTCGTGCTCGATCTGAAGCTGCAAGTGCGCAGCGTCCACCTCGTGCACGATGCCCGTGACCCCGTAGGTGTCTTCGGCCTCCAACCCGCAAGCGATCAGCAGCAGCACACAAGCACAGATCCAGCTTCGTCGCATTAGGTCCCCTTTCTCGTCCAGAACAGCGTAGCCTCTGGCAGCGTTTCTCAGTAGCCCAGAATGCGCTCACTGAGATAGGCAGCGAGCTGGTCGAGCCCGAGCCGCTCCTGCTCGGTGCTGTCGCGCTCGCGCACGGTGACTTTGTGGTCCTGCTCGGAGTCGAAGTCGTAGGTCACGCAGTAGGGCGTGCCGATCTCGTCCTGCCGCCGATAGCGCCGGCCGATGGCGCCGGTGGCATCGAAGACGGTGTGAAAGCGCCGCCTGAGGTCGACCGCGATGCGCCGCGTGGGCTCCGAGAGCTTTTTCGAGAGAGGAAGGACGGCCACCTTTACGGGAGCGAGCGCCGGGGATAGGCGCAGCAGCGTGCGCGCCTCGCTGCCCACCTCGTCCTCTGTATACGCGCTCGAGAGAACGGCCAGAAGACAGCGGTCCACCCCGACCGAGGTCTCGATCACGTAGGGGGTATAGCGCTCCTTGCTGTCGGGATCCGTGTATGTCAGCTCCTTCCCGGAGTGTTTGGAGTGGGCTTTGAGATCGTAGTCGGTACGGTTGTGGATGCCCTCGAGCTCCCGCCAGCCGAAAGGGAACTCGAACTCGATGTCGAAGGCCTCAGCGGCATAGTGTGGCCGCTCGTCATCGCCGTGCTCGTGCCAGCGCAGCTTATCGGGCTGAATTCCGATCCCCTGGTGCCAGCGCATGCGCAGCTCGCGCCATTCTTCGAACCAGCGCCCGGCGTCTTTGGGATGGGTGAAGAACTCCATCTCCATCTGCTCGAACTCGCGCGAGCGAAAGATGAAGTTGCGCGGATTGATCTCGTTGCGGAAGGCTTTTCCGACCTGCGCAATTCCGAAGGGCGGACGCTGTCGGCTGGATTGCATCACCCGTTTGAAGTCGAGAAAGATGGACTGGCAGGTCTCGGCGCGCAGGTACGCGGTCGCCGACGCATCCTCCGTTGCTCCCACGGACGTCTTCAACATCAGATTGAACTGACGTGGCTCGGTCAGGTCGTGCTTCCCGTCCTTGCTCTCGGAGCAGCGATCCTCGGCGTCGATCTGGTCCGCCCGGAAGCGATGCTTGCAGAGACGGCAATCCACCATGGGATCGTGGAAGTTCGCCACATGGCCCGACGCCACCCAGGTCTCCGGGTGCGCAATGATGGAGGAGTCGAGACCGACCACGTCCTCACGCTCTCGCACCACCTGCTGCCACCAGGCCGCCTTGATGTTGTTGCGCAGCTCACAGCCGAGTGGCCCGTAGTCCCAGAAGCCGTTGATGCCCCCGTAGATCTCGCTCGAGGGATAGATGAATCCTCGGCGCAGGCACAGCGATACCAGCTTTTCCATCAGATCCATGGGCAGCTCCTAGGCGATGAGGGGACTCGGTCCGCCGGGAAAGCTGCACTTATGGGTCCGTGGGTGTCAACCGTCCCGGACCTGCCTGGTACACTCCCGCCCGATGCGCGCGATGGTGCTGAAGCAGCCGGCGCCGGTGGAGTCGTCGCCGCTCACCCTGGAGGAGGTGCCTGAGCCACAGCCAGGCCCGGGCGAGATCGTGATCGCGATATCCGTGTGCGGGGTCTGCCGCACCGACCTCCACCTGGTGGAGGGGGAGCTGGCGCCCGTGCGGGAACGGGTCATACCGGGCCACCAGGTCGTCGGACGCGTGCTGCGACGTGGCCGCGCGGCCGAGCGCTTCCCCGAGGGTGCGCGCGTGGGCGTGACCTGGCTCCACCGGACCTGCGGCGGCTGTACGCACTGCCGCGAGGGACGGGAGAATCTGTGCCGCGCGGCCAGCTTTACCGGCTGGCACCACGACGGGGGCTACGCGGACGCGATCCGGGTGCCTGAGGCGTTTGCGTACCCCATCCCGGAGATCTTCGATGACGTCGATGCGGCGCCCCTGCTCTGTGCCGGGGTGATCGGCTTCCGGGCGCTGCGTCGCTCCGGCATCGCCCCGGGCGGTCGTCTAGGTCTCTACGGCTTCGGGTCCTCGGCGCACATCGCGCTCCAGCTGGCCCGCCACTGGGACTGTGAGGTCTTCGTATGCACGCGTGGCGACGAGCACCGGCAGCTGGCGCGCCGGCTCGGGGCGCGCTGGACGGGTGGGGCGCAGGAGGCGCCGCCGGAGCAGCTGGATGCGGCCATCCTGTTCGCACCCGCCGGAGAGCTGGTGCCATCGGCGCTGCGGGCCTTGCGCCCGGGTGGCACGCTGGCCTGCGCAGGCATCTACATGAGCGCTGTGCCCGACCTCAGCTACGCCGAGCATCTGTTCGAGGAGCGCAGCCTGACCAGCGTAACGGCTCATACGCGGCGTGACGCTGAGCAGCTGCTCGCCCTCGCGGCGGAGATTCCGCTGCGGCCGGAGACCACCCGCTTCCCGCTCGAACGTGCGAACGAGGCGCTGCAGCAGCTCAAGCGCGATCAGATCAATGGCTCCGCCGTGCTAACGCTCGGAGTAGCCTAGCTCGCGCGCGACGTACTCCACCTCGGACATCACGCGCAGCAGGTTCTCACCCAGGACCTTGCGTACGGTCTCCGCCGAGTGGCCGCGCCGGAGTAGCCCCAGGGTGAGCGCGGGCAGGTGGCTCACATCCTCCATCCCGATGGGCATGCTGGGGACGCCGTCCCAGTCGGCGCCGATGCCCACGTGGTCGGGGCCGGCCACACGGATCGCGTGGTCGAAGTGGTCGAGCAGTATGTCGAGCGGGACGGACGGAAAGGGATGTTGGGCATAGAACGCCTGAAGCGCTCGTGCGCCCTTCGCCGGCTCGAGTTTGAAGCGACTGCGTAGAGGGATCAGATCGTCGCGCAGCACGAGCTTGTGGGCGCGCGTTGCCTCATTCGCGTCCTGGTCGAGATAGGCAGGATAGAAGTTGAGCATGATCACACCGCCTTTGGACGCGATCGCTTGCAACATGGGGTCCGGCAGGTTCCGTGGGTGGTTGGCGAGGGCACGGCACGAGGAGTGAGACGCGATCATGGGGGCACGGCTCGCGCGCAGCACGTCCACCAGGGTTTGATCCGAGACGTGTGAGACGTCCACCATCATTCCCAGCTGATTCATGGCGTGTACGACCTGCTTACCAAAACGGGTCAGGCCGAGATGCACGGGCGCGGGGGTGGTATCGGTCCCGGAGGAGTCGGCCCAGTTGGTGTGGAAGGAGTGGGTGAGCGTCATGTAGCGTACCCCCCGCCGATAGAAGCCGCGCAGGGCCGGGAGGCTGTCTTCGATGATGTGGCCACCCTCGAGGCCCATCAGGCTCGCGATCTTGCCTTCAGCCACGATGCGGCGAATCCCCGCTACGTCCTGAGCCAGCTCGAGCTGGTCCGGATGCCGCTCGAGCATGCGGTAGACGGCGTCGATGCGCTTGAGCGCCTTGCGGATGGTACGCCCGGGTCCCTCGGTCTTGCCGATGTAGATGGACCAGAACTGGACGTCCAGACCCCCTTCGCGCATACGCGGCAGATCCATGTGGCCCAGGGCGTGACGCCGATCGAAGCGCCAGTTCGGGTCCTCGAAGAGCGGTGTGGTGTCGGAGTGTGTGTCGACCACGATTGCGCTGCGGTGCAGGCTCAGCGCCTCGGCCTCGAGCTCGTCCTGCCCGGGAGAGCAGGCGAGCAGCCCGCCGATCAGCAGCAGAGTTCCGGTGCGCGCCGCTCGCATGCTGTCCTCCCGAGTGTGGCTTCGGGTATTATGACGCGCAGGTGGGCCGGAGCGGCCCTTGTGGCGATATTACGGCGGATGGGCTGGAATTTCGGAGACATCTTCGATGCCGTGGGCGAGGTGGTTCCGGACGATCGTCCGGCGCTGATCCACGGGCAGCGCAGCCTCGACTGGGGCGAGCTCACGCGCCGCTCGAACAACCTGGCGGAACAGCTTCGGGCGCGTGGCGCGCGGCCGGACGACAAGCTCGCCATCTACATGCGCAACCGTCCGGAGTACTCCGAAGGGCTGATGGCCGGCATCAAAGCGCGGCTGGTGCAGGTCAACATCAACTTCCGCTACCTCGACGACGAGCTGCACTACATCCTGGACAACTCGGACGCCCGCTTCGTGATCTTTGCCGGCGAGTTCGCGGATCGCCTGGCGAAGCTGCGCGACCGCCTGCCGCAGGTCGTGAGCTACATCCAGGTGGACGATGGCTCACCCGTGGCGCCCTTCGCGGAGGCCTACGAGGAGCTCGCGAACGCCGGCACGGGCGAGCCGCTCGACATCCAGCGCTCCCCGGACGACCTCTTGCTGCTCTACACCGGCGGCACGACCGGTATGCCCAAAGGCGTGATGTGGCGCGCCGGAGATCTCTGGGAGGCGATGCGCCGCGGCGGGAACATCTTCAACAACAACGCGATGCCCTCCTCGCTGGACGAGCACCGCGAGAACCTGCGGCTCGGAACCGGCGTACGTCAGCTCCCGGCCTGCCCGATCATGCACGGGACGGGGCTCTTCACCGCCATGGGCGCGCTGGCGGGGGGCGGCACGCTGGTAACCCTGGAATCGCAGAACTTCGACCCGCACGAGCTCTGGGCCGCGGTCGAGCGCCAGCGGGTGCAGTCGATCGTGATCGTGGGCGATGCCTTCGCCAAGCCTCTGCTGCGGGCGCTGGACGAACGGTCCGGCGCCTACGATCTGAGCTCGCTCTTGCAGATCATCTCCTCGGGCGTGATGTGGAGCCCCGAGGTGAAGCAGGGACTGCTCAAGCACAGCCAGCGGCTGATCCTGGTGGATGCTTTCGGGTCTTCGGAGGCGATTGGCTTCGGGACCTCCGTCACGACCGCACGGGGGGTATCCCGCGGCGCACGCTTCCAGATCGGTGAGAACTGCAAGGTGTTCAGTGAGGACGGGCGCGAGATCGAGCCGGGCAGCGGCGAGCCCGGCCTCGTCGCACGCTGCGGACCCATCCCGCAGGGCTACTACAAGGATCCGGAGCAGACCGCCCGCACCTTCCCCGTGATCAACGGCGTCCGCTACTCCATCCCCGGTGACTGGTGCCTGGTCGAGGCGGACGGAACGCTCAACCTGCTGGGCCGCGGCAGTGTCTGCATCAATACGGGCGGGGAGAAAGTCTACCCCGAGGAGGTGGAAGAGGCCCTGAAGACCCATCCCGACGTGGAAGACGCCGTGGTCGTGGGGGTGCCGGACGAGAAGTGGGGTCAGGCCGTGACCGGCGTGGTGGAGCTGCGAGGAGAGGCCGAGCTGGACGAGGCGGGGCTGAGGCAGCACGTACGCGGCCAGCTGGCTGGCTTCAAGGTCCCCAAGCGGATCCTGGCCGTGGCCTCCCTGGGCCGGGCGGTTAACGGCAAGGCGGACTACGCGGGGATTCAGACCCTCGCGCTGGAGCGTCTGAAGGACTAGCGCGGGTACTACCCGGGTAGCGGCCGGCAGAGCCGGCCTGCCGGGACGGCGCCCGACTTCGTACGCGTCTGGGTGTGGTGCCTCGCTGCGTCGCTTCGCGCACTGCTAGGCAGCCCTTGCGGGGCTTGCAAGTCTTGGGTCGGGCTCCTGAGGCCTAGATCCGTTCCAGGATGGTGGCGCTGCCGAGGCCGCCGCCACAGCACATGGTGATTAGCCCGTAGCGGCGCTGAATGCGCTCCAGCTCGTGTAGCGCGGTCGTGATCAGGCGTGCGCCGGTGGCGCCCGTGGGATGCCCGAGCGCGATCGCACCGCCGTTGGGATTGACCCGGCCCTCGACCGGCCCGGTGGCCTGGATCCAGGCCAGCACGACCGAGGCGAAGGCCTCGTTCACCTCGTAGACGTCCATCTCCTCGATCTTGAGCCCTGAGCGCTCGAGCACCCGGGTGGTGGCTGGGATCGGGCCCGTGAGCATGCTGACCGGGTCCACTCCCACCAGGGTGGTGGTCACGATCCGGGCGCGGGGCCTCACGCCCAGCTTGCGCAGTCCGTCCTCAGAGGCCAGCAGCACGGCTGCCGCGCCATCGGTCACCTGTGAGGCGCTGCCGGCCGTGTGAACGCCGCCCTCGCGCACGGGCTTGAGCTGGGCCAGCTGCTCGAGAGAGGTCTGGCGCAGGCCCTCGTCCCGCTCGACCCGCCGGACCTCGCCCGTGGGCTCGCCCTGGTCGTTCAGGACGGGCGCCTCCAGGGCCACCACCTCGCGCTCGAAGCGGCCCTCGGCCCAGGCCCGCTGGGCCAGCTCCTGGCTGCGCAGTCCGAAGCGGTCGGTGTCCTCGCGCGTGATGCCGAACTCCTCGGCGATCATCTCCGCAGCGTCGAACTGTGACTTGATGGCGTAGAGCTCGGCGTAGCTGGGGGGCAGGGGATGACCACCCTGGATGTTGGCGCCCAGCGGCACCCGGCTCATCATCTCGACCCCACAGGCCAGGACCACGTCCTCGAGGCCCGCGCCGACCAGGCCGGTCGCCAGCGAGGTCGCCTGCTGACTCGACCCACACTGGCTGTCGACGGTGGTGGCCGCGACCTCGAGGGGCAGCCCCTGGGAGAGCCAGGCGGTGCGCGCGATGTTGTAAGCCTGGTCCCCGACCTGGGAGACGCAGCCCCCCAGCACCTGATCGACCTGGCCGGGGTCGACCCCCGAGCGCTCCAGCACGGCGCTCTGGATCTCGCCCAGCAGATCGGCGGGATGGAGCCCAGACAGCTTGCCCCCGCGCCGCCCGAGTGGCGACCGCGCTGCTCCAATGATGTAGACTTGACGCATAAAGTGAGCTCTTTCCGCGAGGCGCGCCCACCTTTCCGAGCGATCCGAACGCGGTTCTGTGAACGCCGGGTAACGTCGAGTTTACCATGGAGTCCCCGGGGGCTCGCGTAGCAGGTCCGAAGCTAGGGTCATACGGTTTTTGCAGTTGAGTTCGACACAGACGCGAACCGGGACGGGAAACGGAGTGGAGCGAGCGAGCAACTCGGAGGGCGCTGGTAGCGGGTCCAAGCCGGTCCCGGCCGTGGAAGAGCTCGAGTCCGTCGTCATCCGTTTCGTGGGCGATTCGGGCGATGGCATGCAGCTCACGGGAGCCGAGTTCACGCGGGCCGCGGCGCTGGGCGGAAACGACCTGGCCACCTACCCCGACTTCCCGGCGGAGATCCGCGCGCCCGCGGGCAGCCTGGCGGGCGTCTCCGGCTTCCAGCTGCAGTTCGCGAGCAGCGCGATCTTTACCGCCGGCGATGCTCCAGACGTGCTGGTCGTGATGAACCCAGCTGCGCTCAAGACCAACCTGGCGGCGCTCGAGCCCGGTGGCATGCTGCTGCTCGATGCGGGTGCCTTCAAGCCCAAGAACCTTGAGCTGGCCGGCTACGAGCAGAGTCCGCTGGACGACGGCAGCCTGGCCAACTATCGCCTGGTCAGCGTGGACTTCTCCAAGCAGGTTGCGACCGCACTCCAAGGGAGCGGGCTCTCGACCAAGGAGGTTCAGCGCACGCGAAACTTCTTCGTGTTAGGGCTGCTCTTTTGGCTCTATCAGAGACCGACGAAGCCCGAGATCGACGCCATTCGACGTCGCTTCGTGCGCCGCGCCGAGATCGCCGACGCCAATATCAAGGTCTTTGAGATCGGCTACCATTTCGGCGAGACAGCCGAGCTCTTCCAGACCCGCTATCGCGTGCCCTCCGCCAAGCTCGCGAAGGGACACTACCGGAACGTCACCGGCAACGAGGCGACCGCGCTCGGCATCGTTGCGGCCGGGCAACTGGCGGGGCGCCCCGTGTTCTATGCCAGCTATCCCATTACCCCGGCCTCCGAGATCCTGCACAACCTGGCTGGGCTCGTGCGCTACGGCGTGACGGTATTTCAGGCCGAAGACGAGATCGCCGCGGTGACCTCGGCCATCGGTGCGTCCTTCGGCGGTTCGATCGCCGTCACGGGCACCTCCGGTCCCGGCTTCGTGCTCAAGCAGGAGGGAATTGGTCTTGCGGTTGCGACCGAGCTGCCGCTGGTCATCATAAACGTGCAGCGGGCGGGTCCTTCGACGGGCATGCCGACCAAGCCCGAGCAAGCCGACCTGCTGCTGACCCTGTTCGGGCGCAACAGCGAGTCGCCGGTCGCGGTGCTGGCGCCGGCTACTCCGGTCGAGTGCTTCGAGATGACGATCGAGGCGGTGCGCCTGGCCACCGAGCACATGTGTCCGGTGGTGCTGCTCTCCGACGGCTCGCTCGCCAACGGCTCCGAGCCCTGGCTCCTGCCCGACCTGGCCGAGCTCAAGCCGATGCGGCTGGTCTATCGCACCGACCCGGAGGGCTTCGCTCCCTACCTACGTAATCCCGAGACTCTGGCCCGCCCCTGGGCGCTTCCCGGCACGCCCGGTCTCGAGCACCGCATCGGTGGCCTGGAGAAGGAGGATGTCAGCGGCAGCGTCTCGTACGACCCCATAAACCACGAACACATGGTGAGGACCCGCCAGGCCAAGGTCGACCGCATCGCACGGGGGCTGCCGCCGGCCGAGGTGTTCGGCGGCGAGGAGGGGGGCCTGTTGCTCGTCGGCTGGGGCGGCACCTACGGTGCGCTGCACGAGGCGACGCGCACGCTGCGTGCAGAAGGTTGCGCGGTCAGTCATCTGCACCTGCGCTACCTGAACCCGCTGCAATCCAACGTGGGTGAGATCCTGAAGGCGTTCGAGCAGGTGCTGGTGGCGGAGCTCAACTGCGGCCAGCTCTCCATGCTGCTGCGAGATCGCTTCCTGGTCGATGCGAAGCGCCTCAACAAGGTGCAGGGGCAGCCCTTCCAGGTACGCGAGATCGTGAGCGCGGCGCGAGCCTTGCTGCCTAAAGGCGTGCTGCGGGAGCTGCGCGCGTGAGCATGGAGCCGATCAGCCTGACACGCCGCGACTTCGTCAGCAAGGAGGCAGTGCGCTGGTGCCCCGGCTGCGGCGACTACGCCATCCTGGCGCAGATGCAGCGAGTGATGCCCGAGCTCGGCGTGGCGCGGGAGAAGATCGTGTTCATCTCGGGTATCGGCTGTGCCTCGCGCTTCCCCTACTACATGAACACCTACGGCTTTCACACCATCCATGGGCGCGCGCCCGCCGTTGCCACTGGACTCAGGCTGGCACGCCCGGATCTGTCGGTGTGGGTGGTGACGGGAGACGGCGACGCCCTCTCGATCGGCGGCAACCACCTGATCCAGACGCTGCGCCGCAACCTCGACATCAAGATCCTGCTCTTCAACAACCGTGTCTACGGTCTCACGAAGGGGCAGTTCTCACCGACCGCTCAGAAGGGCATGCGCACCAAGTCCTCGCCCGATGGCACCGTCGCGCGACCCTTCCACACACTCGCCCTGGCCCTCGGTGCCGAGGCGACCTTTGTCGCCCGCACGGTGGATACGGAGGTGCAGCACCTGCAGGAGATGATCCGCCGCATGGCCAACCACAAGGGCACGTCGCTGCTCGAGATCTACCAGAACTGCCCGGTCTTCAACGACGGGGCGTTCGAGGACCTCAAGGACCGCAAGCTCAAGTCGGACCATCTGCTCGTGCTCGAGCAGGGCCAGACCCTGCGCTACGGCGCCAAGCAGGAGCGCGTGATTAAGCTGAACCCGATGGAGGCGCGCCTCTTTCCCGGCAAGGTCGGCGAGGACGACGGAGGCGTGGAGGTGGTGCACAACGAGCGCGCTGCGGACCCGACGCTGGCCACGCTGCTCTCGCGCCTCGAGGGTCCCGAGTTCCCGACTCCCATCGGCGTGCTGCGCGCGGTTGAGGAGCCGACCTTCGAGGAGCAAACGCACGCTCTGGCCGAGGCCCAGCGCACCCGGCTCGGCAAGGGCAGCCTGGGCGAGCTGCTCTTCGGCGGCGAACGCTGGGACGTGAGCTAGCGAGTACTAGCGGGTGATTGGCGGGCGAAGCCCGCCTGCCCGCACTTCGTTCGGCTTCGCCTCACTGCGCGCGCCACTTCGCGTCGCTTGCAGTCCCTAATCGCGACCAAGGCACGCACGAAGTTACGTGCCGTGCGGGCAGGCGAGCTCTGCTCGCCGCTCACCCGCTAGTAGTTAGCGGTAGACCTTGCCCTCGACTCTGTCGATCGCCGCGGGCGCTCAAGTCCTCTTTCCAGGCGGCCGAGATCCGCTACGTTAGCTGCCCCTCGATGGAGGTGGCGGAGGAGCCCAAGCGATGGAGCAGAATTTTTTCGACCTGATGTGGCTGTGCCTGGCAATGACGGGCATCCTGATGCTGCCCATCGTCGTCGGCTTGATCGTCGTCCTGAGGGAGCGCTAGTAGCGCTTTCTCGGTCAGCCATCGCGCAGCTGGGCCAGGACCTCCTCGGACTCGGGGAAGCGTCCGGCCTTGTGCTTTGAGAAGATCATCTTTCCGTCGAGCTTGACGTCGAAGATGCCGTTATCGCCCTTGATCAGGCGCGGCTCCACGGAGAACTCCTGCTTAATCTGGGCCGCCAGACCGGTGGCCTGAGGCAGGTAGTTTCAGCTTACGCAGTACTTGATCGAGATATCCATCGCGCCTCCTCTGCAGTCCCCACAGTCTAGCGACCCAGAGGCGGAACTGCTGAGGGCGGGGTCACGCGGTATCATCGCGTGTGTGGGGACCGCGCCAACCATCTCGGACGTGTTGAGATCGTTGGGGGAGCGTGCGCCCTGGCAGAAGGCCGGGAGCTGGGACCCCGTCGGCCTTCAGCTCGGGGATCCGACGGCGAGCGCCGCGCGCACGGCGCTCTGCCATGAGGTCACCGAGGAGACGGTGCGGGTGCTCGAGGCCGAGCCGGTGGACTTCCTGGTCAGCTACCATCCGCTGCTCTTCGAGCCCACAACGCGTCTCGTGGCCGGAAGCGACCCTCCAGGTCGCGCCCTGCGTCTGCTGCAGGCAGGCATCGCGCTGGCTGTGGTGCACACCAACTTCGATGTCGCCGCCGGTGGCACCGCCGACGCGCTGGCGGATGCGCTCGGGCTCGAAGACGTGCAGGGATTCGCGCCGCTCTTCGGTCCGGACACGCTCAAGGTTGTGACCTTCGTGCCAGCCGCATCCGCAGATGACGTACTCGACGCCGTGGTGCGCGCAGGCGCCGGTGCGATTGGCAACTACACCCACTGCTCCTACCGCAGCGAGGGCGTCGGCACGTTCTTCGCCGGCGCGGGCACGCAGCCCGTGGCGGGGGCGTCCGGAGCGCTCAACCGCGAGCCCGAGCTGCGACTTGAGTTCGTGGCGCCGCGCGCGCGCGAGGCCGCGGTCCTGCAGGCGCTGGTGGCGGCCCACCCCTATGAGGAGCCCGCCTTCGATGTCTACGACCGGCGCGGGGACGCGGGCCTGCTGGGACGGGTCGGGCGCATCCCCCCGGGCAGCACGCTCGCGAGTCTCTCCAAGCAGGTGACGGAGGCACTCGACGATCCGCCCCTGCGCGTGGCCGGAGATCCCTCGCGTCCGCTGGAGCGGGTGGCGGTGCTGCCCGGTTCGGGCGGGGACTTCCTGGGCGCGGCCGCAGATGCGGGCGCCGAGGCCGTGGTCACGGGGGACCTCACCCACCACCGCGCCCGCGCCGCGCTGGACCGAGGCCTCTGCCTGGTCGATCCGGGCCACGCAGCGACCGAGCGGCCCGGCCTGCAGCAGCTCTTCGTGATGCTGGCCGCGCTCGTGCCCGAGTGCCGCAGCCTGCTCGACCTGGACTCCGATCCGTGGGGTTAGTGTCCTGTTCCGGAAGTTCGCTTGCATTCTCGGCGACCGACGCATCCGCGCTCGCGGCGTTGCACGAACACTAGTCCCCAATGATCTTGATCAGTACGCGCTTCTTGCGCCGCCCGTCGAACTCGCCGTAGAAGATCTGCTCCCAGGTGCCGAAGTCGAGACGACCTCCCGTCACCGCCACCACCACCTCGCGGCCCATCACCTGGCGCTTGTGGTGCGCGTCGCCATTGTCCTCGCCGGTGCGGTTGTGGTGGTAGCGCTCGGGACTGGCGTCGAAGGGCGCGAGCTCCTCGAGCCAGCGTGCGTAGTCCTCGTGCAGGCCCGGCTCGTCGTCGTTGATGAAGACGCTGGAGGTGATGTGCATGGAGTTCACGAGACAGAGACCCTCCTGGATCTTGCTTGCGGCCACGGCCTTCTCCACCTGGGGCGTGATGTTGACGAAATCCATGCGTCGGGGCACGGAGAGCTCGATCACCTTACGGAAGCTCTTCATGGCCGCAGAAACTTCCACGGGTTCGTCCGCGTGGCAAGCCTCGGCCAGACTCGGGTGCACGCTTGCGCTTGAAGGACGCACTGGGCCGGGAGCACGTCTTCCCGGAGCCGCCCGAGCGCATCGTCTCGCTCGTCCCCTCGATCACGGAGACGCTTTTCGCCCTGGGGCTCGAGGAGCGGGTCGTAGGCGTCACCGACTTCTGCGTTCACCCGGAGGAGGGCGTGCGGACGAAGGCCCACGTTGGCGGCACTAAGAACCCTTCGCTCGCGCGCATTCACGAGCTCGCTCCGGACCTGGTACTGGCTAACAAGGAAGAGAACCGGCAGCGCGATGTAGAGCGGCTCGAGGCTGCGGGGATACGAGTCTTCGTTACGTATGCGCGTACGCTCGCCGAGGCCATCGAGGAGATCCGGACACTGTCCGGGTTGATGAGGGCCGAGGCACGCGCGCAGCCGATCCTGCTGGAGGTGGAGCAGGCCTGGGCCGCTGCCCGGGGGCTGACCTCGGAGCCACGGCCGCGCGTAGTCGCGCTCATCTGGAAGGGGCCCTACATGGCGGTTGGGGGCGATACGTTCGCACACGATATGATCGTGCAGAGTGGAGGGACCAACCCGTTCGCGGACGAGTCGCGCCGCTATCCCCGCATCGATGCCGAACGCCTGGCCGCGGCCCGTCCGGAGGTGATCCTCCTGCCCACCGAGCCCTACACCTTTGCGGAGCCCGATCGGCTGGAGCTATTGCGCCTCGACTGCCCGGCCGCACGCGCCGGGCGCATCCACATCCTGGAGGGCGAGCTCTTGAGCTGGTACGGCCCCCGCATGGGCCGCGCCCTCCGCGTCCTCTCCGACCTGATCCTCGGCTCACCGGCGCCTAGCCTGGATTTCTGACCGGGTTGGCGTAGCCAGGGGGCCGAGATGGCGTGCAATTGGCGGCCGCAGTAGGCCAGCTGGTGAGATATTCAGGCTAGAGCTTGATTTCGTAGAAGGCGTTGAAGGGGTTCTCGATCTCGAGCCGGCGAAAGCTCTGGAAGCCCGCCTCGAGACAGAGCTGCTCCGCCTTCTTGGGCCCCCAGGCCGTACCCAATCCCTCGCCCCCGTGCGCTAGCGATACGGTCAGGCAATGCAGCGTGCTCATGGCGTAGAGCAGCGCCCCCTCGCGCCCCAGGTTCTCTTCTAGGCTGTCGGCCGCGTTCGGCTCGACCATCAGGTAGGTTCCGCCCGCGCGGAGCGCCGCGTGGATGCGACGCAGCACCTTGGACGGGTTCACCAGATCGTGGATCACATCCAGGCTCGTGATGAGATCGAAGCCGGGCTCGGTGGGGAGCGCCTCCGCATCGACTTGCTCGAACTGCAGGTTCGCCAGCCCCTCACGCTTGGCCGACTCCCGGGCCCGCTCGATCGATGTCGGATCCAGGTCGTAGCCGGTCACCGTGGAGCTGGGGTAGGCCTTGGCCATGGTGAGCGCAGCGCTGCCGCAGCCGCAGCCTACGTCCGCTACCCGGATTCCCTGCTCGAGCCGCTCCACCACGCCGGGCATGGCGGGCAGCCAGCGGCGCGTGAGGAGGATGCGCAGGCCGGGGGCGTTGGTGCGATCAATGCCTTCCACCATGTCGGGGCCGAAGTCCGCGTAGGGCACGCCGCCGCCCTCACGGAAGGCGCGGGCCACGCCCGGCACCGCTGCCAGGAGCGCGCGGATCACCTGAGTCCAGCCGCCCAGAAAGTAGGGGCTGCTTTCGTCGGCGAGACAGGCCGCGTGCTCATCCGGAAGCTCGTAGGTGCTCGCATCTGCGTCGTAGCGGAGGATCTCGGCCGCGGCCAGGCAGGCCAGCGCCTCGCGCAGGTAGCGCTCCTGCAGCCCCGTGCGCGCGACGACCTCCTCCAGTGTCAATGGGCCCTGAGCGGCGAGCTTCTGGAAGAGCCCCGTGCGATCCGCGACGCTGAGCACGCCGAGAACCGCGGCGCCACTCGTCATCTGCATGAACCGATCCATGAAGGCCCGGACTGCGGCGCGATCCACTCGGGAGACTCCTACGTGCGCTGGTTCTCGACGGCCCGCGTCAGGTAGGTGGGCTTCCCGGCCGCCTCCCACTCTTTGTAGATCTCGAAGAAGTCGGGTCCCATCGGGTTCATGCCGCGGATGGGCATTGAGCCGCGGCGGATGGTCCAATCGAAGGGGGACAGCTCACCTGCGCGCTCGAAGTGCCGTTCGGCGGCCTCGGTCTTTCCGGCCTGGTGCAGGTGCCAGGCCAGAGCGAACTCGGCTCGCGCTAGCTGCTCGTCGGCGCTGGGGAGCATGAGCTTGGCACGCACCTGCTCGGGCCCGTCAGTGAGCTTGCCCTCCTTCACCCAGGCGCGTAGCGCATTCAGGTGTGGGGCCGACTCCAGGCCGTGAAACTCCTTGAAGATATCGCTGCCGTACTCGATTGCGTTCGGACGCACGATGCTTCCTTCCTCGTCGATCCAGACCACGGTGGAGATATTGATCATGCCGTACAGGTGCGCGACCCGGTGCTCCGAGTCGATCAAGCTCGGATGCTGGGGCTTGGCTTTCTCGATATAGGGTCGAGCGTCCTCGGCCGAGCGATCGAGCGCCACGGTGATGACGGTGAAGCCGAAATCCTTGAGCTCCTCGTACATGGCCTGCCAGACCGGCAGGTCCTCGCGGCAGCCTCACCAGGAGGCGTAGGCGACCAGCAGCACCTTCCGGCCGCGCTGGTCCGAGAGCGAATGCAGCTTGCCGTCGAGGTCAGGCAGGCTGAAATCCGGCGCCCGCAGCGACATCAGCTGGGCGGACTGATCCCTGGCTGCCTCGCCCAGGTACGCGACCCGCTCCTCGGGATCGAGCGCCAGCGGCCGAGTCAACAGCTCCGCCAGCCCCGCCAGGTCCACGCCGTCATCGGAGAGCAGATCCTGCTCGTCTTCGAGCGGTATACACATGTCGCCCTGGCACAATCCCTCGGGCTTCCGCTCCCAGCCGAGCGCGGTCTTCAGCGCGTTGAAAGAGAGCCAGACCGTGTCCTGGCGCACGACCGCATCGACCTGCGACTCCGCACCGTTGTCGAGTATTGTGAAGGATCCTCGCCGCATTTCCCCGCTCGCTCTGGCCTCGTATTCTCCTACGCCGGTCCGTGGCCTGGCAAGTGCTACTCCTCCAGCGCGAAGGCGCGCGCGGCGTTGTCCCACAGGATCTTCTGCTTGCTCCCGTCAGGGATGGACTGCTCTTCGAGCCGGTCCATTCCCCACGGCCAGGTGCCGTCCGGATGCGGATAGTCCGTGTTGAAGAGAAGATTATCGTCGCCTACGAGCTCGACCACGCTCTTGAGTGTCATCTCATCCCCGCGGCACGCCACGAAGAAATTTCGCTTGAAGTACTCGGTCGGGCGCATGCGCAGCTCGGGATGCTCCGCGTTGCCTGAGAAGTCCCAGTGCTGCTCCATGCGCTGTAGCCAGAAGGGCAGCCAACCGGCATCCGCCTCCACGTGCACCACGCGCAGACGTGGAAAGCGCTCCACCACGCCGTACCAGATCAGGCTCATCATCGCGACCATGGCTTCGAAGGGATGTGCCGCGATATGGCCGCTGGTGTGGGTGTCGAGCCGCTCTCCGTACGATGGTAGGCGCGGCGAGCCCGAGTCGTGGATGCACACGGGCTTGTTCAGTCCCTCGATCTCCGCCCAGAGTGGAAAGTGATCCTTGTGGTAGAGGTTGCGCCCCTCGATCGGGTTGGGCCGGACGTAGAAGCCCACCGCGCCCGCCTCGGCGGCGCGACCCGCCTCGGCGATGGCCAGGTCGATGTTCTGGAAAGGCAGCATGGCCGCCCAGCGCAGGCGCTCGGGCGCGACGGCGCAGTACTCGGCGCTCCAGTCGTTGTAAGCGCGGCAGCATGCGGCCAGCAGCTCCGTGTCCTTGAACTCGCGTCCCAGCAGCTGGCCGCCCACCGTCGGATAGAGAACCTGGACGTCCACTCCTCCCTCGTCCATGTCACGCATCCGCGCCTCGGCATCGAAGCCCGCGGCTTGCACCCTCTCGAAGCGCTTCATGCCGCGCGTAAGCGCCGCCAGAAACTCGGGTGAGGCGAAGGGATACTTCCCCTCCTCTGCGGTGAGGGACTCGCCCTCGACCGTCATGGTCTTGCGCGACCCCGCCTGTGCGATGCGCGGCGCGCCCGCGCGGAAGCGCGGATCGATGTACGTCTCCCACATCGACGCCGGCTCCATCTGATGACAGTCGGCGTCTAAAACTCTCCGTCCATGGCGCATGGCCCGGCTCCTCCCCCCTGTCGGCATTCGTCGTCGACCCACCATTCTCTGCCCGTCGGACGAGAATGACAAGCAGGGCGAGGGAAATCTGCCCCAGTTTCCGACGGAGCAGACCGCTGTGAGCTACCGGGGCGCCGACGAAGTCCGGCGCCCGCGCGCAGGCGAGCTCTGCTCGCCGATAACGCGCTAGCTCGCGGCCGACGAAGTCCGGCGCCCGCGCGCAGGCGAGCTC
>Ga0209980_10000379_pt1 | contig 23794 bp, 23 predicted proteins | sample CR02metaG_FD_183611 | JGI IMG/M metagenome (GOLD analysis project Ga0209980, IMG submission 183611) | Deep subsurface microbial communities from Mariana Trench to uncover new lineages of life (NeLLi) - CR02 metaG (SPAdes) (version 2) | ecosystem: Environmental > Aquatic > Marine > Ocean trench...
CTGACCATATCGATAGGCTCTTGATATGAGGATATGGGCATTAAAGACACCCCAGACAGCGATCTAACGCGCCAAGAAAAGTGGTATGGATATATCTCTCAGTCAAAGCAAGATGAAGAGAGCATAGATTCAGACACTCTTCTGGCTACCTCTCGGATGAAGGTCTACCCTTTGATCAAGATCAGCTGGACTTTGCGCCTGGCCGTCTCCGGCGTTTGCGTTCTTTATCTGTGTCTAGGCGTCTACTACGCATGGGCATTTTACGATGGCAACCCTGAGTGGATCTCGTTGGTTCTCTCAGTCGTTTTGATCGGCACCGGCGTATTCCTTTGGACGCTAAAAGCATGGGCCAGAAAACTGGCCATGTTCGTTCTGGCAGCCATCGTGGTTCTAGTGCCAATCGGCATGGCAATTTCGGGTATCTTTCTTGAGTTCTGGTCTTACTACCCGGGACGCCTCCCTCTCAGGATTGTCGCTGTCGCTACCACCTTCATTATTGTGGCGCCGATTTTTTGGTGCATGTACATTCTTAAAAAATACAAGGACGCATTCAGTTAGATGGGCAGACACCCATTGACCATAAACCACGGATTAACTCGCTAGAACATCGAATTATCGTTTGCACTCATGTCAGGGACGGCCTGAATCACATCCCAGTGTTCGATGACCTTTCCAGCTTCGTCCATTCGGAAGATGTCGATTCCCGCGTACTCGTTATCGCCGGGCCACACTTGGTGACAGTGAAGAACCACGTAGTCATCTTCTGCAATCGCTCGGATAACGCGAACTCTCTTACCGGGCCACTCCGCAACCATCTTCTCGAAGTAAGCGATAAATGCCTCTTTCCCGTCTCCAACAAGCGGGTTGTGCTGCGTGTATCGATCTCCGACATACTTCTCAACGGCCTCTCTGGGTTTGCACTCATTGAACATCAGCTCGTAGAACGCGATGGCGTTTTTCTTGTTCCTGACGTGGATACCCGACATCAGCGCAATTCTCCTGGCCCCTCTCGATCACCCGCTAAGGTTTTCTGGCTCGGATCACGAAACGATCGGTCCGACGACGGATGCTGGGGTCGAACACGTTGACGGTATGATCATCGGCCGAAGTCGCCAATAGATCGGATCTGGCCTCGATCACGAAACCCGCCTCGGTAATCAGGCGCTCGGCGATGTCTTGCTCGAAACGGTGCAAGGCGCGGTTATCTTGCCCGGCATCCCCGGCGTGATCGATAAACGCCAACGTCCCACCGGATCTAAGCGCTGCGTGGATATCAATCAGGAGACCATGTGCGGTCTCTTCGCCTCTAAAGTTATACCAATCATGGACCGTAAGGATTGCGAACGCGGCATCGAGCTGGCCGTCCATGCCCAGTTCTTCGAGACCCCTGTCCACCCGCTCCACGTTCGGCAGCCGGCCGCCGGCAAGGCGGGCAGTTAGGGCTGTTTCGATCGCACCATTATTGCGCTGCAAGTTGACCTGCATATTTTGTGCGTAAACGATGCCCCCTGAGCCCACGGCAGCGGCGAGCAGCTCCGTGTAATAGCCGCCGGCGGCTGAAACATCGAGCACGGACATGCCTGCCTCAATCTCCATGAACGCCAGTATTCCCGCCGGCTTGCGGTTAGCGTCGATTTCCCGGTCCTCAGCCGGCCGGCCCGGCGCGGCGATCGCCGTCTCGACCCGCTCCACCATGGCCTGCGTAGCCTCGCTGGACTCTGTCCCCGTCTCGGAGCTCGGGCTGCAGCCGAGACCCAGGACCGCCCAGCCTAATATCACCGTTAACGCCGGTTTCGTTTTCATTGCCTCTCCCCTGCTCCGTTTTCGAGTTCGGATGTCTTCCGATCCGCTCTAGAGTGTAATCACGATCTTGCCCATGTGGGCACCGCTCTCCATGTACTGATAGGCGGCCGGTGCTTCGTCGAATGAAAACACGCGGTCGATCATGGGATGGAGCTGGTGTTCGATTAGAAACTCGTTCATCGCTTCAAAGTCGGCTCTGGAACCCACGTAGATATTGGTCACCGAGCCGCCATTCGGCAGCGGTCTCAGCGGCAGCTCGCTCGCCCGTCCCGACAGTCCGCCGATGATGGCAATGTGCCCATCGAAGGCCAGCGCCTCAATCGCCCGGAACAGCGTTTCCTTGCCGCCGACTTCCAATACGTGATCCACGCCGACACCATCGGTCAGCGCAAGCACATCTTCCTGCCACTCCGGGTTCGTCCGGTAGTTTACGGTACCGATTGCTCCGAGCGATCGCGCCCGCTCGAGCTTGGCGTCACTGGAGCTGGTAATGATCGGTCTTGCGCCGGCAGCAACGGCGAACTGGAGGCCGAATATAGACACGCCGCCGGTCCCCTCCAGCAGTACCGTGTCCCCTGCCTGCAGCCCGCCATCGGTGAATAATGCTCGCCACGCCGTCACGGCGGCGCACGGCAGCGTTGCCGCCTCCTCGAAACTCAGATAGTCGGGGACTATGACGAGCCCGTTCTCGTGACTCGTCACCATTTCCGCAAGCATTCCGTCTACGCCGCCGCCACGGGCCGTCGCCATCGCTTCTGTGCTGCGTCGCCCGTCCGGCCAATCGGCGAAGAACGTACCTGCCACCCGATCGCCTACAGCGAATTGCGTCACGCCGCGGCCGATGGCAATCACTTCGCCGGCGCCGTCGGACGTTGGTACCCGCCCGCTGAATGTCTGCCGGCCGAGGATCGAGAGATCCCTGTGGTTGAGCGAAACGGCGCGCACCCGGACCAGCACCTGATATGCCCCGGGCGTGGGTTGGGCGACTTCGCGTATCACGAGCTCGAGGCCGCTCGAACCGGCCTCGAGCTGATATTGGCGAATGGTTTGCGCGGCCACACTGGACGCAGCAGTAGTGACGCCGATGAGTAGCGTAATCGCGAGCAGCGCTCGAATCGTGTACCAGTCTCTTACTGACTTCATCTCTACCTCCGCCCAGATCGAGAAAGCGAACGTCCTAGCTTAAGACTAACTCAATTGCCGCCTCGACGGAGGCGTCTGACCGGCCGCTCGCGATCGTCTCCGAGCCGGCCACATCGTTGCGACCCTAGCCACTCAAGTCGCACAACGCGCGGCTCAGAAATCGACACCAACGGTGATCTGGAACCGCTCGATATCGTCGCGGAGAAAACGATTGGGGTGATCATCTTCCGCATTTAACGGAACGCCGTAACTCAGTCGCAATACCCCAATCGGCAGCAGAATCTGTGCGGCAATTCCCGCTGATTGGCGGAGTCGAGAGAACTCGAAGTCATAGTCCAGACTCTGTCCGCCATCATCGAGGAAACTAACGCTCTCCGTGGAAAAAACGTTACCAAGATCATAGAAGAATCCGATCCGCATCCGTTCCGTCCATGTTTCCGGCAATGGCATCATCAGTTCGAACTGGCCGGAAACAAAAAGATTCCCCCCATAGGGGTTACCCAGGCTATCCCGCGGCCCTAATCGGTTCTCGCGATAGCCGCGGACCGAATTCGGTCCGCCTGCGAACCAATTAAGATAGGGTGGCAGTGAAGTCGTATCCGAACCATACTTGGCACCGAACCCTAGGTTGGCGCCGAATCGTGCCGTCCATCGGCCATTGAGAGGCCAGTACTTGGTGAGACCGTAGTCGACGGCATAGTACTCGACCTCGCTACCGGGAACAGCGGCTCGAAAAGTGAGCGACTGCTGCACTCCGCTATCAGGAAATACTAGTTTGTTGCGGGTGTCCTGCCGCCAGCGCAGGCGAAGCTCTGCAACCAAGAAATCCGTGGACACGACGGTCCCTTGCAAACTCGGGTTACCGTTGTTACCCACCCAGTCGATGAACTGGTCACTGACGAGCGCGCCTGTGGTGAGGTCAACACCGTGCAACGCGAGCCCCAAACTGATCGCTTGTGACTCCCCGATCCGAAAACCGTACTCCAACCGGGCCGTGGCCAGGTCAGCCTCTAACTCAGTCGTGTCGGCCGTGAATTTATCACTCTGACGCGATGACACAGTGACCGTGCGGCTGACCCGGTCCGAACGAACATAGGGGTCGGTATGAGATAGCTCGGCAACGTTGCGAAACTCGCTTCCATCCACTCGAGCCGAGAAGCGTTGGCCCGTCCCGAAAATGTTCTCGTTGGTGAAATAGCCGTTCAGACTGCCTCGCTGCGATTCCGAATAAGCGCCACCACCCCCATACCGTCGGGCCGGTGCCTCGGTGATGGTAATGACTATATCGACTTGGTCGCGGACATTCTCAACAGGTTCGAAGCTTACTGCTACGCGCTCGATGTATGCTAACTGTTCGAGTTGCAACCGGGACTGTTCCAGTGCAGTTGTATTGAGGTAGGTGCCTTCTAGCTGCAGCAGCTCCCGCCGCAGCACATTATCGTTTATTCGCGTAACACCTTTAAAATGGATCTGCCGAACATAGATTCGGGCGGATTCGGTCTGCGCCTCGCCTACACAGGGTGTAAGCATTAGAAAAAGCGTTAGCAGGCGGAAGTAGCGTGAATCCATTGCCCCTGCCGTACCGGCCAAGCCGAAGATCCCAATTACGAGTATACCCCCGTAACCGTTTGGTTTCGGCGCTAAGCAGCACTTAACGCGTACGTCAAAGAGGCGTGGGCGCGATTTTCTTCTTCGATGTTAATACGAGGTGGACGCGCCCGGGTTTGAGCGTTCGCCGATCGTTCAATCGAGCGACGATCTCCTCCACCGCCTTCGTCACAACCTTTAGCTGTCCTTGTCGGTAACCGTGAATGACATTGCTACCTTGCGTGATCACGTAGCAATGCCAGTCTGAGCCTTCGGTGTTTGGCGGTGGGTCCGCTCTGCGAACCGATACAATCTCGTAGGGGTGTTTGGTTAGTGAAGATCCGTCAGTCATGTAAGTTCACGAGCCCATGATTGAGCTGCCAAGTTCAGGCTGGCACTTTTTTGCTGTCAATAAATTGCTGTTATGGCGGGCGTAGCTTTACCAGCGATTTCCGCCACCGTACCCACCACGACCTCCGCCACCGCCGCCGCCGGATCTCTTCTCCTGAGGTCTGGCCTCATTAACCTTCATCGGCCGACCGTCATAATCGGTACCGTTCAGGGCTTCGATTGCCGCGTGAGCTTCTGAGTCGGTCGCCATCTCGACGAAGCCGAAGCCCTTACTTTGCCCCGTATCACGATCGGTAATCAGCTTGCAGGATTCGACTGTTCCAGATTCTGCGAACTTGTCCGAAAGCGCGCTCTCGGTAGCCGAATACGGTAAATTTCCTACGTATAGTTTTCTACCCATGGTTCCTCCTAAGGGTTAATAGCCGCTTAAGAAGACATGGACAGAACGTCCCTATAGTCGAAAGAAGCATTGGGAATAATAGTGCTTATTGTAGCTCGAAACATCCTCGCGCGAACCCATCCTGATACCGCTGCTAGCGGCCCCGGGCTCTGCCCATCGACGAGGGCGGAGATTCAGACCGGCTCGGGCGCAGCGTTGGCCGCTTTCTCTGCCTTTCTGAGGGCTTTTTTCTCTGCCTTGGCCCTGCGCTTCTCTTTCTTTTCTTGCTCGCGCTGGCGTTTGGCGTGGGTTTGCGGTCCTGGCCTACCCATAATAGTTACGTCCTTCCGTGGAATCGGGACCGGTTACTCTACCACAAACGTTCCGATCGCCTCAGGGGGTCTCAAACTATCTCAGGATCGCTGTCCGAATAAGGATCTCAGTCTTTAGACCCAGCATCACGGTCAGTAGCAGTCTCGCCATCGGACTGTGCTTCGCTGCTCCCGGAAGCGATTATCGAAGCACGAAACGGCTCGTTGATTCCGCATCGCAATCGAATCGAGACATTTCGATGTCCGGGGAATAGATCAATTCTCTGGAATGGGCCATTGGCGTTGCGATGTACTCAGGATCTTCGAGCGTGAAGTCAACGACGATCCGGGTACCGTCCTGGGTCAGCCGGTAGCGCTCGACGACGTGTTTCTGCGCACCCGAGGGAACTCCCGTCTGGTAAGGCGACCGATGATCCGCGAAGTTCCTGGTGTCCACAACCAGAACATCTCCGTCCCACCAGCCGATTGAGTGACCCGTGAGAATACGCTCACCGCCCTCAAGATGCCCTCGGCCGTCCATATATACCGTTCGCTCCTCGTCGAAGAACTCGCTTCGAATCACGACAGTCTGTTGTTCTTCGTCGACTTGAATTTCGAGCGGATAGAGGCTCGTGGAGACAATCATGCCCGGCGTGGGCCGTCCGACGCACGTTGATTCGGGATTCTCGTAGGACAGTTCATCGTAGGCAGCCTGTGCGCCCTTTCCCTTGGCAGTCAAGCTGAGTTGAGCTCTGAAAAACCCGTCGTAACCGCCAGGATAGCTGACGAGCTTTGAGGCATCGGCCATCCATCTACCCTCCAGGGTCGACGTGCTGGCAGTAACTTCCGGCGCTGTCAGACGTGGTTCCCCAGAGTCGCTATCGAAAGCTGTTGGCAGAACGATCCCGCCTTCCTTCTCGATCGAGTACAACAGCGCATACGGTCGCCCGTTATGTGCCGGATAGGCTTCGACCGTGACGCGATCCCCGACTGATAGCGATTCACGAGTCCAGCCCATGCGTGTAACGGTGATTGTAGAACCCATTTGCAGTGCCCACACGACCTGATTACCGCGCCCGTCCGTGGACTCGACGGTAAAATAAACGTGTGGATTCCGCCAGTTCATTTCGGTGACCGTTCCCGCCAACGTTATAACCGACTCCATATCCAGGCCGGCATCGCTGTGATGGCCCCAAACGGGTGCGGCCAGCACGAGAGCAATAACAAAAGTCGTTGTAAGTCTCACGAATCTAATCCACACCCGGACAGGTATCGTCCAGAAACATCTGTTCGCCAATATCGATCCAGTACCAGGAGAGCGTCACGGGTTCGCTGAAGGATGCGGCATCGTTGACGATCATCGTGTAGTCCAAGCGGATTCCGTCATCGCTCGGAGCAAATGTCTCGAGTATTTCGACATTCTCGGTCTGGGGTGTACCCGCGTCATCGAAATAAGGCCAGCTTACTCGCGTTGTCCTCACTTCCAGCGTCTCGCCCGCCCAATGACCCGAGGAGTAACCTTGCTTCGTCGCCGGCATCGACGCAGCACTCGGTTTATCGGTCATGTCGATGCTGCGGTAGACGCCGAATGTGGCGAGCTGAAGATCAATGTGATCACCGCGATCTACGAGCTCAATGGGAAGCGGGTTCACCATGATCGCCGGCATCCCCTGCGGCACACACGGGTCCAGGTCTGGTGAATTAGCCATCTTGTCCCTCGCCTCATCGGTCAGTTGAACTTCGATTCCCAAGCCCGCCTGAATGAAGACATCGTAGCTTCCGGTGCTCCAAACCCGAAAAAGACTGCGATTATCGCTCTTGGCAGCTTCATTGATCCATTCACCTCCGGAGTACACATCCGACCAACGACGTTCGCCGCTGGCCAGAAGCACGAGCTCGGTTCCGTTCGACAGCAACATATTGGTGATATAGAGCCTCGAGGAATTGAGACGAGATGACCAACCCGCGACGCGAACGTGTTCCCCGATCGTGAATGCGTCTCGGCTTATCCCGCTTCGTTTCAGGACATAAATACCCGAGCCTTCGATCTCCCAAAGCTGCTCTTCCCCGCGTGGATTCAAGAAACGAACTGTGAATGTGGGGTGAGGGTTTTGCCAGACTACACCGATCAGTTCACCCTCTACCTCTACCACCGAGCTGGTATCGAAGTCGACCCGAGAATGATGCGCGAACGAGAGCGCCGCCAATAACAGAAACGTTAGCCCAACAACAGACCTGGCCAGCGCGAGTCGGTCCCCGATCATTACCGTGACGATTCCACTGATTCGAAAAACCGGATTGTACCGTAGAGATGCCACCAGGCGTCCGCCTTCTGACCACGTAGCGGGCGATCGGATCGGCCCCGTGACCGTGCCCGGCCCCCATGCAGCGTTAAGGCGTGAAAACCGCAACCACCTCCGACGTAGCCGCATCGACCATCCAGATACGAGTGACCGTAGACGGGACGCTTTCAACGATCAGCCAGCCATCCTCAGCATACTCGAGTTCCCGCTCTATCCCGGCGACCATTACGCGGACTTCGTAGATCGAGCCGGAGTAAGCCCAGAAACACAGTTCCGCAGTCACCGGAGACACCGAGGAACTACGCGCTTGGACTTCGATACACCTCTCACCCGGAAGCACTCGAGCGCTTCGAGAGTTGGTCGTCAGGGTTCCGTGCGGTAACTGAATGGATACGATGTTCACGCTACCGAGACGGGTACCCACAGTCTGCGCCGATGCCCGTTTGGTGTATATGAGCGCCGTTTCAGCATCGGGCCGAGCAGGCCCTTCATAGCCTTGCAGCACCGTGGTTGCGCAGGAGCCCAGCACAAGACAGGCCAGGATGGGGGCAACCAAGCAAACGCATCTCATCGTCTACGCCGCCGCCTGCACCTTGCCCTTCCATATCCCCTGGTGCGTGAACGCGTTCCAGGCCCAGGGCATCCAGCGCAATAGCGCGAAACTCAGCCACAGCGCCCACGCCAACATTGCCGCCTTGTAGTACCACAGGGACACAGAGTACGTGGCCACCTCAGGCGTCGTTCCGGCCGATTGATCCGCAAACCAACTCAAGCCACCAGACTGCACGGGCGATACGACCTGCATGTCCGGTTGTCCGAGTAACCCCACTGGGATCGCAGCCAGGACCGCGAACAACGCTGCAACGGTCAGTAACCCCAGCCCGAGTTGCAGCCCATTGAACAGCTGTGGCTTTAGATCCAGGCTCGCTTGACCACGCCAACTCATTGCAAACGCCCACACAGCGAACAGCAACAGCACCGACCATGCGAAAGTCGAGAGGCCGAGCCCGAGCAGCAGCCACTCGTGTGCGCGCAACGGACTCAACTTGAACCGCGCGAGGATTAACGCAGCTAGAGTGAAGATTAAAAGCTCGGGCCAATAGAGCACTGCCGGCCCCAATGTCGGACCGGAGGCATACAACAGCCATCGATTCGTCGGCAACCGCAATGATGCCAGCAGGTTGCTCGCGCCCGCGCCGAGATCGACGATCGGCAACGACGAACGGATACCGCTTGAGCCATCGATTGTCCAGGCGAGACTGACCCGATGTTCACCGGGTTCGATCGGAATCTCCAATAGGCCCGCATTCAACTGCAATGGAATCGGTTGCCCGTCGATCGTGACACTCTGCAGCTCACTATCATCAGGCAAACGAATGGTATGTTGCGCGCCCTGTGTGCTGCGGTAGTCGAATAACAGAGTCGAACGCGCTGAACGCTCCCCAAGCTCCGCAGAATAATCCACCGAATCGATCGCCATCGTGTCACCCGCACTCGGCGAGGGGCGGGTTAGAGTGACAACCAGCGTCTCGCCCGGCCGCGGGTAATACTCCGGCACGTAGAAACTCGGATCCGGCCGCTCGGGCAGCGTGCCTGGTAGGCCGTCATACTCCGCGTGCCAGATCGGACTGACGCTGAAACGCCAGACCTCCGTCCAAGGTGCGTCTGCCGCCGCCGTCAGGGTCGCACTCTCGCCCTCGGGAATGCGGGACTCCCAGGCAACGAAGTTTTGCCCGGTCGCCATCGCGATCAAGGCGACGCCATCGCTGACCTCGATGCCTGGCGTCACAACCGCTTCGTTCGCCAGCAGATTGATCGGCAGCGTAAAGGCACCTTCCGCCGGCGCCCGGCGGAACACCTGAGTCGTGACACGCCAGTCCAGATCAAACGTGAGGTCACGAACGACACGAACGTAGGGTGGGAACTCAGACGCGAGCGGCGTATCGTCCGTCTCGGCTTGCTGTTGACGAATGAATTCCACTGCGCCCGACAACAGTAGCCCTTCATTGACACCGGCAAACTCCCAGCCCGGTGCATTCACCTCGATTCGCCGCGGCGTCAAAGAGAACGGCAAAGCGAAGCTATCGGCGTCGGGGATCAAGCCTGTCAAAACGACCGAGTGAACACCCGGTGACAGGTGCAGCCAGGGGCGTCCGTCACGGCTGCGATAGAGCAGGTTGATCGGTATGCCATCGATGTTGATCGACTCCGGGCTCCAGCCGCCGGCCTGTCCCGGCATCGGTACGGCGACCGCATCCTGTACCGCAAGCTCGAGTTCCAGACGCATGCTGGTTCCATCGAGTTCGACCAGAACCTGAGTGAGTTCGGCGCAACCAGGATGACAAGGCGCAGGCTCGGACAGCCGGTTACGCAATTCCTCAAGCAGTTGCGGTGAAGGAAACTCGCTCGTCACCTGCGCGCCGCTTGGGTACGGCAGCAACGTCGCAGCCAACAGCAACCATCCCGCGGCGGCGCTTGCGCCCGGCCTTCCCGGTTTCCCAGTGGCTTATAAGCTTTGGGCGCTCGCTACCCACACACAGTTGCGGGGGCAGCCGGGGCTTTGCCGGCGTGCGCCGACTTACCCCGTTCCCTTTTGCGTCCCCGAAGGGAACCGTCGCTGACGACAACAGATACCAGATTGTGCCGCCCGTGCCAAGCGCTGGCCCGGGTTGGGGCTTTTCGACATTGCCCGGGACCCGGGCTACCATCTCGGATTGCGTCGATCAGGAGAACGCCGTGGGACATCGACTTTCCAAGATTTATACACGCACGGGAGATGCCGGCACTACTGGTCTGGCCGACGGAAGCCGCGTCGACAAGGACGACATTCGTATCGAGGCAATGGGTGCCGTGGACGAGCTCAACAGCTACGTGGGCTGCACTCTGTCCCATGAGATCCCGACGGAAATGCGCGAGTGCCTCACAGATGTGCAGCACGCACTGTTCGACATCGGAGGCGAGCTCGCGATCCCCGGCTCGCGCACGGTCACCGAGCAGTACGTGGCCGCCCTGGAGTCGGCGCTCGATGAGGTCAATGCGACTCTGCCGCCGTTGAAAGAATTCATTCTGCCTGGCGGTGGTGGCGCGGCGGCGGCGGTGCAGGTGGCGCGGGCTGTCTGCCGGCGTGCTGAACGCAGGCTGTTGACCCTGTCACGGCGCGATGACGTGAATGTGCACAGCCGAACCTATCTCAACCGCCTATCGGATCTGTTCTTCGTGCTGGCACGCGCGTTGGCGCGCGCCCGTGGCAGTGAGGTGTATTGGGACCCGAAACGTAATCGCGACTGAGGGCGCGGAAAAATCAGTATTTTTTTTCGAGCTCCAGAACCTGCCCGTCCTGGCGCATACTGAGGCGGCCGAGGAACGACATGCCCAGCAGGACCGCCGGCGGAAAATCGCCGTCGTGCACCGCGCCCTCGACGTTCCTGAGTTCGATATCACCCACCCTGACCTTGTTCAGCTTGACCAGATAGATCTTTTCGATCCCCGAAGCCGTGGATGAGTACCCTGGTGTGCCCACCACCCGGTAGTCGATACCAAGCCGTTTCGCTTCTCTACCGCTCAACGAAACCAGCGTCGCACCGGTGTCGACGATGAAGTCCACCGGAAAACCATTGATACTGCCGGTCACCAGGTACATGCGATTCGGCGTCGGCCATATGCGCACTTTCGGCTGCTCGGAACGCGCGTAGCTGCCGCCGATCTGCCCGCCCAGCCCGTAACGCTTCTGCTCACCGTCGATCTCCAACACGGCTTCGGTGCTCGTGGCGGAGATCAGGGTGACGCCTTCCGGGCTGGTGTCGCCCCTGCGCAGCAGCCGGCGGGTGCCGTCGATCACCACGACGGCGGTGTCCTTGAAGAGCCCTACGACGGTTATCTTGCTGACCGCCGCCGCACTGACCGCCGCCGACAACAGGGCCACCAGCAGGCTGATGCGAATGACCGTACTCATGGGCTGCTAGTCGACGATTTCATTCGACTTGGCCGCAATGCTGCGTGCGGGTTTTCCGGCGGGCCAGTGGATGGCGCGCTGGCGCGGCACGCGCTCCATGCGCCAGTTCTCGATGGCCCATGACCAGAGCTCATCGAGGCTTGCGTGCCGCAGCTGTGGGTGCGGTCGTTGGCCGAGAAAGTCCAGTGCGCCGATGAGCAACGGCACGGCCGGCTTGTCGGCTACGGGCTCGGCGAAAGTCTGCTTGCTGAGCTTCTGGCCGGCGCCGTTGACGGCCACCGGCAGATGAGCGTAGGCCGGTGTCGTCAGGCCGAGGCAGCGCTGCAGATGAATCTGCCTGGGGGTCGAATCCAGCAGATCGGCGCCGCGCACGACCTCGGTGATGGCCAGGTCCGCGTCGTCGACGACCACCGCCAGGTGGTAGGCGAAAATTCCATCCGCCCGGCGAATGACAAAATCGCCCACCGATTCGTTCAGGGGCTGGCGGTAGTCGCCCTGAATGGCATCATCGAGCACGATGCATGTTTCGGCGACCCGCATGCGCCGGGTACGTGCGCGTTTTCCCGGTGCCAGCCCATTTCGGCAGGTACCGGGATAGATGCCGCTATAGTCTTTTCTGGAGCAGGCGCAGGAAAAAGTCCAGCCGCTGGCGCGCAGGCTCTCCAGCCCCTGACGGTAGTGATCGTTGCGTGTGTGCTGATAGCAGACTTCGCCGTCCCAGCACAGCCCCAGACGTTCCAGATCCGCGAGGATGGCGTCCGCGGCGCCCGGGACGGTGCGCGGTCCGTCCAGATCGTCGATGCGCACCAGCCACTCGCCGCGCCGGCAGCGCGCTTGCAGGAAGCTGCCGACGGCGGCGATGACGGAGCCGAAATGCAGCGGACCGGTGGGGGAGGGCGCGAATCGGCCCAGGTACCTTTCGGTGCCGTTGTGCGACACCGGCGTGGAGCTGTTGCTGGGGTGGCGCGCTTCGATTGGGTCTGCCCGCGCTTGGCTGGGCGCCATGGGCGCCTCAACCCATCTGCTTTTCCCGGATCTCGTCGAGGACCTTGCAGTCGTAACAGAGGGTCGCGGTGGGGCGAGCCTCCAGGCGGCGGATGCCGATCTCGATCCCGCAGGCCTCGCAAAAGCCGTATTCCCCGCCGCCCAGAGAGGTAATCGCCTCGTCGATCTTGCGGATCAGCTTGCGCTCGCGATCCCGGGTTCTGAGCTCCAGGGTGAATTCGGATTCCTGGGTCGCACGGTCGTTGGGATCCGGAAAGTTGGCGGCCTCGTCCTGCATGTGATGAAGTGTTCGGTCGACCTCTTCCATGAGCTGCTGCTTCCAGCTACCGAGGATGCTGCGGAAATGCTCCACCTGCTTGTCGTTCATATACTCTTCGCCGCGCTTGGGCTTGTACGGCTTGAACTCGATGGTACTGGTCGACGTCTCGGGCATTGTTCTCGACTCCAGAAATCGCTCAATAGTGGCACCGGGATAAAGACCGGTACTCAACCAGACGCGGGGGTATACCAGAAAGGGATAAAAGGCGCAATAAAGCCGCCGGGGGACAGATTTCAACTCTGTCCCCCCTGTCCCCCTATGGCGCCGCCTCGACCTTCTCCAGGCGTTCCACCCACAGGATCGTGGCACCGGCCACCGCCGCCGGTATAACCAGAAAATTGACCAGCGGAATAGCCAGGGCAAACATCGCCGCGCCGCCGAAGCCCAGGGCCAGATAACGGCGTTGACCCAGCTGCCGGCGCTGCTCGGGGAAGGCCAGGCCATGGTTTCCCATGGGATAGTCCAGGTAGCTGATGGCCAGCATCCAGGCGCCGAACAGCATCCAGATAAAAGGTGCCGCCAGGTTCAGTCCCGGGATCGCGAACAGCAGCAATACCGGCACTCCCCAGAGGACGATGTAGGCGAGCTTGCGCAGCTCCGAGACCATGGTGCGGCCCAGGTCCGCCATCATTTTCTTCCAACCTCCGCCGGGCATCGGAGCGCCTGTGATGTGACACTCCACGGCCTCGGCCAGCAGCCCGTTGAAGGGCGCGGCGACCAGGTTTCCCACCAGGGAGAAGGTGAAGAACACGATGATCAGGGCGATGACGAAGAACAGCGGCAACAGCAGGTATGCCAGCCAGTCGAGCCAGCTCGGCAGCAGCCAATCCAGCAGCTCCCGGAACTGGCCGATGCCGAAAATGATGATGGTGCTGAACAGCAGAACATTCACCAGCAGCGGCACGATCACATAGGCACGAACACCGGGGGCGAAAATCAGGCGAATGCCTCGTAGAAAGTAGATGGCGCCGGATACGGGGTTGTTGCGCATGACTCACACGTCTCCAGGCAGGCGCACGGCCGCTGGTGCTTGCCAGCCCGGGGCCCGGTGCTCGGCGACCACCTTCGTATACAGTCCGCCGCGCACGTTGAATTCCGCGCTGATGCGCATGTAGCGGGGCGCGCAGGCCGCGGCCAGGTCGTCGAGGATCTTATTGGTCACCGCCTCATGGAAGGCGCCCTGGTCACGATAGGACCAAATGTAGATTTTCAGTGACTTCAGCTCGATGCAGCGCCTGTCGGGGACGTAGTCCAGGTATAGAGTGGCGAAATCCGGCTGTCCCGTTTTCGGGCACAGGCAGGTGAACTCGGGAATACGCACGCGGATGGTGTAGTCCCGATCGGGGCTCGGGTTGTCGAACAACTCCAAGCTGGCAGCGGCTGTCGATGGCATGGTGGTGTCGTGTTGAGATCGTTTAGTGTAAAGTACCGGCCGATGCACACGGAATGCAGTCTTGCGAGCTCGCGCGCATGCGTCTGAAAAAAATCAGACTGGCGGGTTTCAAGTCCTTCGTCGACCCAATCACGATTCACGTTCCCTGCAATCTGACCGCCATTGTCGGCCCCAACGGCTGCGGCAAGTCTAACATCATCGATGCCGTGCGCTGGGTCATGGGCGAGCTTTCCGCCAAGCACCTGCGCGGCGACAGCATGGCGGACGTCGTGTTCACCGGTTCCAACACCCGTAAGCCCGTGGGGCAGGCGTCGGTGGAGCTGGTCTTCGACAACAAGAGTGGACGACTGGGCGGACGCTTCGCCAGCTACAACGAAATCTCCATCAAACGTCAGATTTCCCGCGACAGTCAATCGACCTATTTCCTCAACGGCACCCGTTGCCGGCGCCGCGACGTGACCGACGTATTTTTCGGCACCGGCCTCGGCCCGCGCAGCTACGCCATTATCGAGCAGGGCATGATTTCACGCCTGATCGAGGCGCGCCCGGAAGATCTCAGGGATTTTCTCGAGGAAGCGGCCGGGATCTCCAAGTACAAGGAGCGCCGCCGGGAAACCGAAAGCCGCATGGGTCGTGCGGAGGAAAATATGGAGCGGCTCACGGACCTGCGGGACGAGCTGGGTAAGCACCTGACACACCTCAAACGCCAGGCCACCATGGCCGGAAAGTACAAGGTGCTCAAGCAGGAGGAGCGCGACCTGGAGGCCCAGCTGCTGGCGCTGCGCTGGCGGGGCCTGGACGTGGAGAATCGGCGTAAGACGGAGGCCGTCATCAGCCAGGAAACGGCCCTGGAGTCCTGTCTCGCCGAGCAACGGCGGGTGGAGGCGGATCTCGAGAAGGGGCGCAGCCAACAAATTGCCGTCGCCGAGGCCTTCAACGAGGTCTATCGGCGCGTTCTGGCCGCCGAGTCCGCCATCGCCAGGGGTGAGGAAGCCATTCAGAACCTGCGCCGGCAGCGCCAGGAGCAAAAGGAGAACCTCGCCGCCGAGGAGCAGCGCCTGGGCGGCGCCCGCGCGCACCTGGATACGGAGCAGAGCCGCCTGACCGAGCTGACCACCGAGCTCGAGACCCTGGAGCCGGAGCTCGCGGGCGAGCAGGCGCAATCTGCCGAGGCCCGCCTGGCTTTTCGCGCCAACGAAGAGGCCATGCACACCTGGCAGTCGGACTGGGAGAGCTGGAGCGAGGCGGCCGCGGAGCCGGCGCGTTTGCGCGATGCGGAAGCCGCCCGAATCCAGCATCTGGTGCAGAACGTGGCGCAGCTGGAAGAACGCCGCGAGCGGCTGCGCGCCGAACGGGCGAAGCTGCCCGGCGAGGAGTTGGAGCGCAGCACGGTTGAGCAACGCGCGCAACTCGAGGGCGCCGAGCGGCTCACCCGGGAACTGGAGCGAGGGGTGACGGCCCGTCAGGAGGAGCTGCAACGGGCACGCACCGGCGAGCGCGAGTCCAGCGATGCTCTGCACGCGGCCCGCGAGCGCCAGCAGGCGCTGGGCGGGCGGCTGGCCTCGCTTCAGGCGCTGCAGCAGGATGCTCTGGGCAAGCGCCCCGGGGTGGTGATGGAGTGGTTGCGGGACGCGGGCCTGGCGGAGCATCCCAGGCTGGCCGAGCAACTGCAGGTGCAAAGCGGCTGGGCGCGGGCCGTGGAGATGGTGCTGGATTTCCGCCTCGAAGCCGTGTGCGTGGATTCCCTGGAGCAATACGCCACCTCCCTGGAGCAGTTTTCCGAGGGCGGACTGACCCTGTTCGACGGGCGTGCCGCCGAATCCGGACTGCCGGCATCCGACGCCGGCACCCTGGCGGAAAAGGTCGACGCACCCTGGCCGCTGACTTCGGTGCTCGCCGGCGTGCGTACGGTGGACACGCTGTCGGAGGCACTGGCTAAGCGCCGGCATCTGGCCGCCCACGAGTCGCTGGTGACGCCCCAGGGTGTCTGGATCGGGGCCAGCTGGATTCGTGTCTCCAGGGCTCCCGACGAGGAAGCCGGCGTGCTCGCCCGGGAGCAGGAACTCAAGACCCTGACGGACGCATTCTCGCGCCTGCACAGACAGGTGGAGGATTGCGAGGCTGGCTTCGACGACTGCCGCAATCGGCGCGACGCGTGTGAATCGGCGCTGGTGACGGCTCAAGGACAGCTCTCGGAGCACCACCGCTCTACCGCCTCGCTCGAGTCCGAGCTCGGTGCCGCCAGCGCCAGGCAAGAGCAGTCCCGGGAGCGCGCCGCCACCATCAGTGCCGAATGCGGCGACGTGGAAACCCAGCTGGCGGCGGAACGCGAAGTGTTGTCCCGGGCCCGTGTCCGCTGGCAGCAGTCCTCCCGGGACGTGGAACGATTGGGCGGAGAGCGCGAGACCTGGATGCGCCGCCGGGAGGAACTGCGCCTGCGCCTCGAGGAGACGCGGGAGACCTGGCAGTCAGCCCGGGAGCGGGCCTACGATCTGGGGCTCAAGGCCGAGTCCATCCGTGCCCAGGCGCGGACCCTGGATGGAGGGCGGGACAGGAATCTCGATCACGTGCAGCAGCTGGAGGCGCGCACGCTAACCCAGCGTGAGGCCCTGGATGCCGGCGCAGGGCCCCTGGCAGAGGCCGAATCGGCGCTGGAAGAAAAGCTGGCGGCACGCAGTCTCATCGACGAATCATTGCGCAGCGCCCGCGAGCGGGTCGAGAGCGCCGAGACTTGCGTGCGCGAGCTCGAGACTACGCGGGTCGAGAAGGAACAGACCGTGGGCGCCGAGCGGTCGCGCCTGGAGGCGTTGCGCCTCGAGGCCCGGGAGGTGTCGGTGCGGCGCAAGACCGTCGAAGAGCAGTTTGCCGGCGTCGGCTACGGGCTGGAGACAGTCCTGGAAGGCTTGAGCGAGGAGGCCGAGGCCTCGGCGTGGGACGACAAGCTGGCCGCCATGGAACAGCGCATCAACCGCCTCGGGCCCATCAACCTGGCGGCCATCGAGGAACACGATCAGCAGTCGGAGCGCAAGCACTATCTGGATGCCCAGCACCAGGATCTGCAAGAGGCGCTGGATACATTGAGGGCCGCGATTCAGAAAATCGATCGCGAGACCCGTACCCGTTTCAAGGAAACCTTTGAGAAGGTCAACGAGGGTCTGGGGAGCATGTTTCCGCGTCTGTTCGGCGGCGGGCATGCCTATCTGCAGCTCACCGACGACGATCTGTTGAGCACCGGTGTCTCGGTGATGGCTCGCCCACCCGGGAAACGCATTACCAGCATTCATTTGCTCTCCGGCGGCGAGAAGGCACTGGCGGCAATCGCGCTGGTATTCGCCATATTCGAGTTGAACCCGGCGCCATTCTGCCTGCTCGACGAGGTCGATGCGCCGCTCGACGATGTCAACGCAGTGCGATTCAGCGAGCTGGTGAAAGACATGTCCGACCGCGTGCAGTTCTTGTTCGTCACCCACAACAAGATCACGATGGAAATTGCCGAGCAGCTCATCGGCGTGACCATGCACGAGCCAGGCGTGTCGCGTCTGGTGGCCGTCGACGTCGACGAGGCCGTAGAAATGGTGGCGGTGTAATGAGATCTGGGTCCACCCCATGGATCGATTGCGTTTAATATTGCTCATCGTCGGCGTTCTGCTGATAGCCGGTATATTTGTCTGGGATCTGTTCAAGAAGCGCGCCTGGACGCGACGGCGCGCGCAACTCGTCGAGCATCTGGCCGAAGAGGAAAGGTTTCCTGCCATCGGCGAGTCGGTGCTCGGGGACATCGGCCAGGCGGATCCCTTCGAGGTCGTCCGGCGCAAGCAGGGCCGGCGAAGCCTCGATCACGAAGCCCCTGTGGATGACGCCGGCCGCCATGGCGAGGAAGCGGTGGCTCTCGATGGCTACGATATCGACGAGGACTTTCCCGGCGAGCCCGCCGAGGACATTACCGAGACGTCAGCCGTTGCGTCCATGGTCGCGTCGCGCGGGGCGGATGCCCGCGCCAGTGAGGAGCGCGTTCTCGAGCCCCTGAGCGGTCTGGCGGCGCGCCGTGATGGGCCGGAACAGCTGGATCTGGCCGGCCTGGAAATCTCGGCGTTGGTGCGTGGCGGCGGGTCCGAATCCCGGGGCGAGAGCCGCAAGCGGCCGGCGGTGGAAAGCGGAGAAGAGCTTCATATCGTGATGACGGTAATGGCCCGAAGCGGCGAACGCTTTTCCGGTGAAGCGCTCCGCAATGCGCTGGAGCGTGCCGATTTGCACCACGGCGAGATGAATATTTTCCATCGACACGAGTTGCCAAGTGACCGTCACTCTGCCACTTTGTTCAGCGCCGCCAACGTGCTCGCGCCCGGTGATTTCGAACCGGCGCGCATGGACACACTGTCGAGTCCAGGCATCGCGATGTTCATGCGCCTTCCTGGACCCGAGAATCCCGCTGACGCATTTCAAGCTATGCTCGACGCAGCAACGACGATTGCGGAGGATTTGGACGGCACGCTCTGTGACGAATCGCGAAGCCATCTGACGCCTCAATCCATCAATCATCTACGCGAGCGCATCGCGGATTTCGCTCGCCGCCAGTTGCTCAAGGCATGAGATGGCCACGCCGAGGGCAATCGCGCAGCGCGCGGCAGAGCTGCGCGACAACATCGACTATCACAACTACCGCTACTACTCTCTCGACGATCCGCTGGTCCCCGATGCCGAATACGATCGGCTGCTGCGCGAGCTCCAGGGCCTCGAAGATCAATACCCGGAACTGATCACTGCGCAATCGCCGACCCAGCGGGTCGGTGCCGCGCCCGCCGAGGCCTTCGGCGAAGTCGTGCACACGGTCCCCATGCTGTCGCTGGCGAACGCCTTCGAGGATCAGGAACTCATGGATTTCGATCGCCGGGTGCGCGAACGCCTGGGCGTGGAGGAGGTCGAGTATGCGGCCGAACCGAAGCTCGACGGCCTGGCGGCGAGTATCCGTTACGAGGACGGCTTGTTGATGAGTGGTGCGACCCGTGGTGACGGAACCCGGGGCGAGGATGTTACCCATAATATTCGCACCATCAAGGCCGTGCCGCTGCATTTGCGCGGAGACGATTTTCCCCGCGTGCTCGAGGTGCGCGGTGAGGTGTTCATGACCGAGGAAGGATTTCGGCGGCTCAATGAAGAGCAGGTGCGCCGGGACGCCAAGCCCTTTGCCAACCCGCGCAATGCTGCCGCGGGAGGATTGAGGCAGCTCGATCCGAGCATCACCGCCGAGCGTCCACTGACCATGGTTTGCTACGGCGTCGGAGACGTGCGCGAGGGGTGGCTTCCGAGCACCCACACGGAAATTCTCGCCCGCCTCAAGCACTGGGGCTTCAAGGTGTCGCCGGAAGTGGCTGTGGTGCAGGGTGTGGAGGGTTGCCGCAACTACTATTCGCAGGTGCTGGCGCGCCGGGAGAGTCTCGGTTACGCCATCGACGGCGTGGTGTTCAAAGTGAACGATGTTGCCGAGCAGCAGCAGCTCGGCACCGTCTCGCGGGCCCCCCGCTGGGCTATTGCCTACAAGTTTCCGGCCGAAGAGGAGCTCACCCGGGTGCGCGACATCGACGTTCAAGTGGGGCGCACGGGCGTTCTGACGCCGGTGGCGCGCCTGGAGCCGGTTCAAGTGGGCGGCGTGATAGTGACCAACGCGACGCTCCACAATCAGGACGAGTTGGATCGCAAGGACGTGCGTATTGGCGACACCGTGGTGGTGCGCCGGGCCGGTGACGTGATCCCCGAGGTCGCGCGGGTGGTGAAGAATCGCAGGCCGCGGCGCACGCGGCGTTTCACTCTTCCCGACCGATGTCCCGTCTGCGGCTCGGAGGTGATTCGCATGGAAGGCGAGGTGGCGGCGCGCTGCAGTGGTGGTCTCTACTGCCCGGCGCAGCGCAAGCAGGCGGTGCGGCATTTCGCCAGCCGCCGGGCCATGGACATCGAAGGCCTGGGCCAGAAACTTGTCCGTCAGCTGGTCGACGCCGGCCTGGTGCATTCGATTCTCGATATCTACGCACTGACCGAGGATCGGGTGGCGGCTCTGGATCGCATGGGCAAGAAGTCCGCGGCCAATCTGGTGGCGGCGATTGCCAAAAGTCGCGACACGACCCTGGCGCGATTTCTCTACGCCCTCGGGATCCGTGACGTGGGTGAAGCGACGGCGCTCAGCCTGGCGATGCACTTCGGCGATCTGAGGCCCTTGCGTGCCGCCCACGAGGAGCGCTTGCAGGAAGTGCCGGACGTGGGGCCGGTGGTCGCCAGGCAAATCATGTCGTTCTTTGCCGAGCCCCACAACCAGGAAGTCCTGGACGGCCTGGTGAAGGTCATCCGATGGCCGGCGCAAGCGCCGCCGCCGGCCGGCGATGCAAAGCTTGCGGGCAAACGCTTCGTCATCACCGGGACTCTCGATGCCATGTCCCGTGATCAGGCCAAGCGCCGTCTCGAGGCCCTGGGGGCGAAGGTCAGCGGTAGCGTGTCGCGCAAGACCGACTATCTGGTGGCGGGCGCCAAATCCGGCTCGAAGCGTGGCAGAGCGGAAGAGTTGCGGATAACCATCCTCGATGAGGAAGAATTCCTCGAGCTCATCGAGGCTTGACCGGCAGTGCTTGCGCATCCCCATCCTCATGGGTGGCGATGCGGTTGCGGCCCAGTGCTTTGGCGCGATAGAGCGAGTGGTCGGCCTTCTCCACCAGATGCGCGGCGTCGTCCTCCTTGCCGAGTGTCGCCACACCGAAACTTGCCGTGACGTGCAGTCTGGTGCCGGAAGCACGCACCACGAGTATCTCCAATGCTCTGCGGACGCGCTCAGCGAGCTTGCGCGCGCCACTCAGGCTGGTGTTCGCCAGCGCGATGCAGAATTCCTCGCCGCCGTAACGAAACAGGATGTCGCTGTCGCGAATGCACGAGAGCGTGCAGTCGGCGATGGACTTCAACGCAACGTCACCCGCCAGGTGGCCGTGGGCGTCGTTGATGGACTTGAACCGATCCACATCCAGCATGATCAGTGACAGCGGAATGCCGTGGCGGCGCGACAACTCCACTTCGCGATCCAGCACTTCGCGAAAGCGGCTTCGGTTGTTGACTCCCGTTAACGGATCCCGCGCTGATGCGTTGACCGCCTCACGGTACATGAGCGCATTGCGCAAGGGATGAAGCAGGCCCGCGATCAGGGTCTTGACGGTGTTCTTCTGGGATGCCGACAACGGGCCGGCCGAGAGTACACCGAGATGGCCCAAGGGTCGCTCCTCGAGTATCAGCGGATAGTCGCTGCGATCCTGCCCGGTCTCGCCGATGGTCTGGCCGGTGGTCACGTCGATGCCGGCCTGCTGGTCGGTATATTGCAGGCCCTGGTGGCTGACCAGGGTGGCGAGATGCTGGCCGAATATTCCGATCAGAGATTCGACGTCGAGGGTAGTCTGCAGTGCAACCGCGAGCTGCAGTAGCTTCTCACTGTCGATGTTCGAAGGCCTGGTCATGGATTTCGAGACACATTGTAAACCATGGGTGATGAACGGTTACTGCGCGTCCAGCGCCAGGCCGTGAAGGTCACGGCTGTCGGGGCCCATGAGGTAGAGATAGGGGCCCACGATGTCTTGGGGTGCGAGTAGCTCGGCCGGATTCTCGGCGGGGTAAGCGGCGGCACGCATGGCTGTGCGAACGCGGCCCGGATTGATGCTGTTGACCCGCACGTGGGAGTTCTGCTCGAGCTCGTCGGCAACAGTCTGCATCAAGCCCTCGATGGCGAACTTGGCTACGCTGTAAGCGCCCCAGTAGGCACGTCCGCGCCGGCCGACGCCGGAAGAGGTGAACAGCAGCGACGAGGATGGAGCACGCTTGAGCAACGGCAGACACGCCTGGGTGAGCAGGAAGGGCGCATGCAGGTTCACTTGGATGACCCGTAGCCATTCGATTCGGTCATAGTGCTCGATGGGTGTCAGCGATCCGAGCAGGCCTGCGTTGTGCAGCAGGCCGTCCAGACGCCCGAGCTCGGACTCGATGCGTTGCGCCAGTTGCTGGTAGTCGTCGGGAACCGCGCCTTCCAGGTCTAAGGGATAAATCGCAGGCTTGGCCCCGCCGGCGGCCACGATGTCGTCGTACACGGATTCGAGCTTGTGCACCGTGCGCGCTAGAAGTATCACGGTGGCGCCGTGGGCGGCGAATGCCAGCGACACGGCTTTGCCGATACCGTCGCCGGCGCCGGTGACCAGGATCACACGCTCGGCGAGAATGTCCGCCGGTGGCGTGTAGTCTTTCGGGATTTCGCGGCTCGTCATTGTTGCCGATCAACAGGGACGATGGGCGTCGATCCACGCCAGCAGCTCCTGGGGGGCTTCGATGGTGGTGTCGGCTCGCCAACTGTGAGGATCGTCTTCAGGCGCGATGTAGCCGTAAAGCGCCGCTACGCTGCGCATTCCGGCACGGCGCGCCGCCAGCGCGTCGTCTTCCGCGTCACCCACGTAAACGCACTCGCCGGGTGTGCTGCCCAGCAGCTTGCAGGCATGCAACAACGGTTGCGGATGGGGTTTGGCGTTCGCGGTGCTGTCACCGCTGACGATACAGGCAGCGCGTCCTGCGGGATCCAGGGCACGCATCAGCGGCTCGCTGTATTCTCGTCGCTTGTTGGTGACGATGCCCCAGGGGATGGCGCGGTGGTGGAGCTCGTCCAGCAGGGCCTGCATGCCGTCCACCAGCCGCGTGTGAAGGGCTACGTTAGCGCTGTAGAGGGCAAGAAAGCGCACCACTAATCCGTCGAGGGTGCTCTGGTCCACATTGTCGCCGCAGGCCTTCTCCGCCATGGCACGTGCGCCCCGTGACACCAGCGGGCGCAGGAGGTCGCTGGGCACAGGCTCCAGGTCTCGTTCCGCCAGGGCCTGCGCCAGGGCGATGCTCAAGTCCGGGAGCGTGTCGGCAAAGGTACCGTCGAGATCGAACAGCACGGTGCGGGGGGCGCGTGCCTCAGTCACCGGTCACCGCCGGTCGGTGAAGCCGCGCCAGGTAGTTGACGTCCACGTCGCCGCTGAGGGAATAGCGCCGGCTCACGGGATTGTAGTTGAGGCCCCGGAGCTCATCGAGGATCAATCCGGTGCTCCGCGCCCAGGCGTCGAGTTCCGACGGGCGGATGAATTTTTCATAGTCGTGGGTGCCCCGGGGGAGCAAACGGAGCAGATATTCCGCACCGATGACCGCCAGCAGGTAGGCCTTCGGGTTACGATTGATGGTGGAAAAGATCACTTCCCCGC